>Ga0316208_1000910_pt1 | contig 31322 bp, 19 predicted proteins | sample 3monopyrite_MG_FD_204944 | JGI IMG/M metagenome (GOLD analysis project Ga0316208, IMG submission 204944) | Microbial mat bacterial communities from mineral coupon in-situ incubated in ocean water Damariscotta River, Maine, United States -... | ecosystem: Environmental > Aquatic > Marine >... | reverse complement strand
ATCACAGAGATCACAGAGAAACATCTCCCGTGGAAAACTCTGTGTTCTCTGTGCCTCTGTGGTTAATTTCTGCATTGTCAATTCGGGAAGTTATTCTGAACACGTTCCTAAGTACGGCCACTAATTATATTTCGATCCGCGAGGTTGTTCGATTCGTTCTTTGCTTCTTAGCGCCTTCGCGTGAGCCCTCGCCAGCCAGTTCTTTCGCGTGACCTCGAATGAAGCCGCCCATGGCCGATCGAACGCCGCTGCGCCCGTTCAACTCGGCCTCGACGAGCTTGCCATCATCGTTCTGATCGTAGCCGCCGAATGCTTTTTCGGCCTCACCGACAATCTCTTCGCGACTGATGACGCCGTCTTTGTTGAGGTCAACTTCTGCCGCGTGAACCAGAATCCAAGACTGCCTCGGACCATCACCGGACGGTGGTTCCTTGGGACTTCGCGATGCTCCTTGCCCTTTCGGGCGATCCTTGCCGTCGCCGGCCAGTTCTTCACTCGTGATCTGCCCATCGTTGTTCCGATCAAACAGTCCGATGATCTCGGGGGCTCGCGCCAGTTCGTCTCGATCGATGACTCCATCGCGATTCCTATCGAACCTCAGGATCGGATCCCGGCCACGGCCTCCGGGCGGACGCCGACTGTCACCCGACTGTGGCCTCTCGCCCGTTCTCGGAGGCTGTTGCCCTCGGCCCGGATTCTCTCGTTGAGCGGTGAGATCATCCGGCCGACCGCCTGGACGTTGCCGAGGACGATAAGTTTCTGTCGTCGTACCGCTCCGGTCTGTGAATCGGAACTCTGCAGAACCATCGTCGGCCACGTCGTAGCTGATCGAACGTTTTTCGCCGTAGACGTCGTAGTCGACCTGGTAGCTGCCCGGTTTCGGATTCACGAATCCCGTGATCTTTGCACCTCGCAGTGGGCGAGCCGCCGACCTCAAACCCTGGCCGCGAGGCTGCGGATCAACCTGCCCGCCGCGTTCCACCACTTCGCCGTAAAAGCCGCCGTTGATGTACGGGTAAGTTTTCGTGGCGTGGTAGTGGTAGTTGCCTGCCGAGTCTTTATGACCGTTGAACCGGTCGAGCCCCTTCGGTTTCGAACCGTCGGCCTCTTCGTATCCGTAAATCGGATAGCCGTCCAGCGCGAACGCCAGCGGTTGCCCTTTGCCTGTCAGCTTTTCGAGATGTACGGGCGCGACGTGATAGTGGTAGTCGTCAGCTCGACCACAATGCCCGCCCCACTGGTCGAGCTCTCCTGCGAGCAGCGTGTCGGTCCGACCGTCGTTTTTAATCGGGTTGAAGATGGGGACGCCGTTGACCGCCAGAGCGATCGCCCCTCGGAAAAAGTTCGTCTTCGCCGACATCGGATTCCGAGCGGCCACCGGATGCAACGGAATCTGCCAGGCATTGCTTCCAAAATACGGCTGAGGAATCGGCACCTGCTGCTGCCACGCCGTGATGCCAACCATCATGTCGTGATCGGGCATGCCGTTTGATTCGACGTGAAGAAAGTCGCGATCCCATCTCAATTCAACCTGCTTCTTGAACGGCGTGAAGAACGTTGCAATCGACGGCTGCGAGGCACCAGCAGACTGAGGCTTCCTCGTCTGCAGAGCCAGCATTCGCACGTTGGACTCGGTGTTCAATCTCTGAATCTGAAACTGCTGCAGCTCAAGCCAAAGACGATTTGCGTCTGACAGTTCGTCGGCCGTCGCCGCGGCGGTCTCCTCGTGACGCGTTTCGTTAGCGGCCTGATGGTGTCCGGGATGGGCGAGAACAACTGTGATCGGAGCTGCCAACAACCAGGCAAACAGAACGGTCAGAATTCCGAGGCATCGTTTCATCGCATCGTCTTTCAGAGTTTGTCGTAAGAATCTTTCGCCGTCACAGGTCGTGATTCAGAAACTCCGCAACTCATAGCGAACCCTTAATCACTGTGCAGGACGAGGTCTCTTGCGCTGAGAATCTCGTGGTATCTTCCCGCGTGGTTTGTTGCCGCCCCCGCCTCCGCCGCGTGGAGCTTTCGTCGGATCGTATTGCGGATTGGCCACGGGCAGCTTCGCGTCGACGTCGGCCAGGTAGTCCTGCATCAATCCGTGAAGCTTCTCGGTATCTCGCGGCCGCTCGAGCCATGCCGAAAATGTCAGCTGGATTCGGATCCGTAAAGCGATGAGCGTACTCGTTGCCGTTATTGCCATCGTCGTCGTCGTAGCCGTGCTGCCCCGGTCCGCCGCCGTTGAGGTGCCATTTGCCATAGTGAGCGGTCGCATAACCCGCTTCTCGAAGCACCTCGGCGATGGTTGTCGTTCGAGTATCAAGATTCCTCGTAATCCGAGGCGGGACGAGCCTGTACCCGTCCGCGGCCGTCATCGTGGGAGCCGCCTTCGTCCAACCTGTCTGAGCCGTACTCATCCCCAACTGCAGACTACATCGAGTCGGCGAGCAAACCGAAGCCGGCGCATACGCCGCCGAAAACCGCATCCCCTGCTCCGCCAGTTTCTCCAGCGACGGCGTGTCAATCACGCGGCTCTTCGAGAACGAAACATCCGGATGCATCGCCACCGACGTCCCATTCCAGTTCTGATCATCCGACAGCATAAAAACAACATTCGGCCGATCATCAGAAACCGCAGTCCGTGCAAAAACTCCAGTCAACAGTATCAGCAAAATTGAGCGCATCTCGATTTCTCCGAGTGTCTTGATCGCGTGGAAGCATGCTTCGATACCGGAATTCTTTCGAGATGTTTACAGCTAAGACCATTGATTGAGTCAAAACTTTCAAACATACACGTCTTTAGCTGAAATGAGCGTGGGCGGGTGCGAGCTATACTTTCTGTCCAATTTCCCTGAGCAGTAGACACACTTCCCGAGGAGCTTAAGTCGTATGATGAAAACCGGTTATGGCCTGCTGCTCATTGCAGTGTTCTCACTTTGTTTCGAAACCGACGATGCCGAGGCCCAGGAATCCCGGCGAAAAGAATCAGATCAGCGGCTGATCCTCGCTCATTACATGCCGTGGTACGTTGCCAAACCGGCCAGTCAGGTTTGGGGGTGGCATTGGACGATGGACCATTTTGATCCGGAGAAAATGGTCGACGGGAAGCGGGCGGTTGCTTCTCACTTTTATCCGCTGATCGGGCCGTACGATTCCGGGGACAGGGACGTGCTGGAGTATCACCTGCTGCTCATGAAGCTGGCGGGGATTGATGGGGTGATTGTTGACTGGTACGGGCTGCAGAAGCTTTACGACTATCCGATTCTGCATCGCAACACTCAGCGACTGGTGGAGCAGGTCGAACGGCTCGGGATGAAAGTGGTGATCTGCTACGAGGATCAGACGATCCCCGCTCTCGTCAAAGCAGGCAAAGTAAAAGCCGAAGACCGAGTCGCTCACGCGGCGGCCGAAATCGACTGGCTGGCGGAGCACTCGTTCAAGCTCGACAGCTACGTGCAGCTTGATGGTCGGCCAGTGTTACTTTCATTTGGTCATGCCGGGCTGACGAACGGCGAGTGGTCGCAATGTCTGAACCAACTGAAGCGGCCGGTTTCGTACTTCAGCGAGCACTTCCGTCGCGAAGGTGCTCAAGGCGGCTTCGACTGGCCGATTCCCAAAGAAGGCTTGAAGGCCACCGAGCGGTTTCAACGCTCGTCGAAAGCGTGGCCTCATTCCATCCCTGTCGCCTTCCCCCGCTTCGTCGACATTTATTCCGAAGCCAGGCTGCACGCCAGCTACGGCCGCATCGAAGACAACGACGGAGCCACATTCAAAGCGTCGCTCGAACAGGCTCTGGCCAGTCAATCAAAGATCATCCAACTGGCCACATGGAACGACTGGGGCGAAGGCACCAACATCGAACCCTGCCGCGAGTACGGCTACCGTGATCTGGAGATCGTTCAAAACTTCCGCTGCAAGCACGTCGATGCCAGCTTTGCACCAACGCCCGCCGACCTCCGACTACCAATCAAACTGCTCGAACTCCGCCGCGAAGTGTCGAGTTCGGCACAGACGTCGCAGCTCAAAAACGTCTCCAGCCTGATCGCCAGTGGAAGACTGAGAGAAGCTCAACGTCTTCTTGACATAGCAAATTAACAAATCCCCAATCACGCACGAGCAGATGTGCAACGCAGAACTACCGCATGAGTCCGCTGCGAGAATTCGCATCATCAATGCACACCGCAGCTCCGCTTTTGATGCAGAAAGCTGGCAGCAGCTGATGGAGTCCCGCAGGGGCTGGAACCAGGCCAGAATAATTCTTCGCAATTCGGCACGTTGAAGCCGGAAAATCCTCAAATCTTGACAGACGATGGGCGATGTCTACAACATATTGCACGCACGTTGTTCTGAACGATGCGGTCCTACGATTTTGTCACACACCTATCGGACGATATTTCGAATGCTTGCCTGCTTTGCCCATTCAAACACCGAAAAACGCGACTGGGTTACCCTCGCGTTTCTGCTGCTGGCATTTTTGTTGCCGGGTTCGGGGTTTGTCGGCGTTCTGACAGCATCCAGCTCGGAAGCCGAAGTCGAATTCTTCGGCGAGGAAGAAGTCGAAGAGTGCCTGGTTGTTGTCCAGCGAGACAAATCCGGACGACGATCGGCTCGGCCGAAACGCCACGTTCAAAGTCGCGTTGTCGTTTCCAGAACGCACCACTCTGAAGTTTTTCATGAACGAGTGATCTCAGGCCATCGCTTGTCCAATGGCCTGCTGGCTCCGATTCGCTGTTAACGGAGCCGAGCCCGATTCCGCACGATCTTTGATCCGCGTTGAATCGCGTGCCCTCTGCTTTCCTGAATGATACCGTCGCCTCTTGCGTGGCTCGCGAATTGCGCTCGCTGAACGGCGGTTGGCTGCGAGAGATTGCTGACGTATTTGCCTGTCGCTGATCAGCCATCGGCGAGCATGCCTCGCGCGGGGCGATCATCAGAAACTCCCGAATCCATTCCCGCAGCCAGATTGTCACTCTCCCGCGCAGCGGGAGGGTCGGGCTCTCAGGCCCGGGGAGGGCTTTTGTGTCGTAACCCTCTCCGGCCCTGAGAGGCCGACTATCCCAGAGGGAGAGTGAAAGAGCGTTGTCTCGAGTCAGGAAAGAGCGTTGTCTCGAGTCAGGGAAGTTATTTTTACACGGTCCTAATAGCTCGCAGCCATCTTTCGAACGGCGCTTTGCCAAACAGCCAGCATTCATACCAATTCGGATTTCATGATGACTCAACAGAACGACACATTGAGCGACAACGCAACCATTCATTCACCGTCGACCTGGAAAGACGATCTGACCGCAGGGCTCGTCGTATTTCTCGTCGCGCTTCCGCTTTGTCTGGGCATCGCCCTTGCTTCGGGCGCTCCACTTTTTTCCGGACTGCTCGCTGGGATTATCGGCGGACTCGTCGTGGGCGCGATCAGCGGTTCTCCTTCCAGCGTGAGTGGTCCAGCGGCCGGCCTGACGGCCATCGTGGCGACTCAAATTGGAGTGCTGGGATCTTTCGAAGCGTTTCTGCTGGCTGTCTTCATCGGCGGTCTGCTGCAAATTGGATTAGGCCTGATGAAGGCTGGTGCGCTGTCCGCGTTCTTTCCGTCGAGCGTCATCAAAGGTCTGCTGGCAGCGATCGGGGTTATCCTGATTCTGAAACAGATTCCTCACGTCTTCGGGCACGACGCTGACCCGGAAGGCGATATGTCGTTCGTCCAGCCGGACCACGAAAACACATTCACTGAACTTGCGTTGATCGCCGGAGACTTACACGTTGGTGCTGCCGCGATCGGGCTGCTGTCGATCGCCGTGCTTGTTCTTTGGGGGAAACTGAAGCCGCTTAAGAATTCGATCATCCCGGCACCGCTGGTTGTCGTGCTGCTGGGAGTGGCCATCAACCTGCTGTTCGAAAAGCTCGGCGGACGATGGTTTATCGGAGACAGCCACCTCGTTCAGGTTCCGACCCCCGAAACAGCAGCCGAACTGGTCGGGCTTCTTCAGATGCCGGACTTTTATCAGTTGAGCAACCCCGCCGTTTACGTCGCCGGGGTGACCATTGCGATCGTGGCTTCGCTGGAAACACTGTTGAACCTGGAGGCTGTCGACAAGCTCGATCCGCAGAAACGAGTATCGCCGCCAAGCCGTGAACTGATCGCTCAAGGCTGCGGCAATGTTGTCGCGGGATTGATCGGTGGCATTCCGGTGACGTCGGTCATCGTGCGAGGTTCGGTCAACGTGGCGTCAGGCGGCAAGACGAAACTCTCGACGATCTTTCACGGAATTCTTCTACTGGTGAGCGTTGTGTTTCTGCCGGTCTATCTAAATATGATTCCGCTGGCGGCGCTCGCGGCGATTCTGCTTGTCACCGGTTTCAAGCTGGCCAGCCCGAAACTGTTTCAGCAGATGTGGAGCGAAGGCCGCTATCAATTCGCACCATTTGTCATCACCCTGGTTTCGATTGTTTTGACAGACCTGCTCGTCGGTATTCTGATCGGCCTGGGCGTCAGCGTGCTCTTTATTTTGAACAGCAACTTGCGACGACCGATCCGAAGAATCGTCGAGTCACACATCGGTGGAGAAGTAACCCACATCGAACTCGCCAATCAGGTCAGCTTTCTCAACCGAGCCGCCCTCGACAACTTCTTCAAAAGCACTCTGGCGGGATCGCATCTCCTGATCGACGCAACCGACACCGACTACATCGACCCGGACGTGCTGAGTTTGATTCGCGAATTCAAAGAGAAGATCGCACCGGCACACAAAGTCCGAGTTAGTTTGAAAGGGTTCAAGTCCAAATACCAACTGAACGACGAGATTCAGTTTGCCGACTATTCGACACGAGAACTCCGGGATCAAGCGACTCCGGATCAGGTTCTGGACATCCTCCGCGAAGGCAACCGTCGCTTCAGTACGGGCCATCGACTTTCGCGTGACTTCATGCGGCAGGTCGACGCGACGGCTCAAGGGCAGACACCGCTGGCGGTTGTGTTGAGCTGTATCGATTCCCGAGTTCCCGCGGAACTGGTCTTCGACCTGGGCCTCGGTGACGTATTCAGTGTGCGAGTCGCCGGCAACGTGATCGGCACCAAGTCTCTGGCAAGCATCGAGTACGGCGTCAAAGTTGCCGGTGTGAAACTTGTGCTCGTGATGGGCCATACTCGCTGCGGAGCGGTGACCTCGTCAGTCCAACTTGTCGGAACGAACCAGAATGCGACCCAGGCAACCGGTTGCGAGCACCTTCAGTCGATCGTTGACGAACTCTCGCCGAGCGTCACCGAACTATTGACTCGACCGCTGTCAGAGCTTTCTCCGGATGAAGTCGAAACGCTTGTCGACGAAGTCGCCCGCCACAACGTTCTTCGTACGGTCGACGAAGTCGTGTCACGAAGCAGCGTGATCCGCGAAGCGGTCGAAGCAGGACAAGCCAGAGTCGTTGGTGCGGTCTACGATGTGAAGTCAGGTGAGATCGAGTTTCTCGACGAAGACGCCGCAGTCGATCGCGTGGAAACATTGCGTGCCTGATTAGGAGTCCGACCAGTTGGCCACAAAGAGGCACAACAATTCGCAAAAATCAGGATGTCATTCTTGCGATTCTTTGTGCTTTTTTGCGGCAAAAGAAATCTGCCTTGAGCCTGTTGGCTGGGCCATCCGAGCCGCTCGTCATGCCGTCGGAGGCGGGAACCCAGAATTCCACGGACAACTGGTTTCGGCCCCGCCTTCGCAAGCCCAGGACTCTGCGCGGGAATGACAAAGATTGGAAATCGGGAAGTTATTTCGTACGCATTCCTTAAGATTACGGGGAGTCTCAATTCCCAAATCAAATGACGACTCCAAAGACTCGAATCAAATGACGAATACACAGCTTCCGCGTTGCCGTTTCCTCCTCCGCCTTCTTCTCGTTGTGCTGAGCCTGTCGGCCGGTACTTTTACGCAGGCCGAACAGACGCGGCAGCCAAATATCATCTTCGTGCTGGCCGACGATCTGGGCTGGTCAGAACTCGGTTGCTACGGAAACGACTTTCACGAAACGCCGCACCTGGACCGCCTCGCAAAACAGGGGATGCGTTTTACGAATGCGTACGCCGCCGCGCCGGTCTGCTCGCCGTATCGCGCGGCTTTGCTGACAGGACAGCACCCGGCGCGGATTGGCATTCTGGATTACCTTCGGCCAAATTCGTCGAACGCGCTGCCGACAAGCCACGTCACGCTGCCGGAAGTTCTTTCCCGAAACGGCTACCAGACGGGCATGGTCGGCAAGTGGCACCTGACCGGTTACCGGCACCACGATGCCGAGTTCGAAATCAGGCCGCTCGATCACGGCTTCGCCTGGAATACCGGCAGCGAGATCAAAGGCGTCGGCAACGGAGCCAACTTCTGGCCATACGTTTTCCGCGACCAGGGAATTCGCTGGCTCGATCTGCCAGAGAATCGCCTCGGAGAGGACGAGTACCTCACCGACCGGCTGAATCTGGAAGCCGTCGACTTTGTCGAGCGAAACAAAGATCAACCGTTCTTTCTTTACCTCAGCCACTACGCTCCGCACACGATTCTCAACGGCCGCCCGGACCTCGTTAAGAAATACCGAGCGAAGCACGCTCCGGGAAAATGTAACCGGGAAAACTGTTACATCTGCAAAGACGCCGGCCTGTCAGGCGACGCCGACCATCACTGGGCCGAAAGTCACAATCCACACCTGGCCGCGATGCTGGAAAGTATCGATCAGGGCGTCGGGCTGCTGACTCAGAAGCTCGAAGAACTCGGCCTCGCTGAAAACACCATCTTCATCTTTAGCAGCGACAACGGCGGTGAAACGAACGTCACCTCGAACGCTCCCTTGCGAGGCGGCAAGAGCCAAATCTACGAAGGCGGCATTCGCGTCCCGTTAGTCGTCCGCTGGCCGGGTAACGTCCCAGCCGGAGCAGTCTGCAACCAGCCCACCGCGAATTACGACTTCTATCCGACGCTGCTCGCTGCCGCAGAAGTTTCACCAGACCCTGCGCAGAAGCTCGACGGCGTCTCAACGTTGTCCACGTGGAAGGACCCAAAGACGGCTCCGAATCGCGAGGACATCTGCTGGCATTACCCGCTCGACCAGCCGCACTTCCTCGGCGGTGTGTCGGCAGGAGCCGTCCGTTCGGGCGACTGGAAGCTGATTGAGAAATTCAACGAGCCTTCGGACTCGCGCTTCGAACTCTACAACCTCGCCGACGATCTATCCGAAACGCAGAATCTTGCCAGTCAGTTTCCCGAGCGTGTCGCCGAACTCGGAAGCCGACTCGCAGCGTGGCGTTCAGAAGTTGGCGCGAATGTTCCATCGCCGCCGCTGCTGGTTTCGCCCCGAAACCTTTACTTTGGTGATCACTTTTCCGACGGCCAGGTCAGTAGCCGATGGTTCTTCCAGAAGGAATGGACGACAGAGAACGGCATCCTCCGACGCACGGATCATCCCGGACAGAACAAGCGGATCTTCGCCAGGGATCCCGTCTTCAAGGACAGCATGATCCGGTTCGATTTTCGGTTCGACGGAGCGAGCGACCTGCGTCTCGTGACGGGATCATCGGGCCACTACAACGCTGTGATCCACATCCGGCCTGATCATTTCTTCATCCAGACAGCTCTGGATGATCGCGGCCCGTACTTCTCCCACCGCCACGGTGAATGCGCTTTCGACTTCAAACGCGGAACATGGCACACGATGACCGTCGAGTTCCTCGGCGATGAATTGATTGCACACGTCGACCACGAACATCTTGCTTACGCGAAGCATCCGATTCTTGATCAGGAACGAACCTACCTGGCATTTCAGGTCGACAAGCCACAAGCCACCTTCGACAACTTTCAAATCTTTAAGGCTTCGAAACATCGCAACCGGGCAACAAACTTTGCAACGATCCAGCAGACCGTTGGCAGGTATCCGGTCGAAAAAACTCTGAAGCAGCGGTACGACATCCAGAAGACCAACGCGCACGACATCCTCTACCAGTCACACGAGGCCTACCGCGCTCTCATCAAACATCACGACGAATTGAAGGAAAACGAAAGACGGCTTTACCCGGAAGTCTTCAGCTCACCGAAGATCTTCCGAAAGAAAATCAGCGAACTTCGCAAACGACTGCATGAGGAAGACTCCACTTACAAAGAAACACTCTTTGCCACCTATCGAGCCGCCCGAGCGATCGATGACTTTCTCATGGCCAAAGACCGGTCAATCGAGATGCTTCCTGCCAGCCGTCGTCCCGCCAAACTCGCGCGACTGCATTCGAAATATGGAGCGGATCCGGAATACCTGAAACTCGTCGCCGCCAGGGAAGCCGCTGAACAGCAGTTGGAGTCGTCGTACCCTCAGCTGTTCGTGTCCGATGCGGAGATCAATCGGAAGAGAAACGAACGTCGTCGCGCTCTCATCGATGATTCCGCGTTTCGAAGGGTGATTGGCGAAACAGCCACTGCCTGGCGAGCTCGGCAGGACTACCTGCATGCTCACGACGAGCTGCTGGGTAACCTTCAGGAACAGCTCGAAGCCTCGAAAGACTGACCCAACGGCGAGCCTCCTGGCCTCCCGCTCGGCGCACAAAAAAGGCCCTCGGAGCGGGACAGGAAACATCGGCGGGCTGGGTCTTGCAATGGATGGCAGAGTGGGTCAAAGACTGCCGTCCCGCGCCGAATACCTGAGCGTGGTCAACCGCTAACTCTCGAGGGCCAAGCTGGGTGAATCAACGCAATGCATTCGACGTGCCAATCATGCCACACATAATCTGTCGAATGTGGAAAATCAGCAAAATCGGCGCCGCCACTTGCATTTACACCTTCAAAACGTGTTAACTGCCGCTACTTCAACAGCCTGGACCGCTTCAAATTCGGCGCCGAAAAGCGCCGATCGGCAGGAGATTCGACAGGATGGACGGTGAACTGGCGCGACCAAAACTGCTCGTGATGGGCCTCGGAATCTCCGTTGTCATCTATTCTGTGCTCGTGCTCGGGTACGTTGGAACGACGCCCGACATCGGCATTCGAGGACTGCTTTCCGACGAGGGCAGCGAGGTCGGATCGCCCAAAGACGCAACACCCGGCATGGTGATCCGCGGGTTCGCTGACTTCGATCACTTCGGCACCAAACCAATCGAGGGGGACCTTCTGGTTCGGATCAGCGATCGTCCCGTGAGGTCATTTCTGGACTTTTGTTCCGCGCTGCAGTATTTGCGCGACGCCCGTGCTTTCGACATTCTGGATCCCGACACTGACCCCTCAAACTATCCTCAGGATGCGTTTCCTCATCTGCTATCCATTGATGGCGACCGTACGGTTGAAATCGAATTTCTTCGAAATGGGAAGATCGAGCGTAGCTGGATCGTTATTCAGTCAGTGCCACTGTCTGAAGTGCTGATCTCGTTTATCTGGCTGGTGCTGCAGTTCGCAATTTTCGCCATCAGCGCGCTGGCCGCGTGGCATCGACCGTTCGACCACACGGCGCGACTTTTCTTCGCCATGTGTGCGGTGGCAATGGCTGCCTTCATGGGTGGCTTTCACTGGTGGGTGATTGCCAGCAGCCCGCTGCTCAACATTCCATTTCTGGTTTGTGCTTTGTTGACTCCCGCCGTGTCAGTGCATTTCTTTCTGTGCTATCCGCGGCCGTTGGGGCCGATGGAAAATCATCCTCGGAGGACGATCGCGTCGATCTACACAGCACCTGCGTTAACCGCCGTTGTAATGATCGGGTTGTTGGTGGCTGCCTGGCGCTTCACCGGCGACGACATGAGCATGGAGCGAATTCAGGACGTCGCCTGGTGCCTGACGACTCTCCGGGAAGCGATCTACGCGTACCTCGCCTTCGCCGCTCTTTGCTTCTGCGTGATGCTTGTCGCTTTGGCGACGGAATATCTGACTGCTCGCAGTCCTTCTGAACGCAATCAGATCAAATGGATGTTTTTTGCGAGCCTGGCATCAGCGATCCCCGTCAGCTACACGCTTTACCTGGCGTTGTTTGATCGAACAGCTTTTGCACTGGGCAGTGCCCGCATCCCGATGTTTCTGGCGAGCCTGTCCTTCACGCTGGCATACACCGTCGGCATCGTTCGCTTCAAACTGATGCTGGTCGACGAGTTCGTGACGCGCGGAATGCTTTACCATCTTGCCAGTCAAGGACTGACCATCGGCTACGGAGTGTGCGTGGCTCTGGCGTGTTTCTTTGCGAACGACTTCAACGTTTCGGAAAGCATCCCCGGAGTGTTGCAGCAGGTGCTGTCGATCGGTGTCCTGCTGACGTTTCTGGTTGTCGTCCTTACGTGGAGTCGCGACCGGCTTCAGCGAAGTATCGACCGACGTTTCTACCGCGAGAAATACCAGCTCGACCGCGCGCTGCAGCGTGTCAACAGGGCGATGGACCAGCTCGAAGACCGGCACTCTCTGGGCTTAAGAATGCTCGCATCCTGTCGGGAAGTTCTCGGTGCGGTCATGGGAGCGCTTTATCTTCGCGAGCCAGGCAGCGACGAATTCCAGCTTGTGGCGATGGACGGAAATGGCGTGCTTCCCGAGCGATTTCCCGATTCAACCGAAGCTGGCGAACGGCTCAAGCAGGAAGTCACGATTCAGCGAGCGACTGCCGCAGCCAATGACCCGCTCAACCTGACGTTAAAAGACCTGCACAGCGAGTTGATGTTTCCGTTGGTCGTTGACGACGAAGTCGAAGGTATTGCCATCCTCGGCAAACGTCACGACGGGACGCCGTACACGGCGGAAGATCTGACGTTTCTGCATACGCTGGCTCAGTTCACGGCGATGTCGTTGCGAAGCGTGAAAGTGCATCAGGATTTCGCAAGGCTCAATGACGAGATCAGTCTGAAAGCCGGCAAGATCGACGAGCAGCGACAACAGATCGCGATCATGCAGGCTGAACTGACCGGTAGCACGAAGACACGCCTGCCGGAACAGTCGCATGAACTCCGCCGCGAGATGATCAAGGGGAACAGCCCGGCGATACGGCGAGTCCTCGACACCGTGCAGAAGGTGGCGATTTCTGAATCGACGGTCCTGATTCAGGGTGCCAGCGGAACGGGGAAAGAACTGCTCGCTCAGGCGCTGCACGAGAACAGTCCGAGAAGAACCGGGCCGCTGATCCGCGTGCACTGCGCCGCTCTGTCGCCGAGCCTGTTGGAGAGCGAACTGTTCGGACACGTGAAGGGTGCCTTCACCGGCGCTCATAAAGATCGTCTCGGCCGCTTTGAAATGGCTCATGGTGGGACTTTGTTCCTGGACGAAATTGGTGACATCTCCCTGGAGACTCAGATCAAACTTCTGCGAGTTTTGCAGATGCGATCGTTCGAGCCGGTCGGTGGAACGCGAACCATCGATGTTGACGTGCGACTGATCACGGCCACGCACCAGGATCTCAATCAGCTGATCAAGGACGGAAAATTTCGAGACGACCTGTTCTACCGACTGAACGTTGTGAACATCACGCTGCCAACACTCTCGCAACGGACAGAAGATCTGTTCGAGCTGTCGATCTACTTCCTGAAGAAAACATCCGAAAAACTAGGCAAGCGAATTTCTCACATCGACGAGGAAACGCTGGAAGCACTCAAGCATTACCACTGGCCGGGCAACATCCGCGAACTGGAAAACGTCATCGAACGAGCAGTCGTGATGTGCGATGGCGAGTCCGTCACGCTGCGTGACCTGCCCGACGAAATCCTCACCGCCGTGCGGCGACCGCAAGCACAACCTCAGCGCCGGGCGGTTTCGATGGCTTCATCAATCAGCCCGCCCCCCCGATCCTACACACCCGAGAAGTCGGATCACGAAGTCCCGAGCCCGCCAACCGGGACGGTAGCAACGGTACGGTCAACAATGGCCGAGTCGTTCGATCCTCAATTCGAGACCGAACTCGAAACCCTGCAACGCGCTCTGCGAGAATCCGGCGGCAACAAATCAAAAGCCGCCCGCAGCCTGGGCATCCCCCGCAGTACGCTCTTCAGCCGCCTGAAAAAAGTTGGCCTGACTTAATAAGGATCGGCCTCGAATTAAGTGTCGCGTTTCTCTGTAGCTACCGTCGCCAGACGGTGGATCAATCCACGCTCTGGCGAGCGTAGCTACGACAGTTATTAACAGGCCGTTATAAGCCGCCGCGACTGGCCCTACTCCGCGACTGGCCCTACTCGAAGTACACTTTCGGCTAAACGGTCGGAGCGGCAACTCCCAGTTCTTCGGCAAGTTTCAAGAGGGCGTTCCAGTTTCCGTCGTCAAGGGGGATTCCTTCGGCGGAGCGTTTGGCCATCGTTCGTTGTTCGGGGTCGCCGGGGAGGAAGATTTCTTCGACGCCGTCGATACGCGGGACGGTGCGAACGTACTCCTCAAGTGATGAGACTTCCGATTGAAGATGCTCGAAGCCGGCGTACTGCGCCGGGTCGATCACGATGAAAAACGCCGCGTTGCCAACGGGCGCTGGTGGGTTGGGATAAGCACACTGGCCGCCGGACAACGCTCCGCAAAGCATTTCGATCATGAAGGAAAGACCGAAGCCTTTGTAGGCCTGGTCGCCGCCCATCGGCCGGATCGTTCCCGGAGGGTCGCCGTAAAGCTCATTAGGATCGTTGGTCGGGTTGCCTTCCGGGTCGAGCACCCAGCCGTCGGGAACTTTGTCACCGGCGATTTTTTTGACTCGGACTTTACCTTCAGCGGTCGCGCTGGTTCCGAAGTCCAGGACGAATGGTCCGTTCTTGCCGCCGGGCATGCCGATGCACAGCGGGTTGGTGCCGAGTCGCGGACGCTTTCCGCCGACAGGAGCGACGCGCTGAGCCGCGCCGTGAGTGTTGGCACAGATGATTGCCGACATGTTTCGGGCGGCGGCCATTTCAGCGTACTCGCCGAGTCGACCGATGTGAGCTGACTGTCTCAGCGAACCTGATGCGATGCCGGCCGTCGAAGCCTTCTCAATCAGCTTTTCCATGAGCTGTCGCGACAGCACTTGCCCGAAGCCCCAGTTTCCATCGCCGACGACGGTGCCTGAAGATTCCTGAACGACGGTCAGGTCTGATCCGGCGTTGAGTTTTCCGTCCTGCACCCCCTTCACGTAAAACGGAATTCGCATGACTCCATGAGAATCGTGTCCTCGCAAATTCGCCTGAACGAGGCTCCGGCCAACAATCAGAGCTTCCGAATCGTTCGCCCCACCAGCAGCCAGCAAAGCGACCCCAAATCCCTGCAATTGCGCTTCCGTCAAAATCGGCACAGTTTATCTCCCTGGGTGCATGGTCAATCGAATGTGGAAGCTGCGGCCTGAAGCTTTTCCGCAGTCAGCAGCACGTAATCTGACGCAAAGTCGCGAAGACGCAAAGGAACGCGAAGAATCTTCAGGTGGCAGCCGGTTGGATTATCGACAGCAAGCCTCACAGCAGTGCTGTTCTGCCTTTGCCTTGCTTACCTGCAACATCTTGTTTTTCTGACAAGCAACTGAATTAAAGAACCACGGATTACACGGAAAAACACGGATGGCCTTCTGGAGCATCCATAGCCATCCGCGTAAATCCGTGCCCATCCGTGGTGAATTAGTAATTGCGGTTTGGCCGCGCTTTGCAACTTTGCGTCAGCTCGAACAGCCTTAAGAGTTTCTGTGCGAAGGTCCAGAATTCGCTCGAAGTTGCCTGCCGGTCGTGCGTTCGGTTCGTGCTGCGGAAGATAGTGGAACTGGTCCGTGTCGATGCATTCTGCAGGTCGCAAAGCGGTCTCCGGTCACAGAACACTTTTGGATTCGCACCGCCGATACCTTCTGAGCCGACCGCAACGGCTGCCTGGTTCACACAACTCAGGAAGACCAGCCAACGGCAAGGACGACAGCGGTCGGGAGAACTGAGTATTCCCACAAGAGATTGACGACAAAGTTCACGCACTGAACCACGAGGTTGTCCATGAGCAATGCTGCCGCAGAAATCGCACCGTCCGATATTTCGACCATCGAAGACCTGCGTGAATTTGTCCACGCGACCCTTTGTGCGAAAGAGAATCTTGTTTCCGATCAGTTCAGTATGATCGAACGGGAACTCACCAAAGGCGGACGGCCCTGCGGAATTCAGTACACGATTCATGGACCGCGGCAGGTGCGGCTTTCAGCCGTCTGGGCATCCGACCGAAACCTGCTCTACTTCTACGACACGAGCGGCGTCCGCTATCTCAAGGTGCCACTGCGAAATCGCTTCGCCATGCACTCCGCCGCCTGAGTCTTTGCCCAAAGCTCAATGCCGACAATGGCTGAAATTTGCCACGGATCAACGTAGACTGGCAGATCCTCGCTCCGACACGCTTCACAGATGACGTGTCCCCTGCCGATGTCTCTTCCCTCAAGTTGATCCGGTATCGCTATGCCCGTTCTGCACCGATCGTTCCGTTGCCTCGTGTGTCTTGCGGTCGTGTTGCTGCCGTCAGGATTTCTGTCGGCGGCCGACGCTCCACTCTTTAACCGCGACATTCGACCGATCCTCTCATCGACCTGTTTTCAGTGTCACGGGCCGGACGACAAAGATCGCGAGGCCGAAATGCGTCTCGACGATGAAGCAGGCGTCGTCGCTGCCTTCAGCGGCAGCCTGGCAAAGAGCGAAGCCTGGCAACGGATCACCTCGAAGGATCCGGACACGCGAATGCCGCCGGTCGATTCGCATCTCGAATTGAAGCCCGAACAGATCGCGTTGCTGAAAGCGTGGATCGAATCCGGTGCGAAGTGGGAAGGGCACTGGTCGTTCATTGCTCCGCAGCGGCCGCCGGTTCCAGAAACGAACAAGCCAAACTGGGTGAAGAATGCGATCGACTCGTTCATTCTGAATCGACTGGAAGAGCGAGGCCTGTCGCCGAACGATCCCGCTCAGCTCGAACGAGGCCTGCGCAGAGTGACGTTTGACCTGACCGGTCTTCCGCCAACGATCGACGAGATCGATCAGTTTCTCGCGGTCGCCAAAGTGAATCCGGACAGCGCCTACGAACAGGCGGTCGATCGACTGCTCTCGTCAAAACATTTCGGAGAACGGATGGCGCTGGTGTGGATGGACGCCGCTCGGTATGGGGATTCGAGCGTCTTTCACGCGGACGGCCCGCGAGACATGTGGCCGTGGCGGGACTGGACGATCAACGCCTACAACGTCAACAAGCCGTTCGATGAATTCACCGTCGAGCAGATCGCGGGCGACCTGATTCCTGAAGCGACCAACGAGCAGAAAATCGCCACCGGCTTTAACCGGAACAACGCCACGACGGACGAGGGCGGCGCGATCGCGGAGGAGTTCCGAGTCGAGTACGCCGTCGACCGCGTGAAGACAACCAGCATGGTATGGATGGGGCTGAGCCTGGAATGTGCTCAGTGTCACAACCATAAGTACGACCCCATCACGATGAAGGATTACTACCGCTTCTTCGCGTACTTCAACCAGGCGTCTGATCCGGGCATGCAGAGTCGCCGAGGCAACCAGACTCCGATCGTAGACGTCTTCGATCCTGATCGAATGTCTCAGGCCGCGATCCTGAAACAGGAATTGCCGACGCTCGAAGCGAAGCGCGAAGGCCGAGCGAAAGAAGTCGAGCCAGACTTCACGGCATGGCTGGAAAAAGAATCAGCTACAGCCGAAGGGAAATCGTTCCTGCCAACGGGAGCGATCGCGCATTTGCCACTTGACGAATCGCTTGATGATCTAGCAGGTCCCAAACGCAAGATCGTCATCAAGGGAAAGACGAAATGGGCCGACGGCAAGTTCGGAAAGGCCTTCGACTGCGACGCCCGAAACTGGGTCGATGCCGGACAGCTTGGCGACTTCGATACCAAAGACTCATTTTCGTACGGCTGCTGGATCAAGCCGAAAGGCAGCGGAGCAGGCGCCCCGATCGCGAAAATGAACGACGGCAACGTCCACCGCGGTTACGACATGCACTGCAGCAACGGCGGGCTGGCGGTTCACATCATCAATACGTGGCCGACGAACGCCATTAAGGTCAACACCAAAGACAAGTTGAAGAAGGACGCCTGGCAGCACGTCTTCGTTACCTATGACGGTTCAAGCAAAGCGGCCGGCGTCAAGGTCTACTTCGACGGCAAGCCTCAGGAATGGACCATCGAGCAGGATCGGCTTTCGGCAACGATCCGAACGAAGTCGCCGTTTCATCTTGGCCGAAGAAATCCAGGCAGCGGCTTTAACGGCTTGATCGACGAAGTTCGTGTCTACGATCGAGCGTTGTCCGAAAGCGAAGTCCTGGCGCTGGCGGGTGCTGATCCGATTGGCCCGTTGCTCTCGATGAAGGCTGAGGAACGATCGCCCGACCAGGTCGCCGTGCTGCGAAACTTTTACCTGACCAACCACGACAAGCCGTGGCAGAATGCTTCAAAGCAGCTTCGTGATTTGAAGGCGAAGATTGCCGAGTCAGAAAAGCCGATCAGCACGGTCATGGTCATGCAGGACGTGCCGAAAATGCGGCAGACATTTATCCTCGACCGAGGCCAGTACGCGTCTCCAAAGAAAGACAGTCCGGTCAACCCTGGAGTGTTGTCGGCATTGCCGCCGTTACCGGCTGAGGCTCCGACGAATCGACTCGGTCTGGCTCGATGGCTCGTGCAGAAAGACCATCCTCTGACGGCAAGAGTCACCGTCAACCGCTACTGGTACATGCTGTTCGGAACGGGCCTGGTCAAGACACTGGAGGATTTCGGTTCGCAAGGCGAATGGCCGAGTCACCCGGCGCTGCTCGACTGGCTGGCGGTCGACTTTGTCGACAGCGGCTGGGACATCAAACGGATGCTCAAGCAGATGGTCATGTCGGCGACGTATCGGCAGTCATCACGAATCACCCGAGAACTGCTTGAAGCCGATCCGGAAAACCGACTGCTCGCGCGCGGCCCGCGATTTCGGCTGCAGGGCGAGTTCGTTCGCGACAACGCTCTGGCCGCTTCTGGATTGCTGGTCTCGACGATCGGTGGCCCCAGCGTGAAGCCCTACCAGCCAGGCGGTTTGTGGATCGAAGTCAGCATCGGCGGAGCCAAGTTCAAGCAGGACAATGGCGAAAAGCTCTTCCGCCGCAGCATGTATACTTATTGGAAACGCTCGTCTCCCGCGCCGTCGCTCACCATCTTCGACGCGCCGACTCGTGAGAAGTGCGCACTTCGTCGTTCAAGAACCAACACACCGCTCCAGGCACTGGTCACGCTGAACGATGTGCAGTTTGTTGAGGCGTCACGAGCACTCGCAGAACGAGCACTCAAGGAAGGCGGAGCAACACTCGACGAGCAAATCGACTACGCCTATCGACTGGCATCCGGCGTGCGGCCGAAATCGTTCGTACGCGAGATTCTCAAACAAACTTACCACGACGAACTGAAACTCTTTCAAGCCGACAAAGAGCGAGCCACAAAGCTCATCTCCGCCGGCGAATCACCACGCGATGAAACACTGGACCCCGCAGTTCATGCAGCCCTGTCGATTGTCACCAGCATGATCCTGAATCTGGACGAAGTCCTGACTCGCGGTTGATCCTTTGATTCGTAGCTACGCTCGCCAGAGCGTGGTTCTTCGCGGTCTGGCGACCGCAGCTAAACAGAGGCACTCCGGAGAGTATCCCAATGAATCCATTCACTGATTTCCAACTACAAACAACTCGCCGGGATTTGCTGAACAACTCGTCGCGAGCGGTTGGTGCTGCCGCGCTGGCATCGCTGGTCAATGAGTCTGCAGGTTCGGCCGTAGCCGCTACGGGTAATGGTCGAGGCGGACTGCCCGGGTTACCGCATTTCGCGCCGAAAGCCAAGCGGGTGATCTACCTCTTCATGGCTGGAGGACCGTCTCACATCGACACGTGGGATCATCATCCGGAAGTCCGGAAACTCCACGGCCAGGAACTTCCAGAATCCGTGCGGCAGGGACAACGGCTCACCGGCATGACGTCCGGGCAGAAGTCGTTTCCGGTCGTCGCTCCGATGTTCAAGTTCAGTCAGCACGGGCAGAACGGGACGTGGGTCAGCGAGATCCTGCCGAAGACTGCCGGCATCGTGGACGACATTTCGATCATCAAGTCCGTCCACACGGAAGCCATCAACCACGACCCCGCCATTACGTTTATCAATACCGGAGTCCAGCAGCCGGGCAAGGCCAGCATGGGAGCGTGGGTCAGCTACGGTCTGGGAAGTTTCAACAAGAACCTGCCCGCCTACATCGTGATGATTTCGAAAGGGCCGGGGCAGAAGCAGGCGTTGTATTCGCGGTTGTGGGGCAGTGGATTTCTGCCGTCAAGACATCAGGGAGTCAAACTGCGATCTGGTACCGACCCTGTCCTGTATCTCGAAAACCCGGCAGGCATCGATCGAGACATGCGACGGCGAATGCTCGACCGCATCGCCAAAATCAACGGCGAACATTACGACGAGTTCGGCGATCCGGAAACGCAGACTCGCATTGCGCAGTACGAAATGGCGTTCCGCATGCAGATGTCCGTGCCCGAGATCATGGACGTTGGCAGCGAGACCAAAGAGACGATGGACCTCTACGGTCCCGAAGCCGAGAAGCCGGGAACGTTCGCTCGAAACTGCATCGTCGCCAGAAAGCTGGCCGAGCAGGGCGTCCCGTTTATTCAGCTCTTCCATCGAGGCTGGGATCAGCACGGAAGCCTGCCGAAACTTCTTCGCGGGCAGTGCGACTCGATCGACCATCCCGTCGCCGGTTTGATTCGCGATCTAAAAGTGCGAGGCATGTTCGACGACACGCTGGTCGTGTGGGGCGGCGAGTTCGGCCGCACGATTTACTCGCAGGGCAAGCTGACCGCCGACAACCACGGCCGCGATCATCACGGTCGAGCATTCACGATGTGGATGGCTGGAGCCGGTATCAAACGAGGCTTCGAATTCGGCAAGACCGACAACTGGTCGTACAACATTCTGGAAAACCCAGTTCACATTCGAGACATGAACGCGACAATCCTGAATCAGCTCGGCGTCGACCACAACCGGCTGACGTTCAAGTATCAAGGTCTTGATCAACGACTGACCGGCGTCGAACCCTCCCGCGTCGTCGAAGAAGTTCTGGCCTGATCGTAAGAAAGAAGGCGAGCCCGCCACCACTCGGACTCGCCTTCCTGGCGATCGATCTCGACCTGCCTCATTGGTTACCGTTTTCGTGATCCCAGGCCCGGGTTTTTTAATGGTTCTTCGAAGGCTGCTTCGTTCTTCAGTTTCCGTAGTAGTAGGGTATGACAAGCGCAGCGCCGGCATACCTTTTGAGGTTGCTGGAGAATCTGGTATGCCGGCGCTGCGCTTGTCATACCGTACACAGGCGGTCATCGATCTGGCAGTCAGCGGCCGAGCAGGTGCCGGAGTGCTGGTTCCAGTTCCGGAAAAGCGAATTCGTAGCCGGACTCCTGCAGGCGGTTCGGCACTGTCTTCGTACTGCCGAGCAAGAGTTCCTTGCCCATCTCGCCGAAGGCCAGTTTCACGACGAAGGCCGGCATCGGGATGATCGTTGGTCGCTTCAGCACTCGGCCGAGTGTCTTTGTGAATTCACGATTGTCGACGGTTCCCGGTGCGGTGGCGTTTACGGCGCCGGACAAAGATTCGGTCTGAATCGCGTGAAGGATGATTCGCGGTAGATCGTCCAGGCAAACCCAGCTCATCCATTGCTTGCCGTCGCCGATCACTCCGCCGCCGCCCATCTTGAATGGCAGGAGCATTTTATTGAGAGCGCCGCCCTTCGGGCTCAGCACGACTCCGATCCGTAAATTGACGACACGGATTCCTGCATCGTGTGCGGCGGCGGTGGCCTCTTCCCATTCACGGCAAGTTTCGCTGAGGAACGACGGGCCGGGCTCGCTCTCTTCGGTCATGACTTCCTGACCGCGATCTCCGTAAAAGCCAATCGCCGATGCGCAGACAAAGACTTTCGGAGGGTTCGCCAAACCCGCCAGCGTCTTTGCCAACAACGTTGTGCTGTTCACTCGGCTGTCGCGGATCAGTCGTTTCATTCGGTCCGTCCAGCGTCCGTGCGCGATGTTATGCCCACCGAGATGGACGACAGCGTCCATACCCTCCAACGCTGCCGCGTCGATGGTTCCTTTTGAGGGGTCCCAAACGATGTTCGTCGTTCCGTCGTTGAGAGACGGCCCGCTTCGATACAGCCTGGCAACGTCGTGGCCGCCGGTCGTCAGAAACGAAACCAACGACGAGCCAACCATGCCTGTTGAACCTCCAATGGCAATCTTCATAGCGGGTTCCTCTGAGTAAGCCGAGTGAAACTTCAAATCGCTGGCTGTCAGCGCGTGTCTGTACTGGAAAGTCCGTTGAAGCTGGTTGCGAATTAACCGGCCGCCGAAGAATTGTCCGAGAAATCCGAACGGTGCTCGATACTCGATCCGGTCAGTCAGGATGCATCGATCAGCCGACGATGGCTCCAGCAAGTGAGTGTGGTCCCATTCTGCAAACGGACCGGAAATCTGCAAATCCTGAAACTGCCGGCCTGGGATAATGTCGTGATGCTCGGCGACCCATTTCCTCGCGAAAGGTCCGAGCTTCATCCTGATCGTCGCCCGCGAACCTTCCGACACGCCGCCCGACGCAAGCAGCTCAATCGACTCCCACGGTGGAGCGAGTCGGAGGAACGCTCCGGGACGGCAATGCCACGCGAATGCCTCTTCCGCCGAGACTGACAGTTCGGATGACTTTTCGAAGATCGGCATCAAAACTCAAATTCAATAACTGAGCCGCCGGCGCTAGCCGCGGGCCGAGGTCGCACGGTGAAGGAGTCGTTTGCGCTCCAGAAGAGATCAAAATATCGAATATCCAACAAGGAATGTCGAAATCTGAAGTTTGAAACACTTCGTCCTTCGACATTCCTTGTTGGATATTCGATATTCGCTTTGCAGCATTCTACAAAAACGCTCCCAGCCCATCCGCTTCCAACGCTGCAAGCAGCTCCTTGATCTGAGCTTCGTCGTTGAGTTTGGCGACCAGCGTGGAATGCTCGGTGTGAACGACCACGCAATCGTCTAACCCGATTGTTGTCACCAGGTGATCTCCTGACGAGAAAATCGTGGAGTTTTTTGTATCGACTCCGACGTGCCTGCCGAGCACTGTGTTGCCGTTTTCATCCTGGTCATGCACGCGAGCCAGCGCTGACCAGCTACCGACGTCGTCCCAGGTAAACGGAGCTTCGAGCACGCAAACATTCTGCGAATGCTCCAGCACCGCGTAGTCGATCGAAATCGACGGCATGTTTCCAAACTCTCGCTCCAGCGCGGGCGACCATCCTTCGGTGCCGGCGTGTTCTTGGAAGCGGTCGAGAACTTCGGTGACGCCCGGGCTGTGTTGCTGCAACGCTGCCAGGATCGTGTCCGCTCGCCAGACAAAGATGCCGCTGTTCCAGAGGAAGTTGCCGGCGGCGAGAAATTCCTGAGCGGTTTCCAGGTTCGGCTTTTCGCGGAATCGAGCGACGTCGAAAACGCGATCCAGCTCCGGCAGCTCGCCGCCCTGTTCGATGTATCCGTAACCTGTCGCCGGTCGGTCCGGCACGATCCCGAACAGGCACAACCGCGAAGGGTCATTCTGAACGGTGTCCATCGCTCGTTGAACAGCAGCGACGAACGCTTCGTTCGGAGTAATGACGTGGTCAGCCGGCGTCACCAGCATGATCGCGTCAGGATCGTTGGCCAGCAGTCGAGCCGCCGCGATCGCGATGCACGGTGCGGTATTTCGGCCACACGGTTCAATCAGAATATGGTCGGCAGAAAGTTCAGGAAGCTGACGGCCGGTTTCGACGGCGTGGGCAGCGTTCGTGACAATCCACGTTGCATCGGCTGATGAAAGCTCCGCACACCGCCGTACCGCCTGCTGAATCAGCGACTGCTCGCCGAACAGCGTGAGAAACTGTTTCGGCAATTCCTTGCGACTCACTGGCCAGAATCGCGTCCCACTTCCGCCCGCCATCACCACCGTATGAAGCATCTGAGTCCCTTCCGTAGGCATTCGAAATCCCGCTTTGGCGCGGAGTGTAGAGCAGTCCCGGCGGCGCGAGAACATCTTCTGTCCTGCCGCTGGCCGTTCCCGAAGTCGCCCACCAGCGTTTATGCTTCGTACTGCTGAAATCGATTCCTGCACCGCGAATGTCGAGCTTTCCTCGAAGATGCCCCATCTTAAAGCCTGCCACTGCTGCGGCATGATTCACGCCATCCCGGAAGTCCATTCTGGCGACGTCGCTGCGTGTACGCGTTGTGAATCGGTTATTTTCAAACCCGGCTCGAGCGAAACAGCAGCCGCGCGAACGGCAGCCGCCGCGCTCGGTGCGTTCTTTCTGTTCTGGCCGGCAATTCTGTTGCCAATTCTGCAGGTGGAAAAGCTCGGGCATCGCTCGGCTTCCAGCGTCCTGACCGGAATCATCGAACTGTTTTCGCACGGGAGCCTGTTCGTCGGAGCGATCGTTTTTGTGTTCTCCATCGCGTTCCCGCTGACGAAGATTGTCATGCTGCTTGAACTGAGTCTGCTGCGGCTGTCGCATCGTCGATTCCGATCGCTGACTTATCGCATCATGGAGCACGCCGGAAAGTGGAGCATGATGGACGTCATGCTGCTGGCGTTGCTGGTCATGCTTGTGAAGCTGGGAAGCCTCGTCGAATTCCACTTCGGCCCCGCTGTCATTGCGTTCGTATTGTGCGTTGCGTTGAGCATGGTCGCTTCGATGAGTTTCGACCCTCACGCCATCTGGAACGACGACGACCAGCTTGATGACGAGCTGACTGAAGATGCGGAGCCGTCATGACTCGACTGCTCGCACGCTGGATCTTCCCCGTCGATCAGCCGCCGATCGAACGCGGCCTGGTGGAGATTATCGACGGAATCATTTCGACCGTTGAGCCGTTTACCGGTCAACCGGATTCGGGAACGGTCGACCTGGGCAACGTGGCGATCATCCCTGGCCTGGTGAACGCCCACGCGCACCTCGAATTCAGCAGCCTGGATGCTCCGATTGAACCTGCGCTACCATTTACCGATTGGATCGGTCGACTGATGGCTCATCGTCGCGAACGGCCGGGCTCGCTGGCCGAGTACATCAGCGCCGGTGCTCACGAAGCGGCGGTCACTGGCGCGAGCCTGGTCGGCGACATCGTCACCGGCGATTGGTCGCCGGATTGCGTTCCTGACGACGGCCCACCTATCGTCGCCTTTCGAGAGTTGATCGGCCTTTTGCCAGAACAGGTCGCTCCACAACTTGAACTTGCAAAACAGCACATCGCTGATTGCCGAGCAGCCGACGGGGCAGAGCAGGGCGGTCTGGTTCCGGCCATCAGCCCCCACGCTCCGTACAGCGTTTGCCCGGATCTGTTTCATCAACTTGTTGAACTGGCAAACGCCGAAAACGTTCCGCTGTGCATTCACCTGGCAGAGACACTGGCCGAACTCGAACTGCTCCAATCGGGAACCGGCGAGTTCTTTGAAATGCTCACCCGCTTCGGCCTCTGGCGTGACGGTGCCATTTCGAAAGGAACGCGGCCGATGGATTACCTGCAGCCGCTCGCCAGGTTGCCTCATGCGTCGATCGCTCACGGAAACTATCTCGCTGAAGACGAGATCGATTTCCTGGTCGCCCATCCCAACATCGCCACCGTTTTCTGCCCGAGAACTCACGCGTTCTTTGGGCATGTTGATCATCCCTGGCAACGCCTGCTCGATGCCAGGGCGACCGTCTGTATCGGCACTGATGGACGATCGTCGAACCCGGACTACTCACTCTGGTACGAGCTGCAATTTCTGGCTCAACATTCCGAGAACAAAAGGCTGCCGCAGATCCTCGACGCTGGCACGCGGCAGGGAGCAGCAGCACTCGGCCAGGAAAACGAAACGGGGACAATCACCACAGGAAAGCGTGCCGACTTGACGTTGATCTCCTTGGATGAGTCAACGACGACCGATCCGTGGGCCGCACTTTTCGCTTCAACAACGAGACCAATTTCGACATTCGTGGCAGGTTCAAGAATTCGAACTGTTCGATCGTGACTTGAAACTTGCAATGTCGGCGGTGAACTTCGAACAATGCTCTTCGTAAGCGGCCCGCAGTGGCGTAGTGGCGTAGGCTGGGTCTTGACCCAGCAATTCGACAAAGCTGGGACACGTCCCAGCCTACAAGACTGAATAGGCACCGGAGTGCGATCGCCACTGCTTGCTTGCCCGAGCTCCTTCCAACAATCTTCATTCTCCAACGTGCCTGCCATGCTGTTAAATATTCGATTGTTCGCTCGTGCAAAAGATCTCGCCGGCTCGGAAACGATTTCCGTCGAAGTTCCCGATAGCGCCACCGTTGGCGATCTACGATCGGCACTCCGCGAGCAGTTTCCAGTCCTCGATCCGGTAATTCCAAACCTGCACGTCGCGATTGGGACCGACTATGCCAACGACACCGCAACCCTCGACGAATCCCAGTCGATCAGCTGTTTCCCACCCGTTAGCGGCGGCTAATTCGGCAGTTGAGTTACGCTGCCGCGTTCTGACTTCGAAAACTGTGCACTTACTTAACCCGGAGCTGACGTCTCATGCCTGCTGAATCGGGCAAGCCTGATCCCAATGGCAATCCTTCGGACGGTTCTTCACGCCGTTCTCGAACGTGTCAGGTCCTGTTTGTATTGGGGTCCGGCTTCGATCCTTCCGAACAGGCCGAGTCGCTGGCGGCAGAGTTTCGCGGCGAACACGAGTCGCTGAAATTCTCAAAGGCGGAGACGATCGTCCAGGCTGCCGATGAGTGGCAAACTGACGACAAAGCCGGGTTTCGTAAATCAGTCGCCGCAGTCGTCAAGAAGTGGTGCCGTGATCAGGCGGCGAGTTTCGATCCGAAGCGGTTGCTCGTCAGCGATTACCAGGACGACGAAGGACGACTCTTCGCCGTCGCCGGATATTTTCCTCGTCGGAAATCGGCGAGCGGAAAGAGTACATCGGAAACGGATACTCAAGGACGCGATTCCGACGAGGTCAACACTGAGAACGACGACGCTGTCGAAGAGGGAGACGACAGCGAAGTCGCCGAACCGTCGAAATTCGCGGTCCTCGCTCGAGAATGGATCGAGACCGCGCAGGCACAGCCTCCCAAACGGCTCGCGATGATCGGCGGCGGAGTGGTCGTCCTGTTGATTCTGGCGATCATCGTTCCAATGCTGCTGCCCGACGGCGAAGGTTTGGACATTGCCCAGGCGGATCCGGATGAGACCTCTCAAGCTCCGGTCACTAACGCAGCCGCAACCACTCAGAAGTTATCGCCACCGAGTTTTCCGACGGGGATCGTTCGCGTCTACACGCCTGATCCCGGCTTCGCGATCATGGTCGACGGCGAGCCCATCCGCGATGCCAACGGCGAGTTCGTCACGACGCCGTGCGCGGTGACGGCCGAGCAGGGGGCTCGCACGATCACGGTGTTTCGAGATGGGGCGTTCGACCTTTCTCGACTTGTCGACGTCGGCGAAGACAGCGAGATCACGCTGGAACCATCGAACGACGCGACTGGCGAGGGCAGCGATATCCTCAAAGCGCCTCACTTGAATGCCGAACTCGGCAAGCCCATTCCGCTGGCCAGTTTGAATTCCAACCGGCCAGAAATCGATCCGTACGTCACGCCGGATCGTCTGTCGATCTGGTTTGTGGGCGATCGCGAAGGAGGCCGAGGCCTTTTTGTCGCCTCCCGGCTGACGCCGTTTCACGACTTTGATGAGCCTCGCCTCGTCAGTCGCAGTGCCGATCTGCCAGCAACTCCGAGTATCACCGACGACTCGCTCTACATTGTCTACGCGGTGCCTGAAAAAGCTCGGCTGATGGCGCTGGCACGAGCTAACCCACTGGCCGGCTTCGACGGAAAAGACGCGCTTCGACACAGCAAAAGCCTCGCCCCGACGTGGACATCGTCGCAGATTCTGGGGAACGGATTGAGGTTGTACTGGGTCGAAGAAACCAAAAACGGAGAAATCCGCACGCTGACCTCCAGCCGGGAAAGAAGAACGGACGTCTTTGGTAAAACGTTGAAGGTGAAACTCGCCGGAACACACCCGTGCATGTCGCGCGACGGCCTGCGGCAATACACGTTCGATGGCACAACGCTCACCCGTTATCGTCGCTCTGCAACGAACAAAGCGTTCATCGAAGATAGCGTCATCGCTGAGCTGAACCTGGCCGGTTACAGGCAAAGCAAGAAGCACCGCCAGTTCTTCGTCAGCAGCGACGAGCAATGGCTGTTCTACTGTGACGATCCCCAAACGGGCGGCGACCTCTTCATGGTTCGCGTTGCCGACGGGCCACAATGGGGTGTCGCACCGCGAGGCAAGTCGATTCCGCCGAAACGTGTCGTCGTGGCCGCAACGGCAAAGCCCGCCCCCAACGAGATGATCGTCCCGGAAAAACCGAAACCAAAACCCGTCGATCCTCGGAGTCTCCCGCTGCCGTACACGTCGCTCCGCACAGTGTTCACGACTTTGCTGGACGCTCGGCAGTATGACGAAGCGGAAGGCTTGCTTCGTAACGCGAAAGCGAATCCTGAGCTGCAATCTTTCTCCGAACAGCTCGCCTGGGACGAAGAAGATGTTCAGGCCATTCGCAGCTTCTGGAGTGACCTCGAAAAAACGACTGCCGAAATTGTGCCAGGAGAAGTCGTTCGGATTGGGACGCTTCGACTGGAAGTCACTGGCTTCGAAAACGGCGAACTGATTGGCAAACGCGGTGACACAGAAATCCGCAGGAAACTGACGGAGCTTTCGTCGACAGAGTTGTCAGGAATCTTCGACGCGGGTGTTGAGAAAGATGACGAGCAGGCCAGTTATCGTTACGGACTTCTGCTGGCGTACGACTCCAAAGCGCTCGAACGGGCTCGCGATCAGCGCTTCGAACGCTGCGCAGATCGGGCAGCGACATTCCGCGAACGAATCGCCAAACGAAAACTCGCACAGGCACTGGCCGAGCTGGAGCGGACGAACTTCGGCAAAGGTGTCGGCTTCCTGAAGGAAACAAAGACGCTGGCTGCGGGAACGCCCGTTGCGGCGGAAGCTCAAAAGCTGGAAGAAGAGCTGTACGAGTTCGTCAAGTGGCGAACCGTCGGACCTCGCAAGTGGAAGATCGAAGGCAACTCCTACGAAGCCGATAACGAACGCGCCAACGGATCACGCCTCACATCGCAGAAGGAGTACCGCAACTTCGAACTGAGTCTGGAATGGAAAACGCTCGACACCCTGACCGCACAGGGCGGCGTCTTCTTCCACTATCCCGGTCGAGGAGAATTGGTCGACCTGGCTCACAAGATCCAACTGTCGAATGATTCCGGCAAGGGAGCGGACCAGTACTCATCCGGCTCAATCTTCGGCGAAGACGGCCCTGGCGAGAACGCCGTAAAACCATCCGGAGAATGGAACACGCTCGAAATCACGGTCGTCGACAAGAAAGTCACCGTGACCATCAACGGTCGCAAAGTGCTCGAAACCGAAGCCACGAAAGAAACCGTCCCCGACCAGGGCCTCGTCTGCCTCGACGGCTTCGCCGGCGGCATCACCTACCGCAAAATCCTGCTCAGCGAACTCCCGGAATAGATCTGGCATCCTGTCAAGATTGAACTCGACGAGCCCCTCGAACGCTTCACGCGACGTAACGTGTTCCCAACTCTGCTGAACTAAGATTCAACTTGCTGGCCACGGACCACGGTTCAACCGCTACGGCCTCGATCGCTCGTTGAGTCGAACCGTTTTGTAGTGCTGAAAAATAAAATGCGATTCACGGGCCAGGCTGCCGCGACTGTTCCCGATCGTCGAGCGGTTAGACTGATTCTCTTTTTGCAGACTACTTCAGGGATGAAATTGATGCTTGCAGGGATGAAATTGATGCTTGCAACACTTACAAATCCCGCATCAGTGGAGTCAGCCAACAGGTTTCGCCGATTGAATTTTCAAAACCGTACCACTCATGGACGCAAAAACTCATGGACGCAAAAACTCATGGACGCAAAAACGACTGGCAGCACACCATAACCCATTCTCACAAGGCACTTTGGGGCCATAGCTCAATCGGTTAGAGCAGCGAACTCATAATTCGTTGGTTGCAGGTTCGAGTCCTGCTGGCCCTACTGGATAGATTAACATTTCTTGTTCTGAGCCCTCGGAAACACTGTTTTCCGGGGGTTTCTCGTTTTGCGTGATTGGCCCTGATGGCTTCTAGTTTGCGGAGTTAGATCCACAAATCGCCCGCTGGAAGGACTCGTCAGTCGGCATCGCGTAATGCTTCATGGCAGAGATCGAGTTCTTCGTGGCAGCTTTCTCAGCCGACATCCCGACCGCGACACCCCATGCCGAGAGTCAGCAAATCCATTGCCAATTGAGCAGCCATCGTCTTGAGCAGCCATCGTCTTGAGCAGCCATCGTCTTGAGCAGCCATCGTCGCCATCCTTGAATCCAGCAACCAGGGGAACCAACAACGAATCCTCATTTCGCCTGAAGCCGAATCCTTGAAATGCGCCAAAGGATACCGAACGGTCACATTGTGAAGCGGTCTTAGAAACGCTTCACTTTGTTCTTCAGGATTTCGATCGCTCGTTCGAGATCGATGTCTCGCTCATCGTCCGCGTTGCTGCCTCGCCATGCGACGTTGTGCTCGATCGGTTCTTCGACAAGCACGTCTGGGTCAACTCCGACTTTGCTATGGTTGAGGCCGTCCGGTGAGTAGAACTTGGCTGTCGTCAGTCGCAGGCCAGTCTCCCGACCGATGTTGAAGATGCTCTGAACCGACCACTTGCCGTACGTCTTGCGGCCGACGATTGTGCCTCGTCCGTGGTCCCGGACAGCTCCGGCAACGATTTCGCTGGCACTTGCACTGTCGCCGTCCGTCAGTAGAACGAGCGGCATGTCGAAGGTGCCTGGGCGATGAGCTCGGTAGGTCCAGTTCTGGTCTCCCGAACGACCTTTGGTGGAGACAAGAACGCCTTCATCAATGAATCGGTCCAGCACTGCAACCGCTGCGGTCAGCAGTCCGCCCGGATTTCCGCGGACGTCCAGGACCAGAGCCTTCATGCCACTTTGACTGAGCTTTGTCAGTGCCGCGTCCATTTCCGTGGCTGTCGTCTTCTGGAATCCTGCGAGTTCGATGTACCCAATTTTGTAGTCTCCATCGACGATCTCGGCGACGGGAATACTTTTGACAGTGACCGCTCGGCGAATCAACACCGCTTCCCAGTCACGATTGTCGGCCTGACGATGAATCTTCAGTTTCACTCGGCTGCCGGTCTGACCTCGCATCAGTGAAGCCGCTTCGTCGATCGATGAGCTGCGGATGTCTTTTCCGTCGATCCAGGTGATGCGGTCGCCCTTGCGGAGTCCGCCGATTGAGGCCGGGCTTTCCGGAAG
>Ga0316208_1000907_pt1 | contig 31389 bp, 13 predicted proteins | sample 3monopyrite_MG_FD_204944 | JGI IMG/M metagenome (GOLD analysis project Ga0316208, IMG submission 204944) | Microbial mat bacterial communities from mineral coupon in-situ incubated in ocean water Damariscotta River, Maine, United States -... | ecosystem: Environmental > Aquatic > Marine >... | reverse complement strand
TTGCCCGTAAATTGGGCATTAGCCGCGCCACACTCACCCGACTTGAAAGTGCGGGTCAAAATACAACCATCACTACTCTGGAACAAATCACAAAATCACTTAAATGCTCAGTCGGCGATTTGTTTAAATAGAAAATTAGAAAGTCATAGATGTCAGTGAACAATTAACACTAATATTCTTAAGCTCTTAATATGAGTAAAACATATGATTAGTAAGACTTGCCCCTGACGAATCCCCACGAAATTATTAATAAAATCGATCAAAAACAACAACTTAGTAAAAAACCTATTAATACTCGATTAAAACCACGTCATTGCGAAAGAACAAAGTGACTGAAGCAATCTCATGACATAGAGGATTAACCGTGAGATTGCCGCGTCAACACTGAAAAACACGTGTTTTTCAGTGTTTCCTCGCAATGACCTATAACTCTAAATTCCGTGGGGGTTCCTCAGGCTCTGCCCCCCATTTATTCATGTCTTTTAAACCTAATTTAAAATATCAATATACGCTGTGTATGCGAACACACGATTACGCTTTTGGCCTGTTATCTCTTTGACTATTTCAAGCTCTTGTTCTAATGCATCTAGTATTTTTCCCACTGTCACAGCCGTTAAACCTGTTAGCGCAATGAGCTTATTCACACTTGCGATGGGTTGTTCGAATAATGCATCAATAATTTGATTTGCTGATCCCCCCTGACGACCCAGCACGGTTAAACGTGCTTTATCCTTTAGCTTTAGATTATTTAATTGTTGTGCGGTTTCTGCCGCCTGGTTCGCGGTTTCAGCGATTGCATCAACAAAAAATAATAACCACTTTTCCCAGTCACCTGTGAGGCGAACCTGGTTTAAACGTTCATAATAGGTCTGCCGATGTTTTTTAAAAAAGACCGAAAGGTAAAGCAATGGCTCACTGAGTACTTTAGCTTCAACCAGGATCAAGGGAATTAATAATCGCCCTATTCGCCCATTACCATCCATAAACGGATGTATGGTTTCAAACTGCACATGCATGAGGGCTGCTTTAATGATCGGATCCGTTTCTTCAGGTACATCATTAATAAAACGTTCGAGAGCGGCCCAACTATCGGCTAAGGTGTTTGCGGGTGATGGAACAAAGGTGGCTTCATCAGGCCGATGCCCGCCTAGCCAGACTTGCGTTTTTCTAAACTCACCGGGTGAACGATTCACGCCCCGGCCTGATGTCATTAATGCTTTATGTAATTCCGTTAGCAGCCGAAAGGTGATCGGCTGACCTTCGCGAATACGTTGTATACCTAAATCCAGCGCACTGACATAACAGGATACTTCCTGTACATCATCCATCGGGACACCAGGCACACCTTCCATTTCATATAACATGATGTCACTGAGTGAAGACTGCGTGCCTTCAATTTGCGACGACATGACCGCTTCTTTACGAACATAGCTGTAGAGGAATAAATGCGCGCCGGGTAATAGTGTGCTGATCGCATCCAACCGCCCGAGTGAAAGCATCGCTTTATTGATACGCCCTTGAAGCTTGCTATCTATCTGTAAAGGAGGATTAGGGGGTAATGGCGCAGGTACAAAGGCGTCACAAGCGATGCCGCCTGCAATTGCTGATCGATATTCCCCTGTGAGCCCTCTATCCATTTTTTCTTCTTTTTTGTCCTCGAACCTAAAATAACCGTCTTCGTTATTATATCTTAACACCTAAAGTAAAATAAGAAAGCAATTTATGATAAGTTGAAACCAAATTGTGGTTATGGTTAAACCGAACACTGCGTATGCCGGCGATAACAACCAGCCACCCTGATAATAAATAAAGCCATGATTTCTTAATTGAATTCTTCCCAATCTGCAAAAACAAATATTTCCCGGCTCACTACGATTTACTCATCAATTTAATGTCCTGAAGCTTCCGACCCAGCTCATCATCACGCGCTACTTTTGCAAAATCTTCTGCTAACCCCAGTACACCGAGTACGCTCAGATAATGACCGATGGAAACCGTTGAATCGCCTTGCTGAATTTTTCGAACCGTCAACCTGCTCAGCCCTGTACGTTCTGCAATGAGTGACTGGCTACAGGCTCGTCGCTTACAGGCAAGCGTAATATTTTCCCCTAAAAGCGATAAAATCTTCTGGCTTTTTGGGAAAATAGACGCGCTACGTTTCTTTTTTACTTTATTGGACACGATAGTTACCAAATATTTAATATATGGTAACTATCGTGCTCAATTATTAAAAAGTAAAGCTAGCAAGGTCAACTTAGAGGTCTCTAATATTCTTCATGCATTTAAAATAATAGGATTTGAGCGTAAAAAGACAGAAAATGACTTCGACCATACGGCTATAAACTTGAATCCCTCCCTCTTTTGCACTACATTGAGTCGTATATAGACCCTAAACAAGCCTTATGAGCCATTTATAGTACATTGATTATGAAGAAATCACATACATATTCTCGCTACAGCAGTGATGCTGTACAGCTCATCGGTAGCCTTATTAAGACTGCACGAAAAGAACGCAAACTTATCGCCCAAGAGCTCTCTGAGCGTGCGGGCATCTCACGAGGACTACTTCAGCGTATTGAAAAAGGTGACCTAAATTGCAAGATTGGCGCGGTGTTTGAGGTAGCGACCATTGTAGGCATAAAACTATTTGATGCCGAGGGAACAACGCTCACGAAATACATTCGTGAAGCAGAAGATAAACTAACATTACTACCTAAATCAGTACGCCATAAAATGAGAGTAATAGACGATGACTTCTAAAACTGAATACAAAGAAGCCTATGTCTGGGTTTGGTTGCCAGAAGAAATAGAGCCTGTCATAGCTGGAAAGCTTGAAGTGGATGGTGACAATATTCTTTTTAACTACGGTAAAAGTTATTTAAAACGAATGCATGATTCAAAAATGACATTCCCTATCTATGATGTTGAACTTCCTTTAAAGCCCGGTATTTTACCTTTGCTTAATGGTTTAAGTATGCCTGGCTGCATAAGAGATGCTGCACCCGATGCATGGGGTCGACGCGTTATTCTTAACAAAAAATTGGGGGGTAAGGGCAGCAAGATAGATACCACCCAGCTAGATGAAATGACTTATTTACTCGAGTCTGGTTCAGATCGTGTTGGTGTGCTAGATTTCCAAAACTCCCCTACTGAATATGTCGCTCGTTTATCAGAAAACATCTCGCTCGATGAATTACTTGAATCAACGGAGCGAGTCGAAAAAGGTATACCACTGACAGCTGAACTCGACCAGGCTCTCTTTCATTGTAGTGGCATAGGTGGTGCACGACCTAAAGCTTTAATTGAAGAAGAAGATAAAAAATATATTGCAAAATTTTCATCATCTTCTGATTTATACAGCGTTGTTAAAACAGAGTTTATTGCAATGCGTCTGGCACATTATGCTGGCTTAAATGTTGCTGCTGTAAAACTTGCTAAAGCATCACATAAAGAGGTTTTACTTATTCAACGTTTTGATCGAAAAAAAGTAGAAAATGGTTGGCAGCGAAAATCATTGGTCTCAGCTCTTACATTATTTGGGCTTGATGACATGATGGCGAGATATGCAAGTTATGAAACTTTAGCTGAAATAATTCGTCATAAATTTACTGATCCAGTTGAAACTCTACATGAGTTATTTTCACGTTTAGTGTTTAATATCTTGTGTGGTAATACAGATGATCATGCACGTAACCATGCAGCATTTTGGAATGGAAAAAATTTTACTCTTACCCCTGCTTATGATATTTGTCCGCAAAGTCGAACAGGTAACGAAGCTTCGCAAGCGATGTTAATTTCAGGTGATAATAATTATAGTCAATTGAAAGTATGCCTTGAAACTGCGCACAATTTTAGGCTCTCAAAAGATGAAGCAATGAATATTTTTGAAAGTCAAAGGCAAGCTATTGAGGCTAATTGGGATAAAGTATGTGATGAAGCAGAACTAACTGATGTTGATAAGAATCTACTGTGGAATCGACAGTTCTTGAATTCTTTTGCATTTGAAGGGTTATAAAACAGATTAGTAATGTAATTCGCGAAAAGATAAAATCCTTTCCGTACCAAACACATACGATTGAATTAGTTTCTAACATACTGATTACAGTGGATTAATAGTTATATATCGACTTAAATCTAACAACAGTTCAACTATTAATACATTTTTTTCAGTATAAGCCCACCCCATATAAAAGCGAGCAACATTAAGAAGATTGCAAACCATGAAACAAAACCTGCAATGGAGTGTGCTGAGTCTAATAAATTAAGCTGAGCTAAAATATTATTCCAGTCGTGAATACCCGGCATATCTTTTCCCTGCACACCGCCTAATAACCACATCTCCTGAGACTTAGCATCACTAATATAAGAGACAAGATCCATTAAGCTCTGAGCAAACCACCATAAAGCAATCGACGCACCAAAGGCATCTTTATTTTTAAGCAACAATGAAAATAAAATAACGAGTGGAACAATCAGTTGCAGTAAACTCCCCCCTATAATGCGCATAAAATCACCAAACAAAGCAAATATCACGTGCCCTGCTTCGTGAAAAACAAGGTTAATAAGATGCATAAATGACTGGTTCAAAATTGCAGAGTAGTGGTCAGCCAGAATAAATGACCAGCCCCATACAAAAAATACAACGTAAATAACAAGATTTAAATAAAAGCGTTCACGTGAAACTTTTTCAGGGGCGAAAAATAACATTTTTTTCGCATTTAAAATTAACGAATCAGTACTTATACCACTCTTATTCGATTTAGTTTTTGAAGTAACTTCAGATTTAAACTGACTTTTTAACCACTTGTCATAGACCAGCCCACACTGATCACAGAGCTGGCTTAATTCATTTTGAGAATTTTGATAACCACATTTAGGGCATTTACGATACATAAACTAAAATTACTCTATTTCAATACGATTAGAGTCAGCTGATTTTTCATCTAACGTTTTATACTGAGGTATCCCCTCGAAATATTAATAAAAACTATAAAAAAACAGCTTATCAAAAACTCTATTAATGTTCGATTAAAACCACGTCATTGAAGATGAGATTGCCGCGTCAGTACTAAAAAAACAAGTGTTTTTAAGTACTTCCTCGCAATGACAGTGCATTACTGTTCGGTGAAATGAACTCAACATTCGAAAGATCAACAGACCCTAATGCTTTTTCTTATCATCTTTATCTTTCTTTTTATACGGTGCTTCTATTTCAAGATATTGTCTACTATAAACACGTAAACGTTGAGTTCCATCTTCAATAATAGCGTAAATAAAATATTTACCTTCAGGTAATTCAGTAACATCCCATTTAAAACGATCAGACTTATGATCAGGATCTTCTTCAATACCTACTGTAATTGGCACACCATCATAATCTGACATATCGGTATCATAATATAAACTGATTAAGGCATTACTGTCACTATCTAAGTCATCCCATTTAATCTTTACCTGTTTTTTCTTTCTATGATGTTTATATTCATGATGTTTGTCTTCAAACTCAATGTAAGGTTGACCCGCACCATCTCCAACCACGATAGCGTTTGGTGAATACTTCACAACACGTGTTGTACCATCATCTATCACGGCATAAACAAAATAAACACCATCGGCCAAATCGGTCACATCCCATTTAGCTTTATCATGATGATGATCGGGATCTTCACGTAAGCCATCAATAATTAATGTACCGTCCTCACCTTCATTACTGTTTGAGTAATAAAGACTGATATAGGCATTGCTATCTGGATCATAATCTTTCCACTCAATTTCTACATATTGACGGCATGGATCTTCATAATCTTTACGTTTATGTTCGCGTTCATGTTTATCTTGCCAATCCTCACGAATATCTTTTTTCAACTTGCATAATTTATGATGACGTTTATGTTCAAGCTCAAGTTCATCCAGCTTAATCACTGGCGCATTATTAACACCATCAGAATCAGAGAAGAAGTAAACCGGTGTTGCCCACTCGCCCTCTAAACCATGCTCATCAATCGCACGGGCTCGCCAGTAATACCAGCCATCTTGTGGCAATGACGGTGACACTTGCCAGTAGGTGTTATCACTAATAGCCGAATTGTGTAGTACACCTTCACGACCATATTTATCTGACATGTAAATTTCAAATTCATACCGCAATACATCTTCATCAATATCAACCGCAGGCAATACTGTTAAGCTTGGTTCCATGGTGCCAACCCAACCGTTATCACTCGGATTATCCAAGGTCGGAATACCCGGCGCATCATTGACCGTATTCACAAAGAACTGACCATTCATCCAGGCACTTTGCGCACGGCCATCAGAAGCTTTAACACGCCAGTAATACCAGGTGTTATCTAACAGCGCATCAGCAAACCATGCTGTTTCATCAATACCTTCAGCTAACGCGACCGATGCACGTTTATTCACACTATCAAACGTATTGACCGTATCGAGTTCAAACAAGTAAGTCACCGTTTCTGCTTCTGGCTCAATCGCATTTTCAACCACCATATCCACAAACTGTGTTGTGATCTCACTTCTGTCTAAAGGTGAAATCAATACAGGCACACTTGGCGCATCATTAACGGTATTAATAAAGATGGTTGCGCTGTCACTGATAGTGCTTAAACCATGTTCATCCGTCACCACCGCACGCCAGGTTACCCAGCTGTTTTCAGTTAACACAGTATCCACAGCCCATGCTGTGACACCATTTGCACCCGGTAAAATATTATCAACCGCAGTAATTAAGCTGGTCATCGCCTGGTCGCTATACACTTCAAATCGATAACTTAGATTATCTTCATCAACATCGGTACTGTTAGTAACAGACAACTCAGGCGTAAAACTTTTCACCCAGACATTATCTTGCGGTGCACTAATATTAAATTGTCCCGGTGCATCATTGACCGTATTCACAAAGAAGGTGCTTGAAACCCAGTCACTTTGTAAAATCCAGCCGCTTGCACGCGCGCGCCAGTAATAATGCGTATTATCATTAAGCGCAATATCAACAGCCCACGATGTAGAGCCATTACCCTCTGCAACAAATAAACCTTCCGCAACTCGCACTGTCATCGCCGCATCATTAAATACTTGATACTGATAAGTCGTGGTGAAGTTTGCATTATGCTCACCATTACTGACTGCTAATATCGGCTGCAGTGTTGTCACTTCAACATTACTCGGTGATAAAATCTGCGGCTGACCCGGACCTTGTGCAACAAACGGATCGGTGCCAAAGTCATGCTCCATTAAGTCTGTCGCGCCATCACCATCATCGTCATCTGTGCCGTTGCGGTTCAGGTTACCGAAGTACTGGATTTCCCATAAATCCGCCATACCATCGGCATCATCATCGGGGTTGGTACTAAATAAGGTAACATTGGTGTAAGCCGTTGCAGCCCCGCCTTCATCATCAACAATATCTAAACGGAAGTTCAAAACTTCATTCTGATAAACTGCCGGTGCAGTAAAGTGAGCAATCGCCGTATTCGCATTCACTAAGCTCACCGCTTTACCGCCCGTTTGCGTCCAACGGTAAGTACTAATAACACCATCCACATCCGGATCATTAGAGGCACTACCATCAAGACTCACCGTTAGATACTCAGCAACGGTTTGATCATTACCGGCATTGGCAATCGGTAAAGTATTAACCGGGTTTACTGTCACGCTCACATCGTCAAAAACAGAAGCGGTTTCATTGTCAGTAACCGTTAAACGGAAACTTAATACGGCCTGCTGTTTCAGGCGTGGAGCATAAAACCCCATTATTTCAGTGTTTGCGTTAAGCATGGCAACACCTGGCCCTGCCGTTTGCTGCCATTGATAAGTAATAATAGAACCATCGCTGTCATTCGCCGCAGCAGTTAAAACAACCAGCTCAAGTTCATTGGTTATTTTATCTAAACCCGCAGAAACAGTCGGCACCGCATTCACTGGGTTAACGGTAATCAGCACATCATCACTGCCAGAAACGTTTTCATTATCGGTTACCGTAACACGGAAGCTTACAACTTGTGGCCCCTGAGGAACCAGCACAACCGGTGTTGTTATATTCAATATTGCTGCTGTGGTATCGACTGCCGTTAAATCAACCGGCATACCATCAACTTGTGTCCATTGATAAGTTGCAACTGAACCATCACTGTCATTTGCAGCAGCAGTTAAACTAATGGCCGTTTGTTCATTCGTCACAACATCAACACCGGCATTAACAACGGGGGCAATATTTACAGGTTCAACCAATACATTAACCAAAGAAGAGCTCGACTCCCCTTCGTTATCAGTCGCCGTTAATTCAAATACCAGCGTTTGCACCCCATCCTGGAGCAAGACGACAGGTGACTTAAATGAAGGTGTTAATGAATCTGTATTCACAAACTCCGTCACTACCCTACCACTCACTTGTCGCCATTGAGTCGAAACAACCGAACCATCTTCATCTGTTGCAGCGCCTTCTAAAGCAACCAAAGTTTGTTCATTAACCTGTTGTTCTAGTCCTGCGCTAACCGTTGGCAAAATATTGACTGGGTTAATGGTAATATTCACCGTAGATACAGACGTTAACGACTTACTTAAATCATCAGCCCCGGTTTCATCCTTAACGCCATTATCGCTAACCGTTAATTCAAACGTTAAAACTTGCGCCCCCTCAGAAGCAAACACAACCGGTGCTTCAAAGCTAGGTTTTGCAATATCTGTTGCACTTAATACAACCGGTAAGCCCACGGTTTGTTTCCAGACATAAGCGGTAATACTGCCATCTTGATCAAATGAATCACTTCCATCGAGTGTTACCGTTGTTTGTTCATCAACGCTGGCATCATTCCCTGCTAAGGCAATCGGCGCAATATTATTTAAACCTTGATTCGCCGCTTCAAAATGATTCGCAGCAATAACAAAATGACTATCCACTTTTTGTTGCCAAACCACCACAGCATTACCATTGTCACTAACCGCAATCGTAGGTGACGTTGCATCCCCCATATTACTGCTTTCAATGACTCGTTCTTGCGCCCATGTTGCATCAGCAACACTGTATTCCGCAGCGAGTATATTTTGCTGTACACCATCATCCTGTTGCCACGTCACAACGGCATTGCCGCGGCTATCAATAATCAAACGCGGATGCATTGCATCACCACGCTGGCGCTGTTCAAGTAATACAACACCGCTAAACCCGGTATTCACATCAAACCGGTTAGCATAAATACTGTAGGGTGAGCTGCTTTGCGCCCATGTCACAAAGGCATTACCACTCACATCTATTGCCACTTGAGCAGATTTCGCTTCACTCGTGACCGTGTCAAACGCACTCGTATCCATCGCAGCCGCACTGCTCCAGCCCGTTGCAACACGATATTGGCGCGTCATCATCACATGTCGAGTACCGTTAAATGCAGACCATGCCATAATCGCGGCAGCGGTGTTATTTGTTGAGGTATCATTCATCGCAATGGCGGGTTCAGCCCAATCATCTAAGCCCGTTGCAACCGTTTCACTCGCTGACCATGTATTATTGATTAATTGTGCTAAACGCAAATCATAATGTGTTTGTTCAGGTGTCGTTGCGGTAGCAGGTGTAACAACAGCAACACGCCATGCCGCAAAGGCATCACCGCTGTCATTGAACGTCAGTGTTAATTTAGAAAGCTCGCCCGCCACTTCTGTAGAAACAGTTTTTGCCGTTGCCCACCCTGTGTCAACGTTATAGTGTTTTTCAACAATGGTTAAACCTTGTTGCCACACAACTAACGCAGTTCCATTTTGATTCATCGCTATTTGTGGGTTCAATGCTGCGGTAACATCATCCGTATCCAAGACATCAGCAACTGACCATGTTGACGTTGCCACATCAAAACGTGCTGCCATTACATCTTTTTGCAAGCCATTTACTTGTTGCCAAACTGCAATGGCATTACCTGCATCATCCATCGCAAGTTGTACCGCACTAGCATCAAAAGCACTGTCGCTCACTAATACTGGTGTCGTCCAACCTGTTGCTTTTACATAACGGCTCGACCAAATAGAACCTAAACCCGCAGCCGTTGTTTGTTGCCAAACCGCCATTGCAACGCCATCAGCCGACATAGCAACACGTGCATTTTGTGAAAGTGTGCTGGCACTGCTTTGTAATGAAACAGGCGTTGTCCAATCTCGAACACCGGTAGTAACTGAAACAACAGCAGAAGGTGCAGATTCACCCCCAATACCGACCGAGCTCACAACATAATAATAAGTCACATCATTTTCTAAAGCAGTATGAAGATAAGTCGCGGTTGGAGCTTCAAGCAAGGTACCACTGGTGGGGTTAACCGTTTCGCTCAAACCCCAGTAAATTTTATAAGACACCGCATCAGTCACCGCATCCCAGCTTAAGGTGTTTTCCGCATTACCCGGCAAGGCAATAATATTCACCGGTGCTAAAGGTGGTTCTATAGTAGGGTCTGTTTCCGCCAGATATTCATCTAAATCAGAAACACCATCACCATCAAAGTCACCTGTGCCGTCACGACTCAAGTCACCAAAGTGTTGCCGTTCCCAGTCATCATCGAGACCATCACCATCGGTATCCCAAGCTGGGTTTACTTTAATATTGACGCTGGCTTCTGAAGTTAAACCACCATCATATGCGGTAAAGTTCAGCGTATAATTTCCGGCCTGACCAATAGCAGGACTCCAACTTAAAGTGCCGCTGCCACTGTTATCACTGCTAAAACTTGCACCCGCAGGTAAGGTGCCGGCCGTTAACGTCACCACATCACCATTCGCATCGGTTGCAGAAACAGGGAAAGAAATCGTCGCCGTTTCATAACTGGTCACATCGCCCATTGGCGTAAACACAGGAGACGTTGGCCCCAGTTCAGGTTCACCCATTAATAAGGAATACGTCCCCGTGCTTTTCGCATCAAACACATTAACAAAATAATCCCAGGAAGGTGGGTTAGTCTCAAGGTTACGTGTTTTAGAGGTCCAGGCATTATCAAGTGGAATCAACTTACCATCTGAACGCACTGCTTGCTTAACCACTTTTTCCCCATTATAGGGATCGGGTAATTTCACATAGCTAAAGCCCGCAGTCACAGGCGTTGTTAAGGTCAGAGCCGCTTCAGTGCCAACACTAAATGGAACAAGAGTTGATGATGGCGATACATCGGTTACATCCGTATCAACACCTGAGGATTCAAAAACACGGTAAACATTATTATCCAGTGCCAAAAAGTCGCGCACATTATCACGTCCGGCCAAATCAACCCGCACATTACGAATAAGGTGATGGGTCGCAATCCCCGCAGGATCAATAATTGAGGTTAAACGCCCGCCTAATTCATCGGCATGGGAAAAATCAGCATTAAACTCAGTAAAGCGGCCAGATAAAGTAGTCACCATATCCCAACGTGCCATGCTCGCAGTGTTCGGTTGTATTTCACCAAAATCAACTTGCAAGCTATTACTCTTTGGCAACTCATTAACGTTAGAGCCAATAATATTAAAACCAATCAATAAGCCCTGTTTGTTTTCAACAATTTTGGGTTGTGCCGAGTCAATCTTCAAACCCGTTGCAGAAGCAGCACCATTGTTTTTAACACGAACACCTAAGGTAAACGGAACTGCGGGTTCCACTTCTGCTGTAAAGGCATCATCAGCGAACACATCTTTTTCTAAAAAGTAATCAAGTGTGAGTAAAGGTAAAGGTTTAACATAAATTGAATCAGGCGTTACCACCGTTGTTTTTAATTCGCCGCCAAGGTTATAACTCAAACTGGCACCCACAAAATACAATTCACCAGTAGATTTAACGCCACCCGAACCCGGCGCAGGAATAATCAACCAATGAATTTCAGCCGCACTCTTTGGCGCGATAGTACCCGAGCCGGTTATATCGGTTGTGCCGGTAATAGAATCAACCCGAATAAAAAAGGCCGCATCAGTCGCATCGGGGTTAGAAGAGGCAATAACGTTATTACCGTCTTTATCTTTAAAATTAACATTAACCGCCAGGTTCTCAAGCGTAATACCCTCAAGCCCATTATTAATATTCATCTTGGCATCAAAAGCCTGACGTTCTAAAGTAAGTTCTTGTTGAATTTCAATTTTAACAACCGCGCAAACTTCATCCTCTGCGGCGTAAGAAGGTAAAGAAAATAAAACAGCAGGCAATAAGAGACCGAGACATAAAAACCTAACGTTTAAACGCGAGAATATTGTATTTTTTATTTTATTAAAAATAATCACATCCCTTTCCCTAACATTGCTTTAACTTTCTTAACAGGGGTCTCTTAAAGGGGTCAGATTCGATTTGCCTTTTAAATCGAGTCTGACCCCTTTAAGAAATAACCACCTTCTTTAAGAAAAAAACTCATTCCCTAACAAGGGTCAGATTTGATTTGGCCTTTTTAAATCAAGTCTGACCCCTTTAGGGGATTTCGGTCTACCCTGCTTCACCGGCGTTGTTTTTATATCCAACGCCAGCTCAATTTCTTTTCTAAACCGCTCATTACCCAGTACACGGCATTGATTTGTTACATCTCTTATTTCATTTATCAAACGGTTATCCATTTTATGTCGAAACAATTCCCGATAAGCCGTTGCTCTCTCATCAGCCGCTTGCCCTAACTTCAAATAACATTCATGCGCACAAACAACCTCATCCTTTTTATTAAAACCGTTATAAGCATAACTTGACCACTTATAATCCATCGGGCTTTCCGTCATCCCTGCACGCACAGGGTTTAATTCTATATAGCGATAACACCGCAACAAATACATTTCACTTTGTATCACGCTTGCTTTATAACGCCCTTCCCACAAAGTCCCTGTTCGTTTATAAGTTCCATTAATATATCGCACATACTTTCTACCCACCGACTGTATCACCTTCGCAATACTGTCTTCATGTTGCGGCGTCATGAGTAAATGCACATGGTTCGTCATTAAGACATAAGCATGAACATCACAATCATATTTCTCGCACGCTTCCTGCAAATCCTCTAAGTAACGTCGATAATCACACTCATCAAAAAACGTCACCTGTTTATTATTACCACGTTGCACCACATGTTGCGGAACACCCGGTAAGCGATACCTTAACTGTCTCGGCATCTTCCACCTCCTTGTTATTAAATGCTCTCATCCTAAGAACAACAAACTACTGCTCGGGGAAAATAGGGGTCAGATTTTATTTAGGTTCTATTAAATCAAGTCCGACCCCTTTTTCCCCTCCTAACAAATTAAATCGTGGCTTCCTTGCCATCGTTATTCTCCCTATGTATCCCTTACAAATATTTATCTATATTAGAAACAATTGGTCTCTGACACCTATTTCTTTTTAGAAACAATTGGTCTCTGACACCTATTTCTTTTTAGAAACAATTGGTCTCTGACACCTATTTCTAAATCAAGTCCGACCCCTTTTTCCCTAAGTCCGACCCCTTTTTCGCTATCCTTATACTTAAAAATCAAGTCCGACCCCTTTTTCGTTAAATCAAGTCCGACCCCTTTTTCGTTTTTCTTACAAATATTTATCTATATTAGAAACAATTGGTCTCTGACACCTATTTGTTCTTTCTTTTAACACCTATTTCTTTTTCACCTGCCTCTTATATAAAAAATACACCCCCGAAATAATAAGCATTAAAATTATTACATTAAGTTTAATTGCTCCTACATCTGCTTCTATAGGTGATAAAGTAGCTTCAACTACACCATCGATGGTCTTTCCAGCGCCAAACAAAAGAACAATTGTAAGTAATTCTCTAACCCCCTTTTTTCTTAAAATTAACAATGGTACAACGCCCATAATGAACAAACCATAACCAGGTGAAAGCCTAAAAAATTTTTCTGTATAACTTAAGTTTTCCACATCTGACCAACCATAAGAAAAAAAAACCAACCCAGAAAATAAAACAAATACAATTTTAAATATAATATTCATACTGAACTACACTCTTATTATAACTATTGACATGAATCACATTTTTTTTGAGCTTCTTTATGGGCATCACCACCTTCCAACTTAACTGCAAGATAATAGGCAATAGATGCAAGGTTACATGCTATTGCACTTCCTCCCCTGCAACTATTACGAATATCCTTGTAAAACTGTTTATCACACTGACTTTTCGACTTATTGCAATTAGCGTAACATTCATCATGCTTTTTACAGGCTCCCTCTATACTCCTACCACTATACTCATTTGGATATCTACGCCCTCCTTCTGCACCACAACTATTTAAACCAAATATATCAATCAGATTAATAGGGTTATCATCTGTATAAAGGTAGGTGTTCATGCCGCCAAACAATCCAACCGGATCACTCTGAACATACCTCCCAATCCCCGGCTCATAATCCCTAAAATAATTATAATGCTGCCCTGTCTCCACATCATAATACTGCCCCGGAAAACGTAAATTATTCGTCACTGTATTCACTTCAACTGTGGTGTCACCAAACGCTAACGCCTTCGCCTTCCAAACCACCTTCCCTATTTTATTAACAAGCTGTTGTGGTGTGCCTAAGTGATCAAGTTGGTAATAGGCATAACCTGTACTGGTTTTAGTATATAACGGGCTCGTTCCATACGTGCTTTGTGGTGTATAACCATAACTTTGTGTGACGTTACCTGCACTATCGAGTTCTGCAATCAAGCCCTCTTCGGCATAGATAAAATAAGTACGGCTTCCATTTATATCTTTATAAAGTCTTCTACCAAATGGATCATAGTAATAACTCGCTATGGTGGCATTACTATTATCTTTTACATTTTCTAAACGATTCTGCGTGTTGTAATTAAAATGCGTTGCACTACCGGCTTTGGTTTTTTTGATGGTGTTACCATTAAAATCATACTCCAGCGTAACATTTGAAGAAGATGTTAATTGATATGATGTGATCTGATTAGTTGTGTTGTAATTCCAACTCCCTGTTGTACTTGAGTCCGTTAAACGGTTCCCTGCATTATCATAACTAAAGGCTTCATCCACTAAGTTAGAAACGGTGGCGACGGTTGGGTTATCTGCTTTCGTTAACCGATAACGGGCATCATATTCATAGTGGTAAGCACCGTGCTCGGTGGTTTTACTATTGATGTTCCCCACTTTGTCATAAGCATAGGTATAGTTCATTAAGCTGTTATTAGCGGAGTCTTGATTGTTAATATTGAGCGTGCGCATTAACGGGTCATAACTCACGGTGCGGGTTACGCCACCGGGATAAGTGATTTTCTCAGGGGAGTTCCATTGGTATTGATTAACAATGATCGAGCCTTCATTGGGCAAGCTGATTTGGCTTAAGCGCTTCCCAACGTCATAAATAAAGTTACTGGTAATATTTTCTGCATCTGTAAAACTTTTCTTCTGGCTGTTTTTGAAGTACGTGGTTTGCAGGGTTTTACTAAAGGCGCCAAAGTTGACCGTTTCAGTTATTTTACGTTGTAAATCATCAACACTGTAAACCGCTGAGGTTATGCCATCGTCATAACCTGTTAAAGTATTCACTGCGTTATAACTAAAGGTGATTGTTTTATCTGCAGAGGCACCTGCGTTTGCGTAGTAGCTTATTTGCACCAAGCGATTAGCATCATCATACTGATTTTTTGTAAGCTGACCTTTATTGTCAATCGATTGAATCAGATTATCGTTGGCATCATAACTGGAATATGTGGTTTTACCCGTTGGCCATGTTTCACTGATTAAACGGTTTTTGTGATCATAAGTATAGCTGCGAATCACCACCTGGTTTTCATTGGTGACACTGAGCAAGTTATCACGGTTATCATAACGATATTGACTGGTTGTTAAGTCTGGATAGGTAATCGTGACTAAACGGTTGAGCTTATCGTAACTATATTGGGTTACTTTATTTTCAGCATCGGTTGATGAGGTGATATTCCCTGCTGCATCATAATTTCGTTTTGTAATGTGGTTTAAACTGGTGCTGAGTTTATCAATAGTCTGAATAACACGTTCACGGTTGTCGTACACATATTCTTGGCGGAAAGTTGGGAAGTTTATCGCTGCAAGCGTACTTTGAGTAACATTGTTGTCTTTGTTTAACCCGTAATCAAATATCGTATTATTACCGGCAGCATCGGTTTGTTTTGAACGGCGACCTAAAATATCGTAACCGATTGATTCCTTATAACCTTCTTCATCAACAGTCGTTGTTAATTGACCTGCACTGTCATAGACAAGGCGCCTTTCGGATAAATATGGATCGATGATCTTTTCCATACGACCATTGCTGTCGTAGACTATGCTTGTCGTTTTATTTAATGCACTGGTAACAGCGGTTAGCTGACCGGATTTATCATAAATAAACTGGGCTGTGTGATTTGATGGGTCGATTGTGCTGGTTCGCAAACCTTTTTTATCAAAGGTTTGCTTCCACACTTTCCCTCTACCATCACGCCACTGAAGTAAGTTGCCTTGATTGTTATAGACATCAAAATTGATGGTGTCATTTTGTGTCGCGGAAACAGATTTTATTTGTGTTTTACGATTACCGTTATCGTCATAGCTATTAGTAATAGTTGCTGCTGCGGTCACACTGTCTGCCAAACGTTTTTCTTCTAACAGGTTTCCATACTCATCATAAGCATAGGTGGTAACACGTTGTTCTGGCAGGCCTAAGGCTTCGGTTAAGCGAATGAAATTACCTTTTGCATCATAGTCATATTTTGTTTTAACCCCTCGTTCATCGGTCATTTGGGTGACTAATGAATATTGGGTGTTGTAGACATAACTACGGCTGGTTTTATCGGGGTTAACCACTTTGGTTAAATTATCAAACTCGTCATATTCCTTACGCGTTTCAAAGCCCAGTTCATTGCGATGTACGCGGTCTCGCCCATCAAAATAAACCGTTTCTGTGGTTACACCATTAACATCTCGGCGTACGACTTCACCGATGGCGTCATACCATACCTCGTTAACACGGCCACTACTGTGCTTGGTTCTAACGTAATATTCTTTTTTGGTTTTGTTGTAGTCATAAGTATAAAAGCGACCGCTGCCATCTGCTTTTGTGACACTTTCAACTCTGCCGGAAGTTACATATTTTAAATTGGTTGTGCGCCCTTCGGGATCGGTGATTTTTATTAATTTCGGATTGAAATTTCTTATGTCACTATCGGCGTTAACTGTTCCACCCGTTGCACCGGAAGCGTTTATTATGGTGATGACATTTGAACGATTGATATAGGCGGAGTATTCATAGTTCCATGTAAAACCGCGCGTATCAATAACACTGGTTAATAATTTATTGGTGTAGTGGTAAGTGGCTTGCCGAGCCGAGGCTGGATCAAGATGATCGCGTACCGATTTTAACGTGCCATCAGCATTGTATTCATACCATAGACGTTGAACACCAAAGTGGTCTTTTACACCTGTGCGTTGTTTTGTTTCATTGTAGATAAACGAGGTTTCATTATTGTTTTTGTCACCATAGTTTACGATTTTTCCTTCACTATCATAATTTATCCAGTTACCTTGTTTATCAAACCAACGAAAACCCGTATCTGTTTTTTGTATCGTTTCTTTTAGGCGAATGTTGTTTGAGTAACTATTGGTTGTAACACCACCGGCATAACGTTTTGTATTTCTGGAAATAAGGTTAATAGAACCATCTATATTACTTGTTTCAAGTTCGAGTCGGTTCCATGCACGGTTATGGTGCCATTTTCCACCATACCAGGTACGTGTTGCTTTAATATACCCGCCCATGACTTTCACGCTGACATCTTCAACGGTGGTATGATATTGACCGTTAGGCATTGAGATTTCAGCGGCTGCACTACCAGAACCGACACAGAGAAATGCGAAAACAAAAAATGCCTTAAAAGGGGTCAGACTTGATTTAAACGGCCAAATCAAATCTGACCCCTTTACCAAGCCCTTTATCACTAAATTTTTTATCATATACATAAACATCTCTTGTTTACCATAACTAACCATAATCTTAACCTGGAGGCCCACTACAACTACCGCCAGGATCATTACCGCCATTGTTAGGAGGGCCTGAACCACCATTGCTGGGGCCATTACCAAAATCACCAAAACCACCCATCTTAACTGGCAGTTGAGGCGGACCTTTGTCATTACCATCACCACCAGGACATGGAGCGAAACACAATTCACCAATAGAATCATATGACGGAGCTGCTCCACCTGATGTTCCACCACCACCGGTATAACTTACTGATCCAGAACCGCCATAAAGTGTTCCGCCATCGCCGCCAACAATAATTCCACCGCCACCACCGCTATAGAACATGGTTGTGCTTGTACTACCTGTCGTTACTGTATCGTTAGGACATGGATAGTAATATCCTGCTGTAACTGAACCGCTATGGCTTCCACTACCGCCTCCCGTTCCATCGGCGACAGAAGGATTTAACGATTTAAGTAATACCATTCTAAAGGGCACCACAATTTGTTCTTTTGCTTCTAAGCTTGTAGGTATTCCACCCATTAGTTCATAACGATAATACTCGTCGTTTCCTGGGACGGTAATCTTTAAACCTTCTGCCCGAATCAAGCCGTAATTGGTTAAGGTAAATTCACCATAGAACACTTCACCCACTGCCATTTTGGGTAGTTCAATACTCGGGGGTTCTGAAACGACGACCGCTGCGGGTACATCTGTTTCAAAGGTGGTGTTTAATACAATGCTGTATCTGTCTTCTAAGGCTATTTCGGTTACCGACCATTCAACCGTAACCAGGTTGTAATCCAGGAAGATGACTTCACTTGCGGTAACACCCGCTTTGATTTGTACGCGCCCTATTATCTCTTGATGCTTGTCTGCACTTGCGCGGAACTTATACCAACCTGCGGGTAAGTTATTAAACAGGGTTTCACCATTGGCATCGGTGTATTGAGTGAACTCTTCACTTAAGACGCGTTCATTTTGTAAATAGAGTTTTGCGCCTTTTAATCCCTGAACGATGTTACCGCTGCTGTCTGTGGTTTGAGTGTAAATATCTTCTGCTTTAAACAGAACATTACCCTGACCTGACTGTGTGACGGCAACAAAGATATTCACGTCACGTGCAGCATGATTAATACTGGTGATATGGAGTTTAAAGCTGTAGTTGCCATCAAGTACTTCAGCATTTGGGGCGACGACAAAGTTAATTGGCCGTTCTTCACCTATCGCTAAACTGCCTTGTTGTTTGGGTACGGTGAGATAAACCCAATTGGGTGCTGGCGTGTTATCGGTATTGAGCAAGCTCACATTAATACCGTTCATGGCTTCTAAGCCTGCGTTACTTAGTGTGATGCTTTCATTTATGCTCGTGCCTTGTGAAGCACCGGTTTCTACATGGTCTGGGGTAAAGTTCAGTACGGGTACCGCTTCTGAGAAGGTATAATTTAAAGTGACAACCGCTAATGGAATAGCGCCGCTTTCATCACTCATCACATTAAGTTTTATGCTGCCGGTTTCAACCGCGGTGTCATCTGCGCGTAAGGTTAAACCAAGGCTTGCGCTTTGATTTTCGCCAAGGTTCTTTCCATTTTCTGGAGTGAGTTGTACACCTTGAGGGAATACGCCACCAAGTTGATCTGCCGCGTTATACACTAAGCGTAGATTCGTTGCTTGCGAACCGGGGCCGGTGCTGGCATTAACGCTTAAGGTTTGATCATAGTTACGCGAGGTATTCACGTTTAGGGTGGTTGGCCTAACGATCACGCGGTTAATGGTGAATGTGCCGTTTTGTGGGCGATCTAATACATCCGGATGAATGACCGAGACTTTATAGTTACCTGATTCACCACTTAAAGGTTTAAAGGTATGAGTAAATAATCCGGCTGAATCGGTATAAACATCATAACTGCGTTCAAAGCCGTTTGCGCTTATCACTAATTTTAGTGGCACCGACGGCATTACCGATGAAGTACTGCGCTCAATTCCCTGCCCTTTAATAATGATGTCTTGATCACCATAGCTCATTTGTGGGCTAACACTGCTTAACTGACCGAGATAGCTGGTATCGACCAGTGTGGTGGCGCGTTTGTTTTTCAAACCATTGATTGCGACGTGATCTGTTCGACCAAGGTGATAATGTAATTTATCAATTTCAAATTCAACCGATACATCTTGTGGCGCGTTATTGGGTACCGCTAAGTCAAACCAGTTTGAAGTGAATGTGCCTCCGGCTGCGATGCGTGCCACGGTGGTGCCGTTAGAAAGACGAATAACGTTACTGCCCACGTCTTGCTGAATAGATTGTGTGGCTAAGACATTGTTGTCAACATCCAACAACTTAAAGCGGAGTTCATTTGAGGCGTTGCTGCCATTTGCTGTTGCCAGAATGACTTCGGTTTCTACATGACTGGTGTTTTCTAATGAGAATTGAACTTTACCTGTACCGCCACGAGTAAAGGTTTCTGTTGCAAGATTAAGTACCAACGAGCCATTACCCACGATGATGTCACTTGTACGGCTAATGCGAACTTTTTCACCACTTGATGGTGAAATGTCTATGGTCGTTTCTAGTACACTCAGATCAGGTAAGTCGTTATAGCCACCTACAATCACCGGAATGGTTTTTGTTTCACCGGCAGCCAAACTAAAGCTACTTGAGTTATGCGAAGTGGCATTTACTTTTATAATTAACTTAATATTGCTGACATCAACTTTACCGTAATTAGCTACCTCAAACTCTAGCTGGTTCATAATGCCGCGTTTAATCGAGCTGGTGGCTTTTAATGTTGCGCTGAGTTTTGGCAAGCTAACCGTACGGCCGATACTTTCTACCCCGTTGCTATCAACGGCTTTAACGGTATAGGTTCGTGCGTCACCACTATAACCGGTGTCGGTATAGTCTGTGTTGGTGAGTAAGGTTGAGCCATTGAGTTTTAATGGAATGACACTTTGCAAGTAAATATCATAACCTGCGATGATTGAGCCATTGTGTGACCAGGTCACCTGCGGTGCATCTTCATTGCTTTGACTGACTTCGAGTGTTGCAACGGGCAATAAATCAAAATTGAGATAAACCGTGGCCGATGGTGGCGATGCGTTACCCGCCGCATCGACCGCAACAATGGCATAGCTGTGCTCAGTTTCTGAGGGTGATGTGTCTATAGTGGTGAGTTCAGTGATGCCGGTTTTAATTGGCGTTAAGTTAGCAATATCAACGATGTCTGCATTTGAACGATATAATGAATAGGTTAATGTTTCAGTTGTCACCACGGCTTGCCATGTGGCTTTGATGCCACTGCCCACTAACTCAAGCGCAAGGGCTTGGGGTGCCGTTGGGTTGGATGAATCCGCAGAGACAGTCACGATATTACTTTGTGTACTTATGCCTTCCTGACCATTTTCTTTTCGTACACTGGCAACGCTATAGCGATAATTTCCATCACTTAATGTTTGATCGCTTGTTAGTTGTTCTGTAGCGGCAATGGCAGTAATGCGTTTAAATTCACTCAGCACGGTTTCATCGGGCGTTTGTCGATAAAGAATATATTCAACAGCGCCTTCAACGGTATTCCACGTGAGGTTTATTTTACCACCCAGTGTCGGTGTGGCTTTTAAATTGCCGGGTACACTAAGCGGTGGTAAATCGCCCTGATAAACCTGAAAAGCATTATCGCCTTCAATTTTTGTTGAGTTATTACCGAGATCATCAATGGCACTATAAACAAAAGAGAGATTTTCAACTTCGGTTAAACCTGCTGTGCCAGGCAGAGTAAAACTGCCTACCCATTTGCTTTGATCAACTTGCGTTAAAGTATCAATGGCGGTATCGACACCCGTTGTGCCAGATAAACGATAAGACAAGGTGGGTATTTCTGCGGCCACTTCTGAGAGTGTGATTTCAAAGTTTATACTGACAGGGTTAGCACTGTCATTTTTAATCGGTTCATTGGGTGCAATTTTAAGTGCGCTAACAATGGGGCCTTGTGCATCGATTTCGATGGTTTCACCCTGATTGATAACGGTGCCACGATTACCGACAGCATCACGTGCAGAGAATACGGCAAAGGCCGTACCCGTTGGGGTAATGTCTTTAATAGTGAAGTTGCCTTTATATTCAGTGTCGTTAACGCGCGTTAAGTTAACTGAAATGGGCGTACCGTTGTTTGGCGCAATACTTAAGAACGGTGTGGTTAACAAGGCTTCATTAACGGTTAACACAACAGCAACATTGCCCGGTGCCATGCGTTTTGTTACTTCATCATAATTGCCGGATGGAGTGTATTTTATGCTGACCGCATGCGGTGCGGTGTTATCAGCGCTTGCGCTGACTTCTGCTGATAACTCACTACTAGTTGCCACCTGATTAAGGGCAATAGCGCGGTAATAATACAGCCCATCACTCGGGGGTAAGTCGGTAAAATTATTGCCCGTAAGAGGACTGGTATTCACTTTTGTTGCTGCGGCAACAGTTGTGAAAGGTTGTGTGCTTCTATAAACATCGACCGTAATATTTTGTTCTTGTGTTGCATTCCAGCTTAACTGAATTTGACCTGAGGCTTTTGCTGTTGCAGATAAACCTACCGGTGCATTTGGAATGCTACTATCTAAAGTCACCACAAGCGGTGGGCTTTGCGAGCCTTCGCCCCCCCTGTTTTTTGCTGTAGCGGTTAAACTGTTTGCGCCTTCGTTTATAGTAACCGATGTAGTAAAGCTATTATTACTTGCAACATTAATGAGTGAGCCAACGGCAACATTGTTATTATAAAGCTGAACCTGCGTTTGTTTTTCAGCCGTGCCCGATACGCTTATGCTTGTTTTATTTGTACTGAAGTTATTAGCCGGAACCGTAATGCTTGGTGCCGATGGTGCGGATAATGCGACTGTTACCGGAATATCCTGACGAGTACTGTTTTCAAGCGTATCAATCGCTTTAATCGTAATGGTGTGTGCACCATCTGTTACGCTTGAGATGTCCCAGTTTGCGCTATAGTTAGACGAACCATTGGCATCTGTTTTGAGTAAGACGCCATCAATTAAGAAATCGACCCGACTCATGCCACTTTGATCGGTAGCACTCAGCGTAATATTACCGGACTGCGTAATACTTAAATTATCAATCAAAGCTGTGTTATTGAATTGAATATTACTTAATTCAGGCCCCACACTATCAGGCAAGGGGGTGCCTGTTACCGTGGTAACGTTTGTACTTTCACCACCGGATGTGTTGATGGCCGTTACCGCAAAGTAATAGGTGGTGTCATTGGTTAAACCTGCTAACTGACGTGTTGTGGTGTTTTTATCAACCAATAACGTTGGTGTCATTAAATCAACATTCGTAAAGTTGCTTGTTGATGAATAAACAGCATATTGCTTAACGAGTGTTGAATCAGCAACCGGATTCCAACTTAGCTCAACCTTACCGCTGTATGGCGTAACCGCTAAACCCGTTGGGTTTTCTAAAATAGTGACTGCGGTGCCTGTTACACCTGTGCTTTCATTGCCATCATTATCAACCGCGGTGATTTTAAATGAGTATGAGGTTGCGGGTAGTAAACCTAATAACTGTTTACTCAATGTACCAGCAGGAATAACCGTTGCGGTCGCTTCACCATTAAAATAGAAATGATAGCTAGCAAGATCGTCAGCTGTATTAGCTGAAGCTTCCCAGTTCACTCGTGCCGCGTCACCTGTTACGGACATTGTGATATTATTAACGTCTTCCGGTGCAACCGTGTCTTTTGTTGTCACTGTGGTGGGTGAAACAGTTGGTGTGCTGTTTTGAGTGCTATCAAAGGCAACCACGGCAACATAATAATTTGTATTGCGCGTTAAACCATTCACAACACCATTAAAGGTTTTAGCCGCGACGTTTGTTTTTGCAGTTAAACCCGTTACCGAGGTGAACGGTGCTGACTCTACAAAAATAGAATAATGATCAATATCGTTCCCATTAGCGAACTCATCATACCCCAACCAATCAACTTTAATTGCGGTACCATAGGTTTCGGTTACCGCAGTGGCAGTGACGGCAGCCGGTGCAGTATTGTCATAACGAACGGTTACAGTGACATCACTGCTGATATTACCCGCTTTGTCTTTTGCATTTAGAATAAAGGTGTTATCACCTTCGACTAGCGTTTTATTAAATGACCAGGTTGTTAACGCATTATTAGCGTATGCAGGTTGCGCATTGGAAATAATGGCGGTATTGGCTTCTTTTGTACCGCTTATCGTAACCGTATTGATATTACTAACAGCCGGTATTGAGTTTACCACTGGTGCAGCGGGTGGCGTTTTGTCATAAACAAAACGTGTTGAGAAAGAAGCCGAGCTTAAACCGGCTTTATCTCTAATTTGTGCCGTAACTATAAACTGGCCTTCTATATAAACAATACTTGGCGTAAAGGTTAATACACCATTTGCTTCTTCCCACTTACCTACAACGCCTTGACCATTCCTGGTTACGCTTAAAGTAGAATTTGTTAAATCTAACCCTGTGCCTGTTTCATTTATTTTTAATGCAATTACAGGCGTAGTATTTATCTCGCCATTATAAATTGGTATATTAGCTGCTAAAGATACTGTTGGTGCAATACTATCGACATTGAAAGACACCGCGACGGTTTCAGATTTATTACCCGCAATATCTTCTGCATGAATAACTAAATCCTGCTGACCTTGCGCTAACGTTAAATCTATCGTCCAATCAGCTGTTCCGGCAACTAGACGTTTAACACCATCTATCCAAATAGAACTCCCTACTTCACGCGTACCCGTTAAGGTAACGCTTGTTGAAGTTGAAATCGTTACTTCAGGCGCCGCTGGATGTGAGGTAACAACAGGAACTGTAGGTGGATTTTTATCAATCGTAAATGATGAGGTATAGACATCATCAGGAATTTCATTAATTACCGTATCTTTATCTTGGTCCATTCCTTTACCAAGAACGGTTTCAATATTAGGACCAATCTTAAGCGTGTAATCACCACTTTCTGTTAATGGTGCTGTTAATCCTAATGTGTAATTAATCGCATCAACTTTTGTTATAGATGCAATACCAATAACACCGGCTGGACCAGTTAACACAATATCTGCGTTTGTAAATGTAGTTGGATTGATTTCTGCGCTGAAGCGAACTGTTATTTCATTTATATCGGTTGCTGAAATATCTGTTGGTGTAGTTTGAATAACAAACACAGGATCGTTTCTGTTTTTCAGATGGATAGTACCCGCTGCACCCGCTGAACCACTACCATAAGGTGAACTGTATCCATTGCCCCCTTTACTCTCAACCCGACCCGCTAAATCAAAATTACTTGCATCACTGTAATAAATAGCCGTTCGACCACCACCACCGCCACCACTGTATCCTGACGATCCATTACCACCATTCGTTGCTATATAACCTGTGCCTGATAAAACACCCACATCTAACCAAATCGAACCACCACTACCACCGCCTGTATAATTACTTGTGGTTTCACCATGGCTAATGATTTGGCCATTCAAATTTAACTGTGTTGCAATTAACTTAACAGAACCACCACCACGGCTTTGCTTATTTCCACCACCCCCCGTTCCAAAATCAATAGGTTGATATAAGTCACCATAAGTTGGGTTTGTTGATTTGTTCGAAACAACGCCACCACTGCCACCATAACTACCACCGGATTGATGTTGGACTGAAGCGCTCGCTAATAAACCTTTATAACTCACATCAATTTTTGAATCAGCATCAATAAAAATTGATTCTGCTGTGATTGATAATTTGGGTGAAGTTGCATCACGCGCAACAGCTTGTGTAATTACTGAGCCATTTAATAATGAGAGCGTTGTTAATGATAGTGGTTGTGAAAGACTAATCGTAATATTGCCATCAATCGTTAACGTGGTTAAACTCGTCAGCGTTCCTTTAGCCGTTACGCTACTACCTGTCCCCTTGATAACCGATAAACTACTTCCGTCTAACACGCTAACACTTGCACCTGAAAGAATTATGTCGCCACCAACACTTCCACTTAATTTTGCTTTTGCATTAGTAATATTGATTGCCGCGGTAATTGTTGCTGCTGTAATATCAGTTTCACCGCCATTTAACGCGCGACCAGTATTATCAACTTTTATCGCACCAAGCGTGACGGCTTTATCTTTTGTATATATCGTACCCGCTGCACCCGCTGAACCACTACCATAAGGTGAACTGTATCCATTGCCCCCTTTACTCTCAACCCGACCCGCTAAATCAAAATTACTTGCATCACTGTAATAAATAGCCGTTCGACCACCACCACCGCCACCACTGTATCCTGACGATCCATTACCACCATTCGTTGCTATATAACCTGTGCCTGATAAAACACCCACATCTAACCAAATCGAACCACCACTACCACCGCCTGTATAATTACTTGTGGTTTCACCATGGCTAATGATTTGGCCATTCAAATTTAACTGTGTTGCAATTAACTTAACAGAACCACCACCACGGCTTTGCTTATTTCCACCACCCCCCGTTCCAAAATCAATAGGTTGATATAAGTCACCATAAGTTGGGTTTGTTGATTTGTTCGAAACAACGCCACCACTGCCACCATAACTACCACCGGATTGATGTTGGACTGAAGCGCTCGCTAATAAACCTTTATAACTCACATCAATTTTTGAATCAGCATCAATAAAAACTGATTCTGCGGTTATTGATAATTTGGATGAAGTTGCATTACTCGCAACAGGGTGCGTTAATACAGCCCCGTTTTTTAATGATATTGTTGATACTGTTAATGGTTTAGTCAGGCTTAAGCTTACATTACCATCAATTAATAAATCATTAGCTACAGAAATAGTGCCTAGTGCAGTAACGCTACCATTTAATCCTTTTATGCTAGAAAGTGTATTTCCATCAGCGACGGTAACTAATGCATTATTAAGAATGAGAGGAGCAGAGATATTACTACTAAGTGAAGTACCACCAACATATGCGAAAGATCGGCCAGTATTATTAACATGAATTTCCTCTAAACCCGTTTTTTTTGATTTAAAATAAAGCGTACCTGCACCACCATCTTCTCCTGGCCCATAATAAGAGCCGTTATTGCCTCCACCTTTTGCTCCAACTTGTGTTAACAAATTAAAGCCATCTACATTTTCATAGTAAAGAGCCACGCGTCCACCGCCACCGCCATGATTGTAGTAATTACGAGTGCCTTTACCAGATGCACCATTTGCTGTAATAGTACCACTACCCGTTATAGTACCTACATCTAACCAAATCGAACCACCACTACCACCACCGCTCTCTGAATAATCAGATCGAGTTGTACCATTCGATAATATTTTTCCATCTAAAAGTAAGTTTATTGCAACAAGCTTGACTGAACCACCACCATTAATATTGTACCCACCAGAACCAAAATCTACAGGTGAACGAATATCGCCATATGACGCATTTGTAGTGCCGCCACCACTGCCACCATAACTACCGCCAGAATTACCTCCGTTAATACTACTAATGTTTGATAAACCTTTACCACTTATATCGATCTTAGAAGTAGCATCAACGCTAATGTTATTTGCACTTATCAATAATTTATCTACTGCTTGAGTCGCATGGGTAATAACACCACCATTAATAACTTGAACTGAGATAAATGAATGTGAGCCATCAATCGTTAAAGTTGTTCCATTAACAATGATTTTTTTACCATCGTATGATGTATCACCCGCCAATATTGTGGTTGGCGTTGTAAACTCAATCGAATCATCTAATGTAAATTTGCTTGAAAAAATATCATCAGGAACTTCGCTAAAGACAAAATCCTGATCTTGATCCATTCCTCTACCTAGAGGTGTAAGAATATTCGGTCCTACATTTAAAACATATTCGCCATTAACGGTTATTGGTTTAGATAAGTCTAAAATGTAGTCAGTAGAATTAACTTGGGTGATTGATGTGACGGAAATATCATCCGCTGTGCTTGTTAAAGAAATATCATCAATGGTAAAAGTAGAGGGATCGATGTTTTCACTAAAACGAACGGTTAATTCAGTTATATCATCATTTATTCTACCTGTCGGGCTACTTTGATTTACATAGAGAGCATTACTGCCGTACACCAAAAAATGTGATAGCGCTATCCAACTACCACCACTATGCGATTTTATATAGAGCCGAACATATCTAGCTGTCGCTGAAAAATTAGTAAAACCCCAAAGGTTACTGCTTTCACCACTTGCAGCTGTAGTCCAGGTGTTAGCGTCATTTGATACTTGAACATCATAGTAAGTAATACCCGCGGGCTGGCCAGTGCCAGCATAAACTTTTACGCCGCTTATTGGGCGAATTGAACCGAGATCAACAGAAATCCATGCTGGAGCAAAGCTACCAGCGTTCCAACCGCCTGTTGATGGATCGCCATCAGTCGCATTCTTTGCAAGATAGGTGCTATAATTACCGCTTGATTGCGTATCTACTGCATTCAACCGATTAGGGTTTGAACCAAACAATTGGAATTTTTTAATGCCATACCAATTACCAATTGTTTCACCATAAACTTGATTAACGATTAATCTCCAATGCTGATGAGGGGTTGTGCCTGTATTAGTTGGACGTATGAATGAACCAACGCCATCTTGATGTACAGCACTCGCACTTTGCCAGTTTATATTGTCATCGGAATATTCCAGTAACATGTAAAGATTATTACCAGTAGCATATTCAAACTCAGAGACAGCTTGAGGGATTGTAAAAGACCACTTTAGCCACATACCCAAAGCCGTTGTGCTCGTGTACCAGCTAGTTGATGGATTACCATCCATAGCCATGTGCAAACCATTCGTCGCACTGCTATATGATGTTGATGCCGTTACGACACCGACATCACTTGCAGAGGTTGGGCTTGTTAATATTGGAATAAGTGGTTGTGAATTTGCGGCATGAGCAGATGTTACTGTTAATAAAATAACAGCAAGCCAACTAAATAATATTCCCTGTATGAACCTGCAACTTCCCTGCATTCGCACTAACAACTTTTATTATTTTATTGCTTAAAAGAGAAACAAATTTGCATTTGTTAACAAGTGGGGGATACAGACTATAGCTTAATAATACTAAGGTTGAAATAGGGACACTAAAAAATGCTACTTCTGTCACAAATATGAAAAATTTTGAATTTAACTATTGCAATTAGTCAATTTAGTTCATTTGCACAGCAATATTGGCATGGCTTACGGCAAACCGTTGTGTATTAGAAGGCGCTAACGTTCCATCCATTTTATCCGTTATTACACGGAATGCGATGTAATCGTTTTGATTGTCTAAGAACTTTCCATTTTGAGGGTCGACAACCTGCCATTTGCCGTCTAAATAAATTTCGGACCAGTTATGAAAATCTTCCGCTTTAAGGACTTTATTTTCACTATATACATAGCCGCCAATGTTTCTGACAGGTATTCCCTTATTCCGCATCAATGCGGTGTAAAGATACATATATTCAGTGCAGTCCCCTGTTCGGGTCTTTAATGAGTATAAGGCGCCGCGATCATCTTCAATGTAACCGGCATATTTGATATTTTTATTCACCCACTCCATGGTTGAGCGAGCCATTAAGGCGATATTTTTATTCTGAAACTGTTTTGCAACTTCAGTAATTTTTGGATGATTCACTTCAACATATTTTTCTTGCTGCAAAAAACGCTCTTTAGAGATTAGTTTCTGATTAACAGGTTTAGTAGATAACAATAAAGTACTTTCAAGACTAATAACTTTACTTGCATAGGGCGCTAAATATGGAATTTTAAAATGAAGCACCTGATTCCCTAACCCATCATTATTGAGTTTAAAATCCAGCGATGCTGTTATGTCCATTAATTTTTGATTCGATGTTTGTTTAACCGGCGCATAAACCCAAAAATCGACATTGTTTAATAGCTGGTTTGTCTTATTTTGCAGTGTAAAGCTATAACGAAATTTTCTTTCTATCGAATAGCTATCTTGCTCATCGTTTGATAGTAAAACAACCAAAATAGATAAAACAACCAGCGAGAGTACTATGCTAGTTTCATATTTTAGAATAATATTTTTAATAGCGTTATTTTTTAACATTTAATTAGCACATGAAACAGGTTTTTTAGTTGTTAATCGTTGTCGCTGATTACTCATTGCCGTTATTTTATTTAACTTATTCATTTTTTTATAATTCTCAAAGCCAGCCTCATAATAAAATATTTTTCTTAATGAGGTTTTTAAGTAGGCACTAATAGCCGCGTCAACCATCAAACTTTTATCACTAAAGATCACAAGCGGGTTATCGCCCTTGCCCAGCTGCTTCATTCCTTTTAAGAGTTGTTTTTGCTCTACCTTATTAGGGTAAACCTTAGCATAGGGTAATACTGCATTAATAGTTTTTTGATTTTTATCTGAAATAACAAAAGGAACAAACTTTTTATTAGAACCATTAAAAAAATCTACCGCTGATAATGACACTAAATTACTTAACCCTGCTTTGTTTTTATTTTTAAACCAGGAGACGATACCACCAGATAATACTCTAACTGATTTAAATCCTTTGGTTTTTAGTTCAGCACATTTTAGATTTAAAAAATGCTCATTCCAGCCATGACCAATAAGTATTATTTTTTTATTTTTTAAAAATGCTTTTGTGTGCAGTGATGTTAGTGAAATGTTGATTGAACCTAATATGGATCCCCTTTCAAAGTCAGCCTTTCTTCTAACATCAACAAACAGAATGTCTTTATTGTTTTTTAACTGCTTAGCCTGAACAGCACATCCTTTTTGAGTAATATTTATCTCAGCATGTATTGCTGTTGATGAAAATAAAAATACACAAAGCGAAATATTTGCATAAAGGTATTTTAAATACTGTTTTTTTCTATAAATCATGAACTTCCACGATCCTACTAATGTTAAAAGTCGCGATATACTAGCAGATAAAAAGAGTTAATATTAATATCTGATAGTATCTTATTGTATTATAAGATTTTTTACTACTGAGATATTCTTGTATACAGTCTAAGACTAGCTTAATAAATTAAGTAGCACTTTCTTTTTCAATGGATTGAATTATGAAATCACACAAACACTCTCTTGCGCAACTTAAAGCTGCAATCAAAAAATCAACATCCATGCGCCAGATTCTTATTGTGCTTAAAGTCTCCCCTTTTGGTGGTAACTATGATGTTTTACGGGAAGCCATTAATCATTTTAGTTTATATACACCTCACTTTATTGGGCAGGCAGGGAATAAAGGTAAAAAGCTTGATACTAAAGTCTTAATTCAAAACTACCTTTCAAATATAAAACCTATTACTTTAAAATCTGGGTATTAGGCATTCTTTAGTTCTGGTTATAAAGAGCTGATTTTTAGTAGATTACATTTTAATTAAAAAGAGCGCTAAGTTTTTCATATGCAGCTTGATGCTGAGACTTTTTCATTTCATCAAGA
>Ga0316208_1000906_pt1 | contig 31415 bp, 30 predicted proteins | sample 3monopyrite_MG_FD_204944 | JGI IMG/M metagenome (GOLD analysis project Ga0316208, IMG submission 204944) | Microbial mat bacterial communities from mineral coupon in-situ incubated in ocean water Damariscotta River, Maine, United States -... | ecosystem: Environmental > Aquatic > Marine >... | reverse complement strand
CCTCGGCCTGACGATCAAGCGAATTACCGACGCCAGCGCCGACACCGCCCAGAATGGCTGCGCCAACCAGCGCACCTCGCTGACGGTCCTTCACAGAGCCGTCCTTGTTGGCCAAGATGCCAAGCAACGCGCCGGCACCTGCGCCAATTGCGGCACCCTGTTGTGTGTTCTGATACTGGTTCGGTCCGGTCTGCTCGCAGGCTGCGACAAGCGTGAATGCGGACGCTGCCAGGATGAGGGGGTATTTTCTGAAGGTCATGGTGATATGTTCCATTTTTACGGGCTGCGCAAAGCGCTGTGGGATGACCGCCTTATGCGCCTTTTCGAGATGTTATCCAATAACGGATGACAGATCAGCCCGTTCCGGCGAAAACCGGATCATCTTGCATCCGCGTCCAGACGCGCCGATTCCCATGCCAGCATGGCCCGTTTGACGGGCAGCCCCCAATGGTACCCCCCCAATGCACCGGATTTTCGCAAGGCGCGGTGGCAAGGGATCAACCAACTGACCGGGTTACGACCAACGGCAGTACCGACCGCGCGCACCGCTTTGGGTTTACCGATGGATTGCGCGATTTCAGTATACGTCGTGACATGCCCCGAAGGGATGGTCAGCAACGCCTCCCATACTTTAAGCTGAAAGGGCGCGCCGATCATATGCAGTTTTGTTTCGCCATTCATCCCAAGCGCTGCTTCGGCCCACGGGCGCAGAAAATCGGGGTTTTCCACGAATTCCGCCTTGGGCCAGCGCGATAGAAGGTCGGCCATCGCCGCTTCCGGCCCTGCTTCGGCGGCGAAGGCAAGGCCGCAGATGCCTCTGTCCGTGCCCATAACCAGCGCGCTGCCGAAGTGACTGTCATACCAGCCCCAAAAAATAGTGAGGTCGGCGCCGTCGCGGGCATAATCGCCGGGGCTCATCGCTTCCCAGCGCACAAAGAGGTCGTGCAGTCGCCCGCTGCCCGAAAGCCCTACCGCCTGCGCTGTTTCCAGCGTCGTGAAACGGTCGCGCAAAAGCGTCTTGGCATGCGCCAAAGCCAAGTATTGCTGATAACGCTTGGGCGACACCCCGACCCATGATGAAAAGAGCCGCTGAAAATGCGCCGGGCTCATGTTCATCTCGGCCGCCAGATCAGCCAGCGCGAGCGGTTCGTCGCCTGCGGTATCGATGGCTTCTATTGCGCGGCGCATGACCTGATAGTGATATGTCTCTGCTTGTTCCATGTCACTCAAACTAGGGAAAGCGTGCCCTTGGGGCGACCCGAAAATTGCGCATCTGGCGCTTGCCCCCTTTGGGCCTTCAATGCATACGGGATGGCATGGCCAAACAGCTTGATTATCATACCATCCGTGCGATTTTTGAACGCTTCCAGACGGCAGAGCCCGAACCCAAGGGCGAGCTTGAGCATGTGAATGTCTATACGCTGGTGGTTGCGGTGGCCTTGTCGGCACAGGCGACGGATGCCGGCGTGAACAAAGCCACGCGCGCCTTGTTCAAGATCGCCGACACCCCGCAAAAGATGCTTGATCTGGGGATCGAGGGGCTGACCGCGCATATCAAGACCATCGGCCTGTTCCGACAGAAAGCCAAGAACGTCATCAAGATGAGCCAGATATTGATGGATGACTACGACGGTATCGTCCCCAATTCCCGTGCTGCCCTGCAATCGCTGCCCGGGGTGGGCCGCAAGACGGCCAATGTGGTGCTGAACATGTGGTGGGGCCAGCCGGCGCAGGCCGTTGACACGCATATTTTTCGCTTTGGCAACCGCAGCGGCGTAGCGCCGGGCAAGGATGTCGCGGCGGTCGAGCGCACGATCGAAGATCACGTCCCGGCCGATTTCCAGCTTCATGCGCATCACTGGATGATCTTGCATGGACGCTATACCTGTGTGGCGCGAAAACCCAAATGCGCGGCCTGTCTGATCCGCGATCTGTGTATGTTTGAGGATAAGAACCTATGAAGAAATATCAGGTTGTCGGCATTGGCAATGCAATGGTCGATGTTCTGGCCCGCGCCGAGGATGCGTTTCTGGCCGAAGCTGGCGTCGAAAAGGGCATCATGCAGTTGATCGACATGGATCGCGCTGTCGATCTTTACTCCCGCATTGGCCCTGCCAAGGAAGTCAGCGGGGGCTCTGCTGCGAATACGATCGCCGGCATTGCCCATCTGGGTGGGCGGACAGCCTATGTCGGCAAGGTGAAGGACGACCAATTGGGCGCGATCTTTGCCCATGATCTGCGCGCGCAAGGGGCGGTTTATGCAACCGCCTTGGCCCCCAGGACCGAAGAGGCCGAAACAGGCCGCTGCATCGTCATCGTCACCCCCGATGGGGAACGGTCGATGAACACCTACCTTGGTGTGACCGAGTTTCTGTCCCCCGACGACATAGATGTTGACCAGATGGCCCAGACAGAGTGGATTTACCTGGAAGGATACCGCTTTGACGGCCCCGACAGCCATGCCGCCTTTGCCAAGGCCGTCGCTGCGTGCAAGGGCGCTGGTGGAAAAATCTCTCTCACGCTTTCTGACCCGTTCTGCATCGAGCGCCATCGCGATGCTTTCCGCGATATGGTGCGCGATCATGTCGATTTGCTGTTCTGCAACCGGGCTGAGATGGGGTCGATGTATCAGACCAACGATTTTGACGGAGCCTTGGCCCAGGCCGCCTCAGAGGTTGCGATTGTGGCCTGTACTGACAGTGAAAACGGGGTGCATGTGCTGGCGGGTGGGGACCGTTGGCATGTGCCAGCCGTGCCGACTGATATCGTGGATGCAACAGGGGCTGGTGATTTGTTTGCAGGGGCCTTCCTTTGGGGCCTCACTGACCGGCGCGATCTGGAAACCTGCGCCAAGATGGGCAATGTCGCCGCTTCCGAAGTGATCAGCCATATCGGTGCGCGACCCGAGGCGGACCTGATGGGGCTATTCAGGCAGCACGGGCTGCTTTGAGCCACAGCGCGTCGAGCGCATCAATGGCCGCGCGGTCAAACCGGCTTTCTTCCTTCCAGTATTTTCCGGAAGCGACATAGTATTCAAGGCGCGCTTCCTCTGTGAGCGCTGCCGCGACGGCCTCTCCTGCCAATGCCTGCGGACTGGCCTTTGCCGCATCTGCCACACGCGATCTGGGGAATACCAACCGGCTTTCGCCCCGCGACAGGTTTACCATCGCACAGTTTTGTCGCGCCGCCATCGCCATCAGGCGCGCCGATTTGGCTTCTAGCGAGCGGAGGGTGACATCCTTGCGCAATGGATCGGCAGTGCCTGCGCCATAGAAATGCGTCTTGCCGGACGGCGCATAGATCATATCGCAACCCAGCAGGGCAATCACGCGGGGCTTTAGCGCGGCAAGTGCCCAGTAAGACGCGGTGAATGCCATCGTTCCGCCAGCATAGACAAAGCCGCCAAATGCGTTCTGCATTGGCACATAGTCCGCCGCGCGGATGATCCGCTGATGCGAGGCAACATCAAGTGGCTTCCGCTTGACCGGAAAATCATCGGGATGGATCAGATAGTCCCAATCGGGGCGCACGGCCCAAGCATTGTTGATCGCTACAATCTGGTCAAACGGATCGCGCGGCCAATCGCGACACGCCACAACATTCGGGCCACTGCCCAAGATCAGCACGACAGACATCCGCCAAATTCCCTTGCTCTACGCATTTGCAGTTAGGCTGATCTGCCACGATGTCGAGCCCCCCGGGCCTTTCAAGTTTGCGCCCCCGGGGCGCAAACCCCGTAGGCCGATTGACGTGCGGTCGTCAGTCCTCTTGCGCCTTGCCGACAACTTTTTCAAACACCGAAAGGGTCACCTGCGAAACATGGTGTTCGATCCCTTCGGCATCGAGTTCGGCAATGTCTTTCGGCACCCCCATCTTGATGAGAAACGCAACGACGGTTCTGTGCCGTGCCCGGACCCGCATTGCCAGTGCTGCACCCTCTTCGGTGAGAAAGACCCCCCGATACGGGCGTGATGTCGCCAGCCCCTCGCGTTTCAGGCGCGCAATTGATTTGGTTGCCGTGGGCTGTGACACGCCCATACGGGCGGCGATGTCGGCGACACGCGCTTCGCCCAATTCTGCGATCAAATCACCGATCATCTCGGCATAATCCTCGAGCAATGCGGCCGATTGCGCGTCTCTGGCCCGCGCAAATCGATTGGCAGGCTGGTCTTTGTCGAGGAACGTATCGGTCACTGCATCAAGTCCTTCTGTGAGGATCAACAGGTAGCACATGCCGAATCTTTTTCCAGCGGATGCGCCGATCGTGCAGCAAGATTGCCGTGGCACGAATTTACCACTTGCAACAGTTATAGCCATAGCTATTTAGCACTGAGTGAAACCGGAGCCAAGAAATGTCCAATCTTACAGATCGCACCCAGCGTGGCATCTCTTCCGTGTTGCGTGGTGACGCGCGCGGCTGGCGCAGCCGTCTGGTTTTTGCCGGCCCCGCGATCATCGCCTCGGTCGCCTACATGGACCCGGGAAACTATGCCACGAACATTCAGGCGGGTGCGGGGTACGGATACAAACTGCTTTGGATCGTGCTGCTGGCCAATCTGATCGCGATGCTGTTTCAGGCGCTGTCAGCCCGGCTTGGCATTGTCACCGGCAAGAACCTGGCCGAACTGTCACGAGACAATCTGCCGCGCCCCCTGGTCTGGGTTATGTGGGCTGTCTCGGAAGTGGCGGCGATGGCAACGGATCTGGCCGAGTTTCTGGGTGGCGCCATTGGTCTGGCCCTGCTTTTCAACCTGCCACTGATTGTCGGCATGGCGATCACCGCTGTGGTCACCTATGGCATCCTGATTGTCGAGAGCCGCGGTTTCCGTCCGATGGAGCTTATCATCGGTGCCTTTGTCGGCGTGATCGGCCTGTCTTATCTGGCGGTGATCCTGATCGCGCCTGTTGATTGGGCAGCGGCTGGTATGGGTATGATGACCCCGGCCTTGCCCGACAGCATGGCCCTGACCATTGCAGTAGGGATCATCGGGGCCACGGTCATGCCGCATGCCATTTATCTCCACTCCGGTCTGACACAGGCCCGCGCCGTTGCGCGTGATAATGCCGATCGCAGCAAGCTGCTGCGCTATTCCAACATCGAGGTGATTCTCGCCCTGACTTTCGCGGGCATGATTAACATGGCCATGGTCATGATGGCGGCGAGCGCCTTCAATCAGGGCTATTCCGATGTCGCCGAAATCGAGACCGCCTATTACACTTTGACCCCACTTCTGGGGGCCGCTGCTGCGGGGTTCTTTCTGACTTCCTTGATCGCTTCGGGTATCTCAAGTTCGGTTGTCGGCACCATGGCAGGACAGATGATCATGCAGGGGTTCCTGCGATTTTACGTGCCGATTTGGCTGCGGCGGTTGGTGACAATGGTCCCCGCCTTCGTGGTCGTGGCAATGGGCGTGAATGCAACGCAGGCGCTGGTCATATCGCAAGTGATCCTTTCGATTGCGCTGCCTGTGCCGATGCTGGCCTTGCTGTATTTCTCGTCGCGGGGCGACATCATGGGGGCGTTCCGGATCAATCCGCTGCTGCGGGTATTGGCCACGCTTGGGGCATGTGCTGTCCTTGGCCTGAACTTCGTGCTTCTGGCGGATACCTTCGGAATACCGATCCCATTCCTCGGATGACCTGCCGTCGCGCAGGCCAGTATTCCAGTGCACTCTGCGGCCATGAATAAACCGCCCGACGCCTACTCGTCAAAATAGGCGTTATGGGTGGTGTAGATTGCTTCAATCGTTGGGGTCAGGCGGTTGAGATGCTTGCGAAGGACCTGATCGGCCTCTTGCGCATCGCCACTGAACAGCGCTTGCAGCAGCGCTTTGTGATCGTCGTACAATATCTCCATTGCTTCCTTGCTTGTCAGGGCCAGTATGCAAAGACGGTCAACCTGTGCCTTGTTTTCGGCGATGATTTCAAATGCGAATGTTTGTTTGGCCGACGCGCAAAGGAGCTTGTGAAACTGGTAGTCAAGTTCATGGAACAAGCTGACATCCCCAGCAGAGATTGCATCGGCCTGTTCGCGCAGGTTCGCCTTCAACGCCGCGTCCACTGACTTGTCACGATCCAGTGCTGCGGCATGGATGACCTCTAGTTCAACCGCTGTCCGCACAAAGCGGGCATTCGAGATCAGCTGACGCGAGAACGGCCTGACAACGGTGGCGCGCTGTGGGCGCACCAAGAGAAGATTGAGGTTGGCAAGTCGGGTGAATGCTTCGCGCACCGGCTGGCGCGAGTATCCAAAGGATTTCGCAACATCCGATTCGGAAATTTTAGTGCCGGGAAGCAACTCTAGTCGAGTGATTTGACCAAACAGCTCGTCGAATACAACATCACTGCTTGTTGTGCGCTCAAGGGTTCCCAGTGCTGCCATCTTTTGCTTTTCCAACCTTTGTTCACAGGCAGTTTGGCAGAGTAATGCAAAAAATAACAGAGTAAAGTTGCATACTAGACGACAATAATTGCGCTGCTTTACGGGAGATATCGCGGCTAATTTGTATCATTTTGATTTTTATCGTTGACTAGTATCCCAGTTATCGTGTTGATTGAGGCCGTGAACGAGGGCGTAAAGATGATGCTTGTCGGGAGGACAGCAGATCACCCCACCGAGGGTGATGCTGATCTGGCAAAATCATCTGCATCGCTCGGACGCGATATTCGGTTGTGAACGACCGGAAGCAAACAGACCTGAACCTGATCTGGGAGGATAGAATGTTCAATTTTTCACTTAAGGCGATGGCCGCGGCGGCTGTCTTGGTGGGCGGCGTTTCGACGGCCCAGGCAGAGGTCACTCTGCGCGGTGCAAGCATGTTTGATGAAGAGCATGCCTTTACCAAAACACTCCGCGAGTTCGAACGGCTGATCGGTGAGAACTACGATGGAGAGGTTGACTTTGATCTGCGCCTCAATGGCGAGCTTGGCGTTGAATCCGACTATGTGACCTACCTCAACCAAGGCGTTGCGGTCGATTACACCATTCTTGCGCCGTCCAATATGGCCGTCTTTGCCGAGGCTATTCCATTGATGGACATGCCGTTCCTGTTCCGCGATCTCGAGCACTGGAATGCGGTGCTTTCCTCGGATGCGTTGCAACCGCTTGAGGACGACCTGCGCGAAAAGGCCGGGATCGTCATTGTCGGATACACCGGCGGCGGTGTGCGGAACCTGGCTTCTGCTGAGCCGATCACCAATATGGAAGAGCTTGCAGGACACCGCATGCGGGTCATGGGCGCGCCGATCCAGGCACAGACATTCTCGGCTGTTGGCGCGGCACCATCCGCAATCGCCTACAACGAAGTTTACAATGCAATCCAGACAGGCGTTATCGCCGGGTTCGAAAACGAGGCAGCTTCAATCCAGAACCTCAAGTTCTATGAAGTCGCGCCTCATATTTCACTGACCCAGCACGCGATCACCGTGCGTCCGATTGTGATGTCGGCCAAGATCTTTGACGAGCTGCCCGAGGGCCTTCAGGCTGCCATCATGACCGCAGGTAAAGAAGCGGGTGCCTTTGGGCGCGAGTTGGAAAGCCGGCAGGATGGCGAAAAGCTTCAGGCTATGGTCGAAGCGGGCCAGGTGATGGTGCATGAGTTCGAAGGCCGCGATGAAATGCTTGAGTTAGTCAAGCCGGTGCAGGATGCTTATGCTGCAGAGCTGGGCGCGACCGAACTGCTAGAGCGCATCCGCGGAATGTAATCTCCCTGTTGACGGGCGGCGCGGTTTCCAACCCGCCCGTCGGCAAAAAAACTTCGGATGCCGATATTGGCAGCCGACTGTGACTTGGGGCGGACATCATGCTTGGATTAATTCTTGACAGGTTCTGCTCTGGGCTTCGCATCTTGCTAGGTCTGACTATGGGGATCCTCGCAGTACCCGTCGCGATGCAGGTGGTATCGCGATACACGGGTTTGATCCCGACTTACCTCTGGACAGAAGAACTGGCGACGTTCCTGTTTGTCTGGATCGTCATGATCGGGTCCGTCGTCGCAGTATGGGATGGGACGCATTTCGACGTCCGGATCACCCGGGATGCGACAAGACCACTCACGCGATTGTTGCAGAACGGGGTCGTTCATTTGGCCATCATGATCTTTGGCGCTTTGTTCCTGTACTACGGCATCGACTATACCGAATTCGGCGGCAATCAGCGGTCTGTGATGATGCGCGCCAATCTTGCCATCACCCATGTCTCTGTTCCGATTGCCGGGGGGCTGTGGCTGTTGCTGGCGGGCTATCGGTTATCCGAGGAAGTGGCCCAATTTCTGAACCGAAAGAGCACTGAGACATGATCCTCGATACCGCCACCGCTGCCACGATGCTGATCGCCGGGTTTCTTGTACTGGTTTTCATCCGCATTCCCGTGGCTTTCGCCTTGGGTCTCGCGACCATTCCGGTTGTTCTGCTTGAACTGCGGCTGACGCCCTTCATCGTCCTTGACCGGATGTTCCAATCCTACAATTCGTTCATCCTGCTGGCCGTTCCCTTCTTTCTTTTGGCCGCAAACCTGATGAACTCAGGCAAGGTGACGGACCGCCTGATCGAACTGGCGCGCGTGCTGACCGGTTGGCTGCCGGGCGGGCTTGGCCATGTGAATGTGGCTGTGTCGATGCTCTTTGCGGGGATTTCCGGGTCGTCCACCGCGGATGCAGCAGGCATTGGCAAAATCCTGATCCCGGCGATGCAGAAAGAAGGATACGACACACGGTTTGCCGTCGCGATCACGGCCTGCTCGTCGGTGATGGGTGTCATCATTCCGCCGTCAATCCTGATGATTGTCTGGGGTGGTGTCATGCAGGTTTCCGTCGGGGCGTTGTTTCTGGGGGGCGCCATTCCCGGTTTGATGATCGGTCTTGCATTGATGGCAACGGTCTATGGTTTTGCAAAGGCGCGCAATTATCCTGTCACGGCAACGCCAAACTGGGGTGAATTCTGGACCGCCTGGAAGGGTGCTGCGCTGGCGCTTTTGACGCCTGTATTTGTCATCGGTGGCATCGTCGGAGGCCTCGTCACGCCGACCGAGAGCGCCATTATCGCCGCTGGATATGCGCTGATCCTCGGGATGTTCGTCTATCGGACCGTAACCCCCCGTGATCTGGGCCATATTCTTTACGACACCGCGCGGTTCGCAGCTATCTCGCTGTTTGCGATTGGCACGGCCTCGGCATTTGGCTGGCTGCTGTCATTCTACAACGCGCCGCGTCTGATCGTCGGCTTGCTGACGGCCTGGGACTTTGGCCCATTTGGCACCGCGATCTTGATCGCAGCTTTGTTCCTGCTCTTTGGTTTGTTCATCGATGCGATCCCGACGATCATCATCCTAGGCACGGTTCTAATGCCTGTGGCGCAGGCGGGCGGTGTTGACCCCATCGCATTTGCCGTCATCGGGATCGTTGCACTTGCGTTCGGGTTGGTCACACCACCCTACGGGTTATGCCTGTTGATCTCGGCGGCAATCGGCGGCCTCAATGTCGTGCAGGTCCTGCGCGAGGTTGTCCTCATTCTTGCCCCAATGCTGTTCATTCTCATTTTGCTGGCAGCATTCCCCGAGATCATCTTGTGGCTTCCCAAGACACTTATGCCAGGGGCATTCCAATAGGCGCTTCGCCATTCGGCGGGGGTCAGCGGTAAAAACACAAACGGACTTCAAAATCAAGACAGCTGCGAAGCATGCTGTTCACGCAAAGGAAGGATTGACATGAAACTTGCAGGTAAAACCGCCATCGTGACCGGCGGCGGGCGTGATATTGGCCGTGCTGTCGCCATCAAACTTGCCTCAGAGGGCGCGAATGTTGCGATCAACTATTTCTCCAGCTCCAAGGGCGCTGACGAGGCTGTCGCCGCAATCGAAGCAAGTGGTGGCAAGGCGATCTCCGTGCAGGGCGACCTCAACAACAAAAAGGACGTCGACGCGCTGGTGACACGCACGGTGGAAACATTTGGCGGCGTTGACATTCTGGTAAACAACGCCGGCGGTCTGATCGCGCGCAAGACGATCGCTGAAATGCCCGTCGAACATTGGGACGCAGTGATGCGCCTGAACGTGACCAGCACCTTCCTGATGACCCAGGCCTGCCTGACCAATATGACCTCGGGGGCCATTGTCAATCTGGCCAGTCAGGCCGGGCGCGATGGTGGTGGGCCCGGTGCCGTGGCCTATGCCACAGCAAAGGGTGCCGTCATGACCATGACCCGCGGCCTAGCGAAAGAACTCGGCCCCGATATTCGGGTGAACGCGCTTTGTCCGGGCATGATCGATACCGATTTTCACAATGTTCATACGCCTGACGCAGGCCGCCGTGGCTTTGAGGCCAATGCGCCGCTCAAGCGTCAGGGTCATGTCGATGATGCAGCAAACCTTGTGCTGTTCCTTGCTTGTGACGATAGTGCCTTTATCACGGGTGCCAATTTTGATCTCAACGGTGGCATGCTGTTTTCTTAAGAGAAAGGGGTGACCCGGTGTCTCAATTCCCGATTGTTTCAACAGGTGAACATGTCACGCGGCAGGTGCTGACCCATCATCCTGACCTGATGGTTGTCGCTTTCAGGTTTCACGCAAAAGGAGCGATTGGCGCGCTGCACAGCCACCCGCATGTCCAGTCAACCTTTGTCGAAAGCGGGCGGTTCCGGTTCACGCTTGGTGACAAAGAGCAGGAATTCGGCCCCGGCGACAGCTTTGTCATCCCCTCTGGTCAGACCCATGGGTGCGAATGTCTGGAGCCCGGAACCTTGCTGGACAACTTTACCCCGCGCCGCGACGATTTTCTGTAAAACCCATGCGTGTTTTGGCAATCGGAGAATGTATGGCAGAGCTCTCCCCTTCGGAGCGGGCGGGCGAGTTCCGGCTCGGTTTTGCGGGCGATACTTTCAATACGGCCTGGTATCTCGCGCAGATCGCCAAGGAGGTCGAGGTCAGTTATCTGACCGCCGTTGGCGATGACGCGATTTCAGATGACATGCGGGCTTTCATCAGAGCCAGCGGGATCAGCGACACGCATGTGCGACGCATCCAAGACGAAACAATAGGGCTCTACCTTATCCATCTTAACAACGGCGAGCGCAGCTTTTCCTACTGGCGTGACCAATCGGCGGCCAGGCAGCTGGCTTTCGACCCGGCCTTGCTTGAACAGGCGATCGAAGAGGCGGACCTGATCTATTATTCCGGGATCACATTGGCCATTCTCGATCCGGCTTCCCGCGACACTTTGCGCAATGCCTTGCGTCGGGGGCGGGACATCGGAAAGACCGTGGCCTTTGATACCAACCTCAGGCCGCGTCTTTGGGCCAGCCCCGCAGAGATGACCGACACCATCATGAAAGCCGCAGCGCAATCAGATATTGTTCTGCCGTCATTTGATGACGAGGCCGCGTGGTTTGGCGACTCCAGTTCGCATGCAACGCTTGAGCGTTATGCAAAGCTCGGTGTTGGTCGGATCATCGTGAAAAACAGCGATCAACCGGTGGTCTTTCAGGAGGCTGGTCAAAGAGGAGAGGTCGCGATCGAACCTGCCACCGATGTTGTCGATACGACAGCCGCCGGTGACAGTTTCAATGCCGGCGTGCTGGCCGGTATCTTGCGTGGTGATGATTTGGCGGTGGGCATTTTGGGTGGGTGTCGTCTGGCAGGCCATGTGGTCCAGCACAAGGGCGCTCTGGTCCCGGTTGATGGCAGTTCTTATACAACGGCGTTGCACCCCAGGCCCGCCGCGACGAAAGAGGGGTGAGACCATGAAACAGACGTGGCGCTGGTTTGGCCCTTCCGACGCGATCTCGATTGGTGAAATCATGCAGACCGGCGCGGCTGGCATTGTTTCGGGCCTGCACCAAATTCCGACAGGTCAAACATGGTCAGTCGCAGATATCGCACAACGACAGCAAGAGATTGAACAGCCCGGCGGCAATCCATCTGGTTTGACCTGGGATGTGGTCGAGAGCCTGCCGGTGTCCGAGGCAATCAAGTTGCAAACCGGTCCGATGAAGCATCATCTTTCATCCTACAAACAAAGCCTGCGCAATCTTGCGCAATGTGGCATCCGGACGGTCTGTTACAATTTCATGCCCGTATTGGACTGGACCCGGACTGACACGCGCCACCCCTTGCCGCATGGCGGCAATGCGATGCGCTTTGATCTTGTGGATTTTGCTGTTTTCGATTGTTTCATACTGGCCAGACCCGCCGCGGAGCAGGATTATTCAGAGCAGATTGTCGAAACGGCGCGAGAGCGGTTCGCCGATCTGAGCGAGGCCGACAGGCGACAGCTTTCCTCTAATATCGTCGCGGGACTGCCGGGGGCCAATGAAAACTGGACGCTTGCGGATGTAAGACAGCGGTTGGATGAATATGCTGGCATGACGCCACAGGTGCTGCGGTCTCATCTGGTTGATTTCATGGCAGAGGTTGTTCCCACGGCAGAAGAACTCGGGGTTCGGCTCTGCTGCCATCCCGACGATCCACCATTTGCCCTCATGGGCATGCCACGTGTGATGTCGTCGCAGAGCGACTATGCCAAGGTGCTCAATCAGGTGGATAGCCCAGCAAACGGGGTCACGTTTTGCACCGGATCATTGGGCGTGGCCAAAGATTTTGACCCAGTGGCCTTCATTCAGGAACTCGGCCATCGCATCCATTTCGTCCATCTGCGCAATACGCGCCGCGCAGGGCCGAGCGATAGCAATCGCCACAGCTTTTCCGAAGCGGAACATCTGGCAGGAGATACTGATATGGTGGCGGTAATTCGCGCCCTGATGGCAGAGGAAGGGCGACGTCGCGATCAGGGCCGGTCAGATCATGAAATTCCCATGCGGCCGGATCACGGTCAGGCGATCCTGAGTGATCTCGGCCGTCCCACACAGCCCGGGTATCCGCTGATAGGGCGATTGCGTGGTCTTGCGGAGCTTCGGGGTGTCATGTTGGGCTGTTCATAGCGTTGATGTCTTGCTGCCCACATGCGGGGGTCGCGCGTTTTGTATGGGGTGCCTTGGCCCGTATTCAAAATACCATAACTCTGCCTACAGCTAGCCCAGCTTGGCATGAACCTCGTCAAGGTCGATTTCGCCAAGGGGCATCTTGTTGGCCGGGTTCTCGAAGTCGTATCTGAAAATCCGGAAATCCTTTTTGTAGATCTCGTAGACGATATGCATCGACAGATCGTCAAAATAGTCTTCGACCGGATGCGCGCGCTTGGGGCCGTGGCCTTCGCTTTCGTTGAAGCGGGGAATATTGGCCAAATCGACTGGGTGTTTCGTTGCAGCATTGTCCAACACGCTCTGCATTCCGTCGTTGAATTTCTCGGTCCAGAAGATGTTGTCATAACGCCCGCCATTCACAATGAATGTCGAAATATGCCCTGACATGGCAGACCAATGGATGTCCGGCTCCATTGGGCGGCGCCAGCGCACGGTGTCGCGCGCAAAGAGCAGAAAGCGCCGAAAGCTCTTGATCTGGTCGAACGCGAAACCGGTCTCAGGATCGCCCACCTCTATCCCGTATTTCTGGATCAAAAGCGGGACAAGGTTGCCCCGGTAATATTTTCCGTTGCGCTGCACGCCGCAAATCTTGTCAAAAAACGATGACAATATGCGGGTGTAGGGGTTGCGCACGCAGGTGAATGCATAGCTCTGGTGTGCCTTCACATTGGCTTCAATCAGTGGCTTGCTGTCGTCCATGGCCCATTTGTGAATGCCCGATGTCGCGTCATGGATGTCACCATCAAAGAATTCGCCATGGTCCGAGAAATACATGATCTGACCAATGGTCGAGCAGGCGCATTTCGGCACCACGCGATAGACCATGCTTTCGCTCTGGGTCATCCATGTTCCGGGGAAATTCGCCACGCGCGTGCTCCTGCCAGGTTTCATACCCTTTCAAAGCAAAGAAACCCTGTCACTTCAATGACTGTTCGCGTTATGACAGCTTTGCACGCAACCAAGATGACCAAATACCACATGGCACGCATCGCCTTTATTCTCCTTTGTCACAAGAATCCGGCTGTGATCATTCAGCAGGCCGCTCAACTGACGGCCGCTGGCGACTGCATTGCAATTCATTTTGATGCCTCTGCTTCGGTGCAGGATTATCGCGCCTTGCAGGCGGCGCTTGGCGACAATCCAAATGTGGCCTTTGCCAAACGGCGCGTGAAATGCGGCTGGGGCGAATGGAGCCTGGTACAGGCCACGTTGCACGCGATTGAAGCCGCGGTCAGCGCCTTCCCGCGGGCGACCCATTTCTACATGGTTTCCGGTGATTGTGTGCCGATAAAATCTGCGGGTTTTGCGCATCGGATGCTGGATGAAAAAGATGTTGATTACATTGAAAGCCATGATTTTTTTGACAGCAACTGGATCAAAACCGGGTTTCGCGAAGAACGCCTGATCTATCGCCATTTCTTTAACGAACGGACCCAGAAACGCCGGTTCTATACGGCGCTGGAGTTGCAAAAACGCTTCAGGATGACCCGCGAAATTCCCGATGATTTGCAGGTCATGATCGGCAGCCAATGGTGGTGCCTGCGCCGTCAGACCGTCGAGGCGGTGCTGGAATTTGCCCATAACCGGCGCGATGTCATGCGCTTTTTCCGCACGACCTGGATACCCGATGAGACATTTTTCCAAACCCTCGTCCGGCATTTGGTGCCGTCTCGCGAGATTGAAAACCGCACGTTGACGTTTCTGATGTTTACCGATTACGGGATGCCCGTGACTTTCTACAATGACCACTATGACCTGCTGCTGGGTCAGGGCGCGCTGTTTGCACGCAAGATCAGTGCAGAGGCTGAGGGCTTGCGCACACGGCTGGGCGCACTCTATGCCAGCGACCGGATGGATTTCGTGATCTCGGATGAAGGGCGCAACCTATTTCAGTTCTTGACCGGACGGGGGCGGATCGGCCGCCGTTTCGCCCCGCGCTTCTGGGAGAGTGAAACCACCCTCGGTCGCAGCCGGGAACTTTTGATTATTGCCTGCAAGAAATGGCATGTGGCCAAGCGACTGGTCGCCGCCATCTGGCATCATACGAATGTGCCCGCGATTGCGTATCTTTTTAACGAGGAAGAAACGGACCTGCCTGATCTGGGCGGGATCGAAAGCGCATTGCAAAAACGCGGACGCCACCGTCGGGCTTTGATGCGGATGCTGTTTGATCATTTTGACAGCGACCGGTTGGTGATTTGCCTTGATACCTCAAGCCTTGATCTGATGACGGATTTCTTTTCGGATCGTGCGACTGTGCGGTTGCTTGAGATCGAATGTACATTTGATGATGACTATCTGGTGGGGCACGCCATGCGCGTCGGGCTGGCCGGCCCGCAAACAAGCGTTGCCACGTTGAACCGCCTCTTGCCCACGATCCGGCACGATATGATCTATGAACGCGATACAATCCGGGATGCGAAATTTGCCCACGCCAGCCGGATCAAGGAAACAGCGACCACCGAGGAAAACGCCGCCGCCATTGCGCAGTTTCTGAGCGTCTCGCCCGAAGTTGCCCGCACGCTTGCCGATACCCCCCATCTCTTTGTTGATTGAGGACTGCCATGTACAGCTATGACGATCAGAATATCTTTGCCAAAATCCTGCGCGGCGAAATACCCAACAAGACCATATACGAAAATGACCATGCGCTGGCCTTCGAGGATATCGCGCCACAGGCACCTGTGCATGTCCTGATAATTCCCAAAGGCCCATACGTGAGCCTCGATCACTTTGCGCGCGATGCGACGCCGGAAGAACAGGCGGGCTTTATGCAGGCGGTGGCAGAGGTGTGCAGGGTTTCGGATGTGCAGGACGGCTTTCGGGCCATATCGAACACCCGTGCTCATGGTGTGCAGGATGTGCCGCATTACCATTTGCATATTCTCGGCGGTCGCCAGTTGGGGCGGATGTTGCCGCATTGAGCGCTGACGCGCATTTCTTTGTTTGTTTGCCTCCGGCGGAAGTTTGATGGGACGAAGAAAGCCAGGACTAGCGCGCTGAGGTGAGCGAGAGGAACACTTCTTGGAGGTCAGCCTGTTCGGTTTTGACGTCCTTGATGGTGATGCCAGCGTCATGCACCAGTGACAGTATCTGGCCGGCTGGGGTTACGCCGCTTTGATAGGTGAATGTCAGGCAGCCATTTGCCAGTTTTTGGCCCGAGATCGTGTCTGGCAAAGCAGGCAAGTCCGCATCGGTTTCGGGCGTAATCACCAGCGTCTTGCTGTCCAGCCGGCCAAGCAGGTTGGCAGTGCTGTCGCGGATGATCACCTCACCATGGTTGATGATCGCAATATCGTCGCACATCGCTTCGGCTTCTTCGAGGTAGTGGGTCGTCAGGATGATCGTCATCCCATCCTCGTTCAGCTTGCGCACGTTCTGCCACAGCAAGTTGCGCAGCGCGATATCAACGCCAGCGGTGGGTTCATCCAGTACAAGGATTTGCGGGGAGTGCACCAGCGCCTTGCCCAGAAGCAGCCTGCGCCGCATCCCGCCGGAGAGCGACCGTGCATAGGCGTCTGCTTTGTCGGTCAGTCCAATTAGGTCGAGGATTTCCGTTGTCTTGCGCTGGTTTTTTGGTACGCCATAGAGCCCGGCTTGCACATCGAGTGATCCCGCCGGCGTAAAGAATGGGTCGAGATGAGGTTCCTGCGGCATAATCCCGATAGCTGCGCGTGACTGGCGGGGGTTCTTGTCCTGATCGAAACCCCAGATATTCACCTGGCCAGCGGATTTGACGACCAATCCGGCCAGAATGTTGATCAGCGTTGATTTTCCAGCCCCATTCGGCCCCAGCAGCCCAAAGATCGACCCGCGCGGGATGGCCAGATCAACGCCCTTGAGCGCCTCTTTCGCGGGGCTTCGACCGGTGGCAGCATAGGTTTTCTTCAGCCCGCTGATTTCTATCGCATTGTCGCTCATGCCATCTTTCCCCTTGCCCGCGTCTGCGGTATGTCTGATGCAGACTTAATGCGGGGCGCTCCCCGCAGCAACCGGATGAGAATATTCATGTCAACACCCGCACCCGAGACAAAGATCGTGCATGATTGGCGCGTGGCCTGTGATGGCGGCGAGGGCGCGTTGGGGCACCCGCGCGTCTGGCTGCAAATCCCGCAGGAACATGGCTGGATCGAATGCCCCTATTGTGACGCCAAGCTGGTGCATAAGGAATTTGAAGGCAAGGTCTAGCCCGTTCCCCAACCTGCGCACATAATCTGTTCGCCGGTCCACGTTTTCCTTTCTGCTGCACGCACTATGTGTTGGGCGAAGATTGCAAGGAGAGCCGCGATGACATTCCGACCGGTAACCAAGACAACCCAGGCCCAGCCCACGATGGAAGGTGCTGGGGTGCATCTGCATCGGGTGTTCGGATTTGGCGATCCCGCAGAGAGCGACCCGTTCCTGCTGCTTGATGATTTCCGCAATGACGTGCCAGAGCATTACGAACGCGGTTTCCCTTGGCACCCGCACCGGGGGATCGAGACGATCACCTATGTGCTGGAAGGCGAGGTGGAGCATGGCGACTCGCTGGGCAATCACGGTGTGCTGGGGGCGGGGTCGGTGCAGTGGATGACATCCGGGTCGGGCATCCTGCATCAGGAGATGCCGAAGGGGAACGCCGCCGGCCAGATGCATGGTTTTCAGCTTTGGGCGAATTTGCCATCCGCGCTCAAGATGACTGTGCCGCGCTATCAGGATATCGCGGCTGCCGATGTGCCCGAGATTGTCGATGATGACGGCACCCGCATCAAGATCATCACCGGCAAGTTCTGGGGCAAGACCGGACCGGTCGACGGGATTGCAGCGGACCCGCTTTATCTTGATGTGTCGATCCCGCCAAACGGACGCAAGAGCTTGCCGGTGGATACCCGTGCCAATGCATTTGCCTATGTGTTTGCAGGGACGGGGCGCTTTGCCGACGCCGCTGATCCGGTTGGCGTGCGGGTCGAGAAAGAGATCGCCGGACAAGAGCTGAACATTCGTGACAGGACCGGTAACCGGACCCTGGTGCGATTTGGCAATGGCGATGATGTGACCGTGCAGGCCGGACCGGAGGGCGTGCGCTTTTTGTTGGTGGCGGGTCGCCCCATTCAGGAACCGGTTGCATGGCATGGGCCGATTGTCATGAACACGCAGGCCGAGCTGCACCAGGCGATGAAGGACCTGCAAAACGGGACGTTCATTCAGGCTGCGCACTAGACCGTCCTGCGCCCCCCGTATAGGTGTTGAGAACGCACCAAAAGGGGGGGCCAGACATGGCATTCGGCAAAGGCTGTCACCTGCATCTGATTGACGGATCAGCGTTTATCTTTCGCGCCTATCACGCGCTGCCCCCGCTGACGCGCAAGTCGGATGGCCTGCCTGTCGGGGCCGTCAGCGGCTTTGTGAACATGCTTCAGCGCTATGTCGAGGGCAACAATGGCGCTGATGCAGCGACCCATGTGGCGGTGATCTTTGACAAGGGAAGCCATACGTTCCGCAACGATATGTACGACCTGTACAAGGCCAACCGCGAGGCAATGCCAGAGGATTTGCGCCCGCAGATACCGCTGACCCGCGTGGCGACCAAAGCGTTCAACATTGCCTGCGAGGAAATGGAAGGGTTCGAGGCCGACGACATTATCGCCACCCTGGCCCATCAGGCGCGTGACGCGGGTGGACGGGTGACGATTGTGTCGTCCGACAAGGACCTGATGCAGCTGGTCGGCGATGGGGTCGAGATGCTTGACCCGATGAAGAACAAACGCATCGACAGTGACGGGGTGGTCGAAAAATTCGGCGTTGGCCCCGACCGTGTTGTGGATGTGCAGGCGCTGGCCGGCGACAGCGTTGACAATGTGCCCGGAGCGCCGGGGATCGGGATCAAGACGGCGGCCTTGCTGATCAATGAATACGGCGATCTGGAAAGCCTGCTGGACCGCGCGGAAGAGATCAGGCAACCCAAGCGGCGCGAAAGCCTGATCGAAAACCGCGAGCAGATAGAGATGTCCAAGAGGCTGGTTCAGCTTGATTGCGACATGACGCTGGAGTTTGGGCTCGATGATCTTGAGGTGCGCGACCCTGACCCGGACGTTCTGATGGGGTTTCTGGCCGAAATGGAATTCCGCACCGTGACCAAACGGATCGCCGAGAAGTTGGGAGTGGAGCCACCGATCATTGAAGTCGCTACGCCTGCCAGCACTGAAGCGGCCACGCCTAAGGAAGTGACGTTCGATCCCGGTGCCTATGAATGCGTCAGCGATGCCGCCGCCTTGCAGATCTGGATCGACCGTATCCGCGAGCGTGGATACGTCGCCGTCGACACTGAAACGACCGGGTTGAACGAGATGATCGCCGATCTGGTCGGCATCTCGCTTTGTGTTGAGGCTGGGCAGGCCTGCTATATTCCGCTGATCCATAAATCGGCGGCTTCGGATGATCTGTTTGGGTCGGATGATCTTGCAGAAGGGCAGATGGATCTTGCGGAATGTCTGGCGATGCTGAAACCGGTTTTGGAGGATCCGGCGGTTCTCAAGATCGGTCAGAACATGAAGTACGACACCAAGATTTTCGCCCGTCTGAATATCGACGTGGCCCCGATCGATGACACGATGCTGATGTCCTATGCGATGAATGCGGGCAAGCATAATCACGGTATGGATACGCTGTCCGAACGGTATCTGGGGCATACGCCGATTCCGATCAAGCCCCTGTTGGGCAGCGGAAAATCGGCGATCACCTTTGACCGCGTGCCGGTGGATGAAGCTGTCAAATATGCAGCAGAGGATGCCGATATCACACTGCGCCTGTGGCAGCAGTTCAAGCCACAACTGCATGTGCACCGCGTGACCACGGTTTATGAAACGATGGAACGCCCGCTGGTGCCGGTGCTGGCGCAGATGGAGCGGCACGGGATCAAGGTTGACCGCGACACGCTGAGCCGGATGTCGAACGCCTTTGCGCAAAAGATGGCCGGGCTGGAGGCAGAAATTCAGGAGATGGCGGGGCGGCCTTTCAATGTGGGCTCGCCCAAACAGCTGGGCGAAATCCTCTTTGATGAGATGAGTTTGCCGGGGGGCAAGAAAGGCAAGACCGGGGCCTATGCGACCGGGGCCGATGTTCTGGAGGATCTCGCGACAGAGCATGAATTGCCCGGCAAAGTGTTGGACTGGCGCCAGTTGTCCAAGCTGAAATCGACCTATACCGACGCTCTGCAAGGGCACATCAACGCCGAGACCGGACGGGTGCATACGTCCTACTCCATTGCGGGTGCCAACACCGGGCGTCTTGCCTCAACCGATCCGAACCTGCAAAACATTCCGGTCCGCTCCGAAGAAGGGCGGCGCATTCGCGAGGCCTTTGTCGCCGACGCGGGCAAGGTGCTTGTCAGCCTTGACTATTCTCAGATCGAGTTGCGTATTCTGGCGCATATCGCGGAGATCGACGCGCTCAAGCAGGCGTTCCTTGATGGGATCGACATCCACGCGATGACCGCTTCCGAGATGTTTGACGTCCCGCTGGACGAGATGACGCCGGATGTGCGCCGACAGGCGAAGGCGATCAACTTTGGCGTGATCTATGGCATTTCCGGCTTTGGCCTTGCGCGCAACCTGCGCATTCCGCGCGGCGAGGCGCAGGGGTTCATTGACCGCTATTTCGAACGCTTCCCGGGCATTCGCAATTACATGGATGAGACCGTCGCCTTTGCCAAAGAGAATAACTATGTGCAAACCCTGTTCGGCCGCAAGATCAACACGCCCGAGATCAATGCCAAAGGGCCACACGCGGGCTTTGCCAAGCGCGCGGCCATCAATGCACCGATCCAGGGAACGGCTGCCGATGTGATCCGGCGCGCGATGATCCGGATGCCTGCGGCGATTGGCGGCATCCCGGCAAAGATGCTGTTGCAGGTCCACGACGAATTGATCTTTGAAGTGGATGCAGAGGCTGTCGACGACCTGATCGGCACCGCGCGCGAGGTGATGGAAAACGCCAGCGATCCGGCGGTAAAGCTGGATGTGAAACTCGCTGTGGATGCCGGGCAGGGCGCAAACTGGGCCGAGGCGCATTGAAGGGGGCAGGGTAACGAGCGGCCAGTGTCAGCTTTGAGGGCCGAAGCGGGCCTTCGCGGCGGCTTCACCAATGGCTCCTTTCGGCGTTCGAAGTAAAAAACTGACAAACGGCTATTGAGCGATCTGGGTCGTGGAGTCACGGAGGCCGAAGCAATGCTATGAGGCTATTTGCGCCCTTCCACGACATTCACTGCGTCAGGGTAGACAAGTCTATCTCCCGCAACAAACTCATCGAGTTGTTCCGCGACTTCTTGGATCAATGCATTTCGCGCATTTTCATTGAGAGCGAGGAACGCGCCTGCAATGGGCATAGATGCCAGATGCATGGGCACAAACTCGGGCGCAAGCGGAACATCGATCAACAGCCCTTGCCGCTGAACGGCCACATCCGAAAAGCCTTGATCCTCAACTTGCTGTTTTAACTCTTCGGCCGACGGCGTTTGCCTTTGCGATCTCTGTTTTTCCGCAATCTCGGGGGAGATGTGGCGGGCAACGGCGGCGCAGAGGGCTTCAGTGTAGGGGCTATGTCCATACCAGATTGAAAAGGCCAAACGCCCACCTGGAACCAAGAGCCGCAAAAACTCACTCAGCGCCTTGGGCTTATCTGGGAAGTAATGATAGCCATGCTGCGAAAGTATGACATCGTAAGACCCTGAAGGCAGCCCACTGCCGCATACATCGCTCTCAATCCATTGAATATCGAGATCACCGGCTAAATCTTTGGCCTGCGCGAGCATTAGCGCGTTGATGTCCAGACCATCCACTTTTCCGCTTGGCCCAACCTTTGACTTCGCCAGTCGGGTCGTCACGCCTGTTCCGCAAGCAACATCCAAGACGCGTTCCGAAGTGCATAGCGAAGCCTTTTCAACTAGTGCCTCAGCCCACCGACCAAACCAAAGGGGCACCATGACTTCTTCGTAGATTTTTGGTCCGTTCCCGTCCAATTGAAATGTCATGGAAAAACCTTTTGTCGCTTTTTGTGTTAACGACAGTGTATATGCGTGCCCTTTCTCAGGTCAAACCGCCTTTAATTGTGTTGTGTTCAGGCTTGTCCTCAAATCCGGACATTCACGCGTCGTGCAGCATTTGTAGAAGTGGGCTCAAAGCGGTCCCACACCACACATTCAATCGAGCAAACAAAAGGCGCGCCCCCCTTCAGGTAGCGCGCGCCCTAAGTTTAGCCTTGAAGCTTAGTTTACTGACTTCGCCTCGACCAGATTGGCGTCTTTTTTGGTGTCAGACGCAATCTCGATCCGGCGTGGCTTGAGCGCCTCCGGCACTTCGCGCATCAGGTCGATGTGCAGCATGCCGTTTTCATGGGCAGCCCCGGTCACACGAACATGGTCGGCCAGATGGAAACGACGCTCGAAGGCGCGTGTGGCAATGCCACGATGCAGGTAGCTGCGTTCTTCTTGCTCGGTCGCCTTGCGGCCAGTGACGTGTAGCGAGCGGTCCTTGACCTCAATCGCGAGGTCATCTTCGGAAAAACCGGCCACGGCGATTGAGATGCGCCATGCATCGTCATCGGTCTTTTCGATATTGTAGGGTGGATAGGTGTTTTGGCCAACATCGCTGGCAAGCGCACGATCCATGAGATCGGCAATCTGGTCAAAGCCAACGGTGGCACGGTAGAGCGGTGTCAGATCAAATGCACGCATTTGGGTCATCCTTTTCTTAAGCGATAACAGTTGTATAGCCTTCCCAATTGGGACAGGCCGGGGTGTTCAGGGCCCATCATTGGCACCCTGATAAGACAAATATGGGAAGACGAATTACCGCTTTCAAGGGGGTCAGGGCCGGACGAATTTTGCCCCGGTATCGTTGCGTTCGCCGGCATTGATCAGCCGCTGCGCGCCGCCTGGCCGTGCGGGGCCCAGCGTTGCAAAATGGCTGAGCAGCGCGTTGAGAGGCCCCTCAAGTGATGTGCCGAGCGATACCTTTTGCCCGTTCACAAGCGCCATTGCCGATATCACAGACGCGATCCGTGTTTCTCCCTCGCCCATCGTGAAGACCGGAGAGCCGCTGGAGCCGTATTCTACATCGCAACTCATGACGATCACGCCAGTCTGCCGGCCCAAGACATCGCACATCTGTTGCAGGCTGGCCGCGTCCTCGCGCCCACGACCGTAAGATACAACACCGACCTGATCTCCGGTAATGGGCCGCTGCGCTATCCGGTAGGGGCGCAGACGGGTATTTCGAATTGGGCGGTCCAATTCCAGCACCGCGATGTCGATGGCCACCTCGCGGGCATTTGTCGCCCCGCCGGTGTTACGGTAATCAGGGTGCGCGACCGCCCGAACGACAGATCGCGTGGCCTGCGCCTGCCCGTCACGCAGCCCCGCGCGAAAGGAAAACCGATCAGGGGTGATCAGCGATCCGTCGGTGTCATAAAGACAATGTGCTGCTGTGAGAATAAGCCGATCCCGGATCAGGGACGCCGTGCAAAACCCTTTGCCGCTGATATCAAGGCGGCCTACTGCCTCCCAGCCGCGACTGTCCTGGAGTGATTGCAGCGTCACAAGGCCAGTTTCCTGCGCTTGAACCGCCTGACCAGAGGCGATTGCAAGAAACGCTGAAAGGATCAAACGCCATATCATCGGGCTTTGTTTCATCCGGCAACCTTGGCCAAGAGATTTGGCAGCATTATGACATTACCGCAAAATCGGTATTTTTGGCTTCTGCTTGCCCGGTGCGGTCAGGGCGGGCGGCTGCGGGCCGCCTGTTGCCCAATCGAGCAATTCAACCGTATGCACAATGGGCACGTCGGTGCCGCCGCCGATTTGCATCATGCAACCGATGTTGCCGGCGGAAATGATATCAGGCGTCAGTGCTTCCAGTGTTTGAACCTTGCGCTGCTTGAGTTGACTGGAGATTTCAGGCTGCATCAGGTTGTAGGTTCCTGCTGATCCGCAGCAGAGGTGGCTGTCAGCCGGTTCCAATACGGTGAACCCCGCTATCCTGAGCAAATCCTTGGGGTAAGTCTTGATCTGCTGACCGTGCTGGAGCGAACAGGCGGCGTGATAGGCCACTTTGGTGCCTTTATCTTCACCTTCGGGCAGGTCGAGCCGCATGAGAATTTCCGACACATCCATCGCGATGTCAGACACCCGCGCCGCATCCCCCGCCAGTGCATCGTTGCGGAACATATGCCCGTAGTCTTTCACTGTCGTCCCGCAGCCCGAGGTGTTGATGACGATGGCATCCAGCCCCTCGCCATCCATTTCCCTGGCCCAGGCGCGGATATTCTTGGCCGCTGTTGCGTGGCTTTCGTCCACCTTGCCCATGTGGTGGGTCAGCGCGCCACAGCATCCTGCGCCTTCCGCGACGACAACCTCGGCCCCCAGCCGCGTCAGTAGACGGATCGTGGCATCGTTGATGTCCGTATTCAGCGCCTTTTGCGCACAGCCCGTCATCAGGGCGACCCGCATCTTTCTGTCCCTGGCGGGGAACGTCTGCGGATCATCGTTGCGACTGACAGGTGGGATTGTCTTGGGGGCCATCTCCAGCATTGCCCGCAGGCGTGCATCCGGCATCAGCCGTGCAAAGGGGCGCCCGATCTTGGCACCCAGCAAGGCCACGCGAAACCGCATCGGATAGGGCAGGATACGCGCCAGAACCCAGCGCAGGGCGCGGTCAGACCAGGGGCGGTCGTAGTTCTTTTCGATATAGGCGCGCGCATGGTCGACCAGATGCATGTAATGCACGCCCGACGGGCAGGTCGTCATGCAGGCAAGGCAGGACAAGCAGCGGTCGATATGCTTGACGGTCCTGGCATCCGGCTTGCGTTCATTTTCGAGCATATCCTTTATCAGGTAAATGCGCCCGCGCGGGCTGTCCAACTCGTCGCCCAACACCTGATAGGTGGGGCAGGTGGCGGTGCAAAATCCGCAATGCACGCAAGAACGCAGGATCTCGTTTGATCGCTGAATGGCCGGGTCGGTCAACTGCTCGGGCGTAAAGGTCGTTTGCATCAGGTCGTGATCCCGGGGTTAAGAATGCCGCGTGGGTCGAATTTTGCGCGCAGGCCAGCGGTGATGGCGGCCAATGCTGGGACCTCGGGCTGGAAGGTCGGCACATCGGCTGCCCCGCGGATCAGTGTCGCGTGGCCATCGAATGCGCCCATGGCCGCGCGCAGATCGCGCCCTTTGTCAGTCAATGCCCAGATCAGGCCACCGCCCCAGTCGTATTGCACCGCTTTGGCGTCCATTCTGGCCACAAGGTCAGGCGCTTCAGAGGGTTTGGCAGAGATCCGCCAGACATCGCCCGGCTGATCCGCGAATGCGGTGACATCACGCACGAGGCCCCATTCCGCGCCATCGCCCACAGCTACCTCGACCTCGCCGTAAGCTTTGAGCAAGTCCCGCAACCTGTCGGCCCGGTACTTCACCGAATCTGCGAACCCTTCGATCCGCAGCATGGTCACCGGATCACCGGATGGGCCCTTGGGGAAATGCGCTGCCGCTGTCGCTTCAAACGGTGAGCCCAGTGCCGCCGAAAGCGCCGTGACCGCTTGATGGTCGCTCAGCCCATGCAGGCGCAGGGTGCCGGTGGTTTCCACATCGGGAAGCACTTTCAACGAGACCTCGGTGATCACACCCAGGGTGCCGTAAGACCCGGTGAGCAGCTTCACCAGATCATAGCCGGTGACGTTCTTCATCACGCGGCCACCGTTCTTGATGATGTTGCCCTGCCCATCGACGAACCTCACACCCAGCATAAAATCGCGGCACGCTCCCACGGAAATCCGGCGGGGGCCCGATACATTGGCGGCCGCCAAACCACCCAAGCTTGGCGCGCCTTCGGTGCCAAGCAAGGCGCGATGGTCCATCGGTTCAAACGCAAGACGCTGGTTTTCGGTAGCCAGCACCTTTTCAACCTCGGCAACCGGCGTGCCGGCACCCGCGACAATCGTCAGCGCTCCGGGCTCATAAAGGCTAATTCCGCGCATCGCGGATGTGTTCAAGACATCGCCCTCACAATGACCGATGGGCCGGGTCCCGCCGCCCTTGATCCGCAAGGGGCCATTGGCCCCGGCGATCATCTGCGCAAGCTCTTCTTCGCTCTTCGGCGTCATGACAGTCTTCTTTTCATGTTTAAAAATACCTTGGCACGGTGCGAGGGGGCAGAGCCCCTATGCGACCCGCCGCGCTTGCGACGTTTCCAGCGGAAACACCTTGGCCGCATTCAGCAACCAGGCGGGATCAAAGATATCCTTGATCGCCATCTGTGCTTCCAGATCAGCCGGATCGTACTGCACGTTCATCAGATCGCGCTTTTCGATGCCGACGCCATGCTCGCCGGTCAGGCAACCCCCGACCTCGACGCAAAGCTTGAGAATCTCGGCACCAAACGCCTCGCAACGTTCCAGATCGCCCGGCTTGTTGGCATCGAACAGGATCAGCGGATGCATATTGCCGTCACCTGCGTGAAACACATTGCCCACATCAAGGCCGAACTCCTTGGACATCTCGCCAATCCGCTTGAGCACGAAGGGCAGGGAGGACACAGGGATCGTGCCATCAAGGCACATGTAATCGTTGATCTGGCCCATCGCGCCAAAGGCAGACTTGCGGCCCAGCCATATGCGGCCCGCCTCATCGGCGTCTTTGGCCTCACGCAGCTCAACAGGGTTATGCCGGGCGGCGATTTCCATAATCAGTTTGAGCTGCGCGTCAATCTCAGCGTCAGAGCCCTCGACCTCCACAATCAAGAGCGCCTCGCACATCGGATAGCCTGCTTTGGCGAAGGCTTCGGTCGCTTCGATGCAAGGCCGGTCCATGAACTCAATCGCCACCGGCAGGATGCCCGCCTTGATGATGTCGGTCACAACCTGCCCGGCGACCTCGGAGCTGTCATAGCCCATCAACACAGGCCGCGCATTTTCAGGCTTGTGCAGGATGCGGAGGGTCGCTTCGGTGACAACGCCAAGCTGGCCTTCGGAGCCACAGATCACGCCAAGGATGTCCAGCCCTCCCGCATCAAGATGCGCGCCACCGATTTTGACGACTGTGCCATCCATCAAGACCATGGTGACGCCCATCAGATTGTTGGTCGTCACGCCATACTTCAGGCAATGCGCGCCACCGGAGTTCATCGCGATATTGCCCGCAATGGCACAGGCCAGTTGGCTAGAAGGGTCGGGTGCATAGAAGAACCCGTTGGTTTCAACAGCACCGGTCACTGACAGGTTCGTGCGGCCCGATTGTACCCGGATATAGCGGTCATCGTAGTTCGTCTCGATCACGTCGTTCATCTTGGCCACGCCAAGGATAACGCAATCGGCTGTGGGCAGCGCACCACCCGCCAGCGACGTGCCAGAGCCGCGCGGCACGACAGGCACGCCCATTTCGTGACACACGCGCAGCACGTCCGACACCTCTTTGGTATTTGCGGGTAGCACCGCGCAAAGGGGCGGGCATTTATAGGCGGTCAGGGCGTCACATTCATAGGCGCGTGTTTCGCGCTCATCTGAAATGACAGCATCGCGTGGCAGAACCTCTGACAGGCGATCAACGATCTGCGCCTTGCGTGACAGAACGCTGGCGTCCGGTGTTGGCATTTCCATGTGACGATTCCTCAGATGGGATGATTGGTAAAAATATATTACCAATTTTGAGATATGGCAAGTCTCAACTGTAACGGCTACACAAGGGATCATGCAAATACTTGATCATATGGCGCTTTTATCGCTTCTGGATTGGACCGCAGCGGGCATCATTGTTGTTGCATGGCTGTTGCTTGGCTGGATGATCGAGCACCCTTGGGCCAAACACCCTTCGGTCACAATCCTTATGTCACAGCGGCGGCGCGATTGGATGAAGGTCTTTGTCGCCCGCGATCCACGGATTTTCGATAGTCAGATATTGGGGGACTTGCGGCAAGGCACGTCGTTTTTTGCCTCGACCTGTTTGCTGGCAATCGGTGGTGTGCTGGCTCTTGCCGGCAACACCGAACCGCTGCGCGGTGTCGCCGCGGAAGTCACTGACATGGCTGTGCCGGTGCTGATATTCCAGATCAAGCTGGCCCTGGTGGCCTTGTTCCTGACCAATGCGTTTCTCAAATTTGTCTGGGCCAATCGTGTCTTTGGATATTGCGCCGTGACGATGGCCGCGGTGCCAAATGACCCTGACGACCCGCTGTCCTACCCGCTTGCGGCGCAAGCCGCGGAGCTGAACATTCGCGCTGCGATGAATTTCAATCGCGGGCTGCGGGGGATGTATTTTGCGCTGGGCACTCTGGCGTGGTTGCTGGGCCCCATCGCCTTGATGATTGCGACAGTCGTGGTGATTTGGATCGTGTGGTCACGGGAATTTGCGTCAATGCCGCGCAAAATTCTGCTAGAATGACGCCCATGAAATCTGCTGTTCTTCTTGCGCTGATCGCGGCCCCCGCCTTTGCGGATCCTCCGGTTGTTGAAAACGTGGCCATCACCGGTGACCGCTTCGATGTGACCCTGTCGCATCCCGATACAGGCTGGGATCACTATGCCGACGGCTGGGAAGTGCTGGATGCCGATGGCAACAGCCTTGGTCTGCGGGTGCTGGTGCATCCGCATGTCGCAGAGCAGCCGTTTACCCGGTCACTTTCCGGCGTGTCGGTGCCGGATGGGGCACCTTTCGTCTATGTCCGCGCGCGGTGCAATGTCGATGGCTGGGCGGATGAACTTTTTGAAGTGAGGCTGGAAAACTAGCGTTGTTGGGGTGCCGCGCTCAGTTGATAATCTGCAATGACCGGATAATGGTCGGTCGGCCATTCACCATCGAATTTCCGCCGCAGGACAATCGGATCACCGATCAGTCTGGCGTTCCCGGAACGGGCGATATGATCAATCGCACCGAAAAGGTTGATGCCACGATTGAAATGGAACGAAGATCCGACCACCGGCGCAAATTCCAGCCCCGCTTCAGTCAATATATCCAGAACCCGATCACCGCGCCGCGCATTCAGATCACCAACCACAAAGAGGGTCTCATTCGCGGCAATCCACGGGGCAATACGCGCAGACACCAGTTCTACCGATTGCAATCTGTTTGATCGGCTGCCGAAATCGGTATGAATGTTGACAACGCGAAACACCTCACCCGTGACCCTATCGCGAAACTGCGCCCAGGAGGTGAACGCCGGAAAGGATCCGTTGAATGTGCGCGAATAGATCACATCGGGGGTTTGTGAAAAGAAGAACCACCCCTGATCAAGCAGTTCCAGCCGGTCTGTGCGGTAAAGAATGGGTTGGGTCGAGGGAAAGACAGACGGATCACCAACCGCGGCGGCTGCATAATCGGGGTTGTTCTCCAGCAGCCAGTCGAGGGTAAGGTTGATGCGCCCGCCGCTGCCGCCGCCAAAGCTTTCCATTTCCTGAAATCCGATCACATCGGCACCAACCGCCTTGAATGCCAGATCAAGCGGTGTCTTGCGCCTTTCCCAGTCACCGACAGACCATGGGCCGGTTTCCTGCCCCAGAATGATATAATGGACATTGTAGGTCGCCACCCGCAAAGCATGTGTGGATGTGTCGGCCAGCGGTGCATCGCCAGAGTTGCGCAGTGTTTGACAGCCGACCAAAACACCCAATGCGAGGGCTGTGACGCCCAGCACCTTGAGGGTTGTTTTCAGCACGGAGCTACCTGCGCCCTTCGCGCAGCCATGCCCCGATCATCAACAGCGATGCCAAGAGCAGAAATGCCCAGGCAGGCATGAGCGGCGTGATGCTGATATCTTCGGTGCGGAACGCCTGTCGCGGGGTGATCCCGATCCAGCCACGCCCTGCGGCGGGCCGTCCTTCGCGGACGGTGCGGATACTCACATCGCCAGCAGAGATCGGAATGATTGCGCCGCGCGTGCCGGCGACCAATGGGGCAAGCAAAGCGCCATCCGCGATCGTTTGTTCAAATTCGCGCGGGGCGGCAGGCCCAAGGGCGATAACGGCGGTCTGTTCACCGTCGTCCAGACGGTAAAGCCCGATTTCCGGTGCCTCCCACATCGCTTCGAACCGCCCGGGTGAGACCTCTTTCAGGGTCAGCGTGGTTTCGGTCCCGTCAGGGTGGGTGATGACCACATCACCGGTTTCCAGATCAAGCGTGCGCCGAATGATGCGCATGGTCTGCCCGGCAGGTTCGACCCAGAGCGCTTCTTCCTCAAGCTCGGGTTCTTTCATCATCCAATGCGCCAGACGGCGTAGCAATTCCAGCTGCGGCCCGCCGCCCTCATATCCCCGGTCCCAAAGCCATGATTGATCCGATGCAAGCAGCGCCACACGGCCTTGGCCAACACGGTTCAGAACCAGAAGCGGGCGGTCGTCGAGACCTGACATGACCGTCATGGCCTCCTTCGGCACGAGCACATCGATCAGACGGAACCAACGCCCCCAACCAGGGCCTTCGCCATCAGGGTTAGGTGACAGCGCATCCAGCCCTTCTGTCACCGGGTGACGCGCGCCAAGGTCGGTGATCTGCGGCACGAAGCCTTCTTCAAAGACCCGCGCTGTCGGCGCACCCGGCAGGATCTGCCCCAATGGTGAGCGATAGATGCTTTCAGCGGCGCCATACTCCGGCCCCGAAGAGATCAGCACAGCGCCGCCTTGTTCGACATAGGCGCGGATATTGTCGAGGTAGGCGCTGGGCAGGATCCCCCTACGGCGATATCGATCAAAGATAATCAGATCGAAATCATTGATTTTTTCAAGAAAAAGCTCGCGCGTGGGAAAGGCGATCAGGGAAAGTTCATTGACCGGCACGCCGTCCTGTTTTTCAGGCGGGCGCAGGATGGTGAAATGGACCAGATCGACCGAAGAATCCGATTTCAGCAGATTGCGCCATGTGCGTTCACCGGGGTGCGGCTCACCGGACACGAGCAGCACGCGCAAACGGTCCCGCACGCCGTTGATCTGCACGACAGCGGCGTTGTTGCGATTGGTCAATTCCCCTTCGGCATCGGGGACGGAGAACTGCAGCACGTTCATGCCGCCATGCGGCAGCGTGACGGGCAGCTGAATATCCTCGCCCACGGGGATAGAGACCGTGATTGGCGTGTCGCCATCAATCGAAATGGAAAGCGGCACGGATGCAGCCGGAGGCGCCGCCCCCTGGTCCTCGACCCGCAAGGTCAGGTTGACCTCTTCGCCAAGGATCGCAAAGGCTGGCGCGTTCTTGACGATCAGACGCCGATCCCAGTCATCAGGCTGCCCGGTCAGCAGCGTTTGCAACGGCGCAGGCAGGCGGGGCGCGCGTTCCATGTCATGCAGCCGCCCGTCGGTGACAAGGATGATGCCCGCAATGCGCGCCTGTGGTTCTTCGGCCAGCGCCGCTGAGAGGGCCGACATCAAGGTTGTGCCAAGGTCGCCTTCACCGTCACCCAGCGTCACAGTGCGCAGTTCGGTATTCGGCAGGCGCG
>Ga0316208_1000905_pt1 | contig 31486 bp, 33 predicted proteins | sample 3monopyrite_MG_FD_204944 | JGI IMG/M metagenome (GOLD analysis project Ga0316208, IMG submission 204944) | Microbial mat bacterial communities from mineral coupon in-situ incubated in ocean water Damariscotta River, Maine, United States -... | ecosystem: Environmental > Aquatic > Marine >... | reverse complement strand
GCTTCGCGGGCATCCCGTATGCGCATCGCTCGTTCCCTCATCTTCGTGGATCGAATCTAAAATTTCTCACTGCCGCGCTCACGATGCGCGTCCGGAAAATCCCGATAGAGCGCAAATTGAACACGAGCCGCGTGCTGATTAACGCCGTGATGCAAGGCTTCGATCGGGCCGTCGCGACGGGACACGATGCCGAACGCGCGATCGAGTTGGGCGAGGTCCTCGACCTCGATCACGATATGAAACTCCCCGAGCTCCCGCGGACCCAACCCGAGTTTTCGGCGCGTTAGGCGCGAACTCGCGATGCGCCCTTCTTCCTGAAGCCGACCGAGATAGCCGGTCACCGCGTCAGCGAACTCGACGTCGGAGGTCCCGGGCTTGAGATCGCACCAGATGTGGTAGAGGTCCATGAATGCCGATGTCCCCTGTGATCGTTTGGATGAGTCGGTTGGATCAGATCGGCAGATCCGATCGGTGAAAGAGCGCCTCGAGCTTCACGCCGCGCTCCTCGAAGGCTTCCTGTGCTCCTTCGCCCCGATCGACGAGACAGATCACGCGGGCGACCTTTCCGCCTGCGGCTTCGACGAGGTCGAGTGCATCGAGCGTCGAGCCGCCAGTTGTCGTCGTGTCCTCAACAAGGGCGACGGTCTGCCCCGGCGAGAATCCCCCTTCGACCTGCTTCCCCATGCCGTGCTTCTTGGTTTCTTTGCGCACGAAGAAGCCGAGCAAGCCGTCCGTCGCGGGATCGTTCGCTGCAGCTGCCAGCACCGCTGACACCAGCGGAACCGCGCCGACAGCCATCCCCCCTACCGCGTCGACCGCGGGGCCACTCTGCAACAGATCGAGAACGAGTCTACCCGCGAGCGAGACCCCCTTCGGTCGCATCAGCGTCTGGCGAAGGTCGAGATAGAAATTGCTCTTCTTTCCGCTCGCGAGCGTGACTTCTTTACGCTCGAAAGAGACGTCAAGAATCAGGTTCAGCAGGGCCTGTCGATCTGCGGGAGTAACTGGGGACATCGTGCGAGAGCACTCCTGTTAGGTGGGGACGATTGCGAAGAACTAATGCGAGGGACTACTGCGTGCGAAGACCGAGCGCGAACTCAGCCACCATTTTCGTGTGAAGATCCGACGTGCCTTCGCCGAACTCGAGGGCCTTGGCTTCCATGAGCAGGCGGCCGATTTCGTATTCCGCCGTCACGGAATATCCGCCAAAGACTGCCATTCCATCGAGCGCGTTCTGCGTCGCCGCAACACTCGCCTTCCACTTCGCAAGGGAAGACTCGAGGGAACATCGCTCGACCCCGGCATCCTTCATGCGCCCGAGTCGATAGACGAGCTGACGAGCCTGCTCGGTCCGAGCCACCATCTCCGCAAGCTTCGCCTGCACGAGCTGGAACTCGCCGATCGGCTGACCGAAGGCTTCGCGGTCCATGGCGTAGGGCGCTGCGAGATCAATCGCACGTTGGGACTGACCGACACATCGTGCCGCGACCGAGAAACGGCCCATATCGAGGGCAGAACCCAGAATCGGGAAGCCTCGCCCTGCTTCGCCTAACACGGCTTCGTCCGGAACGAACGTATCTTCGAAATGCACTTCCGCGAGATTGTCCCGCTTGAGCGTGCGCATGGGGAAGTCGCCGATCGTCATGCCCTTCATCTCGCGCGGGTCCGCAACAAACGCGGTCACGCCTTTATGCTTCTTGGAACGATCGATTGAGGCGACAATGAAGAAGAGACCCGCGTGCTCTGCGTGGGAGATAAACACCTTCGTCCCATTCAGCAGATACCCACCGTCGACCTTCTTGGCCGTCGTATCCATGTTGCCGAGATCGGTTCCGCCGCGCGGTTCCGTCAAACAGGCGGAGCAGATGATCTCGCCGGCGGCGATGCCCGGCAGGTAGCGGTCCTTTTGTTCCTGGGTGCCGTGTCGAAGAATCGAACCGCCGCAGAGTGAGTTCGCGACGGACACAACCGAAGCAACGACCCAGTCGACACGCGCCAGTTCTTCGCAGATCACGCCGTAGGTCACGACGTCTGAATACGATCCGCCGTATTCCTCGGGAATCATCGGCCCCATCAAGCCCAGCGCGGGTAGCTTCGCGACGAGTTCCGTCGGGTAGCGTTCCTCGCGTTCGTACTGCTCCACGTAAGGCAGAATCTCGGCCTCGGCGAACTCCCGAACTGTCTTGCGAACGAGGCGCTGCTCCTCGGTCAGGTCAAAATCCATCATGCGTTCGAGGGCGGCGTTCATCTTCGGTTGATCCTTTTAGGTCTCGGCGCGAGGCGGCGTGACCGACGAGATCCCGTCGCGCGCGAACCCGTGCGCGGGGCGCGAATGCGCCGATCGTCGAACGGGGGGCACGCCGGACCGGCGCGGTCGGGACGCTCAAGCGATGCGTCCGCGGCGATCTTAGCCGCTCGATCGCGATTGGACCGAAAACCCTAAAAATTCGGGCCATTGGAGCCTCTCTGCCCCGAGGGGCTTCGAAAATCGATGGAAATCAACCACCGGCTCGCCTAAGTTTCCGCCCCTTCGCGCAGCACCCCCCGCGCGACCCAATTTTACAGAGCCGATGAGAATGATGATCCGCGAGCGGTAGGCCGTCTGGATGATCCGCTCGGCGAGAGGCAATCCCCGATGAGCACCAAGAAATCCCGCGGACACCTGAAGCGAAACAAGAGCAGCCGCTATCGCGCGAAGCTCAAGGCCAAGCATCGTCGGGCGCGCAAGCGCGTAACGGGTGGTGAGCGTAAGTACTACCGCTAGCTGCGGGGGTTGTTTGTTGCGCCGTTGGGGGCCGTGCTGGGCGCGGGTCGAGCGGCGCGATGCCCTCTGGAACCGTCTCGGCGCGCGTGCGGTACGGCATGATGCCTCGGCGGCAACGCTCGGCGCGCCTCGCATTAACATCGGTCCTCGCGCCGCTCGCCCCGCGCTCGGGGGGTCTTGGGCGACAGCTGCGTTGTGCGGTCGTCGTGGCGCTGTGCCGGGGGAGTCACGTGTTTGCGCTTCTCCTTACGGAGAAGCGGCGCGGTTCTAGCTTGAGCGGTTCGGTTCAGCTCAGATCCGCTTAGGACTGGGTGGCGTTGCCGAGTTCGGTGATGGCTTGGTCTAGGGCGTTGTCTAGGGCGGCTTCCCAGGTTTTGGTGTCGGTTGTGCCTTCGGCGGCCTTGGGGAAGAGGATTCCTCTTGAGGAGTTGACGATGCCGCCTTCTCGGCCCTTCGGGCCGGGGACGAAGCCTTGCAGGGCGGCGCTCGCGGACCCGCCCTGGGCGCCGTAGCCGGGAACGAGGAAGAGCGCGTTCGGAAGGGCTTCTCGGACGCGACGGGCCTGATCGGGCCAGGTCGCACCGCAGACGACGCCGAGGGAAGACCACGGGGTTTCGCTGCCCGCGAGATCCGTTTCGAAGCGGCGCAGTCCGTCGGCCACCAGGCCGAAGAGCGGGTCCCCGTTGATCTCGCGATCCTGAAGATCGCCACTTCCGGGATTGCTCGTTTTCACCAGCACGAAGAGGCCACGACCGGCTTCCTTCGCAACTCGTGCGAAGGGTTCGATCGTGTCGAAGCCGAGATAAGGATTGAGCGTGATCGCATCGACGGGCACCGCCGCGTCGCGGGTCAGGTACGCCGCCGCATAGCCCTCGGCGGTGGAGCCGATGTCGCCTCGCTTGGCGTCGAGCAGGACGAGGATTCCCTCTTCGGACGCACGCCGGCAAACCCGATCGAGGACCTGGATCCCGCGCCAGCCGAGCTGTTCGAAGAACGCGATCTGCGGCTTCACGATCGGGACCCGTCCGGCGATCCGGTCGAGCACGGCCATCAGGAACGCTTCGACTGCTGCGGCGGTGCGTTCATCATCCGTCGCCATCGTGCCTTGCGAGAAGAGCGGGGGAATCGGCGCGAGATGCGGATCGAGACCGACACAAAGCGGATGTCCGAGGTCCCGAACGCGACCGATCAGGCGGTCAGCGAAAGTTGGGGACGAGGCGGAATCGGCGGCAGGGGATTCGGACTCGGTCAAGCAGGCCTCCTCGGGTCGACGCGAAAGCGCGACTCGATCGAAGGTCGATCGAAGATCGCTCTTTGGCGGACGGCGCGGATCCTACCGCAAAGGGCGGTCACCGCACGCGGCGCGCAGAGGGCGAATACGCAAGGCACGTGCGATTCCACCGACAGCGCCGTGAGTCCGCGCCGATCGAGGCTACGCTGCGGCGCATGGACGAATCCGCGCCCGAAACCTCTGCCGCCGCAAACGACGCCGCCCTGCGCTTCAAGCTCGAACGCACGAGCGATCGCGCGCGCGCCGGACGCGTCGAGACCCCCCATGGCTCGATCGAAACCCCCGCGTTCATGCCCGTCGGCACCCATGGCGCGCTCAAGGCGATGACCCCGGCGCAGGTTGCCGAAACCGGGGCCGAGATCGTGCTCGCGAATACCTATCACCTGGCGCTGCGCCCCGGTGAAGCGCTGGTCGAAAAGCTCGGTGGCTTGCACGCGTTCATGCAGTGGCCCGGTCCGATCCTGACGGACTCCGGAGGTTTCCAAGTCTTCTCCCTGCCCGGCGTCGAAATCACGGACCGATGCGCGCGCTTCAAGAATGAAGTCACGGGCCAGGAAATGGACCTCACGCCGGAGCGATCGATCGAGATCCAGAATCAACTCGGCGCTGACATCATCATGGCCTTCGACGAGTGCACGCCCTATCCGGCGACGCGCGAACTTGCGGGACAAGGCGTACGGCGAACGCTGCAATGGATGGAGCGATGCCTCCGCGCACACTCGAGGCCCCAGGATCAGGCCCTCTTCGGCATCGTTCAGGGTTCGACGTTTCCGGAACTGCGCGAAGCGTGCGCGGCCTCACTCGTGGCGATGGATTGCCCGGGCTATGCGATCGGGGGCGTCTCCGTCGGGGAGGGCCATGAACTGCTCTGCCAAGTCACGGACCACGCGGCGCCATTGCTGCCCGAGAACAAACCTCGCTATCTGATGGGCGTCGGCCTCCCCGAAGACCTGATCGCCTGCATCGGATTCGGCATCGACATGTTCGACTGCGTGATCCCGACCCGGTACGCCCGCTCGGCAACGGTCTTTACTTCGCGTGGGCGGATCCGTTTGACGAATCGGAAATTTCGCCGCGACGCGTTTCCCGTCGATGCCGCCTGCGATTGCTACACGTGCACGGGCGGATTCACCCGCGCGTACATCCATCACCTCTTTGCGGCGAACGAGGTCCTGTCCGCCGTCTTGTGCTCGATCCACAACGTGCACTTCTACCAACGCCTCGTGCGCGACGCGCGGAAGGCGATTCTCGCGAACGACTACGCGGCCTTCGCCGCAGATTTCATGGCTCGCTATCAGAACGAGCCAGCGACGTAGCGGTCGCGTATTCTCCTGGCATGACGACAAATCATGCTCGACCGCTCGCACACGCAGCCTCCTCTTCCACCCTGCTTCGCGCCTTCGTTCCGGCGGTCGCCTGGCTCGCCCTCGCCGGGTTCACGTTCTGCCTCGCAGGATGCGGCCCCCTCGCGATGGAGTCCGCGTCGGACACGCCCGCTTCGGAAGTGTCGGCCGCGGTTCCTACCGAAGGGGACGATGAAGTTGCGATGATTCTCGCCGGCGAACCGGTCACCCTGGCCGAGCTGCACGCACACATGCAGACGCAATTTCTCGAAGAGCTGCTGCGCCAGCCTCCGAATGAGCTCTATTCGATGCGCGAGCAAGCCGCACGGGATCTCATTCAGAAGCGAGCCATCGACGCCGCCGCTGCCGAAGAGGGCGTGACTGCGGAAGAACTCTTTGAGAAGATCACAAGCGAAGTCCCCAGTGCATCCGTCGCCGACGTCACCGCCTGGTACACCGCCAACGAAGGCCGCCTGCAGGGCGCGCGCCTCGAAGACGTCGCCGACCGAATCAAGGAACTCCTCGACAACGAAGCCCGCGCCGCGGCCTGGTCCTCGTATATCGGGCCGCGCGTCGAAGGCTTCGAGTGGCAGATCCTGATCGAGCCGCCGCGCACGGAGCTTGTCGCGACGCGCCTGATCCGCGGCAATGAGTCCGCTCCGGTCACGATCATGGCTTTCAGCGACTACCAATGCCCCTACTGCATCCGCTCGGAGCCGGTGCTCGCCGAGGTCCTCGCACGCTATCCCGAGCAGGTTCGCGTCATCCATCGCCACTTCCCTCTCGACAGCATCCATCCCTTCGCGCGCCCCGCAGCCGAAGCCGCGATGTGCGCAGATGAGCAGGGCAAGTTCTGGGAGTATCACGATGCGATCTTCGCCCGGGGTGGACGACTCAACGAAGACGCCTTCGGTGAGATCGCCGAAGCCCTCGAACTCGACACCGATGCACTCAGCCAATGCCGAGAGTCACGCCGCTTCCAGGCCTTCGTTCAGGCGGACTTCGAGGCCGGTGAAGCGGCTGGCGTGACCGGCACGCCCGCTTTCTTCGTGAATGGCATCGCCCTCCGCGGCGCCCGCGACGCGGATGATCTCAGTCAAATCGTGGATGCGGAGCTTGCCCGAATCGGCGGGAGCTGACACGCCGAGGCGAGACCATCGGCCGCTGGATGCCGATCGATTGGTGCGGGGTATCGAGGAGCGAGGGGTCCTCGTCGACTCGATCCGCGACGCGCTGGGCGATCGCGAAGAGCTTGAAAGCAAGCTCGGCGGGATCCGTTCGCAATCCGTTATCCGGTGCGTGGACCCCGCCGATGGAAGTAAGAGCGCTTACCAGGATCAGTTCCGTGAGCGCTTCAGCCCCACTCACATTGCCTGTTCGCGAAAACGCGAACTGATAGACACGGGTGAGGGCGAAGTCGTAGAACGCTTCAAACTGCGATAAGTCCGTACGGCCTGCGGTAGAACCGTCCCCTGCCGAACCTCGCGTTCGCTCCACGTTTTTCACTCCTGGTTCTAGAACCCGGCCGAACAAGCCGACGGTGCCTCGAACCGCCTATCCCACCTCCCTGCTTACCGGCACACTCTCTCACGATAGGTAGACCCAAATCCAGAGGAAAATGCGCGGGCATTGAAACTAACGGCCCGTTAGATAAGGGTTTTTTGTCATTTGGACGACATTTGAACGATCGTCCGGGTGCGCTCAGCTCGGCTCATCCGATCGGAAATGACCCAACCGACCGGACTGAAAGCGGAATCCCGGGATCCACTCCGAGAAGCGGATTCCGACCGTCGATGCTGCGAAGGCATGACAGAAGCGAGTGGATTCGGGAACATGCGCCGCCTATGGGACTCACCTGCGGAATCGTCGGTCTGCCCAACGTCGGAAAGAGCACGATCTTCAACGCGCTCACCGCCGCTGGCATCCAGGCCGAGAACTATCCTTTTTGCACGATCGAACCGAATACGGGCGTCGTCACCGTTCCCGATGAACGGCTCGGCAGCCTGGACGCTTTGATCCATTCGAAATCTGTCGTTCCGACGACCGTCGAATTCGTCGACATCGCCGGCCTCGTCAAAGGCGCGGCCCAGGGCGAAGGCCTCGGCAACCAGTTTCTTGGCAACATCCGAGAGACGACGGCGATCATCCACGTGGTGCGATGCTTCGACGACGAGAACGTCGTCCACGTCGATGGCAGCACCGACCCGGTCCGCGACGTCGAGACGATCGAGATCGAACTCGGCCTCGCCGATCTCGAGACGATCGAGAAACGGATCGACCGGGTCCGTAAAGTCACCAAGTCCGGAGACAAACAAGCCAAGATCGAACTCGCGTTCTTTGAAGGGCTTCGTGATCACCTCTCGAATGATCAGCCCGCGCGCACCTACGAAGTTCCCGACGCACTCCGCCCGCAATTCAACGAAGCCTGTCTGCTGACCGCCAAGCCGATCCTCTACGTCGCCAACGTCGACGAAGACGCACTCGCCGACGGCAACGACTACAGCGCAGCGCTTGAGAACCACGCTTCGAGCGCCGGCGCCGACACGGTTCGCATCTGTGGCAAGGTCGAAGCGGAACTCTCGGAACTCGATGACGAAGACAAGCGGGAATTTCTGTCTGACCTCGGTGCAGAAGAACCCGGGCTCAACCGCCTGATCCGTTCCGCCTACGAGCTGCTCCGCCTCGTGACCTTCTTCACCGCCGGCCCGAAGGAAATTCGCGCCTGGACGATTCGCGAAGGAACCGCGGCACCCCAAGCCGCTGCGGAAATCCACTCCGACTTCGAGAAGCATTTCATCCGCGCCGAAGTCATCCCCTTCGACACCTACATCGAATGCGAGGGAGAAGCGGGCGCCAAAGCCAAGGGCGCGATGCAGGTTGAGGGCAAGGAGTACATCGTGAACGACGGCGACGTCGTCTTTTTTAGGACGAGCGCGTAGCGCTCTGTCAGGCGCGATGCGCCTGACTGCTCAAGGCTGCTTTCGGACGAGCGCGTAGCCCGTCTTCGGTGGACTCAGTCGCTAAGGACTTCCTTGACGAGATCGGCGAGATCTTTCTGGAGTCCGTCTCTTGCGATGCGATTCTTCGGAAGCCATTTCACGTGGCGGCTGTGAACTTCCTTCCCGCTCATCATGGCAACGATCTCGAGCTCGCGAGCCTCACCCGCGCCAGGGGTCGCGGTGTCGCGCACCTCGATCCAAACATCGCGCGGTAGCGAGTGCGTTCCGACCTGCTTCGGGTCCGGTGCGTTGAGATGTACCGACACGGGAATGGATCCACTTCCATAGAGGAGCGCGTCAGCGACTTCGGCGTCACCTGCTCCATAGAACAGATCCGCCATCGTATCCGGGCCGGCTTTCCGCCACGGCCGAACCGTATGGAGCTCTCCGAGCGATTCTTTCTTGAAATCCGCCATGGCGATGCGATCCCTGTTTCTTAGGTCCCTATCGTACCGAACCCTGATCTCCTTGATGCGCCCCCCGCGGGCCCGCCGCTATTCCACGCCCTGAGCTTGATCGATCAAGCGACACAGACGTAAGAGCGCAATCCGCAGATAACTCTCTGGAAGGTGGTGTGCATTGTCGCTTACGACCTCATCAATCCGCTGGTCACGCGCCAGGCTGTCGTTCCGAGTAGCCGGGTTCCAAAATTCAAGCAGTGCGTCGAGCAGAAGGGAGAGCACCAAGTCTCGCCCAAACGCGGAGCGAAATGCGAGAGGAACTCCGGTCGAAACGAGTGCCCCGCTCAACTCCGCCAGGTTTCGCGCTTCGTCGATTCCACGGGAGCCGACAAGCGTCAAAGGATCTCCCATTGGATCCGGGTCGAGGCGGTCTCCAAGGGTCGCGACCTGTGAGAGTTCATTCATCGGAAGCACATCAACGCGCCCACCCACTTCAAGCTCAACCGTTAGGCGAAGCAGCTCCTTGTATCGACCGCGGCTGAGGATCGCGAGCCCGGAGGCCAGGTCGTTGTGAGACAAGCTCGATGGGGTCGGCGGCAGCGACGTCCCTCGCGCTGTGAGAAATTTGCTGACGGTACGCGAGTCGATTTGGGGAACGTAGACGTGCCGACTAAAGATGCTCCTCAGAAGCGGGTCCGAGTGCCGTAGCTCGTCATTCCAATCCTCTTCGATTCGGTGGCCTCCGACGACGACCGCGGAAACGTTGACCGAGGAGAAGAGCGTCTTGAGTTGGCGAATGACGTCACCCGCCGCTTCGAGCCGGCTCCGACGAGAGGCCTGTGCGTAGGATCCTTTTCCTGAGTACTTCTTCTCGCTTCCGTTTTCCAATTCTTCGGTCAACGAAAAATTCAGCTTCGTGTCCTCTTGTTCCTCTGAAGTCGCCCCCTGAAGTTTGTCGAGTTCGTCGAAGACGAAGAGAAGATGAACTCGCTGCCCCTTTGAACCTTCGAAGAGCTCCTTCGCCGCATTCAACGCCTCCGAGAACTGACCGTGAAGGGCACCACCCACCCTGCGCGCAATCGGGCTCATCGCCCCAATCGGCTCCGACGTCAGGAGGTCTGCGATGTCCAGCAGTTCGTCTTCCGATTCCTCGACGCTCAACCCGCGCGCGACCAGCTTCAGCTGCTCGGAGAATTCGACTTCCTGCGCCGCGGTCACGTCTAGTTTGGAGAGCCCCTCGAGCGTGAGACCGAAGGACTCCTGGAAGCGCGACCCCACTTCCATGGTCAACTCACCCAGCGTTCGGATGTACGCGAGCCGCGCAGTCCGCATCAACCCAGGGAGTTTGTCGCCGATTTCGTAGCTCGCGAGCGTCAGGTACGTCCGCCGGATCAGGCGAGCCATCAACGCCTTCGGCTCAATCGGATTCGCGACCGCAATCCGAATCGGGACCAACAGGACGGGCATCCCGGACTTGCCCTGGCTGTGCTTCTTCGACTGCACCAGCCTCGACAACTCGGCCTTCTTGAAGGGGCCCCAATGCGTTCCGTCATCCGGCGGTTCCGCGTTGAGTTCCAAACCGTACAGCAGGGACAGACCCGCCTCGAAAATCACCTTATCGACGAGACTCGACTTCCCAACGCCACGAAATCCCGTGACGAGCGCCGCGCCCCCCAACGGATAATCCGGGGTCGTCGCTGCATCATTCCCAAGCAGCCATGCAAGCAGTGCCTTTTCCTGCTCGCGACGTGGCTGGTAGTTGCTGTACGGGTAGTCCTGGTTCTGTACGACATGCTTCGTGACGAGCATTGGCAAATAGCCAACACTCGCGAACGTATTCGATCCCGGAAGAGACAAGTCCACGCAACACACCTCACCGCTTGATTCGAGACGTCAGCCTAGCATGACGGAAGTCGACTCATCCGGCTGCCCAGCGCTCCACATCCCCCAAGGCACCTCTCCTGAAGGGCACCCGTGCACAGCATTCAGATTGGCGCCGCCTCGCACTTCGTTCGTTCCGTCAAGACTTGGCGCCCTCCTCACGTGCGGTAGAGTGCGCGCCGTGGCGAAGCGACAGACTCGACAGATGACTCCGGACGAAGTGCTTGAATCCCAATTCGGGGGACCCGATACCGGGATCTTTACCGACGGCTCCTGCGACCCGAATCCGGGGCCCGGCGGCTGGGGTTGGGTCTGGGTTGCGAATGGCGAGATTCTCGACCAGGGAAATGGTCGCGCGCCCGACACGACGAATAACCGCATGGAACTGATGGCGCTGATCGAAGCGTTCAAGAAGTTGCCGGCGGACCAGGACCTCGTCGCCTACTCCGATAGCCAGCTCTGCGTGAACACGATCAACGAATGGGCGGTCGGCTGGGAGAAGCGCGGCTGGAAGCGCAAGGGCGGGCCGATCAAGAATCTCGACCTCGTGCAGGAACTCTACGCACTCGCTCATGAAAAGCCGCGCATCGAGCTGCGCTGGATCCGCGCTCATGATGGTGCGCGCTGGAACGAGTACGCCGACGCGCTGGCGGCACTCGGGGCCTGATGATGTACGCCCTCGTCCTATTGGACGGGGACGGCGACCACCCGAACGAAGCCAGTCGTGTAGAGATCGTAGGCATCAGCACCGGGTGAATTCGACGGAACCCTGAAATCGAACCCGGTTCGCAAACGCAGGGTCGTCGTCGTTACGGACTCGATCGTGACACCCGCGACCCGTTCTGGGTTGTGCTCGCGCCAGGAGAGAGGCGCTGGACCGTAGTGGCGGCCATCTGTCGCGTTGACCGGGCTGAAATAGAGCGAAACGACAAGCGACGTTGTCCCCAACCCATGAACGAAGTCGACGTTCTGATTGGTGCCGACCGCGACCATCCCTGAGTCATACCCGACCGCTCCGGTTTCCAGCGCCGCAATTCGCGCTTCCAGATCCGCGAAGTTGTTATTCACCTCGTCCGCGTCAGCGACCGTTCCGTTCACGAAGAGGTGCGGAACGGCATAGCCGACGACCGGAGCCATAAGCACAAGCCCGATGCCGAGCCGAATTGCCCACGCTCTTCGCTCCTGGTCGTGAAACCAAATTCCGCCGAGGACCGACGCCATCAGAAGGGCAACAATTCCCCAAGTCGAGAACAGCGGCACCGCAGCACCCCCGCCCCAAATCATCTGGTTCCAGAGTTCTCCCCACATCGCCCGTCCCTCCTCGTCATGGATTGAGAAAGGCTAGTCAATTTCAATCCGCGCGCACCTCGCAGAGCGCGCGGATCCGTTCAGCGACGGTCTCACCGCCCGCAAGCTCCGGCCAGAGTGCCACGAGCCCATCGATCTTCGCCGCTAGCTCGTCGTGAATTCGCTCGAAGCAGGCGAGGGCTTCGTCTTCCGGGCCGTCGAACGCAGCCGGATCCTCAACACCCCAGTGGGCGGTCAGCGGGGCGCCGGGCCAGATCGGGCAGGTCTCGCCCGCGGCGTTGTCGCAGACCGTAACGACGAGATCGAGGCGGGGCGCATCGGGCGCCGCAAACTCATCCCATCGTTTGCTGCGCAGGGACTTGATCAGCCCGTCGTCGTAGCCGAGTCGCTCAAGCGTCTCGAGCGATCGGGGATGGGGCGTCCCGGTCGGATGGCTTCCCGCGCTGTAGCTGCGAAATCGATCGCCTCCCCGACGAACGAGCGCGGCTTCGGCCAACAGACTGCGTGCGGAGTTCCCCGTGCAGAGAAAAAGAACCCCGAAGCTTTTCTCGGCCGATTCAGACAAGGAGCGACCTAACGCGCGTCGCCGTTATTCGGGACGCCAAACCGGAGCTTCCCACTCGAGAAGGTCGTTCCGAAGGTACGCGCGAGATGCGCGGTCTGTTCGATCGCCGAGATCAGATCCTCTTCGGTCAGCGTCGACATACGATGCAGGAAGAGCGAATAGATCACGCCTTCCGAAATGCCATAGCGGCCGTCGAGGGTCGAGTTGACGTTTGCTTCGAGCATCGCATTCAAAATCCGCGGATCGACCCTGTCCAAGGCCCCGATCTGCACCATCAAGCGCATGCGATCGTTCAGCACGTCGCTCACCATAAAAATATTGAAGCCATCAACCTTCGAACGAATAAATCCCGCACCGCCGGTGATCTTCTCGAACTGTGAAGCGAAGATCCGCTCCATCCGTTCCTGGTCCATCGGTTCAACGCTCGAGTGCGCGGAGGAACCCGCATCCGTTGTGCCCAAGCCAAGCGAGGCACATCCCACCGCGAAGAATCCGATCATCGCGACGCTCAGCAGAAGCGGAATCACTCGGCGGCGGTACGCGTTGGACATCAAGACTTCACCGCTTTCTTGGCGGGCTTTTTCGCGGCCTTCTTCGCCGCTTTTTTCGCCGCCGGCACCTTCGTCTTGCCGAGCTTCGCGACATAACGAAATTCGTCGGGCGTGATCGGCACGACCGACAGGCGACCGCGCTTCACCAGCGCGATCTCCGTCAGCGTCGAGTCGGCTTTGATCTCCGCCAGGGTGACAGGACGCGTGAAGGGAACGACCGGGGCGACGTCGACGACGACCCATTGCGGGTCCTCGGCGGTCGGGTCGGGGTAGCTCTCGCCCACGATTTCCGCGATCCCGACGATTTCCTTCCCCTCGTTCGAGTGGTAGTAGAAGGCGAGATCGCCCTTCTTCATGGACGCGAGATTGTTGCGCGCCTCATAATTTCGGACGCCATCCCAATAGGTCTTCCCGTCCTTGACGAGTTCGTCCCAGGAATATTTGAACGGTTCCGATTTCATGAGCCAGTAGCCGCGTGCCACGCCGTACCCTCTTTCCGATTTTTAGATCGATGCAATCCCGAACAAACAAGTGCTTGTCTAGCGCAGTGACTCGGGTGTTTGCTTTTCCATGTATCGGTTCGCGCCGAGCGCCGCGATCGGTCGCGTCAGCAACCGTCCAACCGCGTTCGCGCGAATCCAATTAAACCATCCCGGGATCACCGATGGCTGTTCTCCCAGCGATCGCAGACCGAGAGCGGCGACTTCATCGGCGCTCTGTCCCGGATGCGGGATTTCCCCGGCCACTTGTTGGAACTCGGTCTCCGTCGAACCGGGCTCCAGAACGAGCACATCGATATTGCTCGCCCGCAGCTCCGCCCAAAGTGCCTCCCCCAGGAATCCGTCGAAGGCTTTCGTTGCGGAGTAGACCGCATGAAGCGGCAGCGGTTGTCGCCCAGCGACAGAACCGGTGAAGATCACCCCCCCGCGACCGCGCTCCCGCATGCCCTGCACGAACGCGTGGGTCAGCACGACCGGCGCTTCGCAGTTCACCGCCACGAGCCCCCGTAACCGATCCGCGTCGAGGAGGTCGAAGCGCCCGGCATAGCCGAGCCCCGCGTTGTTCACGAGAAGAGCGATCTCTAAATCCGAAACCGCGGCGATCAGCGCGTCCATTCCCGCGCGATCGGATAGATCCGTCGCCACAACCCGCGTCGAAACATTGAAGTCGCGTTCGATCTCGGCCGCCAGCGACTCGAGCCGATCCTGGCGCCGAGCGCTGAGCACGATGTTCATGCCGTCCGCCGCAATCTGCCGCGCCAGTGCTGCGCCGATACCCGAGGAGGCGCCGGTCACGAGCGCCCATTCGCCGTAGCGAAGCGTGAAGTTGAGCGGCTTCGGGTCGAAGTAGTCGCGGCGATTCCAAAACGCGTAGGTCAGACCGATCCAGGGCAACGCTGGGAAGATTCCAACGATGATCCCGGAGAATCCGCCGGTCTCGATCGCGGTCCAGAGATAGAAACCAAACGCGATCTGCGCGACGTAGGCCGGAGCCCAGAAAGCCATCCAGGGTCTGCGCCGGCGAAATCCGTAGACCGCCGCGGAATAAACGAACCAATGCGGGATCGCGAGGATCTTCGCCCAGACTCCTGTGAACAGGATTCCGAACCAGACCTCCTCGTCGACGGCGACGGGCTTCACAAAGATGTCCCACGGCATATAGACGAACGCCATGAACGCGCAGAAGATCATGGAGGCACTCATCCACCATGGACGTTCGCGGAAGACATCGAACAACCACTCGACCATCAGAACTCCTCGGGTTCGCTGGCCGAGGAAAGTAACCGATTGCGGGCGCAGGTTAAGCGCTCAGTCGCAGGAAGGTGGGTTCTCTTGGGGTCGCGGGGTGCGGCAGGGGATGCGGCGGGGATGACCAGATCGCGTTCGGATCCGTCTCGCGGAGCTAGGGAGCGGGTGGGCTCGCAACAACGGGGAAGAAGAGATGGAACTGCGTCCCTTCCCCGGGTGCCGTTTCGACGCGAATCGCGCCCCCGGCCTGCTCAACGAACTCCGCCATCGAGGCGAGGCCGAGACCGGTGCCTTCTTTGGGCCGCTTCGTCGTAAAGAAAGGCTCGAAGATCCGCTCGAGGACCGCTGCCTCGATGCCGCAACCGTCGTCCGCGGCCGTCAGGCAGAGATAGTTGCCGGGATCGAGCTGGCCGACGCTGACCGAGGTCGGCTTCGAAGCCATCAGGGCTTCCTCATCGCCGGGGATCCGCACCCGATGCGTCGAGAGCCGAAACCTTCCGCCACTCGGATGATTCGCGAGGGCGCCCCGGGCGTTCGACGCCAGATTCATGATCACCGGACCGAGTCGGCCGGGATCGAGTTCGACGAGCGCGCCCTCAGCGTCCTTCGCCCAGTCGAAGTCGACGGAAATTTCGCTTCCGACGACCTGGCGAAGCATGCCGCTGAAACCTTCGACCGTCTCCGCGAGATCGATCTCCTCGATTCCTGTTCGGCGCGTTCGTCCAAAGTTGAGGACCTGTTCGACGAGACCGGCGGCGCGGGAAGCGGCTCCGCGGATCTCGATGAGTTCGGACTTCCCACCCCCCTCGTCGAGTTCGATCTCGAGCAGATCGGCGTAGCCGAGAATGGCGGTGAGCACGTTATTGAAGTCATGGGCGACGGCGCTCGCCACGCGGCCGAGGGTCTCGAGTCGAGCTTCATGCCCCTTGCGACAGGTCGCTTCCTCGACCCGCGCCACAAGCACGAGACGGTCGAGGCTCATCGCGAAGAATCGCCCGAGCACTTCCGCTCGCGTCACCAGCGACTCATCCCATCGAGAGACCGAAAGCCCCGCCTGGATCTCGAAGAAGCCGTAGAGCGTTTCGCCGGTCGAGCAGGGGATGCGAAGCATCGTCTGCACGGGGCGCCATCCCGAGGACAGAGCGGATCCACAATCCTTCGCTCTCCATTGTCCACGATCTGCGAATCCGGCGATCAGCCCGGCGCCGGCATCCAGAAATTGCTCGAGTTCGATCGAAGGGGCATGACCGGGTCCCGACTGGAACCCCGCATCGACACTAAAGGACCGGCGCGCTTCGAAGTGCGTCTCGAGAACGTTCTGTTCCGGAGCAGGCGAGGCCAGGCGAATGCCGCTTGCGCCTAATACCTTGGACGTCGCGGCGCTCTGATAAAAGACGACTCGATCCGCCTCAAAGACGCGACCGAGCGTTTCGAGAGCAACGAGGACGGCCTGGTCAATCTCGGCCGGTACTGCGTTCGTCAGTTGGCGGGAGAGTGCGTCGATCTTCTGATCGAATTCGCTCTGTCGGACCGCGCTCCGGCGTTCCGACCAGAGCTCCAGGCTCGCTTCCGCTGAGAGAACCTTGGCCCCCGTCGCAACGCGCTCGAATGTGTTTGCCGGCATAACGCCCTCCTGGGCTCCAACTCGGAGACCCATCCCCTGTAAAATCATGTCGTCGCCTCCCCTACCCAGCTTTAGTGTTGCCGCAGCTTTGCACTGTCATTGGAACGGGATTTTCCCGAGTCTCCGGGGCCTCCACCCGACGCGAATTCGGGCTTTTGCCCGGGTTCGGCGTTCTCCGTCGACAAGCGGTACTCTCCGGCCCGTTCCCCCCGCCTCCGCAACACCGGTTCCTATGGGAAGCGAGCGATCTCCCGATCCGCGCGAATGACCCGGAATCGGCCTCAAAACCATTCAAAATGAACTTGGACCATCATGGGCAGCGTCTACGGCCAACTCTTTCGTATCTCGACTTTCGGTGAATCCCACGGCGGAGGCGTCGGGGTCGTTCTCGAGGGCTGTCCGCCTCGCCTTGAGATCGACGTCGCCGAAATCCAGCGCGATCTCGACCGACGACGACCGGGCCAGAGCGTGCTGACGACCCCGCGCCAGGAAGCAGATCAAGCCGAGATCCTCTCGGGTGTCTTTGAGGGCAAAACCCTGGGAACCCCGATCTCGATTCTCGTGAGAAATAAAGACGCGCGACCGAGTGCCTACGAGGAGATGCGCGATACCTATCGCCCCTCCCACGCCGACTACACGACGGACGCGAAGTATGGCATCCGCAACTGGCAGGGGGGTGGACGCGCGAGCGCCCGCGAAACGATCGGTCGCGTCGCTGCCGGGGCCATCGCTCGAAAACTCCTGCGCGACCACGCGGGCATCGAAGTGCTCTCCTGGGTCCGGCGCGTCAAAGACATCGACTCGAAGGTCGATCCGGAGACGGTGACCCTCGAAGAGATCGACGCGAATGACGTGCGCTGTCCCGATTCGGACGCCGCGGAGAAGATGTACACGCTGATCGATTCGCTTCGTCGTGACGGCGACAGCGTCGGCGGCGTCGTTGAGTGCGTTGCGCGCAACGTGCCGGTGGGTCTCGGGGACCCGGTCTTCGACAAGCTCGAAGCGGACCTCGCCAAGGCGATGATGTCACTGCCCGCCGCCAAGGGTTTCGAGATCGGCTCGGGCTTCGAGGGAACCCAACTCACGGGCTCCGAACATAACGACCCCTTCGTGACGGACGCCGATGGGCGAACGCGCACGACCTCGAACCGCTCCGGTGGAATCCAGGGCGGCATTAGTAACGGCGAATCGATCAACCTCCGCATCGCCTTCAAGCCGACCGCCACGATCCGCACCGCCCAGCAGACGGTCAAGGCGAGCGGCGAAGCCGTCACGCTCGCCGCTGGCGGGCGCCACGATCCCTGCGTGTTGCCGCGCGCCGTGCCGATGGTCGAAGCGATGGTTTGCCTCGTGTTGGCGGATCACTGGCTGAGACAAAAGGGGCAGGACGTACTCCCTCGCCCGGAGTAGTCGCGCCCTAAGCCCTGGATCACCCGATAGAGGGTTTTGTTATGCGTCGCCCATCCGTGATCGCCGTTCTTGTTTGCCTCCTCGCGGTTCCGGCCCTCGCCGAATTCCAGTGATTCCCCCTCGACTCGCCCGACGGGCTGCGACCGAATGGCGTCGTTCTCACCGCTTCCGAGTTTGCGGGCGGCGACTCGAACACGATTGCCGTCATCGACGGCACGTGCTTCCGAAAGGAAACGATCGAGTTCGATTCGGCCCGGACGCGAGCGGCGCCATCGCGCTCTTCGTCGACAGGGGGACACGCGCCTACTATTCGAACCTCGTCGTCACTTCCCGCGACTGAGTACGGGCGACGAGAGGCACGAACGACTCACTCGAAGTGCTCGGCCATATGCGCCTGCATGCCGACGTCGCATCCTTCATGCATCTCGTCTTCGAGGAAGCGGATCAGGTCGCCGTCAAAGATCACGGTTTCGATGCCGGAGATCACGAGATCGGGGATTCCGGGGGTCGAGTAGGTCCCGCGCCATTCGAAGCGAATCTGTTCGTCCGTCGTGGTCGGTGCACCGAGAATTTCGGTTTTGCGCGTGGCGAAGCGGCGATCGAAATCGTCGAGAATCTGTTTGAAATGGCCGACGACGGCGTCCTTCCCCTCCCATCGTCCGCCGAGCGGCGGCCCCCCGGTCACGGAGTAGACAGCGTCCGCCGTCAATAGGTCGGCGACTCGCGACCAGTCATCATCAAGGAAAGACTTCTCAAAGGCGGCGGCAAACTCAAGAAAGCGCGGGGTGGGATTCATCAAGATCTCCTGTCGGGCGCGGGGCGGCGCGCCGAGAGCCTAGCAGTCGCGCGTGGCGAGTTGCGGCATACTGCGGCGATTCGGGAGTCGCCAGGAACGATGACAGCCAATACGCCCGCCGCGGAAATCGAAATTGACGAGACCCTCGTTCGGCGATTGCTCGAATCCCAGATGCCGGAACTCGCGGAGCGACCGATTCGTGCGATCGATCACGGCTGGGACAACGCGATGTTCCGCCTCGGTGAGGACCTCAGCGTCCGGCTGCCGCGACGCGAAGTTGCGGCCAATCTCGTACGAAACGAACAGGCTGCGCTTCCTTCGATCGCCCCGGCGCTCCAGATCGCGATCCCAAGCCCCCTTCACGTGGGCGAACCGAGTCCCGAATATCCCTGGGCGTGGAGCGTGCTGCCGTGGTTCGACGGCCAGACCGCTGACCTAACGCCCCCGGCGGAGGATCAAGCGGAGGTCTTCGCCGATTTCTTGCAGGCGCTACATCGGGTTCCCAACCCCCAGAACGCCCCCCTTAGTGACGTTCGCGGCGTCCCGCTCGTCGAGCGCCAGACCGTGATCGAAGAACGCCTCGACCGGCTTCGATCTGCGACGGACCGGATCACGCCGACGATCGATGCCGTGTGGCGAGATGCGCTCGCGGAACCGCCGACATCGATGGATGTCTGGCTCCATGGGGATCTTCATACGCGCAATATCCTCGTCGAGGACGAGCGTCTCTCCGCCATCATCGATTGGGGTGATGTGACCTCCGGCGACGCTGCGTGTGATCTCGCCGGGATCTGGATGCTCTTCGAATCGACAGAAGCGCGAGCGGTCGCAGCAGCCCGATACGGCATGGACGACTCGCTGCGTGCAAGAAGCCTCGGCAGCGCGGTCGGATTCGCCGCCGTCTTGCTCGACACGGGACTGACCGACGATCCGCGCCACGCCGCAATCGGCGACGCGACGTTCCGGCGAATCGAGACGGACGCGCGTTAGGCAGAAGCACGGGCGCCGGAATTCAGGGCAGGAGCGTGAATCCGGCGATCGCCGAGAGCAGGCTCGAAAGAATCGCCGAAAAGGCGGCGATTCGGTGGATATCCCGCGCTTCCTGATTTCCCTTTGCAAGCGATCGCCCGCTCGCGCCGGTCCAGAGAAAGAGCCCGAGCACGATCAAACCCAGAATGCCGTGAAAACTCTCAAACCATGGGCGGTCGCGCAGAAATAACATCGACGGCGGTCCCGCAATGAATCCCGCGACGACCATCGCGATCGAAATCTTCCCGAATCGAAGATGACGCGCCCGGAGTTCGGCACCCGGCGGCTCGCTCTTCGACCGCCTTCGCCGAATCTCGAGTCCGAGTCGAGCCGTCGCGATCGCCAGGCCGAGACTTGCCACCATCCAGGCCGGATGAGCAAATGCGAGCACCTTGATGACGGTTGACTCATCCATCGCGGGGCATGGTCCTGTTAGGCGCGCACCGATTCAACCTTATGATTCGACTTTGTAGATCGCGTCCGTCGGCAGGTTCTTGGCGAGAGTCTCCGCCGCTCGATCGACATACGCTTCATCCCGCGACTCGAGTGTCAGCATGACGCGGTAATGCTCTTCGTTGATTCGCGGATACGAGCCGAGCATCAGCTCCGGAAATTCTCGGAGCAGCGCATTCAGCGTGTCGGCGATGTCACTCTCACTCTCGCGCACGTAGATCTTGCGTAAGACGAAGGGAACGCCGCTAAAGCGATCCGCGATCGAGTGGAACTTCTTTTCGAAGAGTTCGGGGATCCCGGGAAAGATGTGAACGTTCTCGACCACGACGACGGGAAACCAGAGCCCGCCCACGTCGAGGATCTCCGCGCCGGTCGGGATGATCGCCATCTTCTTCATGGCGTCATTCAGAGGCTTGTCCGAATAGCGCGCCATCCGATCGATCATCGACTGATTCGTCTCGAGCTCGCGACCGAAAGCGAGGGCGATCCCGTCCATCGTCATGTCATCATGGGTCGGGCCGATCCCGCCGGACGTAAAGACGTAGTCGTAGGACTCGGACATCGACCGCGTTTCGGCGGCAATCAATTCGATGTCGTCCTGAATCGTCAGGATGCGTTCGAGATCGACGCCCTGCTTGCGCAGTTCGACAGCCAGGAACGCCGAGTTCGTATCGCGGACCTTGCCCGAGAGGATCTCATTGCCGATGACGAGGAGGGCCGCGGTGGACATGGCCGATATCGTAACCCAGCAGACGCGTTCCGGGAGGCATCGCGGAGCGCGGGGCGAGACCCCGAAGGTGCGGCGCCCGCGCACATCGCGGTCGGCGGTCGGTGGACTTTCGATGGAGCCCAGCTCGCCTAGACTCCCGCGCCATGCGATGTCGAGTGACTTTTCTACCGTCCGAGCGTGAAATTGAAATCGAAGCCGGGGACCGAACGCTGCTCGAAGCGACGCGGGAGGCAGGACTGCCGATCGCGAGCGCTTGCGGCGAGAATGGCGCCTGCGCGAGGTGCGGGCTCGAAATCGTGGCCGGCGCCGATGCGCTCGAAGACGAAACCGATCGCGAGGTCCGCATCAAGGAGCGCAACCGGGTCGATCACGAACTCCGCCTCGCCTGCCGGGTCCGCCCAAGCGGCGACGTCACTGTTCGCGCGACGTACTGGTAGGCGGCGATCTCATGAAGGCATCAAGTACGCGACGCCTGGGACTGCTGATCGTCGATCACGGCACCCGAAGTCCCGAGGTCAACGCACGTCTCGCTGATTTTGCGAGCGAGGTCGCGTCGCGCTTGTCGGATTGGTCCGTCGCCCACGCACACATGGAATTCGGTTCCCCCGATATCCCCGAAGCCGCCCACACTCTCGTCGAAGCGGGCGCGACGGAAATCCACCTCCACCCCCATTTCCTGACCGCGGGCTATCACGTAACGACCTCGATCCCCGAGATCCTCGAAGCCGTCCGCGAGACGCATCCGAACGTCGAGTTCCACGTACGCGCGCCCATCGGCGAAGAACCCGCGCTCGTCGACCTCGTCGTGTCCCGCCTCACCTCCGAGGATCGTTAGGTCGCGCCGCGCCGAGTTAGCGGTCGCCCGTCCACCAGATCTCGAAGGCGTAGAGCGCCGCGACGGCCAGGGCGTGATCGATGCCGATCTCACGAACGACGTCCCGAAGCTGAGCCAGGGGCAGCAATTCGACCATCGTATGTTCCGTTGAATCGTTCTTGATCTCAGCGATCTGCTCGCAGTCGAGGGCGACCTGCATGTGAACCCGATTCGCAAAGAGCGCCGGGTTCGGATTGATCGAGCCGAGGCTCTCGAGGCGCCCGACCCGGAAGCCCGTCTCCTCGAGCAACTCGCGCGCCGCGGCGGTCGCGGGATCTTCGCCGGGATCCACCAACCCGCCGGGAATCTCGAGAGTCACCACCCTCGAGCCATGCCTGAACTGCCGCACGAGTACGAGCTGCTCGTCTCGGGTCAGCGCCACGATGTTCACCCATTCGGGCGACTCGATCCGGAAGAAGGGATGGGAGTCCCCGGTCCGGGGCGATTCCATCGTCGCCCGATGGACATCGAAGACTTTGCAATGCTGGAGGTGCTCCTCGTCGAGCACACGCCAGGCGGGCGGGTGTCCCGGAGTCGGAGCATTTGCGTCGTCGGAATCAGCCATAACGATGAGCCTACCATGGGGAATCGCGTCGACCGGGGCGCTTTCGGGCTCCGCTTGAGGTGAGCAGTGCTAATCTCGCGCCGCTCCCCACCTGAAGGCACTCCTTTGCATTCCTCTACGCCCGGCCAAGGCAGCGCCTCGAATACCGCTAAAACGAACGCGCGCGAGCTTCTCGAACGCGGCGGCCACCTCTATATGGTGGGCTGCGCGGTTTTCGTCGGCCTGGCGGGCGCCCTCGGTGCGGTGCTTTTCCGATTGCTCATCCGGGCCATCCAGGGCTTCGCCTTCGAAGGCCTGGACGGCGTCGTCGCCGTTTTCGAAGAAGGCATCGCCGCGGAGACCCGCGACCCCCTCGAAGTCGCAGATCAGATCGCCTGGTATTGGCGAATTGCGATTCCCGCGATCGGCGGCGCCATCGTGGGCCCGCTGATCTACTTCTACGCCCGAGAAGCCCGCGGCCACGGCATCCCGGAAGTCATGAAAGCCGTCGCGGTCCGCGGCGGCGTGATTCGCGCGCGCATCGTCGGCGTGAAGGCCCTCGCCTCGGCACTCTCGATCGGAACCGGCGGCTCGGTCGGCCGCGAAGGACCGATCGTTCAGATCGGATCGGCCTTCGGCTCGAACCTGGGCCAAAAACTCAGCCTAACAACGGCGGGCGTACGAACCCTCGTTGGCTGCGGCGCCGCCGCCGGCATCTCCGCCACCTTCAATGCTCCGATTGCCGGCGCCATCTTCGCCGCGGAAATCATCGTCGGCGATTTCGCGGTGACCCAGTTCACGCCGATCGTGATTAGCTCCGTCGTCGCCTCCGTCGTGACGCGTTATGCGATCGGCAATCATCCCGCGTTCATCGTGCCCGACTACGAGATCGTGAGCCCCTTCGAACTCGCGCCCTACATGATCGCAGGCGTCGTCGCGGGACTCGTCGCCGTTGCTTTCATTCGCACGTTGTCCTGGTCCGAGGATGTTTTCGCGAAGGTGCCGGTCCCCGAGTGGTCGAAGGCCGCGATCGGCGGCGCGATGGTCGGAACGATGGCCATCTGGCTGCCGAATATCTACGGCGTTGGATACACGACGATCTCGGGCGCCCTCGCCGGAACGCTGACCGCGGGGCTGATGGGCGTGTTGGTCGTCGCCAAGATCATCGCGACGTCCGTCACGATCGGGTCCGGTGGATCCGGTGGCGTCTTCGCGCCTTCGCTCTTCCTCGGCGCCATGGCAGGCGGGGTCGTCGGAACCCTCGTCGAGCAGTATTTCCCGGGTGCAACCGCGAGTTCCGGGGCCTACGCCCTCGTCACGATGGGTGCCGTGGTCGCAGCCGCGACCCACGCGCCGGTCTCGGCGATCATCATCATCTTCGAGCTCACCCAGACCATCGATATTATTCCGGCGCTGATGACTGCCTGCGTCATCAGCACCCTCGTCGCCCAGCTCTCCTATCGGGATTCGATCTACACCACGAAGCTCAGACGTCAGGGCATCGACCTCTTTGAGGCGAAGAATCCGAACGTCTTGAAAGATTTGTCCGTGCGCGACGTGCTCGTGCTCGACCCGGTCGTCATCCCCGCCTCCGCCGACTTCAAGACCGTGCTCGATCTGGTCGTCACGAGCCCGCATAGCCAGTTCTATGTCGCGAAACCGAACGGCGATTATCTCGGCGCGATTTCTCTGCTTGAGCTGCGACGCCTGATCTACGAACAGGAGACGCTGCAGCATGTCGTCGTCGCCGGGGATCTCGTCGACCGAAGTCATCCTTCGGTGACCGATGACGTCGACCTTTCGGTCGTCATGCAGATCTTCAGCTCGTCTCATATAGACGAACTCGCCGTGATGGATGCGGACGACCGCACGAAGCTCGTCGGCACCGTCCGCGAGAAGGATGTCATCGACGCGAGCAATCGCGAACAGCTCCGCCGCGACTTGGCCGGCGGGATGCACACGAGTATCAGCGCCGCGGGCAGCGGCCAAACCGTCGAACTCGGCGACGGCTATCAGCTCCGCGAAATCATGGCGCCGCCCCACGTGACCGGCCGCTCGCTTCGCAAGCTCACCTTACGAGAACGCGTCGGCGTCCAGGTCCTCCTCGTGCGCTCGAAGAAACCCGAAGGCGGCACCCATCTTCGCGTGCCCCACGGCGACGACGTCCTCGTCGAAGGCGATGCGGTCATCGTCGCGGGAACCACCGCCGCTCTCGACATGCTCGACGCGCTCTCGGCCCAGCCGCCGCCGGATGTGACTCAGATCTGAGACCCGGCCCACAGCCGTCGCCCCGAAAAGCGCCTACGATCGAACCTCCCTCCGACGTCATCCATTCCTCGTCGGAGAAACCGGAGGTCTCGCATGCCCGATTCGAACCGCTCTTCTGGTCAGCCGCGAACATCGATCGCCGCGCTCCTCATTATGCTGCTCGTCGCAGCCTGCCTCAAAGGAGGCGACGCCCCGAGTCCACCGGTTCAGGTCGCCTTCGTCGAAGGCCCGCGCCTCTCAACGAAACTGGGCGCGATCCCGCATCCGATCTCAACCGAGGTCCCCCGCGCCCAGCTTTACTTCGACCAAGGCCTAACCCTCATCTTCGGCTTCAACCACGAAGCCGCAATTGATTCCTTCGAAGAAGCGATCCGCCTCGACCCGAGCTGCGGCCCCTGCCATTGGGGCATCGCCCTCGCCCTCGGCCCGAATATCAACCGCCCGATCGGCCCCGACGCTTCGGCCCGCGCCTATCAAGAAGTCCAGACCGCCCTTCGCCTAACAGAACCTGGTACCCGGGAGCGCGCCTACGTCGAAGCGCTTGCGCCCCGCTATGCCGCCGAGCCTCCGAAAGATCGAAGCGCCCTCGACCTCGCCTACGCGAACGCAATGCGCGCCCTTCATCAGGCGGACCCGAGCGATCACGACGCAGCGGTCCTCTTCGCGGAGTCTTTGATGGATCTCTATCCCTGGGCTTATTGGACGCCCGAGGGCGAACCCCGCGAGTACACGACTGAGATCATTGCGACCCTCGAATCCGTCCTTGAACAAGAACCCAAGCACGTCGGCGCGAATCACTACTACATCCACGCGGTCGAGGAGTTCACGCCGGAGCGCGGTGAAGTCGCAGCCGATCGCCTGGCGACGCTCGCGCCGGAAGCGGGACATCTCGTGCACATGCCCTCGCATATCTACTGGCGGGTCGGTCGCTACGAGGACGCGGCAGACATCAACCAGCGCGCCGCCGCTGCGGACGAACAATTCTTTGAGTGGTGCCGAGGGGGCGCGTTCTACTCCGCCGCCTACTACCCACATAACGTGCATTTCTTGTGGGCGGCCGCCTCGACGGAAGGGCGGCGGGACCTCGCCCTGATGACGGCGCGCAAGCTGGAAGCCGCCATGAAGCCGGCGCTCGAGAGCGTGCCGATGGTTCAAGAGTTCGTTGCGATCCCCGTTCTCACGATGGCGCGCTTTGGCCTCTGGGACTCGCTCTTGGGCGAAGCGCAGCCTTCCGAGGACTACGTCTACCTCACCGGAATCTGGCACTACGCGCGCGGACTCGCGCAGTTGCGATCGGGTGCGGTCGAAGATGCCCGCGCTTCACGCACTGCACTGGGCGCAGCGGTCGATGATCCGCGCAGTGCCGAGCTCATCCTGGCGGGAGGGACCTCCTCGGCGCAGGCGCTGCTTCGAATCGCCGCGGCGCATCTCGATGGGGAACTCGCCTTGGCTGAAGATGCGGCCGAAGACGCCGTCGCGCATCTCCGCAACGCCGCCGCACTCCACGATGCGCTGCCCTACATGGAACCGCCGCCCTGGTATTCGCCGCCGCAGCAAGCACTCGGCGCAGTACTACTCGACCTCGGTCGTGCGGAAGAAGCGCTCGCAGCCTACGAAGAGGACCTTCAGCACTATCCAAAGAATGGCTGGTCGCTCTTCGGGGTCGCGCAAAGCCTCGATGCAATGGGCGACTCGGCGCGCGCGGAATGGGCGAGACAGGGGCATGAGCGAGCGTGGGCCCGCGCGGATGTGGCGCTCGAGCGGACTCGCTTTTAGACGACAGCTTCCGAAAAACGGATCGCCTAACATCAGCGAAGGGTCGGGATTAGCTCCGCTCGGAGAGCGAGAGGCTCACCCCAGTCGTGCCGGGCGTGAGCTTCTCGGCGGTTCCGCTCGAAATGTCGCCCGCGGTTCGGGTCATCGCATTCCCGTCCGCATCGAGTCGCGCTGAGATCGAGATCTCTCCGGCGAATTGCATGCTCGGGATCATCACGTTCTCCGGGCCGATCGAGAACGCGAGAGGAAAGTCCGGACTCGGAATACGCAGGACCGCGAGGGGCGGGCCTGCGGTCATGCCCTGGGGTCGTGCGATCACGAAGAGGACGCCCCCCGCCGGCTGTGCGGAGGCGACTTCCGGCGCGATCGTGATCTCGCCGGTAATTGGGGGAGCGCCGGCTGAGCCACCGGCGGCCGGGGCGACTTCGCTGCCTTCCGCCCGACTCGGCGGGACCGCGCCCCGCGAGGTCTGACCCGTCGCAACGGCGTCGCCTTCTGGACCACTCGATCCGGGCGGCGGACCGGGAAAGATCCGCGCCAGATCCGGCTGAGAGGGCTCTTCGCCGGGTTGGTAGGGCTCGATGTTCCGATCACATCCGAGCGCGCCCGCGAGAAGAACCAAAGAGAGCCCAATCAAGAACGTATTCGCGGTTTTTCGCCCACAACTCTTGGACATTGAGTTCGTTATCGCACGCGGTGTGCGGGGTAAATCGATCGAAGGAGTCGCTGAATCCGGCATGGGCGGCACGGTAGCGCGGCGGGGCGAGCTGACCATCAAGCGAGGACCCCGGTCGGCCGCTGAAACCTGCGTGAGAATTGCACCCGCTTCCAAGACGACCACCATTCAAACTCGACGACGCCGAGCGCGCCAGTTCGGCCTCGGCCTCATCGCGTCGACCCTGGTCTCGACCGCCGGAAATGCAGACGAGACCTGCCCGGACGGTCAGATTCTGGCAGGCGGCGCTCCGGACAACGGCCTCTTCGCGGCGGAAGTCTCCCGCGACATTCGGGCGGTCTGGTGCGAGGAGTACGACGAGCTCGGGCGAAGCCGACGCATCGGCGCGTACCGCGAGCACTACCCGAGCGGGCTCCTTCGTGCGGAAGCGAGCTACATCGAGGGCCGACTTGCGGGGCCCGTCGTCGCGTACTTCGCAAACGGAAGCCTGTTCCTGCGCGGCGTGCTCAGCGACGGGGAATGGACCGGCGACTTCGCGCTCTACCACGAGAACGGTCAGCCCTGGCTTCGGGCCGAGTTCGCGGGAGGCCGCCTCAATGGGCGTGTCGCTACCCACTACCCCGACGGTCGCCTCGCCAGCGAGACCCGTTTCCAGAACGGTCGCGAAGACGGCCTCGCCCGCACCTTCTACCCGCAGATGCTCGGCGGCGGCCGGCGCAGCGAGACGCGGGTTGAGGCGGACGTATTCCTCGCCGCCCCGGTGCTCCATCCCGCGACGGTCGCCGCAGGGCCCGCGCGAGAAGACGTGATGCCACGGCCCGCCGCCGCATCCCCCGGCCAAGTCCGCGCACTCGAAGCGCAAGAATAGAGACCGGCTGAGCAATCGCCGTTTCGCGCATTCATCAGCGTGATACGCTCGACCCATCACTGCTCGATGGACCCTTTCCACGAAGGGATGTGGCCCATCGTTCCGCAGCCTAGGGGTGGTCGGCGCGCGCTTCGAAAGAACGCGGTCGACCTGAGAGCAGACCCTTCGAACCTGATCTCGACTCTTTTCCTGCTCATGACGAAATCGGCGAAGGCCTTCTTCGAACACGAACCGCGAAAAGAGCGTGCGTAGGGAAGGCCTAAATATGTCCGCCGATTCCAATCCGACCTCCGAACACCTCGCGCTCCTCGCTTCGAAATTCTCGCTGCCCGGACTCGGGAACAACCCGTCCTCCGGACTCCTGGGCACGACGCCCGGTAGCTTCGCGAACTCGCCTCAAGTCGGAGGCGCGCGCACATTCTCTTCGCCGGACACCCCCGGCATGCCGCAGCCCTCGGACAAGACGGCCTGGGATTTCATGCCGCCCGACTGGACGCCGCTCCCCGAAGGCGAGCGGAAGGCAGAATCGGCGCATCCGGAACTCGCGCCGAAGAATGCGTACGCGTTCGCAGCACCGGAAGGCTTTGAGCCGATCACGCAGCTTGAGCATGCGCGCCTCGGCACGGTGACCGATGCGATGCGGCGCGTGGCTTTGAAGGAACCCCACCTTACGCCGGAAGAAATTCGCGACGAGGTCGCGGCCGGGCGGATGGTCATTCCCGCCAATCGCGTTCATCTCGAGAACAACCTCGAGCCGATGGCGATCGGTCGTGCCTCACTGACCAAGATCAATGCGAACATGGGCGCGTCCCCGATTTCGAGTGGCACTCACGAAGAGATCGAGAAGTTGCGATGGGCGGAGCGCTGGGAAGCAGACACCGTCATGGACCTCTCGACCGGCGGCGACGTCGACGCGACGCGCGAAGCGATCACGATGGCATCGACTGTGCCGATCGGGACCGTGCCGATCTACTCGATGATTCTCGACAAGAAGATCGAGGATCTCGATCGAGAGACCGTCCTCGAAGCCCTCGAACATCAGGCCAAGCAGGGCGTCGACTACTTCACGATTCACGCCGGCGTGCGACGGGAACACCTCCCCTATGTGGCTCAGCGACTGATCGGAATCGTGAGTCGTGGCGGGAGCTTGCTCGCGAAGTGGATGATCCATCACGAGCAGGAAAACCTGATGGCGCAGATCTGGGATGATATCTGCGAACTGGTTCGCAAATACGATGTGACCTTCTCGATCGGGGATGGACTGCGCCCAGGCGGCCTCTCGGACGCGACGGACCTCGCGCAGCTCGGCGAGCTGCAGGCGCTCGGCGAATTGACGGAGCGAGCGTGGCGACATGGTTGCCAGGTCATGATCGAAGGTCCGGGCCACGTGCCCTTCGACCAGATCGAATTCAACATGAAGCTCCAGCGACGGCTTTGTCATGGCGCGCCCTTCTATGTCCTGGGTCCGCTCGTGACCGACATATTCCCGGGCTACGACCACATCACGAGCGCGATCGGTGCGACGTCGGCGGCCTATCACGGCGCGTCGATGCTCTGTTACGTGACCCCGAAAGAGCATCTCGGTCTGCCGAAGAAGGACGACGTGAAGCAGGGCTGCGTCGCCTACAAGATCGCGGCGCATGCGGCGGACGTGGCACTCGGCATTCCGGCGGCACGCGATCGCGACGACGAGTTGACCAAGGCACGCGCCGCGCTCAACTGGGAGAAGCATTTCGAACTCAGCTTCGATCCCGATCTCGCGCGCGCGTATCACGACGAAGATCTCGACGTCGATACCGACTTCTGCGCAATGTGCGGTCACGATTGGTGCTCGGTCCGGATCTCGAAGGAGATCACGCTCTTCGTTTCGGGCAAGGACGAGGACTACCAATGGGACAAGCCGAAGATCTCCGAGGCGCTCAACGACACGCAGAAGGAAATCCTTCAGCAGCGTGGCGTGCTCTCGCCGGAAGAGATTCATCGACTCGCTTCGAAGACCCAGGGCGTCATGGCACAAGAAGGTCGCAAGGCCGCGTGCCATAGCGATGTGGTCGACGAAGAGTCCGCGGCTCATCTTCAGACGGAGCGACTCGACCCACTCACCCTCGAACCGCTCACGCCGCTCGCACAAGACTCGTCGAGCCAAGACGCTTCAAGCTGAACGGATCTCCGTCGTGATGTCACAGACCGTGCTTCGGACTTCGCTCTGGCTCGCGCTCGGCGGCTGGGTCGGATCCTGGGCGTTCTTCGCCTTCGTGGTTTCGCGCATCGCCTTCCAGGTGCTGCCCGGCGATGTCGCCGGCGACCTGGCGGGGGATCTGCTCGCGATCCTTCATTGGGGAGGCGCGGCCGCCGCCTTTATTGTTGCGGCGGCGGGGGTCGGCCTCGGTCGCCGCGGATGGGTCATCGGCCTGCCCGTTGCCCTCGGCCTGATCTGCCTGCTCAGCGAATTCTTCCTTTCACCCGAAGTCGCGGCAGTGCGGCCAAGCACCCTCGGTGCGGCCAATACCGAAGAGACTCAATCCCAATTCCGCGTCCTTCATCGGCTCTCGCTCGGGATGTTCATGGCCGTCCACGTCGCGTCGATCGCGTTGGTCTGGCTTCAGGCGCGGTTGGATACCCGCGAACTCCGCGACGCATCTTGAGGTCCGGCTGTGGGATGACCTCCGATTGGCGCGAGCGGTCTGCGATTTCTGATCCGCGATGGGCCTGCTGGGCTCCGACTCGCACCCGGCGTTCTCAACCGTAAGGCCGCGAAATTGCGATAAAAATCCATAGCCGCGCTCGCTGCGGTGTTGTATCCTAGGCGGCCAGTCAGAAATTCCGCTGCAAATTCAAGTACTTGCGGCTGGCTTCGCCGTCTTTGCTCGAATTTTGAGCGCGTTCGGTGAGGGTCCAGCGTGAATTCCCCTGAATCTGGATTCTGAGCTGGAACCGGGAACGATCGCGCCGCGCTCGTGTCCATCCAGCCAGTCAGCAAATTCAGCAAGCATCGCCCGCTCCGCTTTCTCTTTTGAATCAGAAAGGAGTGGGAGGGCGACTTGAAAAGCAGCGTACATGAGCGGCCCTCAAACCCTTAAAGGCCCATGCAACCCGCATCAGCCCACGGGACGGGCCAAGGAAAGAGAACGATGGACGAGATCAAGATCAAGCTCGCACTCGAACTTACGATCAGCGAGAGCGACCTCGAGGATGGCTTGGCCGAATACGACGAGCTCAGTGTCGATAGCCTGATCAGCCAGATCCTCGACAAGTCGATCGCCGTCGATGAAATCGAATGCAAGACGATCGAGGGTCCGAACAACCTCGAAGAAGTCGACGAGCTGCGCACGGCTTCGAACGCCGGATAGCTGCCGGATAGTGCCGGCCGGATAGCTTCGCAAGCGCAGCAATCACGCGCCCGATCGCGACGTGTCTGCCGCGCCCCCTTCTCCCAACACATCAGTCGTCGACGCTGAACCCGGTCGCCGCACAAGCCCAAGATGTTCGCATCGTTCGCTCCCCTTCGGAGCTAGACTCGATCACATCATGGGCCAGATCGATTCCCTCGCGCTTTTTCCGCTCGCCGACGTCGTCCTCCTTCCGGA
>Ga0316208_1000904_pt1 | contig 31501 bp, 29 predicted proteins | sample 3monopyrite_MG_FD_204944 | JGI IMG/M metagenome (GOLD analysis project Ga0316208, IMG submission 204944) | Microbial mat bacterial communities from mineral coupon in-situ incubated in ocean water Damariscotta River, Maine, United States -... | ecosystem: Environmental > Aquatic > Marine >... | reverse complement strand
CACCTGTACCTGTATAAGCAAGAATTCCATCTCCAGATCCCGATAATGAAAAACTCCCCGTTCTTGTTACCGTTCCTAATTGTGTCGTACCATTATCGGTTGCGTAGACATTTACTGTCCTCGGAAATTTAATCGCAATCTCCGTTCCACAGCTTTTTGATCCTGTATAAGTCCACTGAAGTGTTCCTTCTGTAGTATTGCCCCATTGAGGACTTACACCTCCTCCATTTGCGTCGTCATCCCAGGCTTCATCGGTAAAATATATCGTTGTAGTTCCGCTTATATCTGCCAATAAAACAAAACTAAACTGATCGTTGCCATCAACATTCATCGTTACAAACGCAATGTCTCCAACTCCTAAATTCGTGGCCTTTAGGTTACCTAAAGGCAATAATGTGATGATAATACTTAAAATCGAAATTTTTAGTGTACTGTGTAAAAATCGTTTCATAGGATTTTGATTCTTTGGTTGCATTGATTCACTAAGAGATCTTAATAACTGTTAACAACAGGCTAAAATATGTCTTTCATTTGACATACCCCGGCTAATTGTTAAATATTTTTAACAAAAAGGGTAAAGTTTTCAAAGCTTTTATTTCAACTAAATAAATGTCATTGACTTTAGATAGTCAATATAATTTGTAGCTAAAATAGCGAACCGATTATGCTAATTTATCTTATGAAAAAACGAGAAACTGGAAAAATTCCAGTTTCTCGTTTTTACTTTCAATTTAGTTTAGGTTAACTGCGCGAAGGATAAGTTCCCTGCATGCAAATAATGTAATTTAACCCAATTGAAGGTTGCACATTATTAATCGGGCGTCCTTGACCGTTATTACTTACTTCTGCAGTACCAGTAACTGTAGCTGCAAATGGTGCCATGTTGCTGTCTTGAGATGTAGCATAGGTCTGAATTTCTTCACCAGCGTTATTTTCCCCAGTAGCAAAAACATTTCCATCAGGGCTTATTGAGTCGGCGGCATCAGCAAATGCTGGAATAGAAACCGTCGCTTCTGCTCCAGTTGCAAGCACAGCAAAATGAGTATGCGAAGCCATTTGATCAACAGTGATGTAATCTTCTTCTTGCCCTGATCGTTGTCCCAATTTTCGATCGGTTAAACCAGGTCCATGACCCGTTCCTATGGCTGTTCTTCCTCTTAGATCTGGCAATCCGAAAGTTGTTCTTCCATCACCACCATAAGTTGTTCCTAATATTGAAAACAGAGCTTGGTTTGCATTAATGGACAATAATTGTCCGTTGCAATATGCCCATTCTCTTGGTGCGAAATTTCCACCAAATAGTCGAATTTCTCCTATCATTCCTGTATCCATGATTTTTCTTTTAAGTTTTTAAATGACAATTAACTTCTTGAAGGGAATGTCCCTTGTAAAGCGATGATGTAATTCAATGCCAACCAAGGTTGCATATTATTCATAGGTTGTGATCCGCCAGTACTCGCTAAGGTAACGCTACCTGCAACTGAAGCTGAAAAACTCGTCATAGTCGTGTCGGCATCTTCCGTTGAATACAATTTTACTTCATCTCCAGCACCATCTTCTCCAGTTGCGGGCACAGCACCTGTGGGTACTGCAGTACCAGCCGCATCTGCCAAGGCGGGAATAGCAATCTCTGCTTGCGCCGCGGTTAAACTCGCACCGTGGTTATGCGAAGGCAAATCCAAAACATTCATGATATTGGTTTCTGTTCCTACTCTTTGCCCTTGATTGTATGTTGGCAAACCTGGACCACTTCCCTGTTGGGTCATTGCGCTGCCTCTTAAATCTGGCAAGGCAAATGTGGTTCGGCCATCTCCTCCGTACATTGTTCCCAAAAGGGAAAATAAGGCTGAGTTCTGTGCAATTGGCAATAATTGCCCTTGACAAAGTGCCCATCCACGCGGAGCAAAATTCCCCGCAAATAATCTTATTTCTGCTAATGTTGGTTCCATGATTTTTCTTTTTTAGTTTTTAACTCCTAGATGGGAAAATTCCCATTAAACAAATGATGTAATTGGTTGTCAGCGTCGGCATCATGTTTTGTTGTTGCTGACTCCCTCCAGATAGACCCACAGTAATGTCTCCACTCACAGGTGCGTTAAATGTTTTCATGGTGGTGTCTGATGGATTTGTAGAAAAGTTTTTAACTTCCGCACCGACATTGTCTTTCCCAGATGCCAGATAGCGTGAAGTTGGCACTCCCGATTCAGCTTCATCCGCCAATGCTGGTATGCCTACTGCTGCATGAGTAACCCCTAAAGTTGGTGCGTGACTATGGGTTGGAATATTATTTACTGTGAGGGTATTTGAATAAGAACCAAACCTTTGCCCTAATATTCTTGTTGAAAGACCAGGTCCAGTTCCCGGGCTTACGGGCACTCTACCTCTTAAATCCGGTAAAGCAAAGGTTGTTCGGCCATCACCTCCGTATGTGGTTCCGAGAATCGAGAATAATGCCGTATTTGAAGAGATAGCCATCAGCTGCCCCTCACAAAACGCCCAAGACCTTGGAGCAAAATTGCCCCCAAAACCTCTGATTTCTCCTATAGTTCCATTCATAATAAAAAATTTAAATGATTAAAAAATGATTGTTGTTTAAATTAAATCCCATCTCAAAATATAAGGAACTCAAAGATTGTTAAGGATTTTCACTCTTACAAGAGTATAAATACCTGTTTTTGGGTTTTTATCTGCACATACTGTATAATATTCTATACAAAACGGGGTGTTTTTAAAAATTGAGTTGATTGGGAACTGTTTTTCAGGCAATCATCATTTATGAAGGAGGACTTTATTAAATATTCTTTCGCTTATTGAAAAAACTTCGCAGATTTGGAAATAGGCTGATTTAAACGATCCGACCCATAAATTCCTTCCTCAGTTGCAATCACCTTTAGTTCGAGATATTTTGAATCGGACGTGCTTACTAAGAATTGCTCTCCGTTTCGTTTATAAATAATGCTTCCAGCTTTTTCCTGCTCGTGTATCACATCATTGATAATTTCTACTTCAATGACTCTAAACGCTTTGCCCTCTAATGTTGTGATGGCACCTTTGTTCCAAGGGTTGCATGCTCGGCACAATGCTTCAATCTGCTCGGCAGTCATGCTATTCCAAGAGATTTGTACGTCAGATGAGGTGGGTTTTTGATAATAATTTGATGCTGCTTCATTTTGAGCCTTGATTGATTGCTTTCGTTCACCTTTTATTTGAGGCAGCAAAAAATTATGAATGGCTTGAATGTTTAATTGTGAGATGTTATACATATAAGAACCAAAGGTTTCTTGATCGTGTATTTTATAGGGCTCAAAATGATGTATGGGTCCAGCATCTATTTTTTTAGTAAGCTCATGAATGCTTATCCCACCCTTTTTTTCTTGATTTTTTATCATCCAAAAAACCGGTTGAGCACCGCGATACTTTGGCAATGGAGCGAAGTGAAAATTGAAAATAGGAACACTCAAATAATTAATTGCTTCTTTTGAAATAATGTATGGAAATGTCAAAACCCATATAAAGTTTACTTGTGCATTGATAGCCCAGCTAGCCAATTGCTGGTTGACTTGCTGCTTGTTCCACTTATGATAAGGCATTCCACATTGTGCAAGATAATACTCCAATTCCGCCTGATCTTCGTTGATTCTACCCGGCAATAATATTTCTAATGCAATCCCATTTTGAAGTAGATACCCTATGGAAGGTATTGAAAGTTTGCTGCCGCTAAGTATTCCAATTTTTAACATGTACACAAATATGAATCAATTTCATTAAGTTTTTAAACGAATTCAGAAATTGTTTAGATTTAATACGTTGGGAATAATTATCCTTATTTTTAGATGTTCTTATAAGATATCATTGCACGAACAATTACTAAAATACCTTTCTTATTTCGCTATTTTTAATCATCCTGTTCATAGGGACGAGTTAGCGGAATTCTTTCATAAAGACATAAAGGAAGAAGTAAAATTGCTTTTGATTTCAAAAAGCTGTTTTGAATACGAAGGATACCTGAGCACCTTGAAAGAAGTAGAGTTAATCACCATAGAACGTATAGCAAAAGAAAACCTCGCAAAAAAATATTTTGACAAGTTGCCTAGATATGTGAACATCATCAAAAACTTCCCTTTTGTAAAGAGTATTGCCATATCAGGATCGCTTTCGAAAAAAGTAATGCATCAAGATGGAGACATCGACTACTTCATTATTACCAGTGCAGGTAGGTTGTGGATTTGTCGCACACTTTTGGTGATTTTTAAAAAAGTATTTCTTCTCAATTCTAGAAAATATTTTTGCATCAATTACTTTATTGATGAAAACAACCTAAGTATCATTGATAAGAATATTTTTACTGCTGTTGAAGCTTCTCACCTTCTTCCTGTATACAATGTCAATCTTCTTCAAAAATTTTGGGCTGAAAACCATTGGATCAATGATTACTTCGAAACCTTCAAACTCAATAAAAATTACCTTTCCAAAAGCAAAACAAGTCGATTAAAGTCTGTGTTGGAATACTTGTTAAGGCACCGAATATTTGATCGCCTAGATTTGTATTTCATGAAACTGACTCACGACAGATGGGCCAAGAAATTTGGGCATTTTGATGCAAAGAAATTAGAATTGACCATGCGGTCTAATCGGGGAGTTTCCAAGCATCATCCAAAAGACTTTCAAAACAAAGTCCTTAAAGCATACAATAAGAACATAGAAAAGATTGGTGAAGTGTATGAAGGTCTTACTTACGCATAGTTACTTTTTAAGGTTCGACGAAAAGCAATGGAAACAGCGAAAGCCTTATCCTCCATTGGGAACAATACAAGCTGCTTCAAATTTGCGTGAAGATGGTCACGAAGTGCATCTTTTTGACAGCAATTTTGCACAAAATGCAAAAGAAATAGAATCTTATTTCCAATATGAGCCAAATGTCCTTGTAATTTATGATGACGGTTTTAATTACCTGACCAAAATGTGCTTGACCAATATGCGAGAAGCTGCCTTCGAAATGATTGCCATGGCCAAAGAAAGGTCTATACCTGTGTATGTTTCAAGCAGTGATTCTACAGATCACTATAAGAGTTACTTAGAAAAAGGAGCAGATGCAGTTATTTTGGGTGAAGCTGACACCACCTTAAAAGAACTTATTGGTGGAAATCCAGTCGAAAATACAGCGGGAATTGCCTATAGAAAGAACCTTGAAATCCTCAAAAACGCACCACGATCTGTACTTAACAACTTAGACGACCTGCCACTTCCGGCTTGGGATCTTATTGACATCTTGCCTTATAAAAAAGCATGGGAAATACATGGATATTTCTCAATCAATCTTGCAACCACAAGAGGTTGTCCTTTTAAATGCAATTGGTGTGCAAAACCCATTTATGGTAACCGCTATAACAATCGTTCCCCTCAACACGTGCTTCAAGAAATTCAGCTTATAAAGTCTCTTTTTGATTTTGACCACATTTGGTTTTGCGACGACATCTTTGGGCTTAAGCCAAAGTGGGTCCAAGAGTTCAAGGATGTCTTAAAACGTTCTGAGGTCACAATTAAATACAAAATCCAGTCAAGGGCTGACCTTCTATTAAAAGATGATACTGTTAAGTGTCTAGCTGAATCTGGGTGCGATGAAGTATGGATAGGTGCAGAAAGTGGATCTCAAAAGATTCTTGATGCCATGGATAAAGGCACCACAATTGCTCAAATTCAAGAGAGTACTCAATTGATGAAAAAGCACAACATCAAAGCCTGTTTTTTTCTTCAATTTGGCTATATAGGAGAGGAGTGGGAAGACATACAAGCAACGCTTTCATTGGTAAAAAAACTAAGGCCTTTTGACATCGGAGTTTCTGTATCGTATCCGCTCCCAGGCACTAAATTTTACGAAAATGTTCGTTCCGAACTAGGGGCCAAATCCAATTGGACCGATTCAGATGAGCTAATGATGATGTATGAAGGAACATTCCCGCCTGGGTTTTATAAGAAATTGCATCGTTTTGTGCATAAACGATTTCGCGGCAGAAAGTTATTCGAGCGCTTAAAAAAAGGGCGTGGATTGTTAATTTTTAAATGGCTTTATTTTTGGCTTTCGTCTTACTTTTATCAATTAAGTCTCACATTTTACAAATAGAAAAGATTGAAAAAAGTAGTCCGGCTATTCTCTTATTTGCTCATTGGCTTTCTATTGTTTCTTCTAATTGGGGAACTGTGTTATCGCTATCAAGTATTTAATTTTTATGGGCAAGAGTTTCGCCAATTAAATCCTGATCCTGAAAAAGAGGCGGAAAAAACCATTTTAATCTTTGGAGATTCTTTCTCTGCTTACCCCAACGGCTATGTTCAGCAACTCAGCGAAAAAAGCCCAGAAATACGCTACATTAATGCAGCAATACCTGGAACAGGTATCAAACAACATCGTTTGATGTTTGAAAACATGATAGAAGAATATCAACCTGATCAAATCATCTATCAGTTTTACGTAGGAAATGATTTTCTAGACATCCAACAACCAATCAACAAACAAACGTTAAGTTGGAGTAGAAATTTATACTGGAACATAGCTGAGCGTTTGTTATTTGTAGGATACCTTAATTACAAATTGGGTGCATTCAATGCTCCACCAAAAAACAGTCTTGAAGAATTAGAGCAGCAAGATTTTGATCTGGCCAAATACAACAAACGAGTGAAATTGCAATTTAAAGGAAACCCCAATCACCTACAAGAAACACTTACACTGACGGGAAGAGCAGCTAAAAAATACGGCATTTGGAAAAAACACTTCTCATACCTGGTAAGCATTCTTCCAAAAGACACCGAACTTAGCTTAATGTTCATCCCTCATTGTGCGCAAGTATCCACACTTTATGCTCGAAGAATGGCGCAAATGGGAGCCAATTTAGACCAATATGCTCTTCGATTAAACCCTGCACTCTATGCTCAAATAAATTCAGATTTTGATACAGTAGAAATCATTAACCCCCAAGAATATTTCCAAAATGTTGAACAGGGTGGATATGCCATGTATTTTGAAAACGACCCCCATTTATCTCCCACCGGCCAAACTATATTTAGCCGCTACTTATACATTAAAGGCTACTGATGGAAGACTCCATTAAGCTTTCTTTATGCGGTAAATACATGAACATTTCTCCAGATGGAAATAAAGCCATCTGGGAGAGCATGTCTGCAGATCAATGGGAACAAGATTCACTTGAACTAATTGCTGACCAACTCAGCGAAGAGGACGTGTTTATTGATATAGGTGCTTGGGCCGGTCCCATTACTTTGTTCGCAACACATTATGCAGCATATGTTTATGCCATTGAACCAGACCCTTTTATATATACTCAATTAAAAAGGAATGTCAATCTGAATCCAGACATGGTGGATAAGATACATTGCTCTCCAATTGCAATAAGTGACAAAAGTGAATTCAAAAAATTGTTTGCACGAAATGCCTATGGTCAATCGTCTTCAAGTTTGCTTAGCAGAATATTGGACCAACAATCAACCCTTGAATGTGAAAGCTTGACTTTCTCTGAGTATATCTATCAAAATAAAATAAAGCATGTAGATTTTATCAAAATGGACATTGAAGGTTCAGAGTTTTTTGTGCTGCCTCAAATGCTTTCAACCTTAGAAAAACTAAATTTTCCATCTCTACTTGTTTCCTTTCATATGGATTATTTAGTTGAATATTATCTTAAAAAATGGGGAGTTCCAACATTCTTATCTCGTGTAATTTTGAAAGTTCATCGAAAGTGGAAACTTTATCCATTCAAGAGGTTCCTTAAGCTCCACAGCACAAGCTTAAAACCTTTGATTGACTATTATTCATACTGCTATACTCCTAGTGGGCTTCAAGTTGATTTTCAAAAACTATACAATGACCCCTTTCGAATAGGAAAAAACACTTACTTTTTCAGCAAACAAGCTTGGTCTAGGCATGCTTAAAAAAGTCATTTCTGTATTTATCTATTTGTTGTTTGTTTTCGCCCTGCTAGAAGTGGGAATATCCCTTTTAGTTACATCAGGCCACCTTAACATCATCATGCCCACCTACTCTATGGGCGACAGTGAAGACTTTTTACCAGAGCGAAGTTTCATCTACGGACATCGTCATTTGCCGAATTCAAGTTACGAAGTGAAAAAAAACTGCTCGGAAATTGTCTACCATTTCAATGATTTAGGCTTTAGGGAAGAAACGCACTCCAAAAGGTCCAATAAATCGCGTGTGCTTTTGATTGGAGATTCTTTTACCGAGGGCCTAGGTGTAAATGAAAATGAGCGTTTTGGTGATCTTATAGAACAAAGAACAGGTCAAGATCACCTCAACTTTGGGATGGCAGATAAGGGCACCACACAAGCTTTCACAATTTATAGATCAATCGCGTCAAAATACGATCACGATGCTGTTATTCTTTCGGTTTTTCCTGTAAATGATTTTATTGACGATGACCCTGAGGTCGGCAAACATGAAGAAAGTATCCGCCCATGTTGGGTAGGCGAATACCCTGATTATACGCTACAATTTGTTCCAGAAGATGCTCCAGAAAAAAAACCTAGCAACAAATGGAAGCACTTTTTTAAAAGATATACCTTCACATATGATGCCCTATATTATTTAAAAGAACAGCTCAAAATGCTACTCTCTAAAGAAGTTGCTGAACCTTCATCTGATTATTTTAAATTCAATGACAGCCAATTGAATCGGATGAAGTATTCAATATTGAAAATAAAAAATTTGGCAAATAATCGTCCAATTTTAGTGGTATCCATTCCTTCTCATTTAGATCTACAGTCCAATAAAAAAGTTGAGGAATCTGTTGAAGTTCCTCTGTCAAAATTTTGCGATAGTAATAACATTGGTTTTATAGGCTTATACACTGTTTTCCAGAAAGCATCTAGTAATCCTGTCGAAGATTTTTATTTGACATGTGATTCTCATTGGAACGCTAAAGGACACCAACTGGTAGCAGAAACCCTTCTCAAAAAAAGCGAGTTATATACAATGGTCAATTAAAATGAAGCCTTCTTTTCTCTTCCATAAAATTGCCTCTAAAACGAATGATTTCTTGTTTTCACAAGGTGTGAAAAGGGTGAAGGCCTTCGTTGAAGGAAATAGAGTATTGGTGTATCATGGGGTCGTTAAGGATGCACTGAAGAACATCAATGCACGGTTCATTTCAACGAAGGCATTCGAAGCCCAACTTCAGTATTTTAAGCGTCATTTTCAAGTGGTTCCACTAAGTGAAATATCTTCGCAAACAGACTCCAAAAGTCCTTTTCGAATTGCGCTAACCTTTGATGACGGTTACCTCAACAATTTAAAAGAGGTGTTACCATTGCTTGAGAAATATGAAATTCCCGCAACATTTTTTATCACCACTATACATCAAGGAGGCTATGATTATTTATGGGCAGATTTGCTTGATTTGTACAGATATGCAGGCCCATCCTCCTTTTATTTTGAGGGGCAATTATTCAAAAAAAGGCAATACGAATATGTTTCAAAACAAGGTAGGCTAAAGGATCAATTAAAAAATTCAGGCTGGGAATTAAAGAAGGCCTTGTGCGATCTCATATTGAAGGACAATTGTTTTACACATGATCCAACCTACGCCCCTTACCTTGATTTATTGAACGAAGATTCTATTCGCGCCTTGGGACAATCAGCATACGTTGAGATTGGAAGTCATGGTGTTTATCACAATTGCCTAACCAAGATCGATTTGAAGGAGGCAGAATGGGAATTGAAAGAAAGCAAGAAATATCTTGAGCATATCATTCAAAAGGAAGTCAATTTAATGGCTTATCCTGATGGAATGTACAACAATGAACTGGTGGCTATCTGTGATAAAATAGGCTATAAATTCCAAGCAATTGTTGACCCAAACACTGAATCTGACCTTGATAATAAACATCTAATTCCTAGGTTTGGTATCAACCCTTTCATTGGGCTGAACTACCAAATGCAATGCATCATTGATGGCAAATATTGATCCATATTCTTTCGTTCCTCTGGAATTAACTCATTTGAATGAGCTTATTCAATTGTACAAAAAGGTCTTTGGCATAAGATACTCTGTTGAACAAATGAAAGCCAAGTATTTCAATGATTATACTGGAATACGAGCACAAGGATACTTTGCCTTTTACAAAGGAAAAGCAGTTGCATTTCACGGCGCAATTCCTCAAATAATGCAACAAGGCAAGAAGAAAGAGTTATGCGCTCAATACGGGGATGCGATGACATTGAAAGCCCATTCAGGCAATGGTTTGTTCACGAAACTAGGAGAGTTAACAGATGAAAGGTTGAAGGAAAAGGGAGTGCGATTTGTATGGGGCTTTCCAAATCAAAATTCAGAGTATGGCTATGTCAATAAATTAAACTGGAAGGGTCATAAACGCATGCAATGCTTCATTATCCCTTTGAAAAAGATTTCGAAAGAACAATTTCAGCGAAAAAGCAAGCTGCTTTATCCCGCTTATCTTAAAAAAGTAAAACTGCTTTTAGAGGGCTACCTTCAAAATAAAATAGCATTCGGTTCGATTGATATAGAGTCCTTAGGTGGAATTGAAAGAAGTCGCGACTTTTATAATTATAAATCATTTACGCCCAACTACTTTGTTGAGATAAATGGGTGCACCGTTTGGGTTAAACCTGTTGGTGGTTTGTTGATTGGCGACATTGAACTCAAAACAGAGGAGAAGCTCCTTGAAACCATAGAACATCTAAAAAATTTAGCAGTCAAATTAGGCTTAAATAAAATAATTGTTCAAGCTAGTCCAAAGAGTAAACTTAACCAGTGGATGAAAGTGCATTACGCTTCCTTTGATTCTTGGCTTATTGGATATAAAGACTTTAATTCTTCTCTGGATATAGACAAACTTCAATTCACTTACGGAGACCTAGATACTTTCTAATTTGAAAATATAATTTTGCTCGCCCCACCTACGAGCTTTGAAAACAGCACTTAAAACATACTGATTCCTCTCAGCTATCTTTTTAATCTCCTCGATTTCACAGTCTTCAGAGAGAATCATGAAAACCGAAGTTTTGTCGGTAATGTATTCGTTAAGTTCCTTAAAAAGTCGCTTAAAGTATTCAAATTCTACCCCACAATACCAAGCGTTTTCAGCTATGTTCTGAGGGTCTTTGGGGTAATAAGGTGGATTGATCAAGATGTAGTCAAATGCTCTTCTTGGTATACTTAAAAATAGGTCAGATGACAGTGTTTCCACTTTAACATTATTTCTTTTGGCATTCAATTTTGTGTTTTCAAGGGCTGCTTCATTAATGTCTGTTGCCAAAACTTCGGCTTCTTTTTGGGCCATAAAAACACTTAAGATGCCAGTACCACAGCCCAATTCAAGTGCCTTTTTATCCTTAAGATCATATTGCTCTATAAAGTCTATCAACAATGCTGTACTCCATGTAAAGTGAGGGTAAAAGACATGTGGCATTACAAGCCCTTTTATTCCTTTATAATTATACTTCCTTGGTTTTGAGAAATAATACTTTGAAAAAAATTGAAGAAAGGGCGCTACAGCCCTGTTAAATACTTTTCTCATTCTCCGTAAAAGCCTTCAATTTCAGGTTGGCGATATTTCCAAATTTTATGCATGGCTTTGATTTCATAAGGATATTGGTAAAAGCCAGTATTGTACCGCCATTTGGAAGCCATTCGCATGACTTTCTTTTTGTATCCACGAATTCGATAATCAGATTTGGTAGGATGATATCCGTTCAGCACTGTTTCGAAATTTCTAATTTTGTCTACCATCTCAGCAGTTAACCAAGGTGTAAGTGGATTCTTACGTAAATCAAAATTTTCCCAACTGGGATTCAACCAATCCTCTAGGCGTTCTGGAAATTGAAAGCCAGCAGACGTAATCTGTTGATACAACTCTGAACCCTCAGTAGGCACAGGACTATAGAGGTAAATTATAATCTCCGTTGTAGGGTTCAAAGCTTTTATCTCTTTGATAAATTTAATGTCTGCCTCTATTTGTTGCATCACTTTTGCCTCTGATTTTGCGGGCATTCCTAACACAAATGAATATTCAGGCACAATGCCGAACTTCTTTAATCGCACCGCAAATTCTTTTATTTGTTCTGCTGTTTGAGTGCCTCCTTTATCCATCTGCTTCAGCACCTCATCGCTGCCAGTCTCAGCGCCAAAAAAGATCATCTCACAACCTGCATCTTTCATCAATTGCAAGTCTTCGTCTTTGTATTTGTCCAAAGTGTCTATACGACCTTCTCCCCACCATTTTAAGTTATCATTTTTCACTAATTGTGAAAACTCTATGACTCTTTTTCGAGATGTAAAGAAGTTATTGTCATGAAATTCAATTGAATCAATTCCATATTCTTCTTTCAACCACTTGATGTCTTTATAGATGTTTTTTGCAGATTTCCCTTTCCACCGTGCATTGTAAATTGGTACAACAGCACAAAATGAGCAGGTAAATGGACAGCCAAAGCTCGAATGATATCCGATGGTATTATTGCCCAAAAAAGTTTTTTGCAAATACTCTTTTATGGGATAAAAGGTGTTGTAATGTGCATATGGGAATTCAGGCAAATCATCTTGATCAAGCAGTTCTTCTTTGGCAGTTTTTTTAACCCCATCAGCCGTTTTAAGAATCAAGTTTTTTACTTTGGAAACATCCTGATCGTTCTCTATTGCTTCAAGCAAATTAGGAAACGTATTGTCGCCAGGACCATTAACAACATAATCTACATATCCACTTTGCAGCACTACTCTATGCTGGTTTGATGCAAAATACCCACCCCAAACAATGGTGATTTCTGGATATTTCTCTCTAATTTTCTTGCTGTAAGGTATGGCTTGTTTTAACTGTGGCCCAGGCATCACAGTACATCCAAAAAAGTGAACATCTTCATTGGAAAGGTATCCATTGATGGTTTGCCATGGATTAGATTCCATGTTTCCATCGACGAAAATCACATCGTAATTTTCGTGTACAGAGGCACCTACTTGTAATATAGAATTTGGTATGCGGTGCTTCCACTTTGCACTTCTCGGATTAAAAAGAAGCACTTTTTTCTTGCCTTCTGCCATATACATCAAAAGTAATTGAATCACTGCATACTTTTATGCCAATTATGGCTTTGGAAATATTCAGCACAATTGACCTAAAATTTGAAGATTTGTACATCCGTCTTCGAGATAAGGAAGGCAGAGTTTACAGTATAGAAGAATGCAAGAAATTGCCTTACCTGACTTCAAAAAGCCAGCACCACAAGGAATGGAAAATGCGTGCGACAACAATGGAACGGTTCTTAAGCTATCTTGTGCAAAGAGGTCAGAATAAAAGATTATTGGACATTGGTTGTGGCAATGGATGGTTTAGCCATCATTGTTCGCAAAAGTTGAAAACAGTAGTGGGAATTGACTTAAACAAGACCGAATTAGATATTGCTGCTAGCACCTTCAAAAATGAAGGCTTATCCTTTGCATATTGGAATGTTTACGACAAGAATCCTTTTTCATTCTCCTTTGATTACATTGTTTTAAATGCTGTTATTCAATATTTTGAAAACGTCAATTCGGTCGTTGAACGACTTAAAACTTTTCTAGGACCAAATGGGGAAATACATATTCTGGACAGTCCCTTTTATGAGGAAAGTACAGTAGAGGAAGCGCGCCAGCGAAGTATAGACTACTACGGAAAAATGGGATTTTCTGAATTGGCAAGCTATTATCATCATCATTTAAGGAGCGATCTAATTCATTTTGAAGAATTGTATCAACCCATTCACAGCAAATGGAAGCGTAAAATTTTTAGAAATGCCTCTCCCTTTGGATGGTATCGATACCGTTTAACCTAACAAGCGCTTCATTTGAAAATTTGATACTTCGGACTTAAGTTTGAATATCATTGCCTTTTTGGACCATGATTTCCCTTGTGTTTTTTGCTTGTGGTAATTGACCTCGTTGACTATTCTGCGTACTGCGAAATCGTAAAAAGGTCGAGGGTAGGTGCGTTCAAATTCAATTTGCCTGTCTGTGCTTGTAGCCCAATCTTGTTGATCGGTGATCTTGGATTTAATCTGTTCGTAAAGTCCGGTGCCTTTTATGGGATACGCCACAGTAATGGTAAATAAATCAGGGTTGGCTTCTTTTAAATAATTGATGGTTAAATCAATGTCTTCTATGGTCTCCGTTGGATATCCTACCATGATAAACGTACCGGTCTCTATGCCATGCTTTTTCGTGAGCTTCATCATCTCACTCACGGCATCTATGTTTACCTGTCTATCCATCAAATCAATGATGCGCTGAGAACCACTCTCTGCTCCAATCCAAATTCTAAAACAACCTGCCTTTTTTAGTTGATGTATTACCTCCTCATTCATTCGCTCAGCGCGTGTAATGCATTCAAATGGAAGTCGAATATTTCTGATTTGCATTTCATCAGAGAATACTTTTAACCATTTATGGCTGACTGTAAAGACATCGTCCACAAACCATAAAGCATCCACGGCATATTCTTGAATTAATTGCTCAATCTCATCTACAACCAATTTGGGGTTTCTTCGACGATAGCTTTGGCCATATACCGCAGTGCTACACCATTTGCATGTATAAGGGCATCCGCGCTGCGTAGAGATGTTTAAAGTGCTTTTGCTGTGGTTGTCCTTCCAGGCTTGGAGATAATGCGTTAAATCGATTCTTTTTCGATTTGGCAATGGTAGTTCGTCTACCTTTTTAATTTTGGTTCTTGCCTGGTTTTTTATCGCATTTCCTTGCCTGTTTGTAAAAGCCAAGCCATCAACATCTTCATACTGTTCTTCTCCATTAAGTTGCTCAATCAACTCTTTGAACGTCTCCTCTCCTTCTCCAAGGACTAAAAAATCAGCACCGTGCTTCAAATAGTCCTCCCAATTGTAGGTGACATCAGGCCCGCCAAGTACGATTTTAGTCTGCCTCAAGCCATTCATTTTACGTAGTTCACTCATCAGTTCAATGAGTCTCACTTTGGTCATCAAGTTTGTGTACAAAGCAATGACATCAGGGCGTTGATCCACTATGAATTGCATCCATTTATCTTTATTGGAAAAGGTAGAATCATAGACCTCATGCTCAATGCCAAATTGTTCAAGATATGCCGAGATGTATAGCAAGCCTAAGGGGGGATAAGGTTTCATGATTTTAAGTTCCTTAGGGTCTTCTTCTAGAAAGTATGCATGTGATAGAATTATCTTCATTTTCTTTGAGCAATAATCATGTAATGGTCAGACCAATTGGCCAATCTTGACCATTTAGAAAACAGGCATTCGAATTTATTCAAAATATCCAACAGCCATGCGCGCTTAGAAAAGAATGGCTCCATGTATGAAGGTGGGAGAAAAAAAGCAATGGGCCTCAGTGTTGAGACGGTAAAGTCATGATGCAACAAGTTGATCAATTCTGAAGGTGAGTGGTAAAAAGTTGGAACTTCCTCTCCGTTCACAATTACAACCTTTGCTTTCTTCGTGTTTCTTCTATCTAACTTGCTCCATTTCCTTTTCAGCAGAAAGTAAATAGTCTCCCAAAAACAATGTTTTGGCATAATGATGAAAGCAAGTTGAGCATTGGTTTTGAGCTTTCGACTCAGCATGTCTATGAACACCTTTAACTCTTCTTTATTCAGACAGTTTAGCCCCCCGAAATTGGAAAACACAAAGTTTGCGTTGGCCAATGCTTGGTCATTCTCAGCAGATTGAATCCCTAGCTGATAAAAGTGAATCCCTGAACTTCTTGATGATTTACATTGCTCAATCATTTTTTCTGAAGCGTCCGTCGCTGTAACAGAATGACCTTTTTTAAAGAAAAATTCGGCATCAAACCCGGTTCCACAGTTGAGTTCAAAGATTTCTTTTGTATTGTTTAAAGCTCCTGTTTCTTGCAGTATTGCGTAAACACGTTTTCTTTGATGTTTACCAATTGTTGAATTGGTAAACTGATCATCGTAGACATTGGCAGATGAATCAAAAAATTGCTTTTTCATTCCCATGAGATCCCAAAGTTCTCTTTTAATTCAATTGCATCCTCTTCAAAATACTGTTTAGCCTCCGTGTATTCGGTTTTTGAAAGTTCATTATAATTTCTGTCATTCAAGCGTTTAAATGGCCCTAATTCTATCTGCTTTAACTCAAGAAAGGACAACAATATGTGCTGGAATTTCTCTTGCTCCAAAAACAACTCTTCGCTCTTCAAAATCAAGATTCTATCCGCATCAAAATGCTCCAACCATCGTGCTAATTGTTTAGCATAACTACTTGATTCAATGTAATGATAAGCAACATTCCCTTTGCTTTCACCCTTAAGCGCCTTTATAAAACTCGCCGAGGGGTCATCTTTCTTGTTCATTATAAAATGAGAATATGCACGAGAAACGGGTTCTCTCAGTAATAAAATTAATTTAACCGCTGGGAGTAATTGCTTTATGCGTTTGGGTGCACTAGAATGATAGAAATAAGAGGTTGTTGCTTCTCCACTTATCATGTTTGAGGATGATAGAGGAAAGTAGCTTTTGTAATAACGCACTCCAAAATTGTAATACCGATTAAAAAACCTCGGCTCTTTCATCCGCGAATTCTTTACATTCGGATGCCGCGACAAAAACTCAAATAAAGAAGTTGTCCCTGACTTTGAAGCACCAATAATGATGTAATCTGGCAGCTTTCTTTTGGAAGCTGTAAAATAAGAGGGTATGGAACGGTATAGGAAAATCAATTCCCATATCCCAATTTGAAGTTTTCGGTAAACAGATCCTAACATTTAGAATGCTGAACAACAGCGGTTGCATGCAGGAAGTAATCCTCCATTTTTGAGTAAATCCCGACGAAATTTTCCATACAAGGAGGAGTTCCAAATATCCTTGAGACTATTATTGTATAGGTTTCCCATGGTGACATTATAACATCTTCCATGTGAGGGAATCACTGTGCCATCTGATTTAATCATCATGTTGGTAAAAACATCGTTGCATGTTTTCCCCAGCTTTTTATCTGGATGGTTGTAGTACACGTCTAATACATTATGCCCCTCTAAATCAGGTGAAAACGAATGCTTGAATTTGTAATTTTTTTCTTTGATGGATTGAATCTGATGGTTGAGTATAGATAAATTGATTTTCGAAAAATCTATCTCTTCAATGTTGGAATGGGTTGCCCTGTATTGGTGTCCAAAGAGGGCATTGTGCTGCTCAGCCATCTGTTTAGTCACAAAGTTTTGATGCATAAAACCCAAATGCTTTATCGGTTGATGATTAAAGAAATCGGCAAATTCTTCTAGCTCCTTGTAATTCCATTCTGTGATAACACAATACACTGATATTTCAGGTGCGTTGGGAAATTGAGTGATGAATTCTATCCCTTCAATGGCCTTTTGAAAGGATTTTTTATGGCCTCTAATATAGTTGTGCGTGTCTTGCAGACCATCCAGTGAAACAAACAATTCAGATACACCTCCGTCCAATAAATCAGTTGCTTTTCTTTTCAAGTTCAACGCATTGGTAGTGATGGTTGTAGAAAGACCTTTTTCCCTAGCATAGATCAAGGAATCCCTCAAATCTGGATACACCAAAGGTTCTGTAAATGCATACCCAAGCTTTGCTTTAGGAAAGGAATTTGCCGTTTGGTCAACAATGCGTTTAAACAACTCCAAGGGCATATTTAACGGACTTGCACCCACAAGGTTTTGGGCAAAGTTTGTTTCAAGGTTTTGGGTGCCCACATCACACATTTTACAATGCAAATTGCAAACGTTATTTACCCCAAGCACTATATATTCAGGTGCAAAAAAAAGTTGCTCGGGAGCAAGTGATTTATTGGCTTTTTTTAAGACCCTTTCGAGCATTCTAATCTATTTTATTGGTTAAAAATACGCTATTTAAATAGGCGTTAACTGTATTCTCCAACGGATAACTCAATAAAGGTAGAGGTGATTCATTCTTTGCTAAATACCGACTGATCATACGCACTGCTTCTTTATCAGAAGAGAAACAACTTATTTCCGCCACCTCTGGAGCAAGGCCTACAGCAGTAGTGAACACTTTTGTGCCCAATGCCATGGCCTCGACAAAGACCAATCCAAATGATTCGTATGCTGAAGTATGCAATAAAACTTTAGCTCTTCTAATTTTTTCCAAACTCATTTCTCTGTTGACCCCTCCACTCAGCTTAATTACATGCTCTAAGTTTTTTTCAATAATTAATTCTCTAAGTTTATCGAGCTGATCACCTTCTCCGACTAATTCACACTTCAATGAATTCACTTTCGTTGAAAGTTTCTCTATGATTTTGACAAAGCGTTCGAAATGCTTGATTTCGTTGATCCAACCAGAGCCAACAATGTCAATTGATTTCTCCCTAAAAGGCTCTAATTCTAGCTCTACTCCCCAATAAATTCGGTGCGTTTTGGTCTTAGGTTGGTGCTCTATTATTGCAGCCTCCTGAAAAGCGGACAAGCTGATGAGTTGTGGCAAGGGTTTGATCTTTTTCCAAAAAGTGTTGGCCGGGAGTGCATCTTGACCCATTAGTGTACAACTGTGCGGAATACCTAAACTTTTTGCAATTTTATTGCCTAACCAAGCACATTCTCCCAACCAAAATGAATGAATATGATTAACGGCTTTTTGCTTATGAATTTTCTTGGCCTCTTTCATTGCCTTTTTGACAAGCAATATGCGCTTCAAACCTCTTTCATTATTGCCCCCCAAAGCGCTTACATTAACCTCGTGCCAATTATAATTTTTGGCCTTGTATGGGTAGTGTAGGCTGATGACAGAAACCTCAACAGATTCTTTTTGACTCAATGCTTTTATAAATAATTGCATTGCTGGAATACATCGTGTATCTAGTTCACCAGCAGGGAAACCTGGGCTTAAAAAAAGGATGTGTTTAGTCGTTTTCAATTTTATATAAATTCCAACCGTCTTTAAAAGATAATAAGGGGACCAAAGTGTTATTAATACTCAATTGCTTCCAGTTCAACATAGGATTCTTCCCCTTAAACGTCTGATTCACTCTCTCGGGGTTAAACAAGACTAAACCTCCTTTTTCAAATGAAGTGTATCGCTGTTTCCATAGGCTTTTGTAATTCATTTCTACACCTCTTTGCTGAAGCGAGATGTCCAATTCGAAACTGTACAAAGTACTTCCTTCATATTGCATCAAACTTTCGGCAACTTCTCTTTCCAAACTGTTCATGCTATAGCTTGGCCAAATACCTCTTTCAAGCAATGCCAATTGAGCTCCAATTAACAATAGAACAGACCACTGCACCCATCTTCTTTCCCACCTATTAATTCTGCCCATTAGCTTAATAAACGCAGGAAAAAGCATCACTAAAAACAAAGGGTAAATCAATAATAGATATCTACTGCTCTGAAAAATTAATCCCGATAGAAAAATCAAATAAAACACGCAACTCAACATCAATACCACAAATTCTTTTCTTGGTCTTTTTATAGGTAAAGCAAAAAATATGAGCAATGGTGAAAGCAGAAAAAATCCTGGATGAAACAATCCAATGAAATTGTAGAGAAGGTTTGGAAGTAAAAAGGTTGCTGACGGTTGTTGAAGATCAGTGGTGTTTATAAACTCACTTTCAAAAAAATTAGTTACACTCCATTGCTTTATCAAGTGGTGGTTTAAAAACAAACTTCCACTGCCTTCAAGGTGTTCATTGAATAAATAACCAACAAGGAAAAACAATAGCGCCAATGCGTGTTTCCATTGCTTTCCCTTGAGCCAATTCAAGGTTGTCCAAAAAATTATGGGAGCAAGTGGCACCAATACTGCATAGCGACTGAAAACTCCAAGACTTGCTGTCAATGAAAATAATATGATGTCTTTAACCCTTAGAGTGCTTGCATAATTCAATGCATAGTGAAAAGTCAAAGTCAAGCAAAAAACACTGAATGCATCAGACATCACCACAACTGAAGTTCTAAACATATAAGCTGAAAGCAAAAAAGTAATTGTCACAAAAATTGCTGCAGATCTTTGGTCTTGATAAAGCGCCAATACAATTTTGTACAAAGCAAGAGCTGTTCCTAAAAAACAGCAAAAACTAAGCAATTGCCCAGCAAACGCACTATTTACTATAAACAGCCCCAAAGACAGAACTCCTAGATACGCTTTTGGCCATACAATATCTCCAGGGTACTCCCCTCCCATTAGGTATAATTTAAGCTTTTTAGCGTAGCTCAAATACTCATAACTGTCTTGTCCAAATAAGCCATCAAAGCCTAAACACAATAAAATAATGAACCCAAAAACTGGAATAGAAGCGGCGAGGGTCCACCATCCACTTGCTCTATAAAAATTCAAGTAATTATACTGCATCGAACTGCAAATAAAAGCAACCTCCAAGAATCTGTGTTTTTCCAATTTTGCTTCATAGAAATAATGATCGCTTTATTTTGAAAACTTTTATGCACCTTTGAAAAGAAATGAGATTAAACTATCCACATTAGAGAACTGCTTTGAAGATTCCTGCTCAATTTGTAATCACTAGTTTGTTTCTTCTTTTAATCGTTTTTGTTCCTGCTCTTTACTCTGAAAATGTCCTTGACAATAGCTTGCTACCAAAGTTCATTGGCTTGTCAGCTGTCTTGTTTGGCTTCAGTATTTATCTCAGCATAAAATCAAAAGAAAATATCTCCATCAATTTGGTGGATATTTCATTGATTTCCTTTGTCCTCTTTGTTTCAATTTCCTATTTCAGTGCCATCAATCAGGGAGAGTTTATATATGAATTTCTCAAAATTCTACTGTTTGTGTCTTGCTTTTACATTGTTGCTTATTTCTTTGAAAGGCAGGAAAAAGAAGTTGTTCAATTGCTGCCAAAACTTGCGGTTATGGCCACAATTATTGCCATTATTTTCTCCTTTTCAGAATTGAGCCATGCACTTAAAGCTAAAGAGCCTTTTTCATCTACCGTATACTTGGTCGAGGGTCTTCATGCGCACAAAAACCTATTGAGTAATTGGGTTTGTTTGTTAATTCCCTTTACGTTTCTAGGTGTAAGGCTGCCTTCATTATGGCCAAAAGTGATCTTTTACATTGCTATAAGCTTACAAGTAGGGTTCGTTTTATTGCTTCAAACTCGAGCAAGCATAATTGGTCTATTGGCCTTTGCTTTGGTGATTATTGTTGAATACAGCAGCCGGTCGAAGGCCAAAAAAATACTGTTAAACTTTTTTACTGGCTTTTCTATAATAGTTGGACTCTTTTTAGTGTTGTTATTCCTCTCACCTGTAATGGAAAATTTGCTTTTGGGTCTTGAAATAGAATCGGCATCTGCAAGTGAAAGAACAATACTTTGGGCCAAATCAATGAGCATGATTAAAGCGCATTGCTTCAGTGGTGTAGGCTTGGGAAATTGGAAAATTTACTTCCCCAATCAAGGTCTTGAAGGTTTGTACAGAGCCACATTAAATGACACTATCTTTGCTCGACCTCACAATGATTTCATTTGGACTTTAGCGGAGTCTGGGCTGTTTGCTTTTTTGTCCTTTTTTACTTTCATAGGACTTATAATTAAGACTTCTTTGGTTGCCTCTAAAGACCAAAAGAGCTCCCACAAACACTTGACATTTACCTTTATTGCAGGAATCTGTATGTTTTTAAGCATCTCCTTTTTCGACTTTTTAAAAGAACGCATTGAGCACATCATCATTTTTGCGATATTGCTTGCGGGACTTTACGCTCAATCCATCCAAAGGTTTAAGAGTGTTAACTTTTTAAGGCCCTCTTGGAATAAACTATTCTATGGATTATTTGCTCTTTTTTCCGTGTTCAGTTGTTATGTTGGAATAATCCGTTTTCAATCTGAAGCCTATTTGCAGCAGATGCTAATCGAAAAAGACGAGAGCAATCATCAAAAGATGAAAGAGTATGCGCTCAATGCGAAGAATTCCTTTGTGCAATCTGACAATAACGGAATCCCTATCGACTGGTATATAGGGCTTTGCGAATACAACCTTGGCAATATTTCTGCAGCGCATCAATATTTTAAATCTGCTTTGCTACTTCACCCCTATGATTTTAATGTACTGAACAATTTTGCCACAACACATTTTTTAGAAGGTCGCTACAATGAAGCCATTCCCATCTATCTTCATGCGCTAAAAATTAATCCAAGGTTTGAAGAAATGCGGTTAAACTTGGTATCTGCATACATCAATTTGGGTGATTGGAGAAATGCCGCTGAATGCATATCAAAAGTGGAAACGAAATCGCAAAGAAGTGAAAACTTGAGCAATATAATTCGTCAGAACATTAGCATTAATTAATGTCTGTCAATCCCCTTTATCATCACTTTCAAAGACCAATAGCATCAATAAAAAACGTAAAAGAAGGAATTCAAAAAACATATTTTTGCAGCCAAGACAAATTTAAACTATGAATCAAAATACCAATCGCATTTCATCCTTGTTTATCAAGTTAAATCTAAAAGATTTAAACTCCGGAACCTCAACTGGAAGGCATTGGCTTGAGGGCAATGAAAATTCTTTTAACTCACGTTCACCGGTGGACAATCAGCTTATTGGGAGTGTTGTGGAAACTTCAAAGGATCAATATGAAACGATAATTCAAACAGCAAGTGATGCCTTCAAACAATGGCGAAAAGTTCCTGCACCAAAAAGGGGTGAGATTGTTAGGCAATTTGGTTTAAAGCTTCGTGAGTACAAGGCTGATCTAGGAATGCTTGTATCCTACGAAATGGGGAAATCATATCAAGAAGGCTTAGGAGAGGTGCAAGAAATGATTGATATCTGTGACTTCGCCGTTGGACTTTCAAGACAATTGCATGGATTTACTATGCATTCAGAACGGCCCAACCATCGAATGTATGAACAGTATCACCCCGTTGGAATTGTCGGCATCATTTCAGCGTTTAATTTTCCTGTTGCAGTATGGTGTTGGAATACAGCATTGGCTTGGGTATGTGGAGATGTATGTGTCTGGAAACCTTCAGAAAAAACGCCTATGTGTGGCATTGTGTGTCAAAAATTGATAGCTGATGTGCTCGCAGAAAACGATTTGCCAGAGGGCATAAGTTGCTTAATTAATGGGGACCACAAAGTCGGAGAGTGGCTAAGTCAAGACAAAAGAATTCCTCTTGTTTCCGCTACAGGAAGCATTCGAATGGGTAAAATTGTTGCTGAAACTGTTGCTGCACGTCTTGGAAAATCCTTGCTTGAACTGGGAGGCAACAATGCTGTTATTTTAACAGAATCTACAGACCTAAAAATGGCAATACCTGCATTGGTATTTGGAGCGGTAGGCACATGTGGTCAGCGCTGCACTTCTACGAGAAGATTGATCGTTCATGAAAACATCTACGAACAAGTAAAGGAATCACTCGTCAATGCGTATACACAATTGCGTGTAGGAAACCCATTAGATGAAAACAACCATATTGGACCATTGATTGACGAAGGGTCTGTTGAAGCCTACTTAAAAGCGATTAAATCGGTTAGAAATGCTGGTGGAAATATGATTGTAGAAGGAGGTTTACTCGAAGGCGAAGATTATGTGTCCAACTGCTATGTTAGCCCTAGTATTGCAGAAGTTGAGAACCATTGGGAAATTGTTCAAAACGAAACATTTGCACCCTTGTTATACCTTATTAAATACAGTGAATTGGAAGAAGCCATTGAGCTTCAAAATGGTGTTGTTCAAGGATTGTCTTCAGCGATCATGACGAATAATGTGCGAGAAATGGAGCGCTTTCTTTCTGCCGAAGGTTCAGATTGTGGTATTGCCAATGTAAACATTGGAACTTCTGGAGCTGAAATCGGTGGTGCTTTTGGTGGAGAAAAAGAAACCGGTGGTGGAAGAGAATCTGGTTCAGATGCTTGGAAAGTATATATGCGCAGACAAACCAACACCATTAATTATGGCACGGATTTACCATTAGCCCAAGGGATTAAGTTTGAACTATAAGAAATAAAGCCAATTCTTCAACATGCTTTTTCCATGATCGCACAGCACACTTTCTGGATGAAACTGCAAGCCATAAATAGGCAAATATTCATGCTCTAGTGCCATTACATCACCTTTATCGTCCACAGCGGTCACCTTTAAGGCGTCTGTGTATGAATTCACATCCATCACCCATGAGTGGTATCTTCCAACACTAAATTGCTGAGGCAATCCATCGAATATTTTGCTGTTTGTTCCCGGTTCTTGGTACAGAGTAGTAGATTGACCGTGAAGCACTTTATCCAAATGTTTCAATGAGTAATCGAACGTTTTTGCGATTGCTTGTAAACCTAAACAGATTCCCAATATACTGTGCGTATCTTTTATATTTAATAAGCTGTCTAGCAGCATTCCGGCCTCTTCTGGTAATCCTGGACCAGGTGAAATGACTACCTTTTTATAACGATCCCAATTGATTGTGTCCAAGTCATCGTTCCGCCTTACCTCTATGCCTGCTGGCCACAATTCATCGAGATAATGGTATAGATTGTAGGTAAAAGAATCGTAATTATCTATGAGAAGAATCTTTTCCATTTTCACACAAAAAAAGGCTGTCAAAAAATGAACAGCCTTAGAGGTCTCGAGCGGATTCGAACCGCTGTAGATGGTTTTGCAGACCACTGCCTAGCCACTCGGCCACGAGACCTTAATTGGAAGCCAAAAATACGTATTTCAAGTGTTAATTATGTCTCGTTCATTCGCGAATTGTGACACATACATTTTCGATTTCACCTGAGATGGGTGGATTGCATTTTTTTATTTGAACTTCTATTGAATGGATTGGACTAAACCGTCTTTTTATTGATGTTATAATCCTGTGTGCAACATTTTCAATGAGCTTTGACGGTCGCAACATTTCTTCCTTAACAACCTCATATACTTTAGAATAGTCTATAGTTCCATTCAAGTAGTCTTCTTTCGCAGCTCGAGAAAAATCAGTTTCAATGCGAAGGTTTACAACAAATTTGTTTCCTAGTCTGCGTTCCTCTTCAAAAACCCCATGAAAGGCATGAAATGTAGCGTTCTCAATATGCACCAAATGCATTTTATGTCAATTTATTTAATCCTACTTCCATGCGCTCTAGGCATTCATTTTTTCCTAATAGTTCAGCAATTGCAAACATAGAAGGCCCCATACCCTTACCTGTTAGAATCACTCTAAACAAAGGCAATACACCCCCAATTCCCAATGTTTTGGCTGCTAAAAACGCTTTAAACTGCTCCTCAATTTCAACGGCTGTAAAGGTGATAATTTCTTCAAGTGCTGACTTCCATTCTAGCATTACAGTCGCGCTGTCTTCTTTCCATTTTTTTCTCACTGTTTTTTCATCGTATTCTGTCGGTCTTTGGAATAAATAACTTCCTTCAATAGGAATTTCATTCAAAAAAGTTGCGCGCTCCTTCATCAATGCGCACACTTTGCTCACAAAATCGCTATTCTTCACTCCAATTATTTCTTTATATTGCTCATTACTCAACAATTGATCTGCTAATTCAAAATTATCTTTTGACCTTAAGTATTGTTGATTGAACCAAAGTGCTTTCTCAGGATCATACTTCGCCCCCGCCTTTCCTACTCTCTCAATCGAAAACTCTTGGATCAGCTCTTTCATACTAAAAATTTCTTGGTTTGTTCCTGGATTCCAACCCAATAGGGCTAAGATATTGATAAAGGCCTCTGGGAAATAGCCCTTTTCTCGATATCCCGATGATATCTCCTTTGAGGTAGGATCTTGCCACTGAAGAGGGAAAACAGGAAAACCCAATCTATCTCCATCTCTTTTGCTCAATTTCCCATTTCCATCGGGCTTAAGCAATAGTGGCAGATGAGCAAAAGTTGGACGTTGTTCCTGCCAGCCAAATGCTTCATACAAATACACATGAAGTGGAGCCGATGGCAACCACTCTTCTCCTCGTATTACATGCGTTATTTTCATCGCATAGTCATCAACTATATTTGCCAAGTGATAGGTGGGCATTCCATCTGCTTTGAAGAGTACCTTGTCATCCAAATTGGATGAGTGTACGACAACCCATCCACGGACCATGTCCTTAAACTTAATCTCTTCATTGCGTGGAATTTTAATTCTGATAACATAGGGGTCGCCGTTTTCTAACCTTCTACTTACCTCTTCAGCGGCCAGTGACAAAGAGTTTTGCATACGCTCACGACTGATCGCATTGTATTGAGGTGCAGCCACTCCTGCTTTCTTGAGGTCTTCCCTCATTTGTTCAAGTTCGTCTGCTGTGTCAAATGCATAATAGGCTTTTCCATCAGCAATCAATTGCTCTGCATATTTCCTATAAATGCCGCTCTCTTTGCGTTCTGATTGTCGATAAGGACCAAGTTCTCCGCCATACCCCTGTCCCTCATCAGGAACAATACCACACCATTTCAATGATTCTGCGATATAATCCTCTGCTCCCTCAACATAACGTGTCTGGTCGGTATCCTCAATTCTTAAAATAAAATCTCCATTGTGCTTTTTTGCAAATAAATAATTGTACAGGGCTGTTCTTACTCCTCCCATATGTAGTGGTCCTGTAGGACTTGGTGCAAAACGTACTCTTACTCTTCGACTCATGTTAAAAAATTTGGAGCGCAAAGGTAAAACTTAAAAGAGAGTTCTATGCCTATGTTTGTGAATGAATTCACAGAATGTCACAGCATTTCAAATCAAAAAGTCTATATCAAAATCAATTCCTTGATTATGAATTGATCGATTTTGGCAAGCAAAGGAAGTTGGAGCGGTTTGGTACAATCATCGTTGACCGTCCAGAGATTAATGCAACGATCTCTCAGCAAGAAAAGCCCGATGTGTGGAGAAATGCCCATTGGAAATTTGAAGAATTAAATCCGAAACATGGAGAGTGGAAACAGCTAAAGGATTCGCCATCAGAATGGACAATGACTTACAAGCTAGCTAAACCCCTGAAAATTAAATTAAAGCTCACTCAATTTAAACACATTGGAGTGTTTCCAGAGCAATCTGAGAATTGGGCATACATCCAATTTAAATTCAAAAACAGGCCGACCCAAAAGAACTTTTTAAATCTATTTGCTTATACCGGAGCTGCAAGTCTTGTTGTGGCTCAATCGGGTGCTAAAGTGACCAATGTAGACTCTGTAAAACAAATCACAGAATGGGCAAAAAGTAATGCAGTCGCTAACAAACTGGACAATATTCGCTGGATTGTTGAGGATGCCAGGAAATTTGTTTTAAAATGTGAGCGTAGGGGCGAGAAATTCAATGGGATCATCTTAGACCCGCCAATATATGGGGTAGGCACAAAAAAAGAGCATTGGAAATTAGAAAGAGATTTAATGGGTCTTTTAAAGTCCGTGTCGAAAGTGATGCACAAAAAAGATGCTTTTATTGTTTTAAATACCTATTCACCTAAAGTTGACTTGGCACAATTAAGCGCAATGGTCTCTTCAATAGATGACTTGCCAAAGCAATTTGAAAGGCACAATTTGGGGCTTTTATCCAATAAGCGGAAATATCTGCCGTTAGGGCAATTGATCAGGGCATATAGGCCCTAATTTTGCTTAAATTTATTCTCGATTACGACTAATTTTTCTATGGTTAATTCTTACAACCTTCTGCTAGAAAAGCTGAATGAGTTTATTCGCAAATATTACCTCAATAAAATAGTTCGAGGACTACTTTATTTTGTAAGTATTGCATTGATATCATTTACCTTAGCAGTGCTGCTTGTAAGTATAATGGAGTTAGGTGTTTCTGAAAGGACTATTCTATTTTATAGTTTGGTAATGCTTTTTACGGTCGCTTTTTCGTACTTCATCCTATGGCCGCTTTCAAAATTCTTTTCAATTGGGAAGCGACTTAGTAGAGAACAAGCATCAATATTGATAGGAAAACATTTTCAAGAAATCGACGATAAGTTGTACAATGTTTTGCAACTTAAATCAATTCATACTGAGACCGATTCTGACTTAATTACAGCCAGCATTAATCAAAAAATCGTCGCCTTAAGTCCTATTTCTTTTACGATAGCAATTAATTTTTCAGAAAATAAAAAATACATTAAATACGCTCTCGTTCCCATTACTGTATTGTTGTTGTTGGGCATTTTCCAGCCCAACGTTTTAAAAGAAGGAACAAATCAACTTGTTGCGCATACTGTAGAAGTGATCCCAATGGCTCCTTACACTATCGAGATAGAAAACAAAAGGTTGGTGGGAATAAAAAGCAATTCTTATACTTTGAAGGTCACCCTAAGAGGTGATGAGATTCCCAATAAATTATTTGTCAGTATGGCAGATAAACAATTCTTGCTCAGTAAAAATGACCATCGTTTTTCTTACACACTTCAAAACTTAAATGAAGATATCGCATTCAACTTTTATGATGGGCGTTATCGCTCTAAAAACTATACATTAAAAGTGGTGCCAAAACCAATATTAACTGCTTTTGAGATGGAGCTTTCATATCCCTCTTATTTAAACATTCCCAAGAAAGTCATAAAGAATAGCGGAGATGTAAGTATAGCTGAGGGCACGTCCATTCTTTGGAAGTTTAATTCAGAAGAAACCAACGCCATGAAGCTATTTCGAGCAGATTCGGCCTATTCTCTAGAGCGCATAGAAGCAGACTTATTCAATTATAAAGAGGTGTTTTATCAAAGTGAATCTTATGGATTAAGCAGTGCCAATGATTACATTTATTTTGCTGATACTGTTTATTACAACATCAAAGTAATTAAAGATGCTTATCCAAGCATTGAAGTAGACAGCAAGCAAGACTCCTCCAACCTAAATACCTTTTTCTTCAAAGGGTTTGCTAAAGATGACCACGGTTTAACAGATCTGCGATTTTTTGCTGAGATTTTAAGAGACAACCAGAGCGGTATTAAAAATATAGAGATTCCTGTTTCTTTTAACGCTCAATTAACCCAGACAGATTTTTACTTTTTATGGTCAACTGACAGCCTAAATATAAAGCCTGGTGAAACTATACGTTTCTATTTTAAAGTCTGGGACAATGACGGGGTAAATGGAAGAAAATCAACAAAATCAGGAGAAACAACACTAGAAATGCCTACAGAAAAAGGGTTGAAAAAGCTTGAGAAAAAAAATAACAACGCCATTAAAGAGGCGCTAAATGAAAACATAGATGACATAGAACAAATCAAAAAAGACTTAGAGGCTTTGAATGAAAAATTGCTGACAAAAAAAGAAGTTGGCTTTCAGGAAAAACAAAAAATTGAGGAAATCCTTGAACGACAGAAAAAAGTAGAACGTAACATCGATCGAATGATTGAACAAAACGAACAAAGCAACCAACTACAAGAGGAGTTTAAGCAAACCTCTGAAGAGATGCTTGAAAAACAGAGGCAATTAGAGGAGCTTTTTGAGAAAGTCATGACTGAAGAAATGAAGGAAATGATGAAAGAGATTGAACAAATGATGGATAAACTCAACAAAAAGAACCTACAAAATGCCATTGAAAAGTTGGAGTTAAGTAATGAAGAACTAGAAAATGAGTTGGATAGAAACTTGGAATTGTTCAAACAGCTAGAGTTAGAAAAAAGCATCATGGATGCGCAAAAGAAACTAGAAGAATTAACTCAAGATCAAGAAGAATTGGCTGAGAAAACATCGGAGAAAATGGAAGATCAGGAGGCCTTAGCAGAACAGCAAAACAACTTGGAGAAAGAATTTGATGAGCTACAAAAAGACCTTGAAGACATCAAGGAAAAAAACAGTGACCTAGAAGAGCCTAACAAGTTTGAAGACACAGAAAGCTTGGAAGATGCGATAAAAAAAGACATGCAGAAAAGCGCAGACGAACTTTCTAAAAAACAAAACAAAAAATCCTCAGAAAGTCAAGAACAGGCAAAAGAAAAGATGGAACAACTATCAAGTAAACTGAGTCAGATGGAAATGCAGATGCAAAGCAATGCCAATGCAGAAAACATTGAAGACCTGAGGACCTTATTGGAGAACCTTATACAGCTATCGTTTGATCAAGAAGATGTCATGGAAAACCTCAAATCAACTGATCGAAATGACCCCAAATACCTCACTCTTGCACAATTTCAGCGTAAGCTAAAAGACGATTCAAAAATCATCCAAGATTCCTTGTTCGCCCTTAGTAAACGAGTGATACAATTGGAGTCAAAAATTAATAGAGAAATTGCGGCTGTTAATTTTAATATGGAAAAGGCGCTTGAAGAACTTCAGGAGCGCAATACGGCAAAAGCGAACAGCAGACAGCAGTTTTCCATGACCTCTATCAATAATTTGGCTTTGATGCTTGACGAAGCATTACAGGCCATGCAAAATCAAATGATGATGCAACAGGGTGGTGGTAAATGTTCGAAACCTGGAGGAAAGGGGTCTAAGCCATCATCTGGGAGTCTTAAGAAGCTACAACAGCAATTGAATAAACAAATGGGTGACTTAAAAAAGGCCATGGAAAATGGGAAGAACCCTGGTGGCAAAAAAGGACAGGAAGATGGTCAAGGACAAGGAGGAGCAAATGGACAAAAGGGCATGAGCAAAAGTTTGGCAAAAATGGCGGCTAAGCAGGCGGCCATTAGAAACGAGTTGAAAAACTTAGAGAATGAACTTGGTAAAGGTGGTGGTGGAAAAAAACTTAAAGAGCTTCAGGATATGATGGAAAAAACAGAAACTGACCTAGTCAACAAGCAAATAACGAGAGAAACAATTAGAAGACAAGAAGAAATTTTAAGTCGACTTTTGGAATCCGAAAAAGCCGAGCGACAAAGAGAAAAAGACAAACAAAGAAAATCAACAGAGTTTACAGACGAAATTTATCGTAACCCATATGAATTTTTTGAGTATAATAGTCGAAAAGAACAAGAAATGGAACTTTTGAAAACAATGCCACCTTCTTTCAATAGTTTCTATAGAAATAAAGTGTCTGAATATTTTAACCAGATAGAACAATGATGGCAAGAGCAGATATACAAAAACACTCTTTGAAATCCGAATTGGAGTCACTTGCAAAAGTGGAGTTAATTATAGAGGATTTAAGAGTAGATTACTCCCTTTCGGACGACGTGTATGGGAACATTGTTGTTTCACTCTCAGAAGCGACAAATAATGCCATTAAGCATGGAAACAAATACAACTTAGATAAATTAGTGAGCCTTTCACTTGAGGTAACGGAAAAAGACTACATTTTCACTATCGAAGATCAAGGTGAAGGTTTTGATTACATGAATATCCCTGACCCTACCCACCCTGACAATTTAGAAAAACCAGATGGTCGCGGCATTTTTATCATGGCCAACCTCTCCGATGAAATAGAATTTAAAGAAAATGGGAGAATCGTGGTACTCTCTTTTCAACGCTCTTGATCTGAGTCAATGGAAATACATTTTCACTTTGAGGATGTGAATCCAATTATCAAAAACCAACAGAAAGTGGCGGAATGGTTAACTGAAAGTATCACTGCTGAGCATTGGGAACTTTCTGGTGTAAATGTAATTTTTTGTTCAGAC
>Ga0316208_1000903_pt1 | contig 31506 bp, 22 predicted proteins | sample 3monopyrite_MG_FD_204944 | JGI IMG/M metagenome (GOLD analysis project Ga0316208, IMG submission 204944) | Microbial mat bacterial communities from mineral coupon in-situ incubated in ocean water Damariscotta River, Maine, United States -... | ecosystem: Environmental > Aquatic > Marine >... | reverse complement strand
AGATGACCTGTCCCGTCGCCGCCATTTCCGTGAACAGACGGAAAGCTTCCTCCGCGCGGAAGTCATCGAAGGTCTCCATGATGTCGTCGGCAATGAACGGAACCGGGCTTCTGGTTTTGGCGAACTCGAAATAACCGGCAACGCGCAGGGCGAGATAAAGCTGGAAGCGCGTTCCCTTGGACATTTCGGTCGCCAGTTTGGAACCCTTGTCCGAGCCGATGGCGACCAGAACCTCGCTGTCCTTATCCGGCTGTGTCGTCAGGCTGGTATAGCGGCCCTGGCTGATCGTACGCAGGGACTCGGAAGCACGCGCCATCATGGAGCTGCGGTGCTGCTCTCGGTAGAGGCGCAACGCCTGTTCGGTCGCAATGGTACCGGCGCGCAGTCGCATGTAACGCCGCACGCCTTCCTCTATTTCCAGCAGGACCGTGCGCCGCTGTTCCTCGATTTCGGCGACTTTGGCGTCACCGCCAATGGCCTCGATCTGCTTTTTAGCATCTTTATAGGCAGCGTAGGAATCGCGCCACTCCTCCTCATGGACCCCGGCTTGCGCCGTAATCTCAGCGAGTTCTGTTTCCAGCGCGGTTTGATCCAGATGATCGAGGGCAGATTCCGCCGCCTCAAAACTGGTAAGCCGCAACGCATCGAGAATCTCTTGCATTTCCTCCGTAGCTTGCCCGCTCAAACCCTCTCTATTGGCGATCTGAGCGAGTTTTGCAGACACCTCGGCAAGCGTAGACACACCAAAATATTTGGTCATTTCCTGCTTGCGGCGATCAAGGGCTAGCTTGTCCGCCTTCAACTCCCGCGCTGTGGCCTGAGCTGTTTCAAGGCGCTGCGCCTCCTTGGCCTTCTCGGTACGGTCGGCTTCGGCCTTACGAATGCGTTCATCAATTTCCCGTACCAAGTCCATGACGGCCGCGGACTCCGGCGAAGCAATAGCCAATTCACTCGCCAGTGAAGTCACTGCATCCCTGAACGCGGCCTGATCTTCCTTCATTTTGGCGATCCGATCAGCAAGTGTCGCCTTTTCTTTCAGGGCGGATTCCAATTCGGCGATCACCGTTAGAATGGCTCGCACTTCGGCAATCATCGGTGCCGCACCACGCTCGTTGAGCCAACAACCCGCGCAGATTTGTTTCCAGTCGGCATCCCACTCAAGTTTTTCAGATTCGGCTCGCTCAAACGCGCGTTCGCGGATGCTGACATCGCGCCCGCGCTCTTCCCACGCTGAGCGCAGGCGTTTCAATTCCGCCTCATGATCGAGCGCAGTCTGGGCCGTTGCGGTCAGTGTCGCTTCCTCGGCGTCAGGCGCAAAGGGCAACTTCAGGGCGGTGAACGCTGCAGCGAGACGCTCCTGGATGGTATCGGCGTCATTCTGCGCTGCCTGTAAATCCCGTGTCGCCGTTCGTAGCTCGCCCCGTGCCTCAAGCGACTTCTCCCGGCAGACCAGCCAAGCCTCAAACTGCGGCAACGTCCAGTCGGAGGGCAACCCAGGTGAAACAGCGCTGATCGCCGCCGCGATCTCGGTCGCCAACGCTTGGACATCTGCAACCGCCTTGGCATGTAATCCCTCGGCGCGGGCGAGATCAGACTGTGCGATCTTGAGCGCCTTGGCCGTCTCATGAAGCTGGGCCAGTTCCTTCACATGTCCGAAACGCCGGGCCACGATCCCATCATCACGATGCAACGCATCCTCAAATCGTTCGGCGGAACTAGCATCAAGGCGGTTTCGATGTTCCGCCCATGCGTGATCACGTTCCGCCCTGATCTGCGCCGCGTCCTGGTCGGTGACAATCCCGGTCACGCTGCTCACGGCGTCCTGCTCCGCTGTCAGGCGCGCTTCTTCAGTCCTCAGCCGCTCAATTTCTCCGGATCGCTGATCAATCCGCTTCTCAATGGCTTGCCCAGTCGTCTTCCAGCGCTGGAGAGCGTCCGCGCCAGGAACGGACATGGCAACCAGTTGGTCAGCTTCCCCTCGCCATGGTGTCAGGGTGGCCAGACAGTCATCAAGCTTCGCCTGAGCTACTTGGCTCGCACGTTCCGCAAGACGTTGCCTGGCGGCATGATCACTCGCCCGCAACGCAGCAAGCGCCTCTTTGAGCGTCGTGACGTACGTTTCGTTCCCCGTACTCCCTGTTTGAGCGCCATCGCCTAACTTGGCTGTGGCCTCATTCAAGCGCTCCTTCGCCTCGAACAATTCTTCGCGCGCCGTGCTCAACTTCGCATCAATGCCTGAATGGGATTCGATCAGTTCACGCAGGCGTGCCACTGTCGATGCCGGCAGGATAAGGCGCGCCGGATTTGTCTCTCCCCCCTGTTCAACCTGATGCAGGTGAAGGGAAATGGCGGTATCGAGATCTCGCAATTTTTGGCGACGATCAGGCAGATCCTTTTCGGCCGTCATATGCCGCGCCCTGAGCGGCGCGATATCTTCCAACTTATCCGTCAGACGCAATGCTGCGTCATCAACGGTGATGGCCTCCAGAGCAGTTTCCAGACGCTTGACCTCGTCCGCATTCGACTGGGTTTGCGTCACAAGCTTAATCTCTTGTTCGTGCAAAGCAGGCAGTTCTTCGGCCCAGCCCATCGGCGCATCGGGAATTGCTTCGAGCGGCGAAATCTGTTCTCGAAGGGAACGCAATTTTGCAAGGCGGGGGCGCGCGTTCAAAAGACGCTGAATTTCGTCCTTGCGTGCCTGAAGTTTGCTGCGGCTCCTGCTCGTTTCGTCGTACAAGACTTTTGTGCGCTTAACCGTCTCCGCCAGTTCGGCATGTTTCGATGCCTGTGTATCGAACTGATCTTTTTCCTGTTTCAACTGATCCAACTCATTCTTTAAGTCGTGTAGTTGCCCGCTACGTGCGTGGAACTTGTAAAACCCATCGGCTTCCGAGTGAAACTCTTCGATCTTCCGGCTGAGGTCAGCGATGCCGCTGCTTCCAGAGAACAAGAGTTGACCGAGTTCTCCTTTGGCTTTCAGGATGCTTTCGCCACCTTGCTCCAGCGTGTCATCATCGAGCGAGAACATGGTGCGGTATGCTTCGCGGTCGATGCCGCCAAACTCGCCAAGGATTGCGCTTTCGGCAATGGGCTGCTCATGCACATCGAGAAGACTGTTTTGCGGTTTCTTGATTCGCACGAATTCACGCACGCTACCGGAGAACTCCAGCGCACCACTAATCCGCATCGTTGGATAGGGGTGGAGGAAGCCATACGGGCTTCGCATCCCGATCCCGTAAAGAAGGTCCAGCCATGCGGCGAACAAGGTGGATTTTCCCGTTTCATTGGGACCGTAGACGATATGCAAATCAGGCGTATCCGGTACGCGCTCGCCGAAATCGATGCTGTGATCCGTGAATATGCCATAGCGGGTCAGGTCAAGGCGGCTCAATCGCATCAGGTATGATCGCCTTTCTCGCCGGCGTGAAGGCGGGCGAGCACATCCTCCATGCCCTCCTGCGCCAGAAGCGCCAAGCTGTCTTTGAAAGACTCTTCGTCAGAGCCAAATATGTCGCGGCATTCCACCGGCAGTTTCCTTCGCAATTCATCGGCCATGGTGATCAATTCAGCTCGGAATGCATCCGAGCCAATGACACCGTCTGTAATTAAACCCCGCAATTCCAGGAGAGGATCGGACGATCCTTCATTGGCGGCGCTTGGTGTCTGGCAGGATGTCTCCAGCTTCTCAACCCAGCAGCCGCTGATGACCGAAGCTCGGTCCTGAGCCTCCGCTGTGAGAAGATCAATGTCCCGTCGGATGCGCCAAGCAAGAGGCGTTTCGCCCGTGAAATGCAGACGCGCCACCAAATGTTCGGAAGTAATCCCGTGTCGGGCTTGTTCCAAAGAGCGGCCAATGAGAGCGGCGAGTTCTCCCCAATCTTCAATCCCTGTTGCATCGACATGGGCGCGCTCGAACTGCGCCAAGCTGGTGAACCGTTCTTCGATCTGGATCGTGCGATCATCCTGAATGGTCACCAGCGTTACGGATTTGCCCCCGGACTCGCCGATATCCCGCCCCTGCGGTATGCCCGGCATAACGATCGTGCATGGGCCTTCCTCAACCATCCGCTTGTGTACATGGCCGAGCGCCCAATAGTGAAAGCCCGTTCCTTTCAGATCGGCGAGACTGCATGGGGCATATGGGTCGTGGCCTGGCGCGCCCGCCAAACTGGTGTGCATGAGACCGATATTCACCGCATCATCGACCGCCGGTTTGTATTTGCCAACCAGGCTTTCGGGAGCATGCGGTTGGGTGAAGCTCAGGCCATGGATCACAACAGGGAAGGCCCCGGCTTCCCGCTCCACGGATACAGCCTCAGCCCGGCCGCCGAAGACCTTCACGGAATCAGGGAAAACCAGCTCCTTGGTGATGCGGGACGAGGCATCGTGATTGCCACGGATGATGAATGCCTGGATGCCTGCCTCGGAAAGCCGCCGGAGTTGCTCGGCCAGAAAACGGGCCGTCTTCATGGACGTCTGATCGCCGTCATAGAGATCGCCAGCCAGAAGAAGGGCGTCCACCCGCTCTTCAAGGCAGATATCCACAATACGCACAAAAACCCGCCGCGTGGCGTTGCCGATCAGCGAGGCCAACTCGGGGTTTCGTAAAGCGAGCGAGCGCAGGGGGGAATCCAGATGAACATCTGCCGTGTGGATGAAGCGATATGCAGCGATAATTCTCTACCTCTAACAAAAAAATTTTAATAATATGAATACAATAACTGACATGAAGTTTCCAGAATTCTATTTACCGTCGCGTGTATTTCTCGAAATGCGCTCACGATATCCCCAACCCCCTCTGCCGCCCGATGGTCCAAGAGATGCTGTCGCCACGCATGACGCCTGAGACGTGCTGACCGATATGGCGATCGAGAACAGGACGCCAGGGAACGAGGGTGAACTCGCGGGATTTCTCAACGACGGCGTATTTGCCGCTGGCGAGTTCAACGGAACGGCGGAGCATGCCTTCAATGGGTTCGCCGTGGCGGGTTTCGGCATAGGCAAGGCCAAGTTGTTCGGAAAGCTGCCCGGCGACGCGGGTGAGTTCGCGGCGGCGCAGGGTGGTGAGCATATTGGCGCGATAAATTGTGCTGCCCTGTTTTTCCTGCGCCAGCCCTTGCTCGATCAGCCATTGGCGGCGGCGGGATTGGGCGTCGCGCAGGTCGTGGCCGAAACCGGAATCGCGCGTGCGTTCCGGCTGGCTGGAGACGAGTTCGCGGTCGAGCCATGTTGCACCGTCTGAACCGATCTGCTGATCGAGTGTCAGGTGCGATAATTTCTCGACAATGACCGGCGCGGCCTTGACCCGACCGCGTTCGTAATCGACCACGTGGTCGAGATGGTCGGGCGCGATTTTCCATGTGCCGTCTGGCTCGCGCTCGATCTTGCCAACGGTGCGGCGGATGGCCTCCAGCCGCCGAACATGGGTTTCGGCAAAATTCTCGGTGGCGCGGGGATCGTACTGCAAGTGGATGTCGGTATTATAACGCCCGCCATTGGCGGCGGCGATTTCGGCAACGGTGCGATCCACCTTGCGCGGCTCGATGCTTTTCGGCGTGGCGCTGACGATACCGCCTTCCGGTAAGGGTTCGGTCGCCTCGCCCTTGCCGATGTCGATATAGTGGGCGCGTCCGTCCAGCCCATCAACGATGAGATAATGCCGATCGTTGATCTCATCGGACAGCCCACGTGCCACCACGCGCCCGGTGACGGGCTTGGTGTGCGGATCGGCGGGATCATGGATGACGTAATCCGCCGGACTGCGGGCAATGTCTCTTGTCGCCATTTCACGGTGCAAGGTTTTGATGATGTCGCCGCGCTCGCCCGTACGCCGCAGTGTATCCTCCAACCCCGATTCCAGCCGCCATTGGCCGGGGCGGAGTTCTTCGGCAAGGCCAAGGCGTGCGAGTTTCTTCAATCGACCCGCGCGCAGGCTCTGCTGGAAGGCATCGCGGTCGGTAGCGGAAACGATGCCATGTTCATCCATTTCGCGCATGAGGCGGCGGTCGATGCTGGTCAGGCGTTCCTGCTCGACTTCATTGCGCAGCCGGTTCTCGATCTCGCGGTCTGTGCGCGGCCCGAGATCAAGGCTGACAATCTCGGCGGCGCGCTCGCGCATGCCAGTGGTGATATAGTCGCGGGCGATGATTAGATCGTGGCCTTTGTCATCACGCCCGCGCAGCATGATATGCGTGTGCGGATGGCCGGTGTTGAAATGGTCTATCGCCACCCAATCGAGCTTCGTGCCAAGGTCTTCTTCCATTCTAGCCATCAAACGGCGGGTCAGCGGTTTCAGGTCTTCATAATCCGCGCCATCCTCAGGCGCGACGATGAAACGGAACTGGTGGCGGTCACCGTCAGCCCGATCGAGGAATGTCTTGCCGTCGGCTTCGTTTTCCAGTGCATTGTAAAGGTCGCCGCGTTCGCCATCGCGGGTGACGCCGTCGCGCTGGATATAACGCAGATGCGCCTTGGCTCCGTTCATGCCCTTGCCGGCCAGTTTGACGATGCGCGATTTGATGATAACCCGGCGCTGGCGGAACGCAGCATGACGGTCACGGCTCGCAAGCACACGGCCGACGCCCGCACCACGCCCGATACGGCTGCCGCTGAAGTTTGATTTTCCCACACCGCCACGAGCGAGATTTGAAGCCGCCAGAACCTGATGCAGGAACTTGCGCCCACTCTTCGATCCACCTGCGCGGGGTTTACCAAGCTTCGGTTTGAAATCATCATCGTCCGACATGGGCGCGCTCTCCTTGGCCTGCGGGTTGGTACCAAAGAACATCAGGAATATCAGGGTGTTGCCGATAGGCAGGCACCATGGCAGGGCGCTTGGCACTATTCACCCTCCTGAAAAAACGATGTGCAGACAAAGGCTTACCATCCGCACCACGGGCGGATGGTGCCGGGGCTTTATCTTGCCTTACGCGGCTTTGATCATCCCCCCTGCGACCATCCACGATGACATGCGACCGATCCTCCACCGAGGCAGGAAGCCCGGCAGCGGCAAGGCCGCATCGCCGGGCAATAAACAGGCTGAAAACCGCAATAAAAATCGGTATTTTCATCTCATTACTCGTTCTGTTTTTGGGTGGAAAGCGGCACGAAAAGTTCGCCATTTCGTGCGGGATTTTCGCTGTTTTCACCCGTCGCAATCGGAAAAAACAGCCGCGTATCGAAGGCGATTTGCGGCGTATTTTGTGCGGGTGATGGGCTGGGTTTTGCATTTGTGACGACGGTTTCCGGCGCGTCTGCAAGCGCCTTTTCGATGCCGGCGACATAGGCGCGGGTTTCGGCAGGAAGCGGCTTCCCAGTGCGCAAATGCTCCGCGTAACGTCCCGGCCCGGCATTGTAGGCGGCGAACAGGCCGGGATAGCCGAAGCGGTCGTGCATCGCCCTGAGATAGGCCGTTCCTGCCAGAATATTCATATGCGGATCGTAAGGATCGGTGCCGAAACCATGCTGCTCGCGCAGCTCCTCCCAGGTGCCGGGCATGAGCTGCATCAGGCCCATCGCGCGCTTGGGAGAGACAGCACGTGGGTCGCCAGCACTCTCGGCCATGATGACGGCGCGGATCCAGTTATCGGGAACGCCGAAACGCTGTGACGCTTCTTTTATCTGCGCCTGAAACTGGTCGAGAGGTGCGGCATAGGCGGGCGCGATGATGGCGGCGGCCGTGATGATGAGGGGCGTTATTCGGTGCATAACGGCGCGAGCCTCCCGATGATCTGGGCACGCGGGACCGGCCCGAAATAGCGGCTGTCGAAGGAATCGGCAGGCTTAAGGAGCAGGAAAATCTCATCCGCATCGAGTGCGCGGCACTCGTTCCAGCGCGGCACGGGGCGACCTTCGTTGTCAGCCTCAATCTGGCGGGCGACGATTTTGCCGTTGATGATGATCGCGCCATCAAAGGCGCAGATATCATCGCCACCCATAGCCGCGATGCGTTTGATCAGCGGCACACCCATCGGCAAATAGCGGCGCTCGGCAGCAAGTTTTGCGATGGGATTTGTGGGGCGAACGAGCACCAGGTCGCCACGTTTTGGCGCGCCGGACATGACGCGATAGAGGCCGATTGGCGCGCTGGCGGAGGCGTTCCAGACCAGAAGCGGTGTATGGGCGATGGCGGAAAATCCGATCAGCGCCACACCGGAAATGGCGACAACAAGGGGAAGGAGGACGGCTTTTTTCATGCGCCATCCCCCTCAGATGTGGAAGATTTCCGCCGCCCTTCCGACCAGGCGTCGAGGTCGGCGATGTGGTAGCGGACATAGCGGCCATGCTTGCGAAAGCGCGGGCCATGGCCGGTAAGGCGCATCTTCTCCAAGGTGCGATAGGAGAGGCTGAGGTAGTGCGCGGCCTCTCGGGTGGTCAGGAACGGGCTGCCCTTTTTGGCCTCGCTCGCCCGTGATGGATCGTCTTGCATCGTTAGCTCCTTTCGGCGTGAATGGGCTAAGGATGGCGAGCAAGGGCGCGTCGCGGGACGCTCGAAAAACGGGGGGTGCGAAAATCGAGCCCCCTCTTTCGTTGCCCTTTTCGCTCACGCGAAAGTGGCGGCGCGCGACACGGCTTTCGTCGAAGAAAACAAAAGAGAAAAAGGGGCGCTATGCCCCTTCTCCGGTATCCATCGCATTGAGCTGGGCCTGCAATTCGGCGATCTTGGCGCGGTTCCATGCGCGCTCATCCGCGGGCAGTCCCCCGCGCAATTCGATGTCCAAGAGTTCGATCCAGATGGTGATATCGATGCGTGACATGGTGAAAATCTCCTGATGATTGAGCCGTTCTCCCGTCGAGAACGCGCCCAGCGGTCATCCGGTGAGCCGAGGGTCAAGGCCGCGTCAGCGCCGCGAAGCGGGGCGTGGGGGAGCCGAAATGCGAGAGCATTTTGGGGGCACCGCGCAGCCTTGAGGCTCGCGTTGCGCCGGGTGGCATACTGAATAAATCGAGACGGAAAGCCCGTTGCCGCAGGCAACTCCGCATGAATTCGGACGGTTCAATAGGTGCGAAAGCATGAAAAAAGCCCCGCCACGGTCGATCCGTAGCGGGGCTTTGATGGGGGTGATGTTAGCGATCGCGCGGCTCCCAGAGGGCGATGTGGGTGGTACCGTCTTCGCCGGGCTGTTCCAGCTTGACCAGGCGGGCACGCACCCAGTTGGGGCCGAATTCCGGTGCGCCGATCTTGAGGTTGAGGTAGGTCTCGCCGCTCGATTTGGCGACCTGGCTCCACCCCGCGCCGACTTCGTAGCGGTTGCCGTTGCCGGCATAGACGCGATGATCGGGGGCGTTTTCGCTCATCTTGTCCACGGGGACGATGACGAGGCTGGCGGTGACGTTGAGGGTTTTGAGCGTGCCGGTGAAGTTGCCGTCTGCGGATTTGGTGAAGGCGCCAAGGGTGATAGCCATTTGAAAGTCTCCTATGCTGTTGATCGCGGGACCATCCCTGCGATGTCACCAGCGAAAAGACCGCAAAGGCGGGCGGTTCACCTGTAAGGGCGAAGCAAAGCGGAGCACCCGCCGGGCGGGGAAATTTGCCTCGCGAGGAATGGCCGTAGGCCAGGGGAAATTTTTCCGTCCTGCGGGTTGAACGGTCCGGCGCGGGATTTAAGCGACAAAGACATGCAGGGATTGGTCCTCGATGAATGGCGGGACAGGGAGACGAATGGCCTCATCGCCCGCAACTTTCACCGCTGCATCTGACGGCTTCACCGGTCACTCGAACACCCGTCACCGCCCGCCGGATCGGCGTTCTTCCGTGCAAGGATGAGCCTCAAAACGCCCCTTCCTCGCCCTAAATGCCGGTGGCGCGATACGGAGAATGAAGCCGGATAGACACAAGCAAAACACGCGGCTAAGACCGCCGCAATCCTCATCCGACGCACCATTTCGGCCCAGATGCGCCGCCCAAGCCCAAGCTGGGCACGCCCGCAAGACGACCGTCATGCTGCCAACGGGACCCACCGCACCACCATTCCCATCCCGGTCACGCCTGATCGCATGAGGAATGGGTCTTTTTATGCGGGAAGCGCCAGCCACCAACCGCCCGCGAATGCGGGTAGAAGCGCCATGGGATGGACGCCCGAAGGGCCGAAACCGCGAAGCGGGTTCGGTTCACGACAGCCCGGCGCGCGGGGCTTGTCCCCGCGCGGGCGCCACATCTTAGGGCACCTTTTTCACCCTGTTCTGATTTCCGCGAGAAGCGCTTCTCTGATGTCCTCGGCTGGTTTGATCTGCCGCAAAATCTACAAATGATGGTAGATTCGATTTGAGGTTATTGTAGAGCCGTCGAACAATTGGGGGATCTGGGCGTGAGCAAATCGGGTGACATCACGAAGAAGGGAAAGATCGCAGCGAAATCGCTAGCGCATCGACTGACGGGGTTCTCGCTGCCATTCTTTGGCGTCCAGTGGATGCCCTCCGCTGATGAACGAGAGATCATCCGGCGATTGCTGGCTGCGCTTGAAGACCGGCGCGTTCTCTTCGTCCCATACCATCTCGAAGTCGTTTCACAGGTGACATCTTCGGTCCTGCAGATGCGCGAACTGTTGACAGAAACATTGCAAGCTCTGCCTGAGACCGCTCGGGCCGCCGGGTCCGTCCGTGCCATGCGCGCTGCGTGTCGAAAGTTCCTTGAGGAACCGCATCCGGATTTCCGCAACCTGCCGCCCCACTACAGCAGAGGACGCTTTGGCGACGAAGAAGGCAGCGCACCATTCTTCGTTGCTCTTGGCGAATTGCGGGCGACATTTGGCACCCACGTCGCAGCGCTTGCGTACCAATATGGCGTCGATGTCGAGGGCGAGCTCGCATCGATCCTTCCTCCCACGGACGAGGCATCATGAAGGCGCTGCGGCGAGCAAGAAGCGGACGTGGCAAAGCGTCGGCCGGAGGCATTTCATGAGCGATGTATTGACCTCCTCTGCGGTCTGGCGAGTTGAAAAGTCAGTCGGCATCACTGGGCACACGCGCCATCGGCACAACCCGAGTCCGATTTCCGTGGGCTTCAATGCCCCCGGCATGTGCAAGACCCTGACGTTCGGCCCGACCGCTCTTGCGGCATCAATCGCGAGGACGGCAACGCTCCGGGATGCGCCGCCAGAGATGTTGGCGCGATGGGGATACAGCGCCCTGACCGAAGTGGAATGGCTGATTGAAGACGGCTCCACGTTCATGCTCACGCAGCACATCAACTCGCTGGCCGATGCCGAACGGACGGCCTTCGCCGGCCGCGTCGGAGCCGGTGTCACCGACCTGCTCATGAACGCGCTCGGCTATACGTGGCGAGACAATGCTGCCTGCCTCTCAAGTTCTCTCGCCCCGCACGCCGATTTCATTTACGGGGACGGTGCGGTTACGGACTACGGTGTAGTGCTGGCGGAGGCGCGTGGATCGTTCGCCGCCAACGTTTCGGCCGCGACCATAAGCGGACAGGCAAAGCGCAAGTACAGCAAGCAGGTGAAGCCCCATCTGGCGGCAGAGTCGGCTCACGGCAAAATCATCCACGGCTACTCAATCGCGTTCGGCTCAAGACCGGGATCAGCAGGCGCTGTTCTGCATGCTGCCGAGACGCGCATTTCCAAGCCGCGCGGCAAGCGGTTGCCTCCGACGGAACCGACACCGAGCTTGAACCCGGAGTCGACGCCAACCTCGCTTGCTTTCGCGACGCATCGCGCGAATTTTTCTCTTATGGACGCGCCGAGCATCGTGACCTGGATCGATTGGGTTCGCGCTGGAGGGGAACGCCCCGATGCCCACTCGCCGGTGAGCTTCCTGGAGATTCCATACGCCGGGCGAATATTTCTGGCCTGCATGGAATCCATCTGGCCAATCCACGACTATCCCGACTGGCTGGATGACATCTGGCACGATCCCAGGTGGTGGCCCCGTTTCCCGCGACGGCGCTTGCGGCGGCGAAGCAGCGATGGTTTTGCCGGGTGGTTCGTGATGGAAGAAAAGTCCGCTGAACGATTCCTCAATGCCCTGAGCGCCATCATCCGCGGCGGGCGAGAGAATATGCCCGCAGCCATCGAACTGCCACGTATCGAACCTGCCGGTTTCGTCGTGGATCGAGGTGAAGGTGGCGACGCTTTGTCAGAGTCTGAATATGCCTACGCGCTGTATAGGGACGGTCTGGCGTTGCTAGGCAGCCCCCCGCCGCGGCGAATAGTCGGACATAGAGCCTGGTCCCCGGAAGACGGAATGGTGGGCAATTAGGCTGGTTTCGGCCCACAGGAGCAAGTGTGTCCGCGCCGGCATTCAGAAGCAATACTTGCACCAGAATGGGGTGGCGCATCACGCGCCACCCTCACATTGCCACACCGAAATCCCCATTTTGCGTGCCTTATCGGCGAGGTTTTGGGAGATGCCGGAGCCGGGGAAGGCAATGACGCCAATCGGCAGCGCATCGAGCATCTGATCGTTGCGCTTGAACGGCGCGGCGTTCTTAAAGCGGGTCCAGTCGGGCTTGAAGACGATCTGCGGAACTTTGCGATTATCGGCCCAGCAGGCGGCGATTTTCTCGGCGCCCTTCGGCGATCCGCCATGGATCAGCACCATGTCGGAATGCTTGGCGTGCGCCTTGTCGAGGGCATCCCAGATGCGGGCGTGATCGTTGCAATCCATGCCGCCGGTGAAGGCAATGCGCGGGCCGGCGGGCAGAAGCGGCTCGATCTCGGATTTGCGTTTGGCGGCGATGAAGTCGCGGCTGTCGATCATTGAAGCCGTCATCGCTTGGCGGTTGGTCATCGAACCGGAGCGCGGTTTCCAGGCCGAAAAGGTGTATTTCTCAAACCATGATGCGCCGATTTCGCGGAAGGCTTCGAACGCGTTGCGCCGCTCGACTAATGATATGCCCTGCGCGGTCATTCGTTCCAGCTCATTGGATTTGACCTCCGAGCCGTCCTGTTCGCGCTGCATCCGCCGTTGCGCCTGCTCGTTGTCGTCGAGCGTGCGGTCGAGATTGGCAATCTTGCGATGGAAAATATTGACTAGGTTCCAGAGCACATCGTCGAGGTCGTCTTCGAGCCGTGTGTCAGCCATCAGGGCGGTCAGGGATTCGAAAGCGTTTTCGATCTCCTGTTCGGCGCGGTCGGCTTCGGGCAGCGGGCGCGGGTCGGGATCATCAGCGTGCGGGCGATAGCCATACATTTGCAACTCGTCGAGCAGATGGGCGGTTGGTGATGATGTGTGATGGGGCTCGTCGTCAAAGGGTTCGATGAAGGGGTTGTGAAGCGTCATGGCGTGGTCTCCCGTTTTGCGAGGCCGCGCCACCCGCGGCCTTTCCGGGGATCGCCCGCCAGCGCCGCAAAGCGGGTTTGCACCCGCAGGGCCGGAACGCAGTGGAGGACGGCGCAGCCGTTGCAAAGCCGATTGGCGCTGGCAGATACCCCTTTTGGAAAGGCCGGGGCGCGGCCCCTTTGCGAACGGTGAGCCCACTCAGGATGCTGCCCCTTCACGACCCCGATGGCGGGACCATCAGGCGCATTGCCGCCCATCCTGGATGAGGAAATGGCTATCGTCCGGGGCGAGTTGTTCCCCGATCCAATCGCGTAGCCGATCCGGGCCGAGGGTGAGGAGATCGGCGTTGAAATCCTCCGCCCGCGGGACAAGCGGGCGGATATCGATCTCGTCGGATGCTCGGGATCGCAGCTTTTCCAGCGCGAGTCTGCCAGCCTGGTCATTATCGCGTGCGACATAGAGCCGACGCAGCGTTGACGGCAGGATCAGGGCGGCGAGGTGCGCAGCCGAGAGCGCGGCGATGACCGGCATTTCGGGCATGATCATCTTGAGCGCCAGGGCGGTCTCCAGCCCTTCCGCCGCCACCATGGTGTCGGTGGCAGCCCCGAAGCGCACCCCGTTTCCGGCGAGATGTCCCAGCGCGCGACGCGGCTGATCAACGGGCGCCTTGCCGCCATCCGGCGAAAGCCAGGTGCGATGCACACCGGTCACGTTGCCTTTGCCATCGGTGACGGCGGCAATGAGCGCGGGCCAAGTCTGGCAACCCTCCGGCGCACGGTAATAACAGCGGGGATGAAAACGCAGGGCGGAAACGTCCGAAGGCAGAGCAATACCGCGCTGGCGCAGATAAGCCTCCGCCAGTGTGCCGCGAATGGGCTTCGACGCTGCAAACAGCCGTCGCGCTGCTTCAGACGTATTGGGCGATGCGGGTTCAGCGCGCTGCATCGGCAAACGCAGAAACGCCCGCGCCTCATCGCAAGACGCGCGGAAATCGAGACCACGGTTGAGAGCGATGAGGTCGAGCAGGTCGCCATGTTCTCCACTCTGGCCGTCGCACCACTTGCCGGCACGACCACCGAAAAGCTGGACATAGAGGCTGCGGCCGGGCGTACCCTGCACATCGCCGCAAAGCCAGTATCGCCCCTGACGGCGACCTTTGGGGAGGTAATAGCGGCACACGGCCTCGGCGTTTGCCCCGAGACCGCGCGCCAGATCGCCCGCCCTTGTGAAACTGCTGCTCGACATGGCTCAGTTCCTCTCCGCGATCTGGATCAGCGCCCAGCGGTCGAGCAGGCTCTCGACGATCGCCCGACCAGCATCGCCGACCGGCACGAACAGCCGCAGCTTCCAATTGATGATCTCCGACATCAGCCCGCGCGCCTTCAGCGCCTCGACCAGACCGGAGGTGAAACCGCTCAGCTCAACGCGGTTTTCATGCATCACCCGCACACGGCGCAGTGACAGACCATCGGCGAGATGCGCGGTCACCTTGCCGTCCATGATCAGCCCCCAGGCGTCGGTGTTTGAGATTTTCGGCGCGTCGATGCCGAGATTGCGGCAGACGGCTTCCATCTCGATCTGCGACAACATGCGCCCGAGCACCCGCTCGTCATCGTCGGTTTGCAGCCGATAGACGCGGGCGTTGCTTTCCGGCAGGCGCCGCCAGATCGGCAATAACAATCCCGTCACCAGATGGAACGTGCTGGTCGAAAACGCGGGGATTGCGGTGACCTCGGTATTCCAGACCTCGGCAAACTGCGCCTCGTCGGCTTCCTTCCAATGGCTCGATGCAAAATCCTCGACGCTCATGATGTCGCGCTGCATGGGCCGCACCAGACGAAAACGCCGCTGAATGCTGCCATCATCAAGCATCAGGCTGGTCGCCGATGTCCTGACCGCCGCGCGGTGCGAGCGTTCATTGACCAGCAATTTGCCATCACGAATGGCCAATGCGTCATCGACGGACATCGGCCTGTTGCGGTCCTTGCGCTCAATCGTGAAGATGCGGGTTTCCGCACCGCTGTCATGTTTCCAGACGGTGCGACGGTCGGTGACGATCAGGCTCTCGGCACGGATGGTCTCCAGCCCGGCGTCATGCACGCCCGCCGCAATCGCTGCCTCGATCCGAGCGTTCAAAAGTTCCTCGAACGCCGCGAACAAATCGTTCTGCATAGCGATAGGCAGCGCCAGCAGGCGGTTCAGAAACGTGGTGATCGGCGGCAGGTCTTCTTTCAACGTGCCACCCTCAGAGGTAAGCGACAGGCCGGTCGCCTCCTCGAAGCGCGTGAGCGAACAGCCCTCGATGCCGCCCTGTGCCAGCAGCATGTAGAATTGCCGCAAAGCCGCACGCGCCTGATCGCCTTCGAGATTATCCTCGGCGCGAAACAGCCCATGACCGCCGGTCTGGCGCTGGCCGCGCGTGATGGCACCAAGCGTGTCGAGACGGCGGGCGATGGTGGACAGGAAGCGTTTCTCCGCTTTCACATCCGTGGCGATGGGCCGGAACAGCGGCGGTTGCGCCTGATTGGTGCGGTTAGAGCGGCCAAGGCCCTGAATGGCGGCATCGGCCTTCCATCCCGCTTCCAGGAGATAATGCACGCGCAAGCGCTGGTTTTTCACACCCCGGTCGGCATGATAACTGCGCCCGGTGCCGCCGGCGTCAGAGAAGACGAGGATCGATTTCTCATCATCCATAAAGGCTTGCGTTTCGGAAAGATTGGCCGATGGCGGGCGGTTTTCGACGCAGAGGCGTTCATCTTTCCTGACGATGCGCCGCGAACGACCTGTCACCTCGGCGACCTTGTCCGTCCCGAAATGCTGGATGATCTGGTCGAGGGCACCCGGCACCGGATCGAGTGTCGCGAGTTGCTCGATCATCCGATCACGGGCCGCCAATGCCGCCTTGCATTGAATCGGATTTCCCTCGGCATCGAACGCGGGGCGCGAACGCAGATTGCCTTCATCATCCGTGTAGGATTCAAACAATTGCGTCGGGAAGGAATGCTGCAAGTAGGAGCCGACGACCTCGCGCGGGCTGAGGTCGATGGTCAGGTCATGCCATTCCTCGGCGGGGATGTCGGCGAGTTTGCGTTCCATCACCGCTTCGCCGGTGGAGACAAGCTGGATCACCGGCGCATGACCATCGGCGATGTCGCGCTCGACGCTTTTGATCAGCGTCACCACCTTCATGCCGGTGATCAGGCCATTGAAGAACCGCTGCTTCGCCCCCTCGAATGCGGATTTGGCCGCCGACTTCGCCTGACCGTTCAATGTCCGGCTTTCGCCGGTGACGTTTGTGGCTTCCAGCGCCTCATTCAGATTGTTATGGATCACCTGAAACGCGGTGGCATAGGCGTCATAGATCGCCACCTGCTCCGGTGTCAGGGCGTGCTCGACGATCTCGACCTCCACACCGTCATAGGAAAGTGAGCGTGCCGTATAGAGGCCAAGCGCTTTGACGTCGCGCGACATGACTTCCATGGCAGCAACACCGCCCGCCTCGACGGCCTGAACAAACTCGCCACGGTTGGCGAACGGAAAATCCTCGCCGCCCCACAGGCCGAGCCGTTCGGCATAGGCAAGATTGCGCACATCCGTGGCGCCGGTCGCCGAGACATAGACCACGCGGGCATCCGGCACGGCGCGCTGCAGGCGCAACCCGGCACGGCCCTGCTGCGACGGCGCGACATCGCCGCGCTCGCCCTTGCCGCCGGCGGCATTGGCCATCGCATGGGCCTCATCGAAGATGATGACGCCATCGAAATCCACCCCCAACCAATCAAGCACCTGCTGAAGGCGTGAAGTTTTCCCTTCGCGCTCGGCAGACCGCAGGGTCGCGTAGGTGACGAACAGGATGCCTTCCGACAGGCGGATCGGCGTGCCCTGCTTGAAGCGCGACAAAGGCTGCACCAGCAGCTTTTCCATGTCGAGCGCCGACCAGTCGCGCTGTGCGTCTTCGAGGAGCTTGTCGGACCGGCTAAGCCAGACCGCCTTGCGGCGGCCCTTGATCCAGTTGTCGAGGATGATGCCCGCGACTTGCCGCCCCTTGCCGCAACCGGTGCCGTCACCCAGGAACCAACCGCGCCGAAAGCAAACAGCGTTTTCGGCATCGTCAGTGGCGGCATGAATATTGTCGAACGTATCGTCGAGCGTCCATGATCCGGCCAAGTGACGCGAATGGGCTTCCCCAGCGTAGATGACACTCTCAAGCTGCGCGTCGGAAAGCACGCCGTTCTTTATTATATGCGTGGGGAGATGCGGCCGGTAGCTCGGCTGCGGCGGCGCGACCGAGGCCATAGCGGCGGACTGCACCAGCTTGGTTGGATGTGGCTGCGCACCTTCGATGCGGATGGATTGCAGGGCGTAGCCCTCATAGAGCGCGTCGGCGAGATCCACGCCTTGGGCGGCCGTCCATTCGATGGGCTCATAGACAAATTCGGTCGCATCCGGTGCAGTGGAAATGGCCGTCGGCCTGGGTGCAGTCGGAGCGCGGCCGATCGGCGTGATCGACTTCACCGCGCCAAGACCGATCTCGCCCTCCACCTTCATGCGCGGCGGCACATGAAGGGTGACGTTGGCCAGCAACTCGGCGGTGGTTTGCGCCGTCGGCAAGATCGGGGAGACGCCAATATCCGCAACCTTGTCGATTACGGTGAGGCGGGTCTCGAACGTCGTGCCGTGCTTGGCATAGGCGGCGCCATCGATGACGCAGGAAAAGCGAACTGCGCCGTTCAGTCGCTCATAGGGGAAATTGTGACCGGTGATCGTCACCAGCCTTCCGCCCTTGGGCAGGCGGGACAGCGCCGAACGCACATGATGGAAATCGGCATCAGACACGCGCCCCTGCACGTGGAGCGCGGTGGAGAAAGGTGGGTTCATGATGACAACCGACGGCGTAACACCGTCCGTCAACCGATCATCAATGCTGGCCGCGTCATGGGTGGAGGTGACGGCGTCGGGAAACAGCCGCCGCAATAACGCCACGCGCGTCTCGGCGATTTCATTGAGCGCCAGCCGCGCGCCCATGATCTCGGCAAAAATGGCCATCAGGCCGGTCCCGGCAGACGGCTCCAGCACCACGTCATCGGGCGTGATACCGGCAGCGATGGCCGCTACCAGCGCCAAGGGCGTCGGCGTTGAAAACTGTTGCAGAGATTGGGATTCCTCAGAGCGCCGCGTATGGGTGGGCAGCAATCCGGCGATGCGGCTGATCATCGATAGAAGTGCTACGGGCGATGCCGCCTTTTCCTGCATGGCGCGGCCATATTTGCGCAGGAACAGCACCTGCGCCGCCTCGCAAGCTTCATAGGCGTCTTTCCAGGACCAGAAGCCCTCGGCGTCCGAGCCACCAAATGCCTCTTCCATCGCCTGGCGCAGGATGCGGGTTTCAATGGTGATGCCGCGCTCCAGACCGGCAAGGATGCGGTTGGCAGCGGTGAGGATGCAGCTTGCAGTATTCTCAGGCGTGCAGAATGGCGCGGCGGTTTGCACCGCCGCTGCGGGTAGAGCATAATTCATGGGATGTCTCCGGGTTGAGAGTTTGAAAACCGAACCGGAACAGGCTTTCTCTCACCCGCTCCGGTTCACCCTTCCCGGAAACTCCTCTCACTTTTCACCCGAACCGCCCGCCGTTACAGGTGAACGTGTAGGCATTGGCGGTGATGCTTTCCTCGACCACCCCGTCGGAGTTGAGAAACTCGTATTCCGTCTCCAGCCGCGCATAGAGCCAGCGGGCAAGATCACGCATTGCCTCGGCGATGATGTCCTCGGCATCGGCGGTCGCCTCAGCATGATCGCGGCGCACGTCGAATTGCATCGTGTTCTCGTGGCAATAGTGGCCGCGCTGGGTGATGATGGCGTAGAGCTGATAGAAGTTGCGCCGCTGAATCGCGTTCAGACGCGCGACGATGTCATGCAATTCGGCATCCTTGGGCGCATAGGCTTTGATCCTGGCGACGCTGCCCTTGGCGTAAGTCAGCCTGCCTTCGAAGCTCGCGCCATCCCCTTGCGACCAGAAACCTCGGAATTGAATGCAGGGCTTTTGACGCGTGCCGCCGCCCATCAGCCGGACGGGGTGGGCTTTCAGTTCGACGCCGAGGATTTCGCAAATGGTGGAAAAATCATCGTAAGTGCAATCCCACCAATCGTAATCGAGATTGCTGATCCGATACCATTCGCGGGCGCATTCCTTCGCGGCCTCAGTGAGTTCATCGAAGGTGAAGACGGTGGTTTCAATGACGGTCGGCATATGAGCCTCCATAAATGAAAGGCCCGGCCCTTCTTTTGATTTGCGCAGACTGTGCCGCGCGTCAGGCCGGGCCGTGATGGATAGGAATTGACGGAAGGTTCACTCGGCGGCGGTGAGAAATTCCGGCAGATCGGCCGCAGAAACGTCCGTCTCCGGCGCTTCCGTTGCATCCGTGGCCGCCATGGACTCGACACCGGACGTCCTCAGCGGTTCCGGCAACCAGCCGGTGCCCTCAAGCAGTCGCTCGGCCTGTTCGGCCATGTCGGATTTCTTGAGGTGGTCGATCAGTTCGGCCGCGGCATCGCCCTTGGCCTCGGTCACCGCCTCCAAGATGCGCGCCTTGGGCACCCGGTTCAGGTAATTCTCAGGCGTAGGTTTCCAGCCGGCGGCGGCCATGTCGAGAATAAGCGCGCAGGCGAGCTGGTCGGCATGATGCCGGCGGCCCTGTGCCCGGTTCCATGGCTCATGCAGGGCATTGACGGTGAGCGAGGCGCAATGGGCGAACAGCGCCATTCGGCTGTCATGATCGAAGTCGCAGAGGAATTCCCAGAGCAGATCGGGTTCGTCGGGAAGCTGCTTTTCCCAATTGGTCTGACGATCGTCAATAGCCTTGGCAGACGGGCAATCCTTCAGGTCCGGCCCCTGCACGGAAAAGCCGCTGCTTTTCCATGCGATCTCCAGGCAACTATCGGTGGCGTAGCGATAGAAGGTCTGGAGCGCCAACCCATGCAGCACGGCGATGAAGGCGATGTCCGGGTCGCCCGCCAGCGCATCGCGCAAGGCCAGCGTCCGGTGCGCGGTGAGTTCCATTACCAGCCGGTCCGAAAGTGGCTTGATGCCTTCGTCCTCCTCGTCTGGAGACGCATTACCGGATAGCGCGGCGGGATCGACCTGCCGGGTCTCGCCATCTGCACCGACATGGATGATTTCGACATGATCGCGGACGAAGGCGTCGGCGTCGGCTGCTTCGCCATCGGCCTCGTCCTCGGGCCGGACATAGCCGCGTTCGATCTTGAGCCGACCGTCGCCGTCGATGCTGACGAACACGCCCGCGCAAGCGATATCGGCGGGATCATAGATGACGGGCCTATCTTCGAAACCGTCGAGTTCGGTCTCGATTTCGGCGAGGCGCCTGTCGATCTTCTCGGGCAGGTCCTCGTCGCTTTCCTGGAAATAGCGCACTTCGATCTCAGCCATCTCATCGCGCAGGGCTTCGCGCTTTGCGTGCTCCTCATCCGACAGAGACTGCATTTCGCCTACGACGCGTCGCAAACCGCCAGTATGCCCATAGGGAAATTCCTGGGCGATTTGAATCCAGCGCCAGCCTTCCGCCTTGATCGTCTCAGCTTCACTGGTCAGCTTCGCGGCGACCAAGCGTTCCAGGAGCGCCACGTCCTGCAACCAGCCATCATCGTTCTGCGAAAACAGATCGCGCAGCACGGTGCCGCCCTCGGCTTGGTACGCATCGAGGCCGATAAACAGGGCGCGCTTGTCACGCGCAGCAACAGTGTTCTCGGTCAGCAGCTTCTTGATGTAATAGGGCGCGTCATTGTAGCCGCGCTTCACCGTCTCCCAGACCTGTTCCTGCCGGGCATGGTCATTGTTGATCGTGAAAGCCATGAGCTGGTCGAGCGTCATCTCGTCGGCGGCATAGATTTCCAGCAGCACTGGCGACACCGACGCCAGCTTCAGCCGCTGCCTGACGATTTGCGGGGTGACGAAAAACCGCGCGGCGATATCCTCTTCGCCGAGGCCCTGATCTTTCAGGGACTGGAACGCGCGAAACTGGTCGAGCGGATGGAGCGCCTGCCGCTGGACGTTCTCGGCGAGGCTATCCTCTTCGAGAATGCCGTCTTCGCGGATGACGCAGGGGATCGGCGCGGTTTTATTGAGGCGCTTCTGCTTGACCAGCAGCTCCAGCGCCCGGTAACGGCGCCCGCCGGCCTGCACCTCGTATCGGTCCGTGGCCTGACCGTCCTCGCCGGGGATGGGCCGCACGCTCAGGCTCTGCAACAGCGTGCGCCGGGCGATGTCTTCGGCCAGGTCCTCGATCGACACGCCCGCCTGCACGCGGCGGACGTTGCGGCTTGAGAGCACCAGCTTGTTGAAGGGGATGTCCCGGGACTGGGACAGGGTGATTTTCTTGGGGGTTGTCATGTCGGTTTCTCCAGAACGGGCGAGGAAAGCCTTCTTTCCCCTTCCAACCCGTCACGAAAAACCCGAACTTCCCTCTCACTTTCAGGCCGCTGCCTGGTTCAGGTCGAGATTGTAAACCTCCGCCCCCGCCGCCGCGTAGGACCGCGCCACCACGATCAGCGGGGCGTAGGAAAAGGCGCGCCGAGGTTCTGGATCGGGGTTTCTTCCGACCGCGATCATCGGACCGCTGATGGCGAGCTTCACTACCCGGTCGAACTCGACGCAGCGACTATCGATCACCGGCAGCCCGGCGGCAATGGCCTGGGCCTTGACCGCTTCGACGTCATAGCCAGAGAGGCTTCCGTTCAGATAGTGCAGCGAAAAGCCGCCGCGGCCGACCGTCAGATGACCGCCCGACGTGGCGAGCGCCCTGGCGATATCGGCGCTGTAATCACGATTGCGCATGAATGTTCTCCCGCGACGGGCCGCGCGGACCCGTTCCACGCCTGTCGACCCGTCATTGGGAAATGGCCGCCCCCGGACTTCGGGAGCGACCAGCATCTGAAACAATGAAAGGGGAAACGGCGCTATACGCCGCACATGCCGTCGCATTCGTCAGCGAAGAGATCAAGCTGCCCTTTGTCCGCCAGTGTGTCGAGGTCGGCCTCGTCGAGCGGCAGGCAGGAACGGTGCAGGAAGACCTCGCCGCGCAGATTGCGAAAACCGGTGCGGATCATTCGGTCGATGACGACGGCATCGTCCCAGGCATCGGGATCCTCCTCGCGCATCTGCCGCCATAGACTGTCGCTATGATAAGGGCAGCCGATGCAGGAACTTTTCGGCGGCGTGGGATAGCCGTGCCGCTCCAGCCAGCGCAGGCAGTCGCGGCGTGTCATGCCCATCTCAACGAGCGGAAAACGGTTCACCTGCCACGGCTCCATCGACATTTTCATGCGCACGATCTCGTCGAAGGAAATGCCGATCCATTGCTCAACGACCGGATGATTTGGCGAACGTTTCCCTGCGATGCCGACAAGTTCGCGCACCTTGCGACGGATCGGCACGATTTTGAGTTCCTTTGTGCATTGCCGCCGGATCATGCCGACCTTGCCCGACGCGGATCTGGTGAAAGCGGGGATCGAGGCCCAACGTTCGCCCTGCGCGCCTTTCACGAGCCCGTCGCGGATATTGCCGTCCGAGACGATATGCACCGGGAAGGGCAGCACGTTCGGTGATCTCAGCCAGGCGAGATGCTCATAGACCGCCTGCGGCTCCCAGCCAGTATCGGCGAAGATGGCGCAATCGGGCATCGGCCCGATCTCGCCGTGGGCGGCCATCAGGGCCAGCGTGGTCGACTGCACTCCGGCGCCGAGCGACAGCACGCGCAGCTTGATGGTGGATGTATCGGCGGGCGGCGGAAACAGCGCGTTCATGACCGCTCTCCCGTCTGCTGCTTGCGCCGCCATTCGGCGGGCGGATCGAAGGTTCCAGCCCAGATCCCCTTGCGAAGGAACTTCGCCATGCTTTCCTGGCTGGTGTAATTATAGAGGCGGTTGGCATCGCGATCGGCGATGGCCCAGCCCTCATTGGCGACCCAGACTGAAAGATTGTCGCTGCCCGCGTAGCAGATCGAGATGAAGCGGCCATAGGCGTCGCGTGTCTTTTTTTGCCAGACATCACAGTTGACCGTGCGACCATCAAGGAATTTGGTGAGCGCGGCGGCGGCCTCTCTGCCGCAAGGCCACGCGGCACCGTCGCGGCGGCAGATCTGGTCGATCTCCATGGCATCGACGCCATAGAGGCGGTGTCTTTTTCCATCGATCTCGATGGTATCCGCATCGATGACACGGGCCGGGCCTTTATACTCACTGTCGAGCGCGGGCCAGAAGGACACCACAGCGAAAAATACCATGCCGATGACGGCGCTGCCTTTGACGAGTTGAAACATCGGGAAGTCTCCTTTTCGGGTTGCGGGCAGACAGGCTCTCTCTTGGCCCTCAGCCCTTCACCCGCCCCGAACGCTCCTTTTCCTCTGGGTCCAGCAGCCGTCGGTAGCCGCCCCGCACCATGGTCCTCGCGCCGGAGAGCAGGCGCTGAACGCGGGTACGCAGGAAACCGGCCTCCCAATCCTCCCGGACCACCCGATCCCCGAACAGCACCGCCGCGATGTCACGCTGGCTGGCCCCGAACTCCGCCCCGTCAAAGGCGCGGAGCATCTCGATCCAGCGGCGGGCGCGGCGTTCGGGTGGGTAAAGGGATTTGAGCAATCGTCCGCTGCGCGCCAGGCGGCACAGGCGCTGCAGGGTCAGCGGCTTGATCTCGAAATCCTTGAGGCCGCAAAGCGTGCAACTCAGCAGGGCCGGGCCGGTGAGCGCATCGCCCTCTATTACCGCGAGTTGCAGATGCCGCGCGCCGTCGCTGAATAAAAGATGCTGGCCGTCATCGCCGCGTACGACGGCGTGGAACAAAGGGCATTGGCGACAATCGAATGTGTTGCCTGTGTCGACGTGCGGTTTGGCTTTTACCTGCAAGACCAGCGGATTGCATTCCGGCAGCCAGAAGAACGCCATTTCACCGTCGATCCGGCAACAGCGAACGCCCCAGCGGGCCAATCGGCAATCCTTGTCGCAAAGAATGTGTCCGGATTTATCGGGTGGGCTGCATCGCACATCGCGCAGATCGGCCAGAAATTCCGGGTTCCTTCGCAGCCATTGCCCAGCCCAGCCATGCCGGTCGCATGTGAGTAGCGGATTATAGTGTATGGGTTCGCGCCAATCGGCGCGGGGACTTATGCCCGGTTCAGGTTTCTCCTCAGACATGGCAGCATTCCTCCTTGCCGTGATCATCATCAGCAGACGGAAGAATGCTTGTTGGCGATGGGGTGTTTTCCGTCTGCCCTATCGATGATTATCGATAGGAAACGGCGGGCGCGCTTTTGCGAAAGGGTCGCAGCTTTTGAAATTGCGCCACGAAATATTCAAAGAGTTTTAAGTAAATCCGACAGATTTTGTCAGACATTTCCTCACAATGGCCGTATTCGCGCCATGATTGCATAAGTAGACTGCAATCTTGGAAGACAGGCTGCCTGTCATATTACGGGCGGCCTGCCCGAAGTGGATTGATGCATTCATGGGGGTGGTATGTCAGATGTTTTTATGATCGATTTTTCCGCGGACGCGCCATTGCCCTTCGCAGAACTTCTCGGGCGCTTCGCTAATCCGGCCGCAGTGATCAACCGCTATCTGTTCCATCCCAATCCGCAAGGCGCACGGCTGGTGTCGCCGCAAGTCACCCTGATCTTGCATGAGGATGAACCCTTCGAGATCGATTGGCGCGGGCCGTATGAATTGCAACCTGCCCGCCATCGCGTCGAAGCAGGCCAGTTTCATATCGTGCCCGCACATACGCCGATGGAAGTGGCGTGGGAGGGGGAGCAGCGGGCGGCGATCATTACGTTCACGCCAGATTTTGTGGATCGCGTCGTTCGCGAGCAGTTCAAAGGCGATGCGCCGCGCCTGCACCCACAAGCGGCGCTCAGCGATCCGCTTGTGCAAAATCTCTGCACTGCGCTGTGTGGCAAAATCGGCGCTAACGGGCATCACCTCCGCGCCTGCGCCGAGGCCATTGCCACCCAGCTTGTCATTCATTTGCTGGCCAGTTTCGGCAGTGGCGGAACCGTGCAGCCTTCGATTTCTGGCGGACTGACCAGTGCTCAGCAGCGCCTCACGCTCGACTATATCGGCACGCATGGGCGGCAGGAATTCGATGTCGACGAGTTGGCGGCAGCGGCGGGCCTGTCCAGACGCCACTTCCAGCGCGCTTTCAAACAGAGCTTTGGCGAGACGCCCTGCCGGTTTGCCCACAACACAGTGATGGCCGCTGCCGTAGAACTTGTGTTGGGAACCCAGAAATCGATCACCGAAATTGCGCTGGATCTTGGCTTCGAGAATTTCGGCAATTTTTCAACGGCGTTCAAAAGACATACCGGCATGAGCCCCGAAGCATTTAGAAGGCGGAATGGGTAGGGCGGTCTACACTACCCCCAACCCGCATCGTATTACGCTACTGAACAATCAAACATACTTGCTCGCTCGACTGAGAACGACGCAGGCCAACGCTATCGACATCCCCCCATCTTCCTGCTAAACAGGTTCTAATCGGCTTCATTCGGCTGATTTTGGTAGAACTTCGCGCTTCCCCGATTCTCTACGATCGGGGTATTTTTTGGCTGTTTGCCTAGGGCATGGGGCAAATCGAAATATGAGGCAAAGGCGATGGATGAACGCTGGCTGACGGTCGAGGACATATGCCTGTACCTGAACGTGAGCAATGAAACGGTCTACAAGTGGATCGAGCAGCGTGACATGCCTGCTCACCGCGTGGGACGACGCTGGATGTTCAAGCAGAATGAGGTGGACGATTGGGTGCGCTCCGGTGGCGCGTCGGATAAGCCCGACAACAATGACAGTGATGAGAAGCGGGGGTGATCATGCCAGAGCCGATCCAAGACAAAATCAGAGACGCAATCAAACAGTCGGAGGGGCTCTACCACCGGCTGGTTCTGCTGGTTGGCGAAACTGGATCAGGCAAGACAACGGCCATCCGCGATGCGGCGCACGAGCTTGATGCCGACGTCATCAATGTCAATCTGGCGCTTTCCGCCAAGCTGCTCGAATTGACGGCAAGGCAACGCGCCGTGCACTTGTCCAAGCTGCTGGGCGAGGCGGTCGAGAACGCCGCGCCCGTTGCGCTTCTCGACAACACCGAGATTCTCTTTGACCACGATTTGCAACAAGATCCCCTTCGACTCCTCCAAAGCATGTCGCGCAATCGCTGCGTGGTGGCTTCCTGGAACGGAACAATTAGGGACAATAAACTGACATATGCCGAAGCCGGGCATCCAGAATACCGGAGCTACGACCTGACTGAGACGTTGGTTGTGGACATGAAACAATCAGTTGCAACCGATCCAGCCGGTCGAGTGAGGTCAGCATGAAATACGCAGACCTGATCCAATTCGACCCTATCGAATCGGTTGTCCAGTTACGCGACGCCAATAAGGTCGATGCCGCGCGGCAACTCGTGAAATCCTATGTCATCTCCGAAGAGATGGCGGATAGGCTGATCAATCTCGTCATCCCGCAATTGCAGTTTGATATGCCTGCCGACAATAAGGGTCTCCTGGTCGTCGGTAACTATGGCACCGGTAAATCACATTTGATGTCGGTGATATCCAGCCTTGCGGCTGATGTGTCTTTGCATGACGCCATTCACCATGTCGGTGTTCGAGAAGCGGGTTCCCGCATCGCCGGTCGCTTCAAGGTGATCCGCACCGAGATCGGCGCGACCACCATGTCCTTGCGTGACATCCTGATCGCCGAGTTGGAAGAAAATCTCGACAAGCTCGGCGTGGATTACGTCTTCCCGGACCCGGACTCGATCTCCAGCCACAAGCGCGCCTTTGAAGACATGATGGAGAAGTTCGGTCAGGTCTATCCTGACCAAGGGCTGCTTATCGTCGTGGACGAATTGCTGGACTATCTGCGCACCCGCAAGGATCAGGAACTGATCCTTGACTTGAACTTTCTGCGTGAAATTGGCGAGAGCGCCAAGGATTTGCGCTTCCGTTTCATCGCCGGTGTTCAGGAAGCCATCTTTGATAGCCACCGCTTCAATTTCGTGGCCGACAGCATCCGGCGCGTGAAGGACCGCTTCGAGCAGGTTCTCATTGCCCGCAATGACGTAAAATTCGTTGTGGCCGAGCGCTTGCTCAAGAAGACCGCCGAACAGCAGGCGCGCATTCGCGAGCATCTTTCGCCTTTCGCCAAATTTTACGGCAATCTCAACGAACGGATGGACGAATTCGTCCGGCTTTTCCCGGTTCATCCCGACTATATCGACACCTTCGAGCGGGTGACCGTTGTTGAAAAGCGCGAGGTGCTCAAGACGCTCTCGCTGGCCATGAAGGAGCGTCTGGACAAGCCTGTGCCGGATAGCGAACCGGGGCTGATCGCTTTTGACAGCTATTGGAACAATCTGAAGGCCAATGCTGCCTTCCGCGCCATTCCCGAAATCAGAGCGGTGATCGATTGCAGCCAGGTTCTGGAATCGCGAATCGAGAACGCCATTGGCCGCAAGCAGTACAAGCCGATGGCGCTACGGCTCATTCACGGATTGTCGGTACACCGCCTGACAACAGGCGACATTTATGCGGCCATGGGCGCAACGCCTGAAGAGCTGCGTGATCGCCTCTGCCTGTTCGAACCAATGATTGCCGAAATGGGCAGCGACGAGCCGGACAAGGATTTGCAGACGCACGTCGAAACGGTGCTGCGCGAGATCCACCGGACGGTCAGCGGCCAGTTCCTCACCGAGAACAAGGAAAACCGGCAATATTATCTCGATCTGAAAAAGACCGATGATTTCGACGCGCTTATCGAAAGGAAGGCCGAAACATTTTCGGACTCCCAACTCGACCGCTACTATTACGAGGCGCTGCGCCGCGTCATGGAGTGCCAGGATGTCACCTATGTGACCGGCTACAAGATTTGGCAGCACGAACTCGTCTGGCAGGAACGTAAAGCGGCGCGAACGGGCTATCTCTTCTTCGGCGCGCCGAACGAACGTTCCACGGCGGTGCCGCAACGGGATTTCTATATCTATTTTCTTCAGCCCTATGATGCGCCTCGCTTCAAGGATGAGAAGAAAAGCGACGAGGTCTTCTTCCACCTGGTAGGTGCCGATGGCGCCTTCCTCACGGCGCTCAGATCCTATGCGGCGGCGCTCGATCTTGGCCAGACCGCCTCCGGCCCAGCGAAGGCGACCTATGAAGCGAAGGCCAATGGGTTCCTCAAGAGCCTGGTGCAATGGCTCCAGAAGAACATGAGCACGGCCTTCGAAGTGACGTGGCAAGGCCGCACCAAGCCCCTTGCTGAATGGGCCAAAGGCAAATCCATCCGCGATCTGTCCGGTCTTGCGCCGCATGAAACCGTCAATTTCCGCGATCTGGTCAACACCATTTCCGGCGTATGCCTCGCGCCCCATTTTGCTGATCACGCGCCGGATTATCCGGCCTTCTCGATCCTGATCACAGGTACGAGCCGCGCGCAGGCAGCGCAGGATGCGTTGCGCGCCATAGCAGGCCAGAACCGCACCAAACAGGCAAATGCTATCCTGGACGCGCTTGGCCTGCTTGATGGGGAGCGCCTCGATCCGGCCAAATCCCGTTATGTCCGCAGCATCCTGGATGTGGTCAAAGCCAAGGGGCATGGGCAGGTCATCAACCGCGACGAAATCATCAAGGATGATCTCGGGCTGGAATATATGGACCCGGCAGCCGCGAGGCTGGAGCCCGAATGGGCGGTCGTCCTACTGGCGAGCCTTGTATGGTCCGGAGATATCGTGCTGGCCATTCCGGGCAAGAAGTTCGAGGCGACCGATCTCGGCCACTTGGCGGCGACAAGCGTCGATGAGTTGATCCGCTTCAAACACCTCGAACAGCCGAAGGAATGGAACCTCGCCGCACTCAAGGAGCTGTTCACGCTCATGGGGCTCTCTCCAGGCATGGCGCAGCTCGTGACCCAGGGCCAGGACGAACCGGTCCGAACCCTCCAGGACGCGATAGGCAAGCACGTCCGGCGTATCGTCGAAGCCCAGCAAATGTTGCGGGAGGGCATTTCCCTATGGGGGATTGATCTGAGCAATATCGGCGATCTGATGGTGCGAGCGGAAAGATTGGGCGCGGCGAAGGAGTTCCTCGAAACAGCTCAAGCCTATTCCTCGCCCGGCAAGCTGAAGAACTTGAAATTTTCTGCCCAAGACATCGACATCCACGGGGAAGCGATCCGCACGCTTGGGCTGATGGAAACTCTCCGGGATTTCGTCGCCCGAAACGGAACAACAACCAATTGGCTCAGCATCGCCGAAACGGTGCTTCCCGCCGATCATGAGTGGACAAAGCGCGTGCGCGCAGCAAAGGCGGATCTGGAAAGCACCATCCGGGGCGCCGATCTCCCTCAGGTGCCGGGAGAACTGGACCGCATGGGTGGCGTATTGCGCCCCTTCAAGCGCGAGTTCATCACGCTCTATATGGATCTGCACACACGCGCACGCTTGGGCGTGAATGACGACAAGCGCAAGGGCGCGCTCACTTCCGATCCGCGTTTGCAGACGCTGCAAAAACTCGCCGGCATCGAACTGATGCCTCGATCCCAACTGACCGATTTCCAGAACCGTCTGGCCGGGCTCAAAAGCTGCTTTGCGTTGACCGAACGCGATCTCGACGCTTCCCCGGTCTGCCCGCATTGCGGCTTCCGCCCGCAACAAACGAGCACGATCAGTGGTGCCAACCTGCTGGCGCAGATGGACAAGACGCTTGATGGCATGATGACAAGCTGGACATCCGCGCTGCTCGCCAATCTCGAAGACCCGATCACGCGGCATAATCTCGATCTCTTGCCGCCAGCGGAACGGCAAGCCATCACAGATTTTGTGACGGCAAAGGCGCTGCCTGAACCGCTCAATTCCGATTTTGTCGCTGCATTGCGTGAGGCGTTCTCCGGCTTGGTGCGGGTAACAGCGAGCCTCAGGCAACTGGATGAAGAATTGCTCGGCGATCAGGGCGCGGTAACCGTCGATGATTTGCGCGCGCGATTTGAATCTTGGATCGACAAGCTCCTCAAAGGCAAAGATCGCCAGAAAGCACGCATCGTTCTGGAGCTTGACCAGCACCAGATCGATGAGGGTCAGGGGGACGGGGCATGAAGGCCGATCTTTTCGAGAATATTGACGAGGAAAACCGCGCGGCCAAGGCGACCGGGCCGGTCACGTGTCTTGGCACGACCTTTGCCAATGATGACGAACGGCGCACCTGGTTTACCGAAAAGCTCCGGGAGAAGTTGAAGGATCCAGAATTCCGCAAAACTGAGGGATTCCCCATCGGTTCGGATGAGGACATCCTCGCGCTTTCCGATCCACCCTATTACACCGCCTGCCCGAACCCTTGGATCGCCGACTTCATCGCCGAATGGGAGGCGCAGAAACCGGAACAGCCAGAGGGCTACCACTATCACCGCGAACCCTTCGCGGCCGATGTGAGCGAGGGCAAGAACGACCCCATTTACAACGCGCATTCCTACCACACCAAGGTGCCGCACAAGGCCATCATGCGCTACATCCTCCACTACACGCAGCCGGGGGACATCGTGTTTGACGGGTTCTGTGGAACTGGCATGACGGGCGTGGCCGCGCAGATGTGTGGCGACCGCGAAGTGGTCATGTCTCTCGGCTACCAAGTGAAGCCGGACGGGACCATTTTGCAGGAAGAGACGGATGAAGATGGCAAAAATGTTTGGCGGCTATTTTCAAAGCTGGGCGTACGCAGGGCGATCCTCAATGATCTTTCTCCGGCCGCAACATTTATTGCATATAACTACAATACACCCGTATCGCCTTCTCTCTTTGAGAAAGAGGTCAAGAGTGTCTTGAAGGAGGTCGAGCAAGAGTGCGGTTGGATGTACGAAACCAAGCATGCCGATGGGCGCAAGGGAAAGATCAATTATACCGTCTGGTCTGATGTATTCGCTTGTGCAGAGTGTGCTGGAGAAGTTGTCTTTTGGGACGTGGCCGTCGACCGTGAAAATGGAAAAGTGTTAGATGAATTTCAGTGCCCACATTGTGGTTATTTACTAACAAAAAGAAATCTTGAAAGGTCTTGGAGGACAGTATTTGACAAAACATTAAACGATTCAGTTCGCCAAGTTAAACAGCTCCCTGTATGGATTAACTATTCGATCGGCACTCAGAGATTTGAGAAAGCTCTCGATGAAGACGATAAGGCACTTTACGAATCAATTGCCGATTTTGATATCCCTTATTGGCATCCGTCG
>Ga0316208_1000902_pt1 | contig 31518 bp, 23 predicted proteins | sample 3monopyrite_MG_FD_204944 | JGI IMG/M metagenome (GOLD analysis project Ga0316208, IMG submission 204944) | Microbial mat bacterial communities from mineral coupon in-situ incubated in ocean water Damariscotta River, Maine, United States -... | ecosystem: Environmental > Aquatic > Marine >... | reverse complement strand
CTGGCAACCCCGCCGCCACGCCCCGAACAAGTCACCGATCAACTCGCTTTCAACTGGCAAAAACTAAATATCTTCAGCGAACTGGGCAATCACTGGTACACCAGCGTTGTGCTTTGGTGGGGCTTGTTCGTAGCAATCATCCTGGGGATTTTCATACAATTCTCCGGGTTGTTCTATCAATAACCAACAGGCGAGCCGGGCCAGTGATGCCCCTGGTGAATTTCAAATGAAGATTAGTTACCGTTAACACAATGGCAGCATGACCAAGGGGTTAACACCCCCGACTCGCCTTCAGCTTGCAACAGATTGAGAAAACCTAAATGAATCCATCTAAAGAAGCGGGGCGAATTGTTTGGGATCGAACTCCCGGCAATCCGGAAGTTTCGCATCCTGCATTTGTCGGGCGAATTGGTATTGCGCGGGCAGATATTACGCCGCCGGTTGAGATCTACTCCAGAAACTGGGGAGCCGCGAAACATGATCAGGCAGAATCGATCCACAAGCCGCTCAGCGTGACTGCCATCAGCATCGCTTCTGAAGAACATCCAACGCCGCTCGTACTACTCGATTTCGATTTAGGATGGTGGCGGACGGAATCGCTATTTCAATCATTTCAGAAAAGGCTGCTGGATGAACTTTCGCTTCAATCACCAGAACTGATTATCGCCTTCAGTCATACACACGCCGGGGCTGCTTTTATTGATGGAGATCCTTCACTACCGGGAAGCGAACTGGTCGAAGAGTATCTACGACACATTTTGCAGACAGCAATAGAAACAGCCCGGCTTGCGATCAAAAACGAAACCGAAGCCATTCTCGACTGGCATACCGGGCGCTGTGATTTGGCATCCAACCGTGATTTTATTGATCCGACCAAAAACGCGAATCGAATCATTTGTGGTTACAATCCGCATGGCAAAGCTGACGACACATTACTGGTTGGTCGTGTGACCAATTCACAAGGGACGATCATCGCCACTCTTGTCAATTATGCCTGTCACCCCACCACATTAGCCTGGGAAAACAAAACGATTTCGCCGGACTACATCGGCGCAATGCGGGAAACAATTGAAGCCGTCACTCATGCCCCGGCTCTGTTTCTGCAAGGCGTTTCCGGAGAGTTGTCGCCGCGGTATCAGTATGTGGGAGACACCGCGGTTGCGGATCGGCACGGGCGGCAACTTGGTTATTCCGCCCTGGCAACATTAGAAGCGATGGAACCTCCCGCTACAAAACTGGTGTTCGATTCCGTCATGGAATCAGGAGCACCACTAGCCGTCTGGCGACATCAGCAAACAACCCCTTCAAAGCAATTGCAAGCCTGCGAATCATCCATTGAACTGCCGCTGAAAGATTGGCCTAGTGCTGAAGAATTAGAGGAACAGCAACGAACTTGCGAGGACCGCACATTGCAGGAACGACTCAGACGCAGGCTGGCAATTCGCCGTGGCGTGGGCGATGGGCAAACTTATTCGCTTTCTGTTTACACCTGGAAAATTGGCGATGTCGTACTGATTGGTAGTAAAGCGGAAGCGTATTCGGTTCTACAAACAGAACTCCGCAGCCATTTCCCTCAAGAAACTCTCGTTTGCATGAATTTAATCAACGGCTCGATCGGCTACCTCGCCCCTCGGGAATTGTACGACAAAAACGTCTATCAAGTCTGGCAAACGCCGTTTGCCAGCGGCAGTCTCGAAGCAACCATCAAAGGGATGGTACGAATTATAGATCAGGTTGGTAGGTAGTCGTCGTGGCCGCTATCGCAGACTAAACGATTAATCCCCGAGTATGTCATTGAGGAGCAATTCAACGTTTGCGTTTTGAAATTGTACAATTTCCAACAATTCATACCGCGAAGGAGTTTTGGGGAGTGTCCATTTCGTCTTGCCATCTTCTTGGATTAATTCAATCAACACATCTTCCTGCCAATCGAATTGTTCCTCATCGTAAAAATACTTATAAGAGTATTTATAGATAAGTATGTGCCATTCTTTGTATTCAGCGACAAATAAGGGAGAAATAGAATCGGGGCGTTTTATGTGCTCGGATCGATCTTCCCATGCAATATTGTGATCACGTGACATCTCGATAAGTTTCTCGCAAAATGCCTCCCATTTCTTACTGTCATTCATATCTTTGATCGCCATTTTTTATCCTCTATCGCATTTTCTAGAATTACTTCTATTCCGGTTAATGAATTGATTAAATCTTCAACTGTTTTTTCTTGAAACGATTTAGACTCGTTGTTTTTAGCATCCTCTGCAATGATAATGCAGGCCTTGACGGACTTCTTAACCAAACTGCTATTAAGATTGTCCCTGACATGCTCTAGCAAAGAGAACACTCGAATAGCTTCCGGCTTAAAAGCTACCCAGTCTTTTGTCTTTAGTTGTTCTCTTAAATTTTTGAGATGAGCGCGAACCTTAGTCTTTGCTTTAGGAATTAGTACAAGCTCACGAAAACGACTCGCCACAGATTTTAGTTGAAAAGCGACATAGATTGATACGATGAGAGAAAAAATTGATGCAATCGAACCCACATCATGCACTACCGGAGGAAGTAACTGCTGTTGCACAACAATTTCTGAGTTTTCAGTAACTGGTCCCAATTGTTTACCTAAATCGCTAATAGCCCGCATGGCATAGTTCAAGTACAAAATTGCTTTAGCTCTCTCTAACTCTAAATGAGGCCTCAGTCTGTTTTGCACACGTACGATTCCGTGCATTTTATCGTGAGAGAGAGTTTATAATCAAGATGTAATTTGCTCCTTTTTGTAGTTTCAAGAAAGACATGCAAGGTTGTGATTTTGTGATTACATGATTTTGTTCAATGTTCGCTAGGCCATCTCAGCAATCGCAAACTTTGGGAAACTTCACAGTGATCTAAGGATTAACGCAAAATTAGATCTGACTTTTTAACGTCGGTGTGGACTCTACAGTTTTCATTCGCTATCGGTAGTGATATTTTCGGTTCGTTTGAGTGAAATGATTTGTCCGGCTTTGTTGGAATGATCTGTTTTGTTTCCTCGCACATCACCACCATGAACTCCGTTGAGTGAAACTGCAACATCGCCTGCCTGAATAAAATTGTCGCGGATCATCACGTCGTGGCTCGGTTCGGGATTGTAACGGGAGGCTCCCCAGACGTAGATGCCGATTCTTTTCGTTTTTGTTTTCTCCTCGTTGGTTTTATTAGCCGGGGCATGGATGAGAATGTTATCCCGAATGATCAGATTTCTCGCATAGCCGAACTGAATCAGCGGTCGGGGGGAATCTGTGCCGCGAATAATATTTCCCTGCAGCAGAATATTACGATTGCCGTTGCCTTCGATGCGCCCGTTGACAACATTATCACGAATTATCAGGCCATTGACCCCACCTGCAAGAATCGAATTTCGGCAACGGTTCGCGATGATCTGAATGTTCTTTGTGCCGTCTGCGTGTTCAACATGTATCGTTGAACCGCCCGGCGTGATCGAGTGTTCCAGGTCCTGACAACCGGTAACCAGATAATTACCATCCTCTTCTCGCCCGGCTAGTTGAATTCCCTGTCGAATAAAATTTCGCAGCGTTACATCACGAATCGTTACATTTCGGCTTCCCAGTGAGATGCCAATACAATCGCCACAGAAATATTCGATCAGGCAGTCTTTAATGGTGATATTTTCAGAAATCCCCTTAACAGTGCGAAAGTAGATACCGTGACACTGCTCCGGCGTTTTCCCCTTCACATATTTGGGATAGGTGTTGCTGCCATCCAGATGCAAATCTCGGATGGTGATGTTTCGCACTTCACCTTCGGAAGAGCCAAGCATTCGCCAGAAATTGGATTGGTTCACTTTCGGATCATATTTCAAAATTGAAGATGCCCCTTCCCCTCGCAAGGTCAGGTTCGAACAGAGCGCAAGAATCGGCGATTCCGCTTTTTGCCGGGAAATTATAAACGTCCCGGCCGGAACAAAAACCGTCCCTCCCCTCGCCTCACGACAGGCATCCAAAGCAGCAAGCACAGCTTTCGTATCATCACTTTCATCATTCGCAGTAGCCCCGAAAGCAGTGATATTAAACGATGCCGCCCTGGTAGTATTCGCAAACGCAATAACCGTAACAACTAGCGTAATCATTTTGAAAATGAGAGATAATTTCAAATGGAATTGTGGATTGTTTACATTCATCAGAAGATTCTTTCCGAAGAAGAACAGATTAATATTCCAATACCCATTAGCAATTGAATACATGGTATGCGACGTGATGTTCGGTCCGCAATAGCGGCCCCTACTGTCTTCCTAACGCCCAACGCCTACTACCTAACGCCTAATAAACCCGTACCTCGCAGAGGCGGGCGTGGTTGATGCCGTTGGTGGCTGTGATGGTAATGCGAATCGATTGAACTGGCGAGTTGCATTTTATTTTGTGAACTCGTTTTCGTTGATAGTTCCCGTTGATTTCAATGAGAGAACCCCAGTTATCACCATCAAATGCTTCGATATTGTAATCGCGAACGGTTTCCGGTTGAGCAGTTCCCCATTTCATTGATTGAGTGTAGCCATCGTGTTGGCTCAGTGTCAGATGGCGATGCAGTCCGGTATCGAAAATGAGATGGATTTCGGTTGGCTCGATCGGTGTTTCCCAATTTAGTTGAAGTGTGGCAGGAAGTTTTTCACCTGGATCGGACATCCAGCGATGAGTGCCGGGATGTTCGCGGTCAACCGGGGCGCCTCGTTTTCCGTGAACGCTTCTTGTTTGTCCTGAAATGACATTCACTGCTTCACTACCAGGCACTTCGCTCGATGCGTGAATTTTTGCGATGCGAGCCAGACCGCATTCATCTCGGTTCAAATAGCCAATCAGATACGCATCGTCACGGAGTAATTGTTGTTGAATTTTGTTGATGATTTTCTGATTCGATAAAAGTGCTTTCGGTTCGATGTTTTCCTGTACCGCCAACGCTGCTGCTGTGCCAACCCCTTGCCCCATGACGGCGCATGTTGCCATCACTCGGGTGGAAGAAAACGCGACATGCGTTGCAGAAATGTTTCGTCCTGCAAACATCAAGTTGGAAACATCACGGGCGGTACAAGCCGTAAGTGGGATATCATAAAGATGGGGCACTTCATGTTGCGTGCACGGCTGGAGTAGTGGTGCATCGATCCCTTCGGGCGGGTGCAAATCGAGTGACCAACCGCCAAACGCGATGGCATCGTTGAACTTTCGAGAAGTGAGTAAATCCTGTTCGGTCAGAATGTGTTGACCGATAAAACGCCGGCTTTCCCGTTTACCCGGCAGAAAACCGAACCAGTCAATCGCCCAGTTCGCTGCATCAAACGGGTCTTCCCCGCTCGCTGTACCCGGCGGTCCATTTTTGACGTGATCCCAAATGCCGAGTACAATCGCAAGGAGTTCATCGCGAATCTGTTCGTTCTGTTTGAGCGTATCAATCTCGCCGCCCCATTCCGCCCACCAGTAACCGTATTCGTGAGTCGGTTCCTCATCACCCGGAGTAGCGTAAAGACGCAGTTTCAATTCCTCACGAGTAAACTTTCTGGCCCATTCGGGAGCGACAAACGGCATCGCAGAATCATGCTTTCGAGCCTGCATTAAAACGGTTGAGCCGAGCCGTTTGTTGTCTGCTTTTTCCTGAGCAAGCGATTCCCCAAATTGCTCGCGACCCTCCCGGCCTTCCATAAACGCAGCTCCGGCTTCGGCGGCAAGACGTCCATCGCCGGTGCAGTCAACAAATATTTTTGCATCGATGACAAATCGATCTTCCGTACTTTGACGCTCTGCAATCGCTTGCTTGATGCGATTTCCCTGCATCATAACCGAGGTAATCGCGGTGTTGAGCATCAACGAAAGGTTCGGTTCTGCACGACATTTTTCGTAGAGAATCAGATCGAACATCGAAACAGAACGCTGTGGGTTACGAACCGCATTATCCAGGCGAATCTCTTCGATGATCCCCCCTTCTCGCGCTTCGGTCCGTAATTCTTCGCCCCGTTCGGAACCACCCGTGCCGTTGGCTCCGACAATGTGCATCCGGATTTCACTCGATGCGTTTCCACCCAGCACCGAACGATCCTGACATAAAATTACCTTCGCCCCAGATCGAGCAGCCGCAATCGCACAGCAAACCCCCGACATCCCCCCGCCGGCAATAAGGATGTCACAAGATAAAAAATGTTCGTCTATTAAAGCCATCGAGACAGGGGTGTTCCTAAGTTCCGTAGGGTACGCTGTGCGTACCACATTCGTTGTTTGATATCTGCAATAATGGCAACAAGAAAGACTTGAAAATAACCTCAGATGTCTACGGTACTAATTCTCTTTACGTGGCGAGATGATGTTAATCAGTTTGCAGGCGATTAAACCGCTGATAATATTGACCGCTAAGGCAACCGGGCCGATCCATTGAAAACTGATCGGGTCATTCGCCAGGCGGTATTCTTTATTAGTGAGTGGATCGATCTTCGTAATAATTTCGGTGCCGAATGTTGCGGGATCAATACCGCATTTTTCATGCAGAAAAAAGACGACTGCTCCTGAAAATGCCAGCAGTAACGCGGTTGCCATTCCTAAAATCATCCCGACCCAAACCCCTGCCGGGCGGACCGATTTGACGAATAACGCAAAGAAGAACAACGAAAACAAAGGTGTCACAAACAGGTTGACGACTTTATTGGTTACCTTGGTAATATTCCCCTCGATGTTACCGATATACATGCTGCCGAGAACAATCGTTACGCCAATTCCCAAGGCAAGCAGACGAGCAATAAGGATATGATATTTTTCTGATTTTGGCTTCAAACCGAAGCGGTCAAGTAAGTCGGTCATCACAACTGCTGTTATTGAATTCACACCAGAATCGATACTCGACATCGCCGCTGCAAACATCGCCGCGACGACCAATCCTGAAACGCCCATCGGCAAATGGAAGGCGATGAATAACGGGAACAGGTCATCTGCATTATCTTTCAAATCCATCTGATCCGGTATAAAATCGGGATGTGCTTCAAAGTATGCCAGAAGTGCAAACCCGACAAGTGCAAGTAGCAGTGTGACCGAAGCCCCGACAATCATTTGGGTGGCGACTGCTTTTCTGGCTGATTTGGCATCACGAGTTGACATAAATCGCTGTACCGAAACCTGATCCCCACCCGCGGTGCAAACATACCAGATAAAAACAGAAAGGATTGTTCCAACCATGGTAATACGCGTTTGCGGGTCGAAATCGAAAACTGGCTGATGGTCCCAGTTCGCGTGCCAGGTGGTTGGGAACCAGGCGAAGCCACCGAAATCGATGGTGACCATCACGACAATCATTAATGCCCCACTAAATAGCAAAATAGTCTGCATTAAGTCAGTAATGACAACCGCTTTCAATCCTCCCAAAGAGGTATAAATAACGGAAACGGCTCCGGTGACCAAGACAATCAACGGGATCCATTTCTCATCAACATTCATCATGACTGTCATCGCTTTGGAAGCGAGATAAACCAGCAATGTCATCCAGACCAGGCGCATCATCAAAAAAAGGACCGCACCGAGCAAACGCAGGCTCAGCCCCAGTTTTTCTTCCAGTAGTTCGTAAGCACTGGTCACGCGCTGCCGCATGTAAACGGGAATCAGCACGTAACCCACAACCAGAAAAACAAAGGGGAGCGCAATCATGCGTGTCAGGAATACAGGCCCCTTCCCCAGAATTTCGCCGGGCAGCGAAAGATAAGTAATCGTGCTGAGCAGCGTCGCGAATAACGAAACACCAATCAGAATCGGATTCATGTTTCCGCTGCCAACAAAATACTCTTTCGTCGATTCCTGCTTGCGCCCAAACCACCATCCCAAAGCAATTGTTGAAACAGCGTAGATGCAAATAATCGCCCAATCGATAACAGTAAGTCCTGCTTGCGGCGGCATCGTTAATTCCTGTAAAATAAAACGAGATAAATGAAAGGAAGAATTCCGCTCATGCCCCGGCGGCTGAACTTTCTTCGTCGCTTTGATTTGAATCATCCTCTTTAGCAGATTCCGGTGGAATCGCAGCGTAGGTACCTGGCTTAATTTGTGGGCCTGTTTTGTACTGTTTCAAAATCGAATCGAGATGTTCGCTGTCCATCACTTCCATTTCAACCAGATCTTTGGTCATGTGTTCGAGGATCTCTTTCGATTTCAATAAAGTATCAGCGACGGTCACCATGCACTGATCAATAATACGTTTCACTTCCTGATCAATTTCCCGCAACGTATCTTGCGAATGTTCATAATCGGCGGAACCACCAATTCCTCCCGCGAGAAACGGGGAGCGTTTTTGCGTCTGGTAGTTAATGACACCCAGTTTCGGACTCATCCCGAATTCCGTCACCATCCGTCTTGCGGTATCAGAAGCTCGTTCTAAATCGTTCTGGGCGCCGGTTGATTGTTCGTTGAAGATGAGCCGTTCTGCTCCGAGACCGCCCAGCATGACACATATTCGATTTTCCAATTCCGATTGTGTCACCAAAAATCGATCATCCTGAGGCCGCTGCATCATGTAACCCAGGGCACCAAAACCACGGGGGATAATCGAAATTTTATGAACCGGATCGACATGAGGCAGCGCACACGCCATGAATGCGTGACCGCATTCGTGATACGCGACTCGCTGTTTTTCGTCTTCCCGAATGATGCGATTACTTTTTTCCAGCCCGGCGACAACACGTTCAATTGCTTCTTCGAATTCAGCCATCGAAACTGTTTTACGATCATTTCGAGCAGCCAGCAGTGCCGCTTCATTTGCAAGATTCGCTAAATCTGCACCAGAAAATCCGGGCGTTAATTTTGCGATATGCAGCAGATTAACTTTGTCATCCATTTTGATTTTAGCCGCATGCACCTTCAGAATCGCTTCGCGCCCTTTGAAGTCGGGGTTATCAACAAGAACATTACGATCAAATCGCCCCGGACGCATCAACGCGGGATCGAGTGTTTCCGGGCGGTTGGTTGCCCCCATGACGATTACACTTTTATCCGAAGAAAAACCGTCCATCTCGACAAGTAACGCGTTGAGGGTTTGCTCCCGCTCATCGTGACCGCCGGGCATGCCGCTGCCGCGTGCCTTGCCAAGTGCATCGAGCTCGTCAATGAAGATGATACTCGGTGCCTTCTCAACCGCCTGTTGAAAAGTATCTCGCACGCGAGCCGCCCCCACACCGACAAACATCTCAACAAAATCGGAACCGGAAAGCCCGAAGAAGGGAACGCCCGCCTCTCCCGCAACCGCCCGGGCAAGCAATGTTTTCCCCGTTCCGGGAGGTCCGACAAGCAGCACGCCGCGCGGGATACGCGCTCCCAGTGCCTGATACTTGGCGGGCGTTTTCAGGAACTCGACAATTTCCTGAAGTTCACAAACCGCTTCGTCAATTCCTGCGACATCTTCGAAAGTCGTTTTAATATCATCCTGTGAAATCAACTTGCCTCGACTGCGTCCAAACGACATCGCACTACCTGCCCCGCCCATTCGACGAAACATCATAATGAAGAACAGTACAAACAGAACAAGCAGCAATAAACTGAACAGCGATTCAAACTGAGCCGGCGGCGAGGAGCCATCGTAATCGATCTTGTCTTTTCTCAATTCATCCTTCAAGGCAGCCAACGCTTCATTGGGAATCCCGACGATGTTAATGCGATATTTTTGCAGTTCTTTCTTTTTGCCGACCTTATTATTTGTTTCGTGTGCTGCCTTTTCTGATTGTTCTTTTGAAGTTGCTTTCTTTTTTTCGCTGGCAGCTTTCGATATTTTATTTGTTTTGCTTTTCGACAGGCTCAGGCTGGCGACCTGTTCCTTCGACATGTTTTGAAACGTAATCGAAGTGATCCCGAAAACAACCTCATGCACATTTCTGGAATTAAATTCACCCGAAGCAATTTTCGATTCAAATTCGCTCAGTTTGATTTTCTTGCTGCGCATATCGCTGGTGTAATTGGTAATCAATGCAGCGAGTAGAATACCACCAATTAACAAGACCCAAAATGTGGTGCTGGTTGTTTTTTTCTTCTCATTTTTGGGATTTTCCGGATCAGGAGAACCTGGCAGATTGGGACCATTATTCTCTGGCCCAGACTGTTTTTGTGACATCAATTATTACCTGATAATTCTATTTCACTAGATATAACGGGAACTGCAAATGACTCTACTGAATAAAAATAATCCGAACAGAGGCAACTTGTTCAAAATGAATCGTTCTACCTGATTCGGTAAGAAACGCCATGTAGATATGTCACTCTAAGTATGAAATGAAGCAGGGTCAACCGGGAAGAGTCTTTTTCCCTAGGCTGCTCAGTTTCTTGGCTGCATTGACTAATAAACCGTGACCGATATGCTGGGCTTTGGGAAACAGGACAGTAAAAAATAGCCGACACTTGGTCTCATGGTTCATCATGTCTTATCGTTACAGCTCGCCTCCTCGCTTTTTAAGGTCTCCAGGCCGACTGTTGACCGTGATGCTGCTGGCCATATTTGTTGTCGAAGTGGGGGTAATGCGTGCATTGCCTTACCTGCTGCCCCAATCTTTGAACAGTCAGACAGAAGCAGTTGTTGATGCCTGCCTGCTGGCTTTAGTAAGTGCTCCTGTTTTGTGGTGGATATTGGTTGGTCCGCTGAGGCGTATCGCGTTGGCAGAAATAGCTCGTTCTGAAACAATTGTTGCCAATGCGAGTGAAGGTATTATATCGATTGGGGCTCAGGGGAAAATCGAATCGATAAATCGATCCGGATTGCAACTCTTTGCGATCGAATTAACAGACGTCATCGATCATTCAATTAAAAAACTAATTCCCAATCTCGATATTGGTGAACAGGCTCCGAATCAACAATTATATTTGAACGCGAGGCGGTCTGATGGAATCCATTTTCCAGTTTCTATTTCATTCAGTAAATTGCCGAACGGACAGTGGCGAAAATATGTTGTGATTATCCACGATTTGACCGAAACAATCAAAGCCGAGCAGGAACGTCTCCTGGCTGTTCGCGAGAAAGAAGCCTTGCGCTCACAGCAGATGACAAACCTGGCTCAACTGGCAACCGGTGTCGCCCATGAAGTCAGAAACCGCAATCGAAGCAACGAAACTGGGCGCTTATGACTATCTCTTTAAGTCGTTGGAACTGGATGAACTTCGCAGTCTAATTGATAAAGCCTTCCATCTGAGCCACATGATTCGTGTGCATCCCTCGGTTCCCGGTTCAGATGAAGAAACTGAATCTGAAGCAATTGTCGGTCGCTGCTCTGCCATGCGAGAGGTTTATACATTTATCGGACGGGTCGCTCCACAAGATATTACGGTGCTTCTTCTGGGAGAAAGTGGCACCGGAAAGGAGATCGTTGCTCAGGCAATTTATCATCACAGTCTCCGTGCCGATGGCCCGTTTCAGGTCATCAATTGTGCTGCGATCCCGGAAGCATTACTTGAAAGCGAGTTATTCGGTCACGAAAAAGGATCCTTTACCGGAGCAGAGCGTCAGCGAATAGGAAAGTTTGAACAAGCTGATCACGGAACAATATTTCTGGATGAAGTTGGCGACATGTCCCCCATGACACAAGCCAAACTATTAAGAGTGCTACAGGAAAGAACATTCGAAAGAGTCGGCAGCAACAAGCAGGTCCAAGTAGATGTCCGCGTGATCGCAGCCACCAATCGTGATTTGAAACAGCTTGTAGAAGAGGGGGGCTTTCGGGCAGACCTGCTTGGGAAGTCCTCCCATCACGGTTTCTACCGGATAAGTGACGTAGCGTTCGACTTCCACCGGAGATAACGAGCCAGCATTGGTCACAACCTGAATCTGCACGTTGGTCATATCAGGCACAGCGTCGATCGGAAGATTAAATGCAGAGTACAGACCGGCGGCAGCCATCAGAAACTTCCTCGCGATAGCCCAGCATTGTTTCCAGAGACTGCCTGGCAATACGCAGACGGCGATTAGCATCGGCAACATCACTTTCTGCCTGCAGTTTTTTCTGGACGCAGCTGAATTTCGCCTGGTCACAAATCGCGTGATAAGCCGCACTGGCTATTTGTTGGTCACTTTCTCTCTGTCGGATTAATCGCCCGGAGACCGATCCGGTATTGGCAAGTGGCTGTATTTTTTTTATCAGAGTTTTTGCAAGTAAATCTTTCGAGTAGGCAGCCAGTATTTGCTGCCTGTACATCCCCAGTGTCAGGTCTGCAAACGATTTTTCGACCTCAGAAATGCTTTTATTATTATTCAATTCGGCGAAAAGGTGTTCAAGATGCTCTGCGATTTTCTTTTCGCGGTCGTATGTACGAATAAATATTTTCAACTCTGAGCGACGCTTCAGAACATCAGCACGAGCCTGACCTACCTCAGGACTGTTGATGACAGCCAGCAGGTCGCCTTGCTGAACACTGTCCCCTGGTTTATTCAAGACATCAACAAGAATCCCACTCACTGGAGCCTTCAGGTCAATTTGTTTTGCAGCGTCATATCGAATTCGCCCCGGAACCAGATGATGATGCTGAACCATTCGAAGCTTAACAGGTTCGATCTTTAAGTTTGCTGAACGCAACTTTCCATCAGATAATGTAATCAGATTTTGCGATTTGCCTGCTTGCTCGACTGCCGCCCCTTTTTCCATCGCATGGCTTTCGCCTGTGGTATCGAGTTCATGAACCACGAACCAACCGACTGCCAGAATGCCAAGTAAAAAAAAGACGGGCACCGCTTTGATGATCAGTTTCTGGATACTCATTGCCAGAATGCTCAAGCCTGTACTTTATTTTTTATGCCAAGATTTCCGAGATCCAATTCTCATTTCATTCGAGAGATCCATTCGGTTCCTTAATAAAGCAATTGCTGTACCAGAATTTGTCAGATACCACCTACGTTAAGAAAATAGCGTTCTTTCTGAAGAATTGTCCAAAAACAGCAGTTAACAGACAGAGATGAGACGGCAACAAGCACGACAGGACCATTTGATTCAATTGAATCAATCAAGAGGTGGATAATTGCTATCCACTTTGATGGTCAAATAATATCCAGTAAGCGAGAGAAGCGAGATCCCTTTGTACCCGATAATTGAAATGCTATTGGATACTACCTGCTACCGGGCTTAACCTGTTCGTATATTTCAGCGTGCTTTTTCGATTCCTCGAGTCGACCAACATTTTGATACGCATCGACGAGCCAACCATGAATTCGCCAGTCACCCGGAAACTTGAGCAAAGCCTGTTCCGCTTTTTGGATTCCCTGTTGAAATTGATCGGTCAGACCAAGCATATGAATCTGACGCCCGGTAGCATTCCTGTCCCAGGGATTGATTTCAAGATAGGATTGAAGATAGCTGATTCCTTTTTCGAAATCTTGCATTTCAGAACACAACAATCCAAGCTGTAAAAGAGCCTCTTCCTGCTGAGGCTTGAGCAACAAGACTTTTTCCAGGTATTCTTTTGCTTTTGGTTTTGATCCATAAAGACGTTCCATGATTCCGATTTTAATCAGGAGATGAACATCATCAGAATATATTTCCAGAAGCGGTTCCAGTTTTTGACTAGCGGCTCTGGCAAGATAAACATCATTATCCTGTTGGGCATAAATAGCCATCAGTATTGCTTTGGCTCTGTTAACAGCCTGTTTGGGAAGAATTTTTTCAGCATGATCATGAATGACCAGTTTCTCACTGGCAGCGCGAGCTGGTGTGAAGGATTTATTTAATGGAGCTTTCAACACTCGATGATCAGTTTGTGATGTGTGGGGAACATCGCTTGCGTTAAGTGAGGGCATATGGCAAACGATACAAGAATCTTCAGGTGTTTTTTTCAGTCTCGATTCGACCAACATACTGCAAGTTTTTTTGTTTTCAGAATGACAGGCCAGGCATTTGTTTCGGTAAAAAGAAACCCGTTGTTTTTCATCGGGAATCATATGAGGGTCATGACAAGAGGTGCAATCCATTTTCCCCTGACTGCCTTGATAACAGGCGGAACTATGCATCTGTTCGACATGGCTCACCGCTTCAGTTGTACTCCCCTTCACGCCAGTCCCTTTAACAAAAGTGATCCAGATATCGCTTAAGTTATCACCAGGCCTGAAATCGTATTCGGTTCGAGCGTATCTTAAAATTCGATTTGCTCCGACAAGGTGACACTGATTGCACAGGCTTTCTCTTTGACGTGAATCCATTTCATTGATTAACAGAATCGGATCTCTCTCAATGGGGTGCTCTTGAGATGTACCCTGCTGGTAAGCAACATGCTTGGCTGCCGGGCCATGGCACCGCTCGCAACTAATGGCAGCTTCAATCATTAATCGAGACGATTGGGGAGCGGCATGGGCAGCAGAACCTTCGATATCTGTCTTCTGAATTATTTTTTGATCAGGAGAATCAACAAAAATATTTTCACGTTTTTGAGGATCCGTATTAATGCGACCGACATGGCAGGTGATACACCCATCAACAATCCGACGTTCAAAATGCGGATTTCTGACTGAATACCCCGGTGAAAGCCCCCAGCGTTTCGCACTGGAATACCATGTGATTGGCGACTGAAATAACAGCCCCTCTTTTTGAAGAAGATAAGAGCGTCCCCGTTGTCCAGACCCCAGGTAATATTCCACAACATGGTCGAGTTGATAGACGCTCTTGCTTACTGCCGTTTGCTGATCAGGTTCATTTGTATTGCCTGTCTTGTTGCGCTGGGAACTCTTCTCTGGAACACTTGTTTTTTTTTCCTGCCGATACAATTTTTCCTCGCGATGAATGATCGTCCCATCTTCTTTTTTTATCGCAGAATAGGCTAATCTGTCGTTTGTTAGAAAATGAGCAATCTCATAATTTGCCACCACCGGTCCGGTAGCCAGACTTCCTGCCGACTTTCCCATCGGATGTTTGGCAAAAAGTGCAACAATTTCTTCGTGGCACTCCTGACAACTTTGGCTCCCTGCAAAATGCTGGTCTGGAGATGCAGGACGAGAAACTAACTCTGGTTTTTCAGCCTCTTTACCCGATTTGTTTGGGGGAAGTTCTTGAGAATACCTGTCGCATCCACTGCAAACAATGGAAACGCAACACCAGAAAAGAGATGAAATGAACCGTTCAGAACGCATCATTCGGAAGCTTCTTCTATGATAGAAATAGGGGCTGTTTGTCTCAGGTCTATACTTTGGCCTGACTCAACTTGCATCGATTCCGATACAGGAGGAAGTGTTGCCCAATGCACAACAATATTACAGACTCCCTGGCTCTCTCCCAACCCAAAAAACAGACGTGGTTGATGTGTCGTACAAAAACTGCTTCCGGCAACGAGCTGCTTCACTATTTTTGTCTTGCCGCAAGTTACTTCCACAATAGCGCCTATCCCTCGCCTGTTTGTGGTAATTCCATTCAAGCCGATGTCTAACCAGTTGCCATCACGTTTTTCATTTTGCAACAACGCGATTCGCTCTCCCTGTTGGACAATCATTAAATCAGGGTCGCCATCGTTATCGAAATCGGCTTGTGAAACAGCTCGTCCCAAATGAGTTCCCTTGAAATATTCACCCGCTTGCCCAGTCATTTCCTTCCATTGATTCTTTTGATAAGAAAATAATTGTGCAGGCATTTTCCATAAATCGCCTTTATCACGCCAGTCATCAATATGACCGTTTGCCATAAAAATATCCATACATCCATCGGCATTAAAATCGTTCATCACCGTCCCAAAGGCAAGGTAAGGGATTGTTGGTTTGTGAAATTTTTGAATAGATGTCACATCACGAAAGCCAACATCTCCCAAATTCTGATACAGGGTATTCGATTCATTGGAAAAATGAGTAATGTATAAATCAGGGTAACCATTGCGGTCGTAATCACCACAGGCAATTCCCATACTCGCCTGAAAGTGTCCCAACCGATCCATTGCGCATCCCATCGCAACACCTTGCTCTTCAAACCTTCCTGGACCTGTTCCCAGAAAAAGATGATTGGCTGTCACATCGTTTGCGACATAAATATCGGGCAGACTGTCCCGATTAAAATCCGCGACAACAACCCCCAATGACTTCCCGTCGGGGGCTTCCAGATTCCATTGTTTAACAACAGAGCGAAATTGACCATTCCCCAGATTTTCATAACATTGATTATCTTCCGCTTCGAGGTTTTCAGGATGGCAAACTCCCGGCGAGCCATCTTCTTTCGTGCAGACAATGGGATCATGCACATCGTACTGCGTGTAGTTGCAAACATAGAGATCAAGATCGCCATCCAGATCGAGATCTGCCCACGCTGCACTCGAACTCCAATGGGGATCACCCACTCCGGCAAACACGGTTACTTCCTCAAAAGTTCCATCTCCCAGATTATGTAGAAGAACATTCGGGCCAACATTCGTGATATAAATGTCATCAAACCCATCGTTGTCATAATCGCCAACAGCCACTCCCTGACCATGATATCGATCAACAATCTGAGAGTGTTCCAGAATCGATTGAAACTTCTTTGCGCTGATGTTTCTTAATAATTGGTCTCCCTGTGGATGGGGCTTTTCAAGCAGGGGGTCACCACCTTGAACAAGAAACAGGTCTGGATAGCCATCACGATCATAGTCAATCCAACCGCCACCGCCGCCCGTTGATTCAATCATGAATGCCTTGCCGTTGGCTCCGGTATCGAAAACAAAATCGATCCCCAGTAACTCTGCAACATCCTCGAAAAAAGGAGCAGCACACGAAGTCGTATCATCCTTTTGGTCAGACTTTTGGTCAGAGTCAACGCCAGGCGGCTTTGTTCCCGTTTCCAAAGTGCTGTCTGTTTTCGTTGCCACTGCATGAGAGTTGTTGCGAGACGGAGAGACCTGTTCAGCAGATTGATCAGAACAGCCCGTCAGCGCGAGCATCAGAATAAGCAGGCACGAATCAAAATAATAATGGTGTAACTTCATATCGGTATTAAAATAGAAACATCATCGTGATTGTAGAGCAGGGAGATTGTTTGAGTGTAAAAGCTCTCCACGCTTCTCCATAAAGAGAGCTGCCAGACGAAAACAGGTCTCCGGAAAATTCACGGAGACCTGTCTTTAATTACATAATTATGCTGGATTGAAGATTAGAATTCTCCAACATTTTCACCACCTGATCTGGTTGCCAGTGCTCTTTGCACCTGCACGGCAATGTTTTCAGATAGAAAACGAACAGAGCCATCACCCAGGACACATTGTGCCCCACCGGAGTGTACACTACTGAATGAAGAGCAGCGACCATCGTCGCCACCGTTACCACCAACCACTTTTACAACATCGGTATTGATCGCTTTAACCAATGAATCAATGGCACCAATTGGACTGAACCAGAGGCCATGCTTGTTAGATTGCCCAGCTTTTTGACGACCTTCCTGCCAGTTGTGGTTTTCAAAAACAGCGATGGTGTTAGAAGTTCCATCAACCAGATCTCTCATTTTGGCAGAACCGCGCCACCAGAAAACACCCCCTAAACTTGGAAGGTTTTCCGCATTTTCCGTGAATTCATGGCCTGGGTCGACCCAAGATGCCCCCGGAAGCTGACCATCTCCGCAATCTTTCCATCCTGTCCAGACGAATCCCATGCTACCAACGTAGTCGGTCCTTGCACCAGTCATATTACGGCTGTTTCCATTCCAGCCATTTCCATCATATACTCCGGCTCCAGTGTTAATTGCCCCCTGAGGGTTACTAGGACACATGAGTGTAGAAATGGGCTGAATTCGAGCAATTCGAGCAGCTACATTATCTAAACCGTAATGAGTTGTTGCCGGATCAGTATTAATAAAATCAATTGTGTCGTACAAGGGCGCCTGTTCTAAGTAGGGTAGGCTCATCGTGATCCAGGAAAATCCCCCCAAGTTAGGATTTGCCCCATTTCGCGTAGGCTCATAATTCATAGGGTACGTGTTGTGCACATCGTGATAGTTGTGCAAAGCCAGGCCAATTTGCTTCAGATTGTTCTTACAGCTTGAACGACGGGCTGCTTCTCGTGCTTGCTGAACGGCTGGTAACAATAGTGCAACGAGAATAGCAATGATCGCAATGACAACTAGCAATTCGATCAGTGTGAATGCTTTCCGCATTCTCCATGGGTTTAACATGGCAACTCCTTAAATAAAAAGAGGACAAAAAAGTGAAAACTGAATCAGTTCAGTCAGATCTTATGGTATTTCAATATTAATTACGTTATCACCATCGGCAGTAACAGTAATGGACTCATCAGTTTTTTCTTCAGAAGTGTATTTTGCAGGAATAGCATCTTTTGCATCAGGACTCTTGGGCTTTCCTGTGCTATAGTCCATCTCAGCGGTATTACTTCTAAGTAATACCTTGTACTCCCCGGCAGGAGCCCCTTTTTGTCCTGCATTGGTAGCGATCTCAAAAGTGCCATCTTCCTTCGTTACTCCAATCAGCATAGGAGCCTCTGTTGTCCCTTGCGCCGCAAGAGAAACAGTAACTTCCGCCAAGGGACTACCCCCTTTGGTTACTTTCCCGGTTACAGGGAACACAGTCAGCTCTTCAGCCCCGCCTCCTCCACAACCAACAAGAAATGGACAAAGAAGAAAAGCAGAGAAGATGAAATTTTTCATAATGGACTTAAACAAATAGATTAGTTATAGGAACGAAAAAAATTGAATGATCAATCGCGTACGAAAGATGATCACCAATTAAATAGCATGAAACGCCAAAGAAAAGAAATGTGAAGGGAAAAATAAGTGAAGATTCTCCCGCACACATCCACCAAAGGTTATATTATTCAAGATGGACAATCAATAGTTTTTTGATAATAATTGACTAAAACATCAAAATGTACCGAATATATCGATTTGTCCACTTCCTGCTTCTTCACATAGATATCGTTAATGAATGAAAATCATCAAAGACCCAAAACGCGACGAAACTCCCACATCGAAAAATGAAGGAGATCAAAGTCAATTTCCAGGTTGGCGAATAGTACGATTGCTTGGCTTGCTGGTTGTTTTGGTTGCCTGCTTACTAGGTTACAATGGATATCGAGCTTCACTCCCAGGGAAGTATCAAAATTTATATCATGAAGCGAACCAGAATGAAGATTGGAATAATGCGGAATTCTGGGCAAGAAAATGGACAGAAGTAGATAACGCTAACGGTGATGCCTGGCTGGCTTTGGGAGATGCGTTACAGACGCAGCAGAAATGGCAAGAACTTTCTGATGCCCTCTCGCAGTTCCCGGTTGATGACAAAAGAGCCCTGAAGATATTGGACATGAGAGGGGACTTACTGGTTTCCGAATTGAACGATATTGTTGAGGCAGAAGCGAATGATTTAAAGCTGCTCAAGCTGGAACCATTAAACGCCTCTGCCAGACAAAGGCTAACCTATATCTACAGTATGACACTCCAAAGGGAGAAACTATCACAATTGCTTCGCGATTCCGTTCAATTGCAGCGTGAACCACAAGAGGCTTACTACTATCTGTTTTCCTTATCGAATCTGAGTTTTTCAGATGGATTATTAGTTACAACCAAGTGGCTGAAAAAGAGACCTGAGTCTGAACCGCTGCAAATTGCTCAGGCCATTTTTTCCGTCCGCACTAAACCAGGAAAATCACAATCTTTATTTGAAAAGGAAGGCATCCTTCCCGGTGACTTTTCGCTGCTTGAAAAGTGTAAAAATAAATACCCTCAAAATGTCGAAATTTTCGCTTATGAGATTTATCAGGCGATGATAAAAAACGACGCTGAAACCGTCGAAAAGTTAATCGAAAAAATTGATCTGGAAAAAATCCACGACAGCAGAATTTTTCGTTATCGAGCATGGCTGTTCAACACGCAAGGGAAAATTAAAGAAGCATTGGCAAATTGCAGAAAAGCATTAGAGCTCAACAAGCTTGATTGGAGGATTCACCTCGATTTAGCAGAGTTGGAAAGGCTTTCAGGAAATAAGGAAATTGCTGCAAAACATGCGAAACTTGCTTCACGCGGTAAATCCATCGAAACTTCGTTCCAAGCTCTTAAAAATGCGACGGTGGCTCCATTCGACCAATTAAAAACTCTTTATGAATACATACGCGATTGCGGCGAAGAAGATCTTGCATTTGTATTAGGCAAACGCCTAAACCTCTATTAAAATGGGCGAATGCTTTATCTCGGGGATCATACTTCCAAAGAATCTCGTGCTATTCTTACACGAATCAATCTCTTAATCAGTGAAATGCTGCGCAAAAGTGGCAGGATATTTTTTACCACGAAGATGAAAGATGTGAACCACGCAGGCACAGAGAACACCGAGGCAAAACAAAATGGAAACGCACGATTATTGAAAAAAAAGTATTTCACGCAAAGACACCAAGACGCAGAGAAGGAAAGAAGGAAAGAAGGAAAGAAGGAAAGAAAAACAAAAGGAAGAAGTTTTTGTGGGTTGATTATGATTAATAATCTGTTTTCAAAAAGAGTTTTTCACATTGCGCTCTATAATAATTGAGCCTCGAATGAACGAATGAAGCCACTTTGAAAAACTTTTCTTCTTTTTCTTCTTCTCTTTTTTATATTTCTTTGCGTCTTGGCGTGAAACCTTTTTTTTCTTTTGCTTCTTTTTTTGTCTTTTCTCTGAGTGGAACGCCGTAAAGTGAAGCTGTAGACTTTCGAGAGATCAGCCTGCGAGAAAGATTGTTGAGGCAAATAATAGGCTAAAGAGTGAATCAACAAAACTGATTTACTTCGCTGAATAGTTACGTTAAAAGTTTACGAACGGTGCGCAGATTATTTCTTTGAAAAACATAACTTCAATAAGGCATACAGGTTAAGCATCGGTGACTATCCTGCGATCTTTTACCATCAAGCGGCTGAAAATTGATTCGCGTTAATGGGCGTTCATTCGTGGTTCAACACTTTCAAACCAAACAGATCTGATTACGCAGTCGCCTTCGGCTTGCCATTAATCGCAGTATCAATCATTTTTTTTCGTCTGTTTCGTGAATTTCGTGGTCAATTCATCAATCTCTGCGTCTTTCATCGAACTGAGTGGTAAATTATATTTTCTGTATGGTCCCGGCTATGTCGGGTTAGGTTTATGTTGCTGCAATGGTTCAGTTTTTGGTGATCACTTCATCTGCAGTGAACAGGATATTTGCAGTGACTATCCAAGCTGCCAATTCGTTGACCGGAAGCCCTTTGGCGACTTCGGGGCTGCCGACTTTTATCAGGCTGGCAGCTTCTTTCGGATTCGCGTTGAATCTTTTTAGATCCTCCTGATAACCTTTCAGTAGAACTTGCAGTTCTTTTGCGTTCGGTTTTCTGGATGTGCAAAGTTGGAACATATAAGTTGCAACCTCTTCGGGGGAACCTCCCATTTGTTTCATCGCACGGGCGGCAAGTCCCTGGGCGCATTCCAGGTACTGCGGATCGTTGAACAGCAACAATGCCTGCATCGGCGTATTGGTACGCTCTCTGCGAACACAACTTGATTCTCTGGAAGGACCATCAAAGGTCGATAGCTCAGGCGGTGGGGCAGTTCGTTTCAAGAACGTATAAAGAGTTCGACGATGAATTTTTTCCGGTCCGGTGTCTGGCTTGAAGCGGGCTGTGTTGGACCCAGTGTAACCAACCGCATACCATAAACCGGCTGGTTGTGGAGGCTTCACGCTTGGGCCGCCTCTTTTTTCTACCAGTAACCCGGAAACAAACAGTGCTTGGTCGCGAAGCGGTTCAGCATCGAGCCGGAAACGGGGACCGCGTGCATAAAGTCGATTTTCTGGATCTTTCTCGAACAGCTTGGGGGTCAATTTTGAAGACTGTTGATACGTGGCGGACATCACCATCGTTTTGAAAAGTTTTTTGACATCCCAGTTCGATTCACGAAAATCAACAGCAAGCCAATCAAGTAGTTCCGGATGGCTGGGAAGTTCTCCCTGTGATCCAAAGTCAGCCGCGGTTTTGACCAGTCCCGTGCCGAACGGTTGCTGCCAAAAGCGATTCACGGTCACACGAGCCATTAGCGGATTCCCTGCGTCGGTCAACCATTTCGCCAAGCCCAGGCGATCATTGCTCCACTCTTTTTTCATCGACGGAAGTGAAAGAGGTGTGCGACGAACCACTTCATCCAGGTGCTGATCGTATTCGCCACGTTTGAGAATGTAGGATTTTTTCTTCTCTTTTTTCTCTTTGAAAATTAATGTTGTGGGGATTTTGTTGTAGAAATCATCCCGAGTTTTTTGCAGGCTGTTTTTCTCATTATTCAAAGTCACAAATTCTTTATCGCTGACAACTTTATCTCGGTAATATTTTTTCAATTGTGCTTTCTGCTTATCGTTTCGATCTTTTGCCTCTTTTTTAAGGATCGCGAGAATCTCTTTGGGAGTTTGTGAGATAATCGGGTTCTGTTTGTTGATCGAAAGACGAAATCGTCCGAATTGGTGCTGACCGTATTGAGATTCATGCTTCAATACAATTTTCAACAGTGTCCCTGCTTCAAAACCGAATGGTTTCTCTGCGACGAAATAAGCAACACGGTTCTCCTTCTTTTCGTGTCCTGCAATCGCCCAGCCGGTTTGTGGTTTTCCATCGATCGCGTTCAATACTTTGAAATCGCCATTTGTCTGTTCGTAATCTGCCTGAGCAGTTCGGAATTTAATCGGCTGCCATTTTTCGGGACTCTCTGGAGAAGCGACAAACGCTTCAAATTCGCTGAGGACAACATTACTGTTTGAACTTCGCCCTGCCCCGCCGTTTGTCAGCGAAGGATCGATTAAACCTTCCAGGCGAATGGTAAGCCAGTCCGTCTCCGGCACAGTTGTCTGAACGTCATAAACTTCCTTAGAAGGATTCTCGCCGCTGGCAAGCAGAGATTGATCGCCAAGCAGTTTTAAGGTGGCTCCCCCATGAGACTTGAATTTCTTAGGAGTCAGCACGAGCCAGCTTGCAGCAACCGATTCATTTTGTTGACTTTTCTTGAGGACGCTCGCTTCCCATTTTTTTTGCAACTCATCAATACGTGGAGAGATTGCTGCAAGTGATTTATTTAATGCGGCTAGTTTGGTGTCATACTTGGCAAGTTGTTTTTTCTGTTCTGGATTGAAGACCCGAATAACTGGAGCAGGATCTTTTTTGTTCCCATCAAGCGGGTTGCCATCCATACTGTTGAAGTAGGCAAACAGAGAATAGAAATCGTGCATCGTGTAAGGATCGAATTTATGATCGTGACAGCGGGTACAATCGTAAGTGGAACCGAGAAAAACGGTTCCGAAAGTAACAACACGATCGACCACATTTCGAACGTAAACTTCCTCTGCAATTGAACCCCCTTCACTTGTCGTGACATGGCAACGATTATACCCGGTTGCGATAAGTTGATCTTGCGTTGGATTTTCCAGAAGATCACCTGCCAATTGCTCGATCACAAATTGATCGTATGGCATATTTTTATTAAAGGCTCGCACGACCCAGTCGCGATACGGCCACATTTCGCGATAATTATCCAAATGCAAACCATGCGTGTCTCCATAGCGGGCAGCATCGAGCCAGTACCGCGCCATGTTTTCGCCGTAGCGGGGAGAAGCGAGTAAACGATCAACCACTTTCTCGTAAGCGTTGGGCGATTTGTCTTTCAGGAAATTGTTGACCTCTTCAATCGTGGGAGGCAATCCCGTTAAATCGAGAGTCACTCTTCTTAATAACGTAATCCGATCTGCCTGTTTGCCGGGAGTTAACTTTTCTTTTTCAAGACGTGCCAGAATGAATCGATCCAGCGGATTTTTGGCCCAATCTGTTTGTTTGACTTCAGGCAATTTCGACTTAACTGGAACCAGGTACGACCAATGCTCCTGCCATTCGGCTCCCTGCTTGACCCAGAGTTTTAGCCTTGCAATTTCTTCCAGCGTGAGATTTTTTTCAAAATCTTCGGGGGGCATCACTAAATCGGGATCGTCTGAAAGTATCCTGTTGATTAATTCGCTGGAGTCGACATCGCCGGGAACAATAATCTTCTCTCCGGAGTCTCCTTCCCCCAACGCAGATTCTTTTTTGTCGAGGCGAAAGCCCCCTTCTCGCTGTTCTGCATCTGGCCCATGGCAAGCAAAACATTTTGTGGAAAGAATCGGGCGAATCTCATCGCCAAAACTTACCAGGTCTTCAGCGCCGGCTTGAGAAGAAAAAGCGAACGCGAAAATCAAAGCAGAAACAGCAAGTTTAATTTTCATCATAAACCTCGGCAGGAAGTATTGGAGTGTTTTCGTTTCAGTTGAACATCATTCGGGACCAACGCAACTAAAGGAAACCTCTATCAATTCAAAAGGAACACAGACATTTATCAATTCAAAAGGAACACAGACATTTCAAAAGGAGCACAGACATTCCTGTTTGTCTCGTAAAAGCATGCTACATTGCAGGCAGACAAGAATGTCTACCCTCCGTTCAATTATTTTGAATTAATAGAAATCCCCTAAACAACCTGTAAGATAACTTTCATCTTGGGTTGATCTTTGCTGTCTATACTGGATAACATCAGTTGACATTATCTGTATTATTGCATGCTTTGTAAACCGTAGAAATGCTTTACTGAAGAAAAAAAGAAATTCCTAATGGCTGATCTTATCCAGGTAATATCAGATGAATTAGTCGAACATTGGGTCAAAATTGTAACCGCTGCCCTGTTTATGCTTGCAGGATGGTTCTGGGGACGCAGGAAAGAACGAAAACAATGGGAGAGGCGAGAATTTCTTGATCGACTAAATATTTCATTAAATATGATCGATGAAAATAAACTCAAAATAAGGACCCTGTTAGAAAAAAAGAGCCTTGAAATATTTTTGAACACAGAAGCTGTTTCCCGCATTCAAGAGTTGGCTTCAAAAACAGTTCCAGGGAAGCCCATCATTCCAATTCCGGCAAAAGATTGCTGGTACTATTTGAATGCGGTACTCAATGAACTTTCCGAAACATTCTCTCAAGGGCAACTGGCGAAAGATCTTGGTATTCCCACTGCCTGCGGGCAATATTTAGTTTGCCTGACAAATGAGGCCGATGGAGCAGTTAGAACACGAAAATTGCGAGCGATGGTTATTCAAAAGAACCTGTTGATAAATTTACCAAAGCAGATGCCGACTTTGGAATCATCTCATCATCAGACAAGGTGGGAAACATTAAAGGAACTTTCCCGTTCCTATAAAAAAACGCCATATTATTTCCTGGATGTAGAGTTAGTGATTCCCGGAATTAGTTCAATGGTTAAAAAAAACGACCAAACAAAGCTTGATACTTCTGAATTCAAACCAGATAATAAAAACAGCAAGAAAGCATCCCCCTGAATCCCTCCTGTTAAACAAGTTCCTCAAACTCTTAAAAGGTGGCCTGATGAATTCTCTCCAGAAATCGCCATTAACTGATTATGCTTTACAACAAACACGCCGGCATTTCTTTGGTGGCGCTGCGATGGGCTTGGGGACTGCCGCTTTGGCTTCGCTGATGCCACAACAACAAGCTGTTGCGGGTGGTGGGTTGCCGAGTCTTCCCCATTTTGCACCGAAGGCAAAACGGGCCATCTATTTGTTCATGGCCGGTGCTCCTTCGCAGATAGATACGTTCGATTACAAACCAAAATTGAACGACCTGTTCAACGAAGACCTTCGTAAGATGCCGGATATCCAAAAAGGGCAACGCATCACGACGATGACATCCGGTCAATCATCACTGCCGATTGCCCCCTCTAAATTCAAATTTGCTCAACACGGAAAAAGTGGGGCATGGCTCAGCGAATTACTTCCCTACCATGCAAAAATGGTGGATGATCTTGCAATTATCAAAACAGTCAATACCGAAGCGATCAATCACGATCCAGCAATCACCTACATCTGCACCGGAAGCCAACTTCCCGGAAGAGCAAGTTTGGGGTCATGGCTCAGTTACGGCCTCGGTTCGATGAACGACAACCTCCCCTCGTTCGTCGTGATGACACCAACATGGACTGGCCGTCAACAGGCACAGGCGCTATACAACCGACTTTGGGGATCCGCTTTTTTGCCAACTTCTACGCAAGGGGTCGCGCTGCGGGCTCAAGGAGATCCCGTTTTATTTTTATCGAATCCGGAAGGAATTGACCGAAATACCAGGCGCAGCATGCTGGACCGACTCGGCGCTTTGAACGAGCAAACTTATGAGACAATTGGTGATCCCGAAACACGTGCACGGATTGATCAAGCGGAAATGGCATTTCGTATGCAGGCTTCTGTTCCTGAACTGACAGATATTTCCGGGGAAACAAAAAAGACTCTCGACATGTACGGCCCCGATGTCACCAAGCCGGGGACATTCGCAGCAAGCTGCCTGCTGGCCCGCCGGATGGCGGAACGCGACGTGAGGTTTGTACAAATTTTCCATCGCGGTTGGGACCAGCACGGCAATATCGGGAAAGATCTTGTCAGTCAATGTAAAGATATCGACCAACCGGCCTGGGCGTTGATTAACGACTTGAAGCAGAGTGGATTACTGGAAGACACTCTTGTTATCTGGGGCGGAGAATTTGGTCGAACCGTTTACTGCCAGGGAAAACTGACCAAAGAAAATTACGGTCGCGATCATCATCCGAAAAACTTCTGCATCTGGATGGCAGGCGGCGGCATTAAACCGGGAATCGTTTACGGCGAAACAGACGACTTCAGTTACAACGTCCTCGAAAATCCGGTTCACATTCACGATTTGAACGCGACCATTCTACACTGTCTGGGGATCGACCATAATCGATTCACAATACCATTCCAGGGTTTGGATTTGAAAATTACCGGCGTCTTGGATAATGGTCCGGTTAAGGGAATACTAGCTTAAGTTTTGCAATACGACTCCGTCCGCTTTATTTGTTTTATTGAATAGAATGCTTCCATGCTAATTCGCACCTTGCTTGCCATTGTTGCTTTATCAATTATGCCCTGCCATTCTGCTTTTGCAGACGATGCAGATGTGAATGTCACTGCTGATGTTGTCTACGGTCATAAATATGGCCTCGCTTTAACATTTGATGTGTTTACCCCCAAAGAGAATGCCAACGGAGCCGGCGTCTTATTTATGGTCAGTGGAGGGTGGTATTCGAGATGGTCGCCACCGGAGACTCTTGAGAAATGGATCAAGCCTCTCACCGGCAGTGGCTTTACCGTCTTTACCGTTCGGCACGGGAGTAGTCCAAAGTTTTCGATCCCGGAAGCTGTTGAGGATGTTCGCCGAAGTGTTCGGTATATCAGATTGAATGCAGAGAGGTTTCAAGTCGATCCCAATCGCCTGGGGGTTTATGGGGGAAGTGCTGGCGGACATTTATCGTTGATGCTGGGGACAGCTTCTGATGACGGGAACCCCAAAGCAAAGGATCCAGTGCTGCAGGTGAGCGACCGTGTTAAAGCGGTCGTCGCCTGGGTTGCACCAACCGACCTGCAAATTATGGTGTGGGACGCTCCTAATCATTTGCCTGCCTATGAACGATTCCCGGCATTGGAACTCGATCTTAAAAAAGCGAAAACGTATTCGCCGCTTATTCATGTCACCAACGACGATGCCAGCACGCTGCTTGTTGCAGGCGATAAAGATACGCTGGTCCCAATCAAACACAGCCGGAATATTTATGCAGCATTCCAAAAAGAAAAAGTTCCCAGCCAATTGGTCGTGCTGGAAGGAGCTGGTCACGGATTTAAAGGCGAACAGCACAAACGAGCCTTTGACGAAACGGTTGCCTGGTTCAAAAAATATCTCAAATAGCATTGAAACAATTTCTCTATCGCTCAATTCTATTTTGCAAGTCATGCTCTCTCACGCACACAGTAAGCCGTGTCATTGGCCTGCCTGACTCAACCGGTAATGAACGCACCTTTTTTCAGGCGTACCGCTTTGCCAGTTTGATTATCGAAACGAATGATGACAGGCCAGTTTGAGTATCGTTTTTGATTCGTCGATGAATTTAGAATACTCTCGATCCAGTTGATAAAATCGCCAACGTTTTTCTGCTTCTCGCCGTAGCTGTAAGAAATGAAATCGGCTGAGGTCGTGATTTGATCGGGAGTTCCCATGATAGAGGCAACTTCCTGCTGAGTTTGCCCGATATGCAGCGAGGCAGCATCCAGAAAAATCTTCCGGTTTTCCGTCATGACCGAAATGCCGAAGCGAACCATAAAGATCATCGAAACCATTAGCGTGAAAGTAATCGAAAGTGACCAGAATCTTCTGAAAAAAGAAGGGGAAGTCAGAGCCGGTTCATTCATGGATTCCCCTTTTATTATCCAACACCAAGGTCAATACTTCGTATCAATTAAGAAATAATCTCTTTCATCACATGCCCATGCACATCGGTCAGTCGGCGGTCTACTCCGTTGTGACGAAACGACAAAGCGGTGTGATCAATACCGAGCAAGTGCAAAATTGTCGCGTGGATATCGTACCCTTGCGTAAAGTGTTCCCGGTCGAGCGGTTTGTAGCCCCATTGGTCACTCGGCCCGTAACTGACACCTCCTTTAATTCCGCCGCCGCATAGCCAGTTGGTGAAAACATACGGATTGTGATCACGCCCTTTGCCCCCCTGAGTAGAAGGCATCCGACCAAATTCTGTTGTCCAGAGAATGATCGTATCGTCCAGCATTCCACGCTGTTTCAAATCTTGAATCAGTGCCGCCGAACCGCGTGCCATGCCGTTTGCCAATGGGCCGTGGTCTCGTTCAACGTCTTCATGGGAATCCCAGTTGCGCCTGGGGAAGCCGTTATCGTTACCGGACCAGATTTGCACAAACCGCACACCGCGTTCCAGCAATCTTCGTGCAATTAAACACTTCCTGCCGAAGTAGTCCATCTCTTCACGAGAGTTAATTTCTTTTGACCAACTCGCAGAACCTCGTTCGATGCCGTACATATCCTGAATGTAATCGGGTTCTTTAGAAATGTCGAGAGCTTCCGGAGCCGCCAGTTGCATGCGGGCAGCCAGTTCGTAAGAGCGAATCCGAGAATCGAGCCGGGAATCTGTTGCACGCATCGCAGCATGTTTCTGATTCAAAGAGGCAAGCAGGCGATGCGTTTCCTGTTCGGTCTTCTGCGTAATGTATTCACCATTGTTATGCGGGAAAAGATCGTTGATTGGCGTTTTGCGACCGGGAAAAATAACAGTCCCTGAATTTTCAGAAGGCAAAAAAGCAGCATCCCAGTTCTTGGCACCGTTGGAAGCAAACCCGCGTTTGTCGGGGAGAACAACAAACGTCGGCAAGTTTTCGTTTTCGCTACCCAGGCCATAACTGACCCAGCTACCAACTCCCGGAAAGCCCGGCAAGTTGAATCCGGTTGTTTGCAAAAGCGTCGCCGAAGAATGGACACCGGTTTTACCAACCACGTTGTGAACAAACGCGATATCATCCGCACACGCCCCCAAATCTGAAACAGCATCGCTGAGCATCTTTCCCGATTCGCCATACGGTTTGAAGTCCCAGACCGGTTTCTTCCAGGGGCCCAAACCATTTTGAAACGTCTCAACTTTTTCACCAAAATCGGAAGGCTTCCCGTGATGCTTAATCAGATCTGGTTTGTAATCCCACAGATCGATATGGCTGGCAGCTCCCGCCATGAAAAGCTGAACGACTCTTTTCGCTTTTGCGGGAAATTGAGGAAATGTGATCGATGTATGAGATTTCGATGAACCAGCAGCACTCGCACAATTTTGGCAGTTCATCGCCGCCAGCGCAATCGCTCCGAGTCCTCCTCCAGATTCCTGAAGAAACTCCCGGCGGGATTGATGGGAATTCGTTTGGGGCAAGCGATGCCAGATCGACCCCAAAGATGTCTGATGTTTCATCCCAATATTTCTCCCGTATTTTTCTTCTGCCGTAAGCACGACTGATCGTTTCGTTCTACCGCCCAAGAATATTTTGCCATTTTCGCCTACTGATTACCAGCCGGTTCTTTATATTGCCTGGCAATAACCACCTGCTCAAAGAAAAGCGTGTTAATTCGACTTTACTATCTTATCACTGAAATACTGTCGGCATCTGGTGCGATAAAACCTGCAATCAGCCTGAGGAGCGTCGTTTTGCCGCAACCAGACGGACCAAAAATGACGATACGCTCTGCCTGCTCAATTTCTAACGAGACATTGTTCGACACCTGCGTTCTGTTATATTTTTGGAAAACGGAATCTATCTTGACAATTTTCACTGGGCCGCCTTTCTTGTCATCATCGCAGGGATTATCCATAAGGCTCCTACTGGTAGCAACGTGGCGGTGATCATGATCACGCAAAGGGCTGCGATCAGTTCGGCAGACCCGTTCGCCATCAAAGTGAAGATGCGGACCGGTAAGGTTTCGCTGCCGGCTGGATAAACCAACATCGTAATACCGGTATCTCGCAAACAAAAGATATAGCCGACCAGCCAGCCTGCCAGCAGACCTCGCCAGGCAAGTGGGGCAACGATAAACGCCATCCTGCGGAACCATCCCGCCCCTGCAACCTGGGCAGCCTCTTCCATCGAGGATGGGATTTCATCTAGTTGAGTAACGGATATTCGACTTGTCAACGCCGTATATTTGGCGAGATAGCCGACGATAATAATGCTGGGCGTCCCGTAAACAAAGTTTGTCCAGGGCGTGTTCCACAGGCTGATTAAACCGATGCCGATCACTGTGCCAGGAAGAGCAAAAAGAAAAATCGTCAGCGGATCCACAGCCCGCCAATATTTCAACGCCCGGGTTTGTATCAGGTAGCCGGTGAAGAAACCGAGAAAAATAAGCAGTGTCGCCCCGACGATGGCATACAGCAGACTTCTTACTAAACTGTCTCCAGCCCTGTCCGGTGCTTCGGCATAGGCGTCCAAGCTAGCCGACTGAATAACAAGAACAACCAGGGGCAGAAGAACGAGGATAAATCCGGTAGCCGCAACAGATGCAAACAGCCATTGACGGTGGCGACCGAGCGGTATGACTGGCATCCGTTTGAACTCGGCAGAGGGTCGCAGTTGATACGTCTTTTCTCGCAGGAAGACGGCTTCTGTAAGAAGCAGCATCAGCGTTACCGCAGCAAGCGGAACAGCAGCAGCCGTCGCCGCTTTGAAGTTGTAAAAGGCAGAAAACTGGGTGAAGCGTTCAACGGGAAACACGTCATACCGCAAAAAGTTCGGCACGCTGAATTCACCAAAACTAAGCAGAAAGACCAGCATCGCAGAGAGCAGCAGACCTGGCAAAATCTGAGGAATGGTAATTCCCAGCAGCACGCCGCGCCAGTTCGTGACCAATCGACCCGCCTCTTCCAATTTGGGGTTGATCGTCCGCAGAAAGATCATCGTCAATAGCATCGGGATCGGCAAATAGATTGAAAATAGAACTAAAACAGAACCGGGTAAACCGAACAGAAGATCGGTTGTCGTACTGGTAAGCGAATCGCCAAACAGGTGCGACAAAAGTCCCTCTCGCCCCAGTATACCAAACCACGAAACCGCAAATACGTAGGGCTTGCTGATAAAGTTATCTGAGGCTGGGCGGAAAATTATTTTATGTTTTTTGGATGAATTCTGGTGGTCTGGGTTTATGGATTGGGGCTGGCGTGATCAACA
>Ga0316208_1000900_pt1 | contig 31536 bp, 29 predicted proteins | sample 3monopyrite_MG_FD_204944 | JGI IMG/M metagenome (GOLD analysis project Ga0316208, IMG submission 204944) | Microbial mat bacterial communities from mineral coupon in-situ incubated in ocean water Damariscotta River, Maine, United States -... | ecosystem: Environmental > Aquatic > Marine >... | reverse complement strand
CTTTCCCAAGAGAAACTATAAAGTGTTAAAGTGGGCGATTAGCTCAGTTGGTAGAGCATCTCGTTTACACCGAGAGGGTCGGCAGTTCGAGCCTGTCATCGCCCACCACTTTCACTCTTTTACAATCTAAGAAAAGCTGCCCAGAGTTTATGAAAGCCCTGTTGATTCGAAGGCGAATTAATATATTTTATTTTTTGTGATGTAATAGCATGATTGAGAATTTTGCTTTCCAGTATCGTTCAGGCATTAGAGCTTAGGCAGTATTTTACCGCCGATGTATGCTCATACGGTGAACGAAAGGGGCTATTATGGGCCCAAAAGAAAGCTGTTAAGGGTGCCAGAGATGCCAGAGCTACGAGAGTTAAAGGAAAAGCCTGAAAGCGAAACTGTTATAGAAGCCTCATGGGCGCCGCAAGATCCGCGTGACCGTCTTTACGATAAAGCGGCATCAAGCCGTGAAAAGAGGTTCTCTCTTTTTAGAATTTTCGCAGCCTTCCACCCTGTATTGAATGTACCTGTTCTTTTTTACGATTCCTTTCGCCGTTTAGGATTTTTACGAGGAATGTTATTGTGGACAGCTCTGTTGGTCATACTGGTTTCTTTTGTGTGGTTTTTTGCTGAATAGTTTCAGGAATTTTACGCTCATGAATTAAATTGCAAAAAGATGATTGACAGGGGCGTGGTGAACGCATAGAAACCACCCCGCAAGAGACGCGCGGGTGTAGCTCAGTTGGTTAGAGTATCGGCCTGTCACGCCGAGGGTCGCGGGTTCGAGTCCCGTCACTCGCGCCACTTGTTTCCCCAAGATGGGGATGAAGAACACGCCACAGAAATGCGGCGTGTTTTTTTCGTTTAGTAGCCGCTGAATAGGCTAATTTCTGATAAGCATATATATTCTATGATTGACACTGTTGGGGCTAGGTTCTAAATACCACCTCGCAAGAGACGCGCGGGTGTAGCTCAGTTGGTTAGAGTATCGGCCTGTCACGCCGAGGGTCGCGGGTTCGAGTCCCGTCACTCGCGCCACTTGCCTTCCCGTAAGGGACCAAAGAACGTGCCATTATCAAATGGTGCGTTTTTTTGTGCCTAAGTTGCTAAAAAGGGTAATAATTCTAACTTTGTAAGCTTTTCTTTACCCAAATCAGGCCCTATAGTGAACGCAGCTTTTAAATGTGTGAAATTCACCCTTTACGGATTGAACTTCGCCCGATAAAAGAGCGCAGTATTTAGGGCCAATAACAAAAGGGACTCCCATGGAGTCGTTACTCATTCAATATCTACCCATTTTAATTTTCCTGGGTATCGCAATTGCTTTTTCAGTCATATTCGTCGGGGCGGCGATTCTGGTTGCAAAGCAAAACCCTGATGATGAAAAGCTCTCCGCTTACGAATGTGGTTTTGAAGCATTTGAAGATTCTCGTGGGCAGTTTGATGTTCGCTTTTATCTTGTCGCAATTCTTTTTATTATTTTTGATCTAGAAGTGGCATTTTTATTCCCGTGGGCAATAGCTCTCGGTGACATTGGCCTGTATGGCTTCTGGTCTATGGTAGTATTCTTAGGCGTGCTTACAGTTGGTTTTGTATATGAATGGAATAAAGGAGCGCTGGAATGGGAGTAGGTCAATCAAACACCCAGAACACTACTCTGGCGAATAGCCCATTAGCACCAGAGGGCGCTATTAACCCCCATGAAACCCCTTACTTCCAGGGCCTCAATGAAGAATTGACCGATAAAGGTTTTGTGGTTGCAAGTGTAGATGACCTGATTAACTGGGCACGTACGGGCTCGTTATGGTGGATGACTTTTGGGCTCGCTTGTTGTGCGGTTGAAATGATGCATTCGAGTATGCCCCGATATGATGTAGAGCGTTTTGGTTTTGCACCGCGTGGTTCACCCCGGCAAAGTGATGTTATGATTGTGGCTGGAACACTCACGAATAAGATGGCACCGGCAATGCGTAAGGTTTATGACCAAATGCCTGAGCCGCGCTATGTTATTTCTATGGGTAGCTGCGCTAATGGTGGCGGTTATTACCACTATAGTTATTCTGTGGTCCGAGGCTGTGACCGTATTGTGCCGGTTGATATATATGTGCCCGGGTGTCCACCAACAGCTGAAGCATTGATTTACGGTATATTACAACTCCAACGCAAAATACGGCGGACGGGAACGCTCGTTAGGTAATTTGTGAAGTCTCAGGTTGTTCGCGCTAGTACGGATGACATGGTTTGCGGCCTTTAATACGGGCCGTCTCTAAAAAGGGAACGCGCAAGCGCATGGTTGATAAAGCTTTGAAAGCATTAGGCGATTCTATCGCGAGCCGTCTCGAAAATGAGGTGACCTCCTGTTCAGTAGCCTACGGCGAGCTAACACTAAGTGCCCGTGCCGGGCATATTCAAAAAGTCCTTACTTTCTTGCGGGATGACCCTGACTGCTGTTTTAAACAGCTTATTGATTTGTGTGGATGTGACTACCCAGAGCGGAGCAAGCGTTTTGATGTGGTTTATCACCTGTTAAGTGTTCAACTGAATCAGCGTATTCGAGTAAAAGTCGAGACGGATGAAGACACGCCAGTTCCTTCAATCGTTGATGTGTATCCTGCGGCGGGTTGGTTTGAGCGAGAAGCATGGGATATGTACGGTATTTTCTTTGCTGACAACCCCGACTTACGCCGGATGTTGACTGATTATGGGTTTCAAGGACATCCGCTACGTAAGGATTTTCCAGTTTCAGGCTTTGTTGAGTGCCGATACTCTGAGGAAGAAAAACGGGTGGTATATGAGCCGGTTAAACTACCACAAGAAAATCGCAACTTTGACTTTATGAGCCCTTGGGAAAGTGCAAAATACATACTGCCTGATGATGAAACAGCGGATGAAAAAGCAGAAGGGGCTAAGGGGTAGTTATGCCTGAAGTGAATATTCAAAACTATTGCCTTAACTTTGGTCCGCAACACCCTGCAGCGCATGGTGTTTTGCGAATGGTCATGGAGCTTGATGGCGAGGTTATTGAGCGGGTTGACCCGCATATTGGTCTTTTGCACCGCGGTACTGAAAAGCTGATCGAGCAAAAGCAATATTTACAAGCAATGCCGTATTTTGACCGCCTTGATTATGTGGCACCAATGAACCAGGAACATGCTTTTGTTCTCGCGGTTGAGAAGCTTCTTGGGGCCGAGGTACCAATACGGGCGCAATATATCCGTGTATTATTCAGTGAGATTGGTAGGGTTCTTAATCATATATTGAACCTAACGACACATGCCCTTGATGTTGGTGCCTTGACACCAATTCTTTGGATGTTTGAAGAGCGCGAAAAACTCATGGAGTTTTATGAGCGCGTTTGCGGCGCACGATTGCATGCTGCTTATTTCCGTCCAGGGGGTGTCCATCAGGATATGCCTGCTGGTATGCTTGATGATATTATGAAGTGGACAGAAACATTCCCGCAAATCCAGGCAGATATGGAGACACTTCTTGTCGATAACCGCATCTTTAAACAGCGGAATGTAGATATTGGTGTAGCTTCTGCGGAAGAGGCGCTTGCATGGGGCTGGTCGGGGCCAATGTTACGCAGTACAGGGTTTGCTTGGGATTTGCGTAAATCCCAACCCTATGAAGTTTACAATAAGATGGACTTTAAGGTTGTGATTGGGAATGCAGGCGACTGTTATGACCGTTTCATGATGCGTCTTGCGGAGATGAAAGAGAGCCTTCGCATTATTCGTCAATGTATTGAACAGATGCCCGAGGGACCAATAATGTCGCTTGATAATAAAATTGCGCCACCGCGCAGGGCTGAAATGAAGCAGTCAATGGAAGCGCTCATTCATCATTTTAAACTTTACACGGAAGGCTTCCATGTGCCCGAGGGTGAAGTTTATGCTGCTGTTGAGGCCCCTAAAGGGGAATTTGGTGTGTATTTGGTCTCTGATGGGTCTAACCGTCCTTACCGCTGTAAAATCCGTGCGCCGGGATTTGCGCATTTGCAGTCTATGGATTTGCTCTGCAAAGGGCACATGCTCGCGGATGCTCCAGCTGTTCTTGGAGCAATGGATATTGTATTTGGTGAGGTGGACCGATGAGTATGGCCCCAGAATTTGCTTGGACGCCTGAAAATGAGGCTGCTGTAGAAGCGCATATAGCGAAATATCCAGAGGGTAGACAGCAAAGTGCTGTGATGCCCCTTTTGGATATTGCGCAACGCCAAAATGGTGGTCATGTAACGCAAGACATCATTGAGTATATTGCAGTCTATTTAAATATGGCGGCGATAAAGGTGCAGGAAGTCGCAACTTTTTACTCAATGTATAATCATAAACCAATTGGTAAACACTATGTTCAGGTATGTGGCACAACACCTTGTTGGTTGCGTGGATCTGACGGCATAATGTCTGCCTGCGAAAAGCGGCTGGGCATTAAAAAAGGCCAAACCACCGCAGATGGCATGTTCACTCTTGGGGAAGTTGAATGCGCAGGGGCCTGTGTGAATGCTCCTCTTGTGTCCATCGGGGATGATTATTATGAGGACCTAACGCCCGAGAAGGTAGTGGGGCTTCTTGATGCACTGGCAAAAGGCGAAGAGATTACCCCGGGTCCTCAGAATGGCCGCCAAAATAGTGCGCCAGAAGGTGGTCCTACTACGCTTAAAGAATTTAAAGGTAAAGGGGAGGGTGCATAATGCTTGCAGATAAAGACCGCATCTTTACCAACCTTTATGGCATTGAAAATGCCGGGATTGAGGCCGCAATGAAACGCGGCGACTGGGATGGCACAAAAGACATTATTGCAAAAGGCCAAGATTGGATCATCAATGAGATGAAAGAGTCAGGTCTACGTGGTCGTGGGGGTGCAGGTTTCCCGACAGGCCTTAAATGGTCCTTCATGCCGAAGGAATCAGATGGCCGGCCATCTTATTTGGTTGTGAATGCTGATGAAGGGGAACCGGGGACCTGTAAAGACCGGGATCTTATGCGCCATGACCCGCACAAATTAATTGAAGGGTGCCTAATTGCTGGTTTTGCGATGCGGGCAGTTGCTGCATACATTTATATACGCGGCGAGTTTTTCCGCGAGGCTGAAGCACTTGAACGTGCCATTGTTGAAGCCCGTGCAAAAGGTTTCCTCGGAAAAGATGCATGCGGAACAGGATACGCGTTTGATGTGTATGTGCACCGCGGTGCCGGGGCTTATATTTGCGGCGAAGAGACAGCTCTGATTGAAAGTTTAGAAGGTAAAAAAGGTCAGCCAAGGCTGAAACCACCTTTCCCGGCAAATGTTGGAGTATGGGGGTGCCCTACAACAGTTAATAACGTTGAGTCTATTGCTGTTGCCCCAACTATTTTGCGCCGTGGCGGGGCATGGTTTGCGGGATTAGGGCGTCCAAATAATACGGGAACTAAGGTTTTTTCAATATCGGGCCATGTGAATAAGCCCTGTAATGTTGAAGAAGAAATGGGCATACCATTAAAGGAACTTATTGAAAACCATGCGGGCGGTGTCCGTGGCGGCTGGGATAATCTCCTTGCTATTATTCCTGGTGGTTCTTCTGTTCCAATACTACCCAAGCACATTTGCGATACAGTTTTGATGGATTTTGACAGTCTGCGCGAAGAACAGTCAGGTCTTGGTACAGCGGCTGTTATTGTGATGGATAAATCTACTGATGTTGTGAAAGCAATCACTCGCCTTTCCGAGTTTTATAAGCATGAAAGTTGCGGCCAGTGCACGCCGTGCCGTGAAGGTACAGGCTGGATGTGGCGTGTAATGGAACGACTTGTAGTTGGAAAAGCTGATAGATCTGAAATTGATACGCTCCTGAATGTGACGAAGCAGATTGAGGGTCACACAATTTGTGCTCTCGGTGATGCTGCGGCATGGCCAATTCAGGGATTGATGCGCCATTTCCGCGATGAAGTGGAAGCGCGTATCGATAGATATCACGCTCAGGCGGCAGAATAATGAGCGCGGCCAGGAGAATTCAATGCCCACGCTAACGATTGATGGAAAAGAAGTAACGGTTGAGCCGGGAACAACAGTTCTACAGGCGTGTGAAGAAATTGGGGTTACTGTACCCCGTTTCTGTTATCACGAGCGCCTGTCTATTGCTGGTAACTGCCGTATGTGTTTGGTTGATATGGAAAAATCACCAAAACCAATTGCAAGCTGTGCGATGCCGGCGGGCGAAGGTATGGTGATTCACACCGATACAGAACGTGTTAAAAAAGCACGTGAAGGTGTGATGGAGTTTCTCCTTATTAACCACCCCCTTGATTGCCCTATTTGTGATCAGGGCGGTGAATGTGAGCTTCAAGATCAATCTGTTGCCTTTGGCACAGGATCTAGCCGTTTTGATGAAAATAAACGCGCTGTTGAAGATAAAAATATGGGACCGCTTATTGCGACCACTATGACACGCTGTATCCACTGTATGCGCTGTGTTCGTTTTAGTGATGAAATTGCTGGTGTGGATGATATGGGTGCAATTGGTCGTGGTGAAAATACCGAGGTTGTCACCTATCTGGATGGCCTTTTAGATACAGAGCTTTCTGGGAATGTGATTGACCTTTGCCCGGTAGGCGCTCTGACATCCAAACCGTATGCCTTCACTGCCCGTAGCTGGGAGTTAAAGGAAACATACTCAATTGATGTGATGGATGCTGTTGGTTCCAACATTAAGGTGGACACACGGGACGGTGCTGTTATGCGTATTCTTCCACGTATTCATGAGGATGTGAATGAGGAGTGGATTTCTGATAAAACGCGTTTCTCTTATGATGGAATAAAAAAGCGTCGTCTTGACCGTCCGTATGTGCGTAAAGCAGGTAAGCTGGTTGAAGCAACATGGGCGGATGCTTTTGCTGCTATTAAAAAAGGTTTAAAAGGCGCTAAAGCTAGTGAAATTGCCGGCCTGGTTGGTGATCTTGCAGACATGGAAAGCATGGTTGCTTTCAAAGACTTTATTGCGTCACTTGGCTCTACGCGCATTGAGTCTCGTCAAGACGGGGCTATGCTTGATACAAGTGTACGTGCGGGTTATATTATGAATACTGGTATTGCCGGTATTGAACAAGCAGACTATTTGCTTCTGGTTGGCACAAACCCTCGCGCAGAAGCCCCTCTTGTGAATGCCCGCATTCGTAAAACTATTGTGAAAAAAGGCCTGACAGTAGCAAATATAGGCCCTGCAACTGATTTGAGTTATGATGTTGATGAGCGCGGTGATGATGTTTCAATCCTCAAAGCCGTAAAATCAGGACGCCATGAAATTTCTAAAGCACTAAAAGCTGCGAAAAAGCCAATGATTATTGTCGGCCAGGCGGCTCTTACTCGTGCGGATGGCGGAGCCATTTTAAAAGCAGCACATGATATTGCTGAGAAATATTGTCTTTCTGAAGGGTGGAATGGCTTTAATGTTCTTCATACTGCTGCAAGCCGTGTTGGGGCGCTCGATCTTGGCTTAACGGCAGACGGTGGCATCGACACCATCCTTGCTGATGCTGAGGCTGGAAAACTGAAAGCTGTTTTCTTACTCGGTGCTGATGAGTTTGATAGCTCAGCCCTTAAAAAAGTCTTCACGGTCTACCTTGGCACTCACGGTGACGAAGGGGTGAAAAACGCTGATGTTATCTTGCCGGGGGCTACATATACTGAGAAATCAGGTACATATATTAACACTGAGGGTAGAGTACAGCGCGGTGAAAAAGCGTCGGCCCTCCCTGGTGATGCCCGTGAGGACTGGACAATTCTACGTGCTCTGTCTGATGTTGTTGGGTCAACATTACCATACAACACACTCGCCGCATTACGTATAAAACTGGAAGCGGCGGTACCGACTGTGAAGACGCTTGATACATTGCCTGATGAGGCTTGGGGCGACTTTGGTACGGAGGGTGGTGATATTGAAAAAGCTGGCATTGCGCCGGGAATCACAAATTTCTATCTTACAAATCCCATTGCACGCGCCAGTAAAATTATGGCGGACTGTGTAAGTGCCCGTGCGGGTATTCAAGAGGAAGACCTAACGGTCGTGGGGGGAACTAATGGTTGAAGCGTTTTTTGAGTGGTTTCCAACTACATGGCTCGGGATGTTTCTTGGTGTAGAACAGTCAGCGCTTTTTTACTTTATTAGCATTGTACTGACGATTATTGCGATTGTACTCCCCCTTTTGATTGCGGTTGCATTTGCTGTGTATTTTGACCGAAAAATTTGGGCGGCAGTGCAAATGCGCCGTGGTCCCAACGTTGTTGGCCCGTTTGGTTTGTTGCAGTCTTTTGCAGACGGTCTAAAGCTTTTCATTAAGGAAACAGTTATTCCTTCTGGGGCAAATAAGGTTATTTTCCTTATGGCGCCAATGATTACCTTTATTCTTGCACTTGTGTCATGGGCGGTTATTCCATTCGGTGAGGGTATGGCCGTTGCTGACCTTAATGTGGGCATTCTTTATATTCTGGCTATATCATCCCTCGGTGTTTACGGAATTGTCATGTCGGGTTGGGCCTCAAACAGTCGATATGCCTTTCTTGGTTCGCTTCGTTCTGCGGCGCAAATGGTCTCTTACGAAGTATCAATTGGGTTTGTACTGGTTTGTGTATTGATGAAAGTAGGTTCTTTGAACCTTACCGATGTTGTGGTTGCACAGCAGGGTTCTGTCATAAATTGGTATATCTGGCCGTTTTTTCCAATTTTCATTATTTTCTTTATCTCTGCACTTGCTGAGACAAACCGTCCGCCGTTTGACCTTCCTGAGGCTGAAGCGGAATTGGTGGCCGGGTATCAGGTGGAATATAGCTCAATGGCATTTGCGCTTTTCTTCCTTGGCGAATATGCGAATATTCTTCTAATGTCTACGGTGATGGCAATTCTGTTCTTTGGTGGGTGGTATGCACCAATTCCTGCGCTGGAGTTTATCCCTGGCCCGATTTGGCTATTGCTTAAAACAGCGTTTGGTTTTTGGTTATTTTCGATGGTTAAGGCATTTGTGCCACGCTATCGTTATGACCAGCTCATGCGGTTGGGTTGGAAAGTTTTCTTGCCTATTTCACTTTTCCTTGTGGTGGCATATGCGGGCATTTTTATTGCCTTCGATTTGCTACCAAATCACGGCTAACGAAAGGTTGCGGGTAATATCATGACTGCGATTGTACAAGCCGCTAAGAGTTTGCTCCTAAAGGAGTTTCTGGCCGCATTTTGGTTGTCGATAAAATATATGTTCCGGCCCAAAGTGACAATTAACTATCCCTATGAAAAAGGGCCACTAAGTCCTCGTTTTAGGGGAGAACATGCCCTGCGTCGTTACCCTAATGGAGAGGAACGCTGTATTGCATGTAAACTGTGTGAGGCAATTTGCCCGGCGCAAGCGATTACGATTGAAGCTGAACCTCGTGAGGATGGCTCGCGTCGCACAACACGTTATGACATTGATATGGTAAAGTGTATTTACTGTGGATTTTGTCAGGAAGCATGCCCTGTGGACGCTATCGTTGAAGGGCCTAATTTTGAGTTTGCGACTGAAACACGCGCCGAGCTCATGTATGACAAAGAAAAATTATTGGCCAACGGTGAACGGTGGGAGCGGGAAATCGCTATGAACATCGCTGCTGACGCGCCGTACCGGTAAGGGAGCCTAAGATGATGGATATGATCAATCTACCGGCTTTGGCCTTTTATATGTTTGCAGGGATCACTGTTGCTTCAGGGGCACTTGTTATTGCTTCCAAAAATCCTGTGCATAGTGTTTTGTGGCTGATTCTTGCGTTTTTTAGTTCTGCGGGGCTTTTTGTTTTGCTGGGAGCTGAGTTCCTAGCGATGTTGCTGATCATTGTTTATGTGGGTGCAGTGGCAGTTCTTTTCCTATTTGTTGTAATGATGCTCGATATTAACTTTGTTGAACTTCGTCAGGGCTTCCTGCAATATTTGCCAATTGGATTACTCATTGGCTTGGTGTTGCTCGCTGAACTCGTAACACTTGGCATTGCGTGGACCTTTGGCGGTGATATGACAGGGAATGCTGCGGCCCCCATGCCTGCGCTTAGTGACGTGGAAAACACGGTTGCGCTGGGCCAGCTTATTTACACAGATTATATCTTTATTTTCCAGACAGCCGGGTTGATCCTGTTGGTGGCTATGATAGGTGCGATTGTTCTTACGCACCGTGATCGCCCTGGTGTTAAACGGCAAAATATTGCCACTCAGGTGGCACGCCGTCCGGAAGATGCGTTTGAACTCGTTGATGTTGAAGTTGGTAAGGGTGTTCCCATGCCAACGAAGAAAGGGTAGGGCCTGATCAAGTGGATATTGGTTTAGGACATTATCTGACGGTTGCCGCAATCCTATTTGTATTTGGGATTTTTGGTGTCTTCCTTAACAGGAAGAACGTCATCATTATTTTGATGTCAGTTGAGCTCATGCTGCTGGCTGTCAACATTAACCTCGTCGCGTTTTCGGCATATCTGAATGATATGGTTGGACAAGTTTTTGCGATGTTTGTTTTAACAGTTGCTGCTGCTGAAGCAGCCATTGGTTTAGCGATTTTGGTTGTTTATTTCCGCAGTCGCGGATCGATTGCGGTTGAAGATATCAACCAAATGAAAGGGTAGGGGCAATGGAATTTTACATTAAAGCTCTTGTCTTTTTACCACTTATTGGTTTTTTGATAGTTGGTTTGTTTGGGTCCAATCTTGGCGACCGCTTGAGCCAAATACTGACAGCAGGGCTTGTAACAATTGCGGGGTTGTTTTCGTGGATAGTGTTTGTTGACGTTGCAATTGCACACAATGTTTACAGTGTACATGTACTGGACTGGGTAACTTCTGGCACTCTGAGTTTCAACTGGGCTTTTAAGGTTGATACACTGACGGCAGTTATGCTTGTTGTCGTGAATTCTGTATCGGCCCTCGTGCATTGGTACAGCATGGGCTATATGGAGGAAGACCCCCATAAGCCGCGTTTCTTTGCGTATCTGTCGCTTTTCACATTTGCCATGTTAATGTTGGTAACCTCTGACAATCTTGTTCAAATGTTTTTTGGCTGGGAAGGCGTTGGTCTTGCGTCATATTTGCTCATTGGGTTTTGGTACAAAAAACCAAGCGCAAATGCAGCTGCTATTAAAGCTTTTGTTGTAAACCGCGTGGGCGACTTTGGCTTTGCTCTCGGTATATACGCAACATTTGTTGTCTTTGGCTCGGTTGAATTTAGCGAAATTTTTGCTAACGCCTCGGCCCATACAAATGACACCCTTAATTTTCTTGGCCATGATTATAACGCTCTGACAGTTATTGGGTTACTCTTGTTTGTTGGCGCAATGGGTAAATCTGCGCAGCTTGGGCTTCACACATGGTTGCCGGATGCAATGGAAGGCCCAACACCTGTGTCGGCGCTCATTCACGCAGCAACAATGGTAACGGCAGGTGTCTTTCTTGTGGCACGGTTTAGCCCTGTTTACGATCTTACACCGGACGCGGCCCAGGTAGTGACTATCATTGGTGCTCTGACGGCTTTCTTTGCGGCAAGTGTTGGTTTGGTGCAGAACGACATTAAGCGGGTGATTGCTTATTCAACATGTTCTCAGCTTGGGTATATGTTTGTTGCTCTAGGGGTTGGTGCTTACGGTGGTGCTATTTTCCATCTCTTTACACACGCTTTCTTTAAGGCCTTGTTGTTCTTAGGTGCGGGTTCGGTTATTCATGCCATGCATCATGAGCAAGATATGCGCAATATGGGGGGGCTTTATAAAAAAATACCTTTCACATTTGCTGTAATGGTGATTGGTACGCTTGCGATTACTGGTGTACCGGGTCTGTCGGGCTATTTTTCCAAGGACATGATTATTGAAGCGGCGTTCGCTTCTCATTCAACAGGTGCAGAATTTGCCTTTGTCATGACTGTCGCCGCGGCATTCATGACGAGCTTTTATAGCTGGCGGCTTATCCATCTAACTTTCTTTGGCCAAACACGTGCCGATACCCATACGTTTGATCATGCACATGAAGGCCCGTGGACAATACGTTTACCCCTTCTGCTACTTGCTGCGGGCGCTGCGTTTGCGGGATGGCTGTTCAAAGACAAATTTATCGGGGATGCTCGTTTTGACTTCTGGAATGGTTCCCTTGTAACAGCCGCAGGCGACGTTATGGATGAGGCTCATCATGTACCAAGCGCGGTTATAGCAGCCCCCTTTGTTGCTATGGTGCTTGGTTTTGTTCTTGCGTGGGCGTTTTACCTACGTAAAAGCGATATTGCGAAGCGGACCGCAGAGACTTGGGATGGTTTGTATGCTTTCCTTCTTAACAAATGGTATTTTGATGAGCTTTATAATTTCATCTTCATTCGCCCAGCATTTTGGCTTGGCCGGTTTCTCTGGAAGCAGGGAGATGAAGAGACAATTGATGGGTTTGGTCCAAACGGTGTGTCAGCTGCCATTGCATTGGTTGCAGCTAAAGCCCGTAAGCTCCAAACTGGGTATGTTTATCATTATGCGTTTGCCATGATTGTTGGTCTCGCTGCTGTAGTGACCTGGTTTATGGTCAACAGTGGCGGCGGCCATTAAGGGCAGGGAACAATATTTATGTTTTTTCTAGAAAATCACCTGCTATCTCTTATGATGATTATGCCGCTAATTGGTGCGGCAATTATTATGATAATCCGTCATCAGGACAGTGAAATCGAAAAGCGCAACATTCGTTCAGTTGCTTTGTTTACAACGCTTGTTACCTTCATCATGTCCATTGTTCTGTGGATTGGGTTTGATGCCTCGACGGCAGATTTTCAGTTTGTCGAACAATATGCATGGGTTGGAGACGACATTAAATATTATGTAGGTGTAGACGGCATTTCCATGTTGTTTGTTGTGCTGACAGCTTTCCTTATGCCTATCGTTATTCTTGCAAGCTGGGAATCTATTGAAACCCGTGTTGCTGAGTATATGATTGCTTTCTTGGTGCTCGAAACACTGATGATCGGTGTGTTTACTGCACTGGACATTTTCTTGTTTTATGTCTTCTTTGAAGGCGGCCTTATTCCGATGTATCTTCTCATCGGTGTTTGGGGCGGGGTTAACCGCGTTTATGCCAGCTTCAAATTCTTCCTTTATACGCTGCTTGGTTCTGTCCTTATGCTAGTTGCTGTGCTCTATATGTATATGCAAACGGGTACGACGGACATTCCTGTTTTGATGATGTATCATTTTGATGCTGAGGTTCAAAACTGGCTGTGGTTAGCATTTTTTGCATCCTTTGCTGTTAAAATGCCTATGTGGCCAGTTCACACGTGGTTGCCGGATGCACACGTTCAGGCACCCACTGGTGGTTCAGTGATTTTGGCCGGTGTTCTCCTGAAAATGGGTGGATATGGTTTTCTTCGATTCAGCCTTCCCATGTTCCCTGAGGCGACGGAACATTTTGCATGGCTTGTTTTTGCCCTTTCTATTATCGCTGTAATTTATACGTCCTTAGTTGCGCTTGTTCAGGAAGATATTAAAAAGCTTATTGCCTATTCTTCGGTAGCACATATGGGGTTTGTTACGATTGGTATTTTCCTGTTGAATGTAAACGGTATTGAAGGGGCCATCTTTACGATGTTGAGCCATGGTATTGTATCAGGCGCTCTCTTTTTATGTGTTGGCGTTATTTATGACCGCCTGCACACGCGAGAGATTAGCCGGTATGGTGGCCTTGCTGTAAATATGAAAGTATATGCCGTAACATTCGTACTGTTCTCAATGGCTTCAATTGGCTTGCCCGGTACAAGTGGCTTTATCGGTGAGTTTTTGGTGTTAAACGGTGCCTATACATACAATAGCTGGATTGCATTCGGGGCAACAACAGGTGTGGTTCTCGGAGCTGCATATATGCTTTATCTTGTTAGGCGCATCATCTTTGGTGAACTTGATAAAGATGATGTCAAAGCAATGCCAGACATGACCGTTCGAGAAAAGCTTGTTTTCGCCCCTCTTGTTGTTGTTGTATTCTGGATGGGTATTTATCCAAACAGCTTCCTCGACCCTATTCACACATCAGTTTCAAACCTGATTGACACTCATTTCTCATCACCAGCTGAGCACGCTGCGGCCATGATCAATGGCCCAGTAAGCGGCGCGCGTTAAGGAGCTTGAACCGATGAATGGTGAACTACCAACCCTTATTCCGGTAATCCCTGAGTTGGTGATGGCGATTGGCGCTATGGCACTCCTTATGTTAGGTGTGTTTCAGGGTGACAAAAGTTATAATCAAATGACCAACCTGTCACTTTTGGTTCTGGTAATTGCAGGTGTAACGATGCTTACCCAAGTTGGCGGCGAGCGCCAAATGACGTTTGGGGGCATGTTTATAACGGACGCCTTTGCTGTTTTCACAAAAATATTAGTGCTGATTGGCTCTGGTGTGGTCTTACTTATTTCGGGTACCTATTTGCGGGATCATAAAATCGCACGATTTGAGTATCCTATCCTTATTTTGCTCGCCACCCTAGGCATGATGATTATGATCTCTGCCAATAATTTGATGAGCTTGTATGTGGGGTTGGAATTACAAAGTTTAACTCTCTATGTTTTGGCAGCAATGAACCGTGACCGTATTCGGTCAACAGAAGCTGGCCTTAAATATTTTGTGCTCGGAGCACTTAGCTCAGGTATGCTGCTTTATGGTATTTCCCTTGTTTATGGATTTGCAGGCACTACTGACTTCACCTACCTTGCAGATACACTGAAAGGTGAGGGTGCAAACATTGGTGTTACCATCGGCATGGTATTTATGATGGCGGGCCTTGCTTTTAAGGTTTCTGCTGTGCCGTTTCATATGTGGACACCAGACGTTTACGAAGGGTCGCCGACACCTGTAACAGCCTTTTTTGCAGGGGCGCCTAAAATAGCCGCAATGGCCCTGTTCGTCCGGGTCCTCGTTAGTGCTTTTCCTAACCTTTTGCACGAATGGCAACAAGTTATCATATTCATTTCTGTCGCATCCATGCTGGTTGGGGCTTTTATAGCTCTTGTGCAAACCAATATTAAACGGCTTCTTGCATATTCTTCAATCGGCCATATTGGATATGCACTTGTTGGACTGGCGGCAGGCACACAGCAAGGAGTTGAGGCACTTCTTATTTACCTTGCTATCTATTTGACGATGACGTTGGGTACTTTTGCAACGCTTTTAACATTTAGGCGCAGTGAAGGAGTAGTTGAAAACATCTCTGATCTTGCTGGCTTGTCACGCAACAACTTGCCTATGGCAGTGGCCCTTGCTGTGCTGATGTTCTCTCTCGCAGGTATTCCTCTTTTGGCTGGCTTTTGGGGCAAATGGTACGTTTTTCTTGCCGCTGTACAAGCAGGCCTTTGGCCGCTGGCCCTCATTGGCCTATTAGCTAGTGTGGTTAGTGCTTATTATTATTTGCGTATTATTAAGGTGATGTTTTTTGAAGAACCAGCCGCCGCTTTTGATGGGGGTCATGGGCGTGCTGTATCCCTAGTGATTGGTGTAGCTGCCCTTGTAAACTCACCTCTTAGTTATGTTCTTTTCATTGCTCCACTTATCGGTGCGGCGAGTTGGGCTGCTAAAGCACTGTTATTCTAGTGACTAATGCAACCTATGAAGATTGGGGAGCCTCGATGCCGCAGGGTATCGGGGCTCATTTTTATTCACAGGTAGAAAGTACGAACGCTCTTGCAAAAGACCTCGCTGCAAAGGGCAATAAAGGGCCTTTATGGCTTATCGCCGGAGAGCAATTGTCAGGGCGGGGAAGGCAAGGGCGTATTTGGAGTTCAAAGCCGGGGAACTTATATTGCAGTCTGCTTTTTGCACCATCACTAAAACTTGAGGATATGGTTGCTCTCCCTTTTATCGTTTCCCTTGCGGTACGTGATACAGCGATTAAACTCGGCGTTGCCCCAACGTTGCTGACATGCAAATGGCCTAATGATGTTTTATTAAACAGTAAAAAATTATCAGGAATTTTGATCGAAAGTAGTGCCAAAGGAAGAAAATCTATAGATTTTCTGGTAATTGGTATTGGAATGAATTTGGTGTACCACCCTAATGATACGGCTTTTGGGGCAACAGATATTTTTGAGGCAACAGGGGTTGCCATCGATGTGCATACGGCAATCTCTGTTCTTGCCGAGGCAGTAAAAACGAGACTGGATGCATGGGATACTAATGACTTTTCTTCAACACGCGGTGAATGGCTATCTCATGCGTGGGGCTTTGGTGTGCCACGCGAGATACGGACAGCAAAGGGCAGTTTTACCGGCACACTCGATAGTATAAATGAGCATGGTGCCGTAAATGTCATTTTGGATGATGGCTCAGAAAAGATTATATATGTTGCGGATATTTTCCCTGTGGGAAATGGGAATTCGAACACTAACGGAATAAAGGGTTAAAGTATGTTGCTGACCATTGATGCTGGCAATACAAATACTGTTTTTGCTCTAATTGACGGTGAGGTCATTAAGGAGCATTGGCGACTTTCTACAGCAGACCGCCGTACAGTGGAAGAATATATGGTTTGGGTAAGCCATTTAATGACCCTGAATGGCCATAAGCCCGAAGATGTCAAAGGGGCTATTATTGCGAGTGTGGTCCCGCAAGTGGACCGGCCTCTGGTTGAGCTCTGCAAAAAATATTTCAAGTGCACACCGTTGATGGTCGGGAGCGCAGGTGTTGATCTTGGTATTGATGTCAGGGTGACAAACCCGAATGAAGTTGGCGCTGACCGGCTTGTGAACGCTGTGGCGGCTGATGCAAAATACGGTGGTCCGTTAGTTGTTGTAGATTTTGGTACTGCAACCAACTTTGATGTTGTTGGGGCTGACGGTGCTTATCTTGGCGGCCTTATTTGTCCGGGGATAAATCTATCTCTGTCGGCATTACATCAAGCTGCAGCTAAACTCCCGCGTATTGCTGTTGCAGCACCCGAGCATGATAGAGTCACGGGAAAGTCAACTTTAGAAGCAATGCAGTTTGGTGTGTTTTGGGGCTATATAGGGATGATTGAGGGACTGATAGCGCGGTTAAAGAAAGAACATTCATCTCAATTGAAAGTCATAGCAACAGGCGGACTTGCAAGAATTTTTTCCGAACGGACAGACGCAATTGATGAAGTCAGTGATGAATTAACCTTACAAGGCTTGCGCCTCATTTATGAACGGAATACATAAGCACTTATGGCTTATATGCGTAAAAAAGATAACCGCCTTTTATTTTTACCTCTTGGTGGCTCTGGTGAAATTGGTATGAATCTCAACCTATACGGCCATAAAGGCTATTGGTTGATGGTAGATTGCGGCATGACATTTGCCGATGATTATACACCCGGTGTTGATTTGATTTTCCCTGACCCAGGCTTCATCGAAAGCGAGGGTGACCGCTTAATTGGGATGATGATTACGCACGGCCACGAGGATCATATTGGTGCCATCGCACACCTTTGGCCGCGCCTAAAATGCCCGATTTATGCAACGGCCTTTACCGCGGAACTTATCAAGGGGAAGCTGAGTGAAGCGGGTATTGAAGATGAGGTGCCACTTCATATTGTAAACCCCCATGATGCTATAAAGACGGGGCCTTTTACAACACGCTATATTCCGCTTGCACACTCTATTGCAGAAGGGCATGGCCTTGCTATCGAAACAGAAAAAGGAACGCTATTTCATACTGGCGACTGGAAACTTGATGAGAAACCACTGATTGGCCCTGTTTGTCCCTCAGATGCCCTTATAGCCCTTGGAGACAAAGGTGTTTTGGCACTGATAGGCGATTCTACAAATGTGTTTAATCCTAACGAGAGTGGCTCAGAGGCGACAGTGAAGGATAACCTTGTAGAGCTTGTCCGTGATATGGATAATAGGGTTGTAATTACAACATTTGCCTCAAATGTTGCGCGGCTTGATACGATTGGTGAAGTTGCAAAAGCTACCGGGCGTAGTTTGGCGCTTTTAGGTCGGTCAATGCAGAGGGTTCTTACTGTTGGTAAGGCTACTGGTTATTTACAAGACTTGCCTCCTATTGTTGATGAGGACCATATAGCGGATATCCCACGGGACAAAATATTGATCGCTTGCACAGGGTGTCAGGGAGAACCGAGGGCAGCAATGAGTAGGATCGCACGTGGGGAGCACAGGAATGTTCAGCTAAGTGCAGGGGATAACGTGATTTTTTCTTCAAAAATTATTCCCGGCAACGATCTTACCTTAGGGTATTTATTCAATACTCTTGCTGAGAAGAAAATTAATGTAATCACAGAAAAAGACGAAATGATCCATGTTTCCGGGCATCCAGGTCAGCCTGAATTAGCGCAGATGTATGAATGGACAAAGCCGCAAATGGTTATACCTGTGCACGGTGAAGTGCGTCATTTAATGAAGCACGCAAAATTTGCGGCGGCACAGGGCATTAAACATACGATTGTCCCTGCGAATGGGGACATAATAGAAATTACATCGTCCGGGCTAAAAAAGATAGACGAAGTGCCTGTAGGACGCCTCGTTCTTGACGGCCAAGTCATTGTTAATATTGATGATATTGCAATTTCTGAACGGAGGCGGGCAAGTCACAGCGGGTTTGTGACTATCAGTGTGGTCTTCGATGATGAGGGGGCGCTCGCAGCAGAACCCATTTTTGCTTTATTAGGGCTACCAAGCCGCGACCCAGAACTATTTTATGATGAGCTTTTGGCGGCTGTAGAGGCGGCAATTGACCGCATGGCGCCGCGCAACAGGTTGATAGATAAAGATATTGAGGAAGTTTGCCGCATTGCGGTACGCCGGTTTTGCCGTAAAGCAAATGGAAAAAACCCTGGCGTGGCCACACTTATCACACGGCAAGAAGATATTAATTTTGGATAAAAAAGTATGATAGGCAGATTAAATCATGTGGCAATTGCTGTGCCAAACCTTGAGGCATCAGTGAGACAATACCGTGACATGCTTGGGGCAAATGTGTCTGAGCCTCTTGATTTGCCTGATCACGGCGTTACGACCGTTTTTGTTAATCTTCCAAATACAAAAATAGAACTTTTATTTCCGCTTGGTGATGCCTCACCAATTTCAAAATTTCTCAAAAACAATCCCGCAGGGGGCATGCACCATATTTGTTATGAAGTTGATGATATTTTTACTGCCCGTGATAAACTTATTCATGAAGGTGCACGCGTCCTTGGCAGTGGCGAACCCAAAATAGGGGCCCACGGAAAACCTGTTTTGTTTTTGCACCCAAAAGACTTTAGCGGTACTTTGGTAGAAATAGAGCAGGTATAAGCATCATGAACATTGCTACAATCATTCTTGTTTTTGTCATTTCGTGGTGGCTTGTCTTTTTCACGGCCTTGCCAATTGGTGTAAAAGCACAAGACGAATCTGATGAAGGTGTGACAAAGGGTACAGTGCCGAGCGCGCCGACCAACCCAAACCTTAAAAAGAAGGCTCTTTATACAACGCTTGCGGCAGTTGTTATTACGATTGGCTATTATTTTCTTGCAACATCAGGGCTCATCAGCTTTCGGGTCCCCCTTAAATAAGAGGGCGCTCTGATTTCGGTAAATTTCACGCAAAAAAAAACAAGGCACCCGCCTTGCTTCTTTAGAGTATTCAGGTCGGGCTTTTGCCCTGTACTTGAATAGAATGCGTTCCTCCCTGAGCATGGGCCACTTTTATTCTGGCGTCTCATTACCCGGCGCGAAAATGAGGGTATGCAGACTGGGTCCACTTGTCATCACTCTTGATGCTTTTATTACTGTTTAGTGACGACACTTTTTTGGCTCTGTGGCTGGTTTGCAACAAATGTCTTGTGTATATCTATCTTAAATGTTGAATCATGCAGGCATAACGAGAAAAATGAGAAATAGGAAAGAAACTCATTGCGTAAAAAGCCCTCGACCGGCAAAAGAAACGCATGTTTTACTGAGGAATCTCTCAGTCATCTAATTTACTGTTAAAAGAGAAAAATATCATGCGTTTAAGCCGCTACTTCTTGCCAACCCTTAAAGAAAACCCTGCAGAAGCACAAATTACTTCGCACCGTCTCATGCTTCGGGCTGGCATGATTCGCCAAGGCGCAGCAGGTATTTATTCATGGCTTCCCCTTGGACACCGTGTTTTAAAGAAAATCGAACAGATTGTTCGTGAAGAACAGGACCGAGCAGGCGCCCTAGAGGTTTTAATGCCAACTATACAACCCGCTGAACTTTGGCAGGAAAGTGGCCGGTATGATGATTATGGAAAAGAAATGCTCCGTATAGAGGACCGCCACGGCCGAGCAATGCTCTACGGCCCAACAAATGAGGAACTCATTACCGACATTTTCCGCCGGGAAGTCCATTCTTACAAAGATTTACCAAAAAATTTATATCATATTCAGTGGAAATTCCGTGATGAAATCCGTCCGCGCTTTGGTGTGATGCGTGGCCGCGAGTTTTTAATGAAAGATGCCTATAGCTTTGATTTGACAGCAGAAGAGGGCGTCAACTCCTATAATGCTATGTTTGTTGCGTATTTGCGGACATTCGCACGCCTTGGCCTTAAGGCTATTCCCATGCGTGCTGATACAGGGCCCATTGGTGGTGATTTATCTCATGAGTTTCTGGTTATTGCAGATACGGGTGAAAGTGAAGTTTTCTTTCATAAAGACTTCCTTGCTATGGAAGCACCAGAAGCAACGCCAGATAATGCTAAAGGACTGCAAAAAATTGTTGATACGTGGACTACCCCCTATGCAGCAACCGAAGAAATGCATGATGAAACTGCCTGTACTGTGAGTGATGCGGATTTAGTTAAAGGTCGCGGTATTGAGGTGGGCCATATTTTCTTCTTTGGTGATAAATACTCCAAACCAATGAATGCAGCAGTTCAAGGCCCCGACGGCGCCAACCAACATGTTCAAATGGGTTCATATGGTATTGGTGTGTCTCGTCTTGTTGGGGGTATCATTGAAGCCTGCCATGATGATCATGGCATTATTTGGCCAGAGGCTGTCGCACCGTTTAAGGTTGGCTTAATAAACCTTGGCGCTAAAAACGAAGACTGCACCGCTGCTTGTGACGCGCTTTACAAAGAGCTTGAGGCAGCAGGAGTAGAGGTTCTTTATGATGATACAACGAATGGTGCAGGCGCTAAATTTGCCAATATGGATTTGATTGGGTTGCCGTATCAGGTTGCCGTTGGGCCGCGCGGCCTTAAAAACGGCATAGTTGAGCTTAAAAATCGTACTTCAGGTGAAAAAACAGAACTGTCGCCTGCTGATTGTGTCGCAAAGTTGGCTTCTTAAGGGGAATAGAGTGTTTGGTAAAGGGTTTGAATGGAGTGTAGCACGGCGTTATTTGCTGCGCCCACCAAGTGATGGCTTTATTTCACTCAATACCATTCTGTCTATTGTTGCAATTGCCTTAGGGGTAACGGCCTTAATCTCTGTTATGTCAATCATGAACGGCTTTCGGGCTGGGCTTGTTGATAGCATTCTGGGCTATCAAGGGCATGCTGCTATTTATGCTTATAATTCACGAATTGAGAACTATAAGCCTATTTCAGAGCGATTAGCAGAGCTCGGCGGCGTTGTGAAAGTGCGCTCCTACGTTGAAGCGCAGGTGATGGCTACAAAGGATGGACGTTCCCACGGCGCTATTGTGCGCGGCCTTGCTCCTGAGTATCTTGAAAACGAGAGTGCAGATGATTTTACAATCCTTGAAGGCAGCTTAACCTCTATTGACGAAAATGGGGGGATTATACTGGGCTATGCTCTTGCACGGCGGCTTGGTGTAACTATTGGCGATACGGTCACAATCGTTAGCCCGGATACGGTTGCCACGCCTTTTGGCTCCACGCTCCGGTATTTAGGGTTTCCGGTACAAGCAATTGTTGAAATCGGCCTTATTCAGTTTGATGAAAGCTTTATTGGTATGTCACTCGGTGAAGCGCAGCGTTTTTTTAGGCGCGGCGACACGGTTTCTAATATTGAGGTTTTTTTAACGGACCCTGAGAATATTGACACGGCACTACCAAAAATTGTGGATATTGTAGGCCATGATGCAGTTGTACAAAGCTGGCGGACCTATAATTTGGCCCTTATGGGTGCATTGCAAACAGAACGCGTGGCCATGTTTATGATCTTGTCCCTGATTATTCTGGTCGCTGTTTTTAATGTATCATCAAGCCTTGTTATGATGGTGAAAGAAAAGTCCGGTGACATAGCAATATTACGTACAATGGGTGCAACGCAGCAGTCAGTACGTCGTATATTTTTAATTGTGGGCCTTACAATCGGTCTTTCGGGGATTGTTGCAGGCGGAATTTTCGCCAGCTTGATTGTAACCTATATTGAACAGATTAAAGATTTTGTCGAATGGGCCACGGGCATGAATATGTGGGATCCGACAACGCGCTGGATTTCTGAAATTCGTGCAGATGTTGATCCTGTTGAGGTTGGTATGACTATTTTGGTGGCAATATTGCTTTCTTTCTTTGCAACGATCATTCCTGCGATCCGGGCGAGCCGACTTGATCCTGTTTCTATTTTGCGACACGAGTAGGGGGTTTTATGACTGTTCTTGAACTCCAAGGCCTCAAACGGTCCTTTCATCAAGCACATAAAGCTGTGCATGTACTTAAGGGTGTTGATCTTAAAATTCAGCCAGGGGAACTTGTGGCACTGGTTGGTTCATCGGGTTCGGGGAAATCAACACTCCTTCAAATAGCAGGGCTATTGGATAGTGAGTATTCAGGGACCTTAGAAATTGATGGGACTGCTGTTCTTGGGATGAATGATGAGGCACGGAGCCTGCTTCGGCGTGAGAAGCTTGGCTTTATTTACCAATTCCATCATTTACTGCCTGACTTTAGTGCACTAGAGAATGTTGCTATGGCACTGTCTGTTGGCGGCGTTGGGCGCAAAGAGGCGTTGCAGCAAGCAAAGGATGTCCTTGTCCGGCTTGGTCTCGGTGACAGGCTTGACCATATTCCCTCTAAGCTTTCTGGCGGTGAGCAACAACGCGTTGCTATTGCGCGGGCAATCGTGGGGAGACCTGCTTTGTTGCTTGCGGACGAGCCAACAGGAAATTTGGACGAAGAAACAGCGGCGCGTGTGCTTGATCTTTTTCTTGAGACTGTAAGAGAACGTAAGCTGGCGGCCTTGATTGCAACACATGATAAAAGCTTGGCGGCGAAACTCGATAGGCAATTTATACTTCAGGATGGGCTGTTGCAACCGCTTTAGGAGCCTTGTGCCAATCCTTTTAGCGGGTTAATCTGTCCCCTTCTTATGAAGGGGGATTTTCATGATGGAACTTTTTGCAAATGTGAACTGGTTTGCTGTGCTCTTTGGCGGCGTTATCTATATGGTTGTCGGTGGCATTTGGTATGGCCCGATTGCAGGCAAAGCCTGGATGGCTGAAATGGGTATGACTGAGGAAGAAATCAAAGCCTCGGGCAATCCAACCGCCGCAATGATTAAAAGTTTTGTTTCTTCGCTTGTGTTAAGTACGGGCCTTGCTTTGATTCTCTATAACCCTGGCAATGAAAACTGGCTAGAAGGAATATATACAGGGCTTGCGCTTGCTGTGTTTATTGTTGGCGGGGCCATATTTCCGAACTATGCGTTTGAAAATAAAAGCCTGCGGCATTTCCTTATCCATATGGGGAATGTAACGCTAGCGATGATGTTAATAGGCGCTATGATGGGGTATTGGCGCTAAATTTTGTTTGGAGTGTTTGTTTCATGAGCCACGCGGATTTTGTTCATTTACGTGTACATACGGCCTACTCCTTGTCGGAGGGGGCTATCCATGTGAAGGACCTCGTGAAGCAGTGTGTGGGCTTTAAAATGCCCGCTGTGGCAATGACAGACAATAACAACATGTTTGCTGCGCTAGAGTTTTCTGGTGCGGCAGTATCCGCCGGGGTACAGCCCATTGTTGGTGTCACCTTGTTTGTTAAGTCTCAGCACAGAAAAAAGAAAAAAGCGACAGGCAAGCAGGTAGAGTACCCCGAGGCGCTTGTGCTTTTGGCGCAAACCGATGTGGGGTATAAAAACCTCATGAAAATTGTTTCCAAAGCGCATTTGGAGAGCGATGTGCAGGTTGGTGTGCAGTTTCCGATTGAAGAGTTTGCAGGTCGTTCAGAGGGGGTTATTTGCTTGTCTGGCGGCGCACACGGGCCTGTTGGCAAGCTCCTCTTAGAAAATAATGAAGAGGCAGCCGAGGCATGCCTCCTTGAGCTGCATAGCTATTTTGGGGACCGGCTGTATGTTGAAATTCAGCGGCACGGCGAGCAAGTAGAGCTGGCAACGGAAGAAACCTTCCTTGATTTGGCGTACAAACATAACCTTCCAATTGTTGCAACCAATCAGCCGTATTTTGCTAGTATTGATATGTATGAGCCTCATGATGCGCTGCTCTGTATGGCGGATAGTACGTATGTTGCTGTGAAAGAACGACGTAAGCTCAACCGTGATTACCGCTTTAAAACGGCTGAAGAAATGATAGAGCAGTTTAAAGACCTGCCAGAAGCGATTGAAAATACGTTAAATATTTCAAAAAGATGTTCCACAAAAGTAAATGCTATTGATCCGCTTTTGCCAAATTTTGCAAGTGGCATGGATGTCTCTGAAACCGACTTGTTACGTACAGAATCGGTTAAAGGCCTGCGGGCACGACTGGACTTTAAGGCAAAAGAGGAGGGCCTCAAACCCGGCAAAGACCAGGAATGGGAAACAGAATATTGGGACCGGCTTGATTTTGAACTGGGTATCATCAACCAGATGGGTTTCCCTGGGTACTTTCTGATTGTTGCTGATTTTATTCAATGGGCTAAGGACCATGATATTCCTGTTGGGCCGGGCCGGGGGTCTGGAGCGGGGTCGGTAGTTGCGTGGGTTCTTAAAATTACCGATCTTGATCCTTTGCGGTTCTCGCTGCTGTTTGAGCGGTTTTTGAACCCGGAGCGGGTTTCCATGCCCGACTTTGATATTGACTTCTGTCAGGACAAACGTGAACGCGTTATAAAATATGTGCAGGAAAAATATGGCTATGACCGTGTGGCGCAAATTATTACCTTTGGTAAATTGCAGGCTCGCGCTGTTGTAAAGGCCTGTGGCCGGGTTATGCAGCAGCACCACGGCGCAACGGACCGGCTCTCTAAAATGATTCCTAATGACCCGGGCAGTGCCATGTCACTTCAAGAAGCGATTGACAGTGAAGAGCGCTTACGGCGGGAAATTCAAACCGATGAACTCACAGCGCGGGTAATGGAGCGCGCCCTAAAGCTTGAAGGGTTTTATGCTCACTCATCCACGCACGCCGCTGGGGTGGTGATTGGTGACAGGCCCCTTGAAGAACTTGTTGCGCTCTACCGTGACCCCAAATCTGATATGCCGGTTACCCAGTTCAACATGAAATGGGTAGAGCAATGCGGCCTCGTAAAGTTTGATTTTTTGGGCCTTAAAACCCTGACCGTACTGGACCGTGCGATTAAATATGTGCAGGCAAGGGACATCCATATTGACCTTGCGGCAGTTCCTCTTGATGACGGGCCAAGTTATGAGTTGCTCGTTGCAGGCGATTCTGCTGGAGTTTTCCAGCTTGAAAGCACGGGCATGCGGTCCGTTCTGAAAGGGTTGAAACCCGATAAGTTCGAAGATATTATTGCGATTGTGGCGCTTTACCGTCCGGGGCCAATGGATAATATTCCAACCTATGTTGATCGGAAACATGGCCGTGAAAAGGTGGAATATCCCCACCCTATTCTTGAAGAAATTCTCAGTGAAACATACGGCGTTATTATTTATCAAGAACAAGTAATGCAAATTGCGCAGGTCATGTCGGGCTATAGTCTCGGTGAAGCAGACTTATTGCGCCGGGCCATGGGCAAAAAAATCAAAGAAGAAATGGACCAACAAAGAGGCCGTTTCTGTGATGGTGCAGTTGAACGCGGCATCTCGGCTGAAAAAGCCAGCTATATATTTGATTTGGTTACCAAATTTGCGTCTTATGGCTTTAATAAATCCCATGCAGCCGCCTATGCGCTTGTGGCGTACCATACAGCCTTTATGAAAGCCAATTATCCTGTTGAGTTTATGGCGGCGATTATGACGCTTGATATGGGAAATACAGATAAACTGGCAGCCTTTAAGCTTGAATTGCAACGCATGGAAGTGCCACTGTTACTGCCGGATATTAACCATTCTGGTGTGCCGTTTACTGTTGAACAAGTTGGGGAAGGTTACTGTGATGAGGAGAATGATCCGCGTCACAATTTGGGTGTTCGTTATGCACTTGGCGCGATTAAAGGTGTCGGCGAAAAGGCGATGGAGGCAATCGTCGCTGAACGCACGGTAAAAGGCCTTTTCAAGGATGTATTTGATTTTGCCGAGCGTATTGACCCTAAACTTCTGAATAAACGCCAGATTGAACGTCTTGTGGCCGCCGGCGCCTTTGACAGCTTGGTGCCTGACCGTGCGCAGGCCTATGCGGCTGCTGAAATTATTATGCGTGTTGCCCAAATGGAAGCGAAGGAACGCGAAAGTGATCAGGTAAGTCTTTTTGTCGGCGAGCTTGCGGCGGTTGTTGACCGGCCTGTGCTCCCAATTGTGAAGCAATGGACGGACACTGAAACTCTGGATGAAGAGCGTAAAGCTGTCGGTTTTTACATTTCAGCACACCCGCTCGATAGTTATGAAACAGTTCTGGAACGAGAACGTATTATCCCGGCGCGGGAAGTTTACAGTGACGCAGGGCTTGTCGGCCAAACAGTTCGTATGGCCGGGGCAATCCTTGGGTACAGAGAAGGCATGACAAAACGGGGTAACAAATTTGGACGCCTGACACTCTCTGATCGGACAGATGCTTTTGAAATGATGGCTTTTGAGGATGACTTGGAGCGCATGCGTGCTTTGGTGGAAGAAGGTGCGCCCATGGTTGTCTCAGTTCAAATACGTAAGCGCGACGATGACGACAGTATTGGCCTGTCGTGCCGCGGTATGGAATCTCTTGAGCAGGTCGCTGCCCAGTCATCCAAAGGACTATTCATTGAAATAGAGGATGCCAGTGCTTTTGCGTCCATCAAAACGGCCCTTGACCGAAAAACCGGTGGTAAAGGTAGGGTCACGATGCGTTTACCCGTGGCAGACAGTAAAAGATTTGCCGAATTTCGCCTAACAGGCCGCTACAAGGTTACACCAGAACTCAAGCAAGCTATTGCAGCCGAAATGGGTGTACTTATGGTTGAGGAAATATAGTGGTGGCATATAAACAGGGTGAAAATAAACAAGGTGAAAAATCCATTGCAAAGGCTTTACCAGCGTCTTCTATTCTCCTTGTAAGGGATGAACCTGCTGGCCTTGAAGTGTTAATGATTGAGCGAGCAAAAACCATGAAATTTGCTCCCGGCGCTTTTGTTTTTCCGGGCGGTAAGGTTGACCGGGAGGATAATGACCAAAACCTATGGGGCCCACTGACCAACTCAGGAGCACATTGTTCTGATTTGCCGAGCCGCATAGCTGTGCTTAGGGAATTATACGAAGAAGCTTCGGTTCTATTGACGGTACGGCAACCCCCAGCAGCCAATGTAACACATGAACTTAGTGGCTATTTACAAAGAAGTAATAGCATTTTGGACACGGAAGGCTTGGTACCGTTTGCTCACTGGGTAACACCAGAAACCATGCCCCGGCGTTTCAACACATATTTCTATCTTGCCAAACACAACGGCCAAGATGCTGTGCATGATGGTGATGAAGCAATTTCCATGCGGTGGGTAAGGCCCAAAGACTTATTGCATGACTGGGGGGCTGACAAAGTGCCTTTGATGTTTCCAACACGCTTAAATTTGATAAAGCTTGCGCGCGCAGAAACGGTTGAAGACGCTTTAAATCTAGCGCGTAGCGATGATATTGCCTGCACATTGCCTATGGTCAGCCGCGATGAAAACGGAGTAACTGTTACCATCAATGATACCGCAGGATACGGTGTTACACAGGCCACGGAAAAAGAACTCCGTGTAGAAAGACCAAAATAGCATAAAAACGCTTGATCTTTACCAAGATTGGGCCTATACGAGCCGCGACTTCACACGTGGGGACGGCTGTTTGCTGTGTTGGCAAGCCGCCATCCGGTGTTAAACCATGATGGTTTGGCGCACCCCCGCGGAGGATTGAACCGGAAAAGGAATATTATCATGGCGATGCCAGTAGTAGACATGCGTGCGCTTCTCGAAGCAGGCGTACACTTTGGTCACCAAACACACCGTTGGAACCCTAAAATGGCGCCGTATATCTTCGGCGACCGTAACGGAATCCATATCATTGATCTTTCACAAACTGTTCCATACCTAACACGGGCGCTGCAAGCTGTGCGCGACGTTGTTTCTGGGGGCGGGCGCGTTCTCTTTGTTGGTACGAAGCGTCAGGCTTCTCCTATCATTGCTGAAGCAGCAAAACGGTGTGGTCAATATTATGTAAACCACCGTTGGCTTGGCGGCATGATGACCAACTGGCAAACAATCAGCCAGTCTATTAAGCGCCTTAAAGAACTTAACGAAATTCTTTCAAAAGAACACACTGGTCTTACAAAGAAAGAAACACTTCAAATGACTCGCCTTCGCGACAAACTTGAATTGTCTCTTGGTGGTATCCAGGACATGGGTGGTCTTCCTGACATCATTGTTGTGGTTGATACAAACCGTGATGATCTTGCGATCGCTGAAGCCCGCCGTCTGGGCATTCCTGTTGTTGGTGTTATTGATACAAACTCACAGCCGGATGGTCTTGAGTACCCAGTGCCAGGTAATGATGACGCAACGCGTGCAATCCGTCTTTACTGTGATCTCATAGCAGACGCTGTTCTTGATGGTATTCAAGCGGACCTCGCGGCACAAGGTGTTGACCTTGGTGCAACCGAGGCGCCTGTTGAAGAAGTTATGGCTGCGGCTGAAGAAGAAGTGCCTGCTGAGGCGCCTACTGAGACACCTGTTGAAGCTGCTGCTCCTGCGGAAGAGGCGGCCAAAGCGCCTGTTGAAAAAACTGCGGCTAAAGCACCGGCAAAAAAAGCTGCGACTAAAGCGCCAACAAAAAAAGTTGCGGCTAAAGCACCAGCAAAAAAAGCAGCAAAGGCTCCTGTTGAAAAAGCAACTAAAGCCCCAGCAAAAAAAGCGGCTAAGGCTTCTGCTGCTGAGTAACCAGCTTAATAATTCTGTATAATATTTGGGCGAATATCCTCGAGATGGCAAAACCATACTCGGGGATGCTCATAATTTCACAAATGTGAGATCCCTTAAGGAGAACTCCAATGGCACAAATTACGGCCACTCTCGTTAAATCACTGCGCGAACAATCTGGCGCTGGTATGATGGATTGTAAAAATGCTCTTGCCGAAACAGATGGTGATCTGGAAGCCGCTGTTGATTGGCTGCGGACTAAAGGCCTTGCTGCTGCGGCGAAAAAATCAGGCCGTGTAGCTGCCGAAGGCCTTGTTGGCCTTGCGGCCTCTGGTGCAAAAGGCGCCGTGGTTGAGGTGAATTCTGAAACCGACTTTGTTGCTCGCAACGATAAGTTTCAGGCATTTGTTGCCGAGCTTGCAGGTCTTGTGCTTGAAACTGGTACAACAGATGTTGATGCACTGAAAGCGACAGCATACCCCGGTTCAGCTAAAGACGTCGGTACAGTATTGACTGACAATATTGCAACGATTGGCGAAAACATGAATGTTCGCCGTGCTGCGGCAATCGAAGTTTCTGAGGGGTATGTTGCGTCTTATATTCACGGCGCTGTTGTTGATGGCATGGGTAAGATCGGTGTGCTTGTTGGGCTTAAATCATCTGCGGGTGAAGACGTTTTGATGCCGCTTGGAAAACAGCTTGCAATGCATATTGCTGCCGCAAACCCTGCGTCACTTTCTGAAGCAGACCTTGATCAGAGCATTGTTGAGCGTGAAAAACAGGTTCAGATGGATAAAGCCCGTGAATCTGGAAAACCAGAAAACATCATTGAAAAAATGATCGTTGGCCGCATGAATAAATATCTTGAAGAAATTGTTCTTCTTAAACAGACTTTTGTTATTGACGGCGAAACAAAAATTGCTGACGTTATTGCAAAAGCAGCCAAAGATGCTGGCACTTCAATTGAACTTACGGCCTTCATCCGAATGGAAATGGGTGATGGAATTGAGAAAAAAGAAGAAGATTTTGCCGCAGAGGTTGCCGCAGTAGCTGGTAATTAAACTGCAAAATAAAATGTTTCAAAAACCCAGAGGTTTTCTCTGGGTTTTTTTATGCGTATACTTTTATAAGGTATTGTTTGGGCAGGGAAGCTTGAAAATAATACTGTAAACTAGCTAGCCTTATGTGATGGAAGCAGATAAGGTGCGGCAGACCTTTTTTGGTCGGGGGAGAATATTACGAATGTCATCTGAACCTAAATACAAACGTGTTCTTTTGAAACTGTCCGGAGAAGCCCTGATGGGGTCCGGAGAGTATGGGATTGACCCAGAAACGGCGGATCGTGTTTCTAGGGAAATTAAAAGCGCAAGAGACATTGGTGTAGAGGTTTGTATTGTTGTTGGGGGCGGCAATATATTTCGGGGCCTAAAGGGTGCTGCGGAAGGGCTTGACCGTTCTACAGCTGATTATATGGGCATGTTAGCGACCGTCATGAACGCTTTGGCGCTGCAAAACTCACTAGAAAATGCTGGGGTCGATACGCGTGTGCTGTCAGCTATTCCAATGGCGACCGTTAGCGAACCTTATATTCGGCGCCGGGCCATTCGCCACCTTGAGAAGGGGCGTGTTGTGATTTTTGCTGCGGGTACGGGTAACCCGTTCTTTACAACAGACACTGCGTCGGCGCTTCGCGCGGCTGAGATGAACTGTGATGCGCTTCTTAAGGGCACACAGGTTGATGGTGTTTATGATGCTGATCCTAAAATTAACGCTGATGCAATGCGTTATGAAACACTAAGTTACATGGATGTATTAAAGCAAGACCTTAAAGTTATGGATGCGTCTGCAATTTCTTTAAGCCGTGAAAATAATATTCCCATTGTTGTCTTTTCAATCCACAAAAAAGATGAACTTTTGAAAGTTCTTCAAGGTGGTGGTACTTGTACAACAGTAGGTGAGGAGTAGAAATTATGAGCGATGATGACCTTGATCTAAAAGATATAGAGCGCCGGATGGTTGGCGCAATAGACTCTCTTAAGCATGAGTTTTCTGGATTGCGTACAGGGCGAGCATCAACAAGCTTGCTTGATCCTATCATGGTTGATGTTTACGGCGCGAGTATGCCTCTTAACCAAGTAGGGACTGTTTCTGTGCCTGAACCCCGGATGCTTTCTATTCAAGTATGGGACAAAGCGAACACACAGGCTGTTGAAAAAGCTATTCGTACATCAGGTCTCGGGCTCAACCCAATGCTTGACGGCCAGCTTGTGCGTATTCCAATTCCTGAGCTTAACGAAGAGCGACGCCAGGAATTATCCCGTATTGCGGCTAAATATTCTGAAACAAGCCGTATTGCCATACGTAATGTACGTAAAGGCGGTATGGATCAGTTGAAAAAGATGGAAAA
>Ga0316208_1000899_pt1 | contig 31561 bp, 33 predicted proteins | sample 3monopyrite_MG_FD_204944 | JGI IMG/M metagenome (GOLD analysis project Ga0316208, IMG submission 204944) | Microbial mat bacterial communities from mineral coupon in-situ incubated in ocean water Damariscotta River, Maine, United States -... | ecosystem: Environmental > Aquatic > Marine >... | reverse complement strand
TTAAGGTTATTATACACGCAGAGACTTTAGATCTCGTCAACATAGAAAATCCCCTCTCTTTTCTACACAGATTTCGTACAGTTCTATGAGGCTTTTTAGACCTCGATTTTAAGTCGTTGAAACTCGCGTAGCTTGTCCTTTCAAAAAAATAGTTTCTTATGACTAAAGATATTAAATATTTTGGACTTGACATCAGTCATTTAGTGTTCGATGTTACAGATTCTGATGGTAATTACTATCAGTTTAAAAACAATGCGTTTGGCTTTAAGAAGTTTACAAAACTTTTAAATAATGAGAGTCATTGTGTGATGGAAGCTACAGGTTATTATCATTATCAGTTGGCTTATCATTTACTTGAATCTGGTATAAAAGTATCGGTAGAAAACCCCTTAGCAGTAAAACGTTTTATCCATATGAAGTTATCAAAAGTCAAGACAGATAAGAGTGACTCAAAGCTTATTTGTGATTATGCAACTCAGGTCGAATTAAAGCTTTGGCAAGGCAATTCTAAAGATGAAATAGAGTATCTTCAAATTACCAGAGCCCTTTCTGTATATACAAAACAAAGCACTATGCTAAAAAACAAATTACATGGTGAATCTGTATTAGGAAACCCAAGTAAAGTAGTTGTAAGCTCTTTAAAACGTAGTTTAAGACGGCTACAGAGAGAGATGAAAACTTTAGAGGACAAGTTGTTGGTTTTGGTAAAAGAGGTTCATCAAGATTTATTAACTCGTTTAAAAACTATACCAGGTATTGGTCCAAAAACAGCGATAATGTTAGTTGTTTTAACAGGTGGTTTTGATCGTTTTACAAGTGCGGCAGAGCTTTGCAGTTACGCAGGATTAACACCAGTGATTAGACAAAGTGGAAGCAGTGTGAAAGGACGACCTCGTATTAGCAAAATTGGGAATCAAAAACTCAGAAATTTATTATTTATGTGCAGTTTTAATGCTTGTAAATACAACAAAGCTTGCCGAGATCTTTATGAGCGCATAGTAGCAAAAGGGAAGAGTAAAAAATTAGCATTAATAGCCGTATGTAATAAACTATTAAAACAGGCTTTTGCTATTGCTAAATCAGGATTAATATATGATGATACTTATAGAAGTACTCTAGTGAAAAATTAATGCTTTTTTACTTGTTTTTTACCACAGTACTTTGTTGGGCACAGTTATTTATATTCTATTTTCCTTGTTTGGATATAATTCAGTTTATCATTTTCAATCGATTCTTTCCTTATCCAATTTTTAAACTTATCAACCTGGTATTTGTATTCAGTTGTTGAAATTAAAGAATCTTTATAATTATATTCCAATGTTTTAGTGAGTATTCCACAATCGTATCTAAATTCAGATTTTCGGTTTCGATTTGGATTGTTATGATGGATAGTTTCTATTCCATTAATGAGTTCATTTTTGTCAAAGTAACTTTTAGAAACAGAGTTTCTAATTGTATCTTTTGATTCGAAATCAATAAATATTTGAGTCAATATTGTTTTTTCTTTAGTACCATCTTTTCTATAATCATAAGTTTCAACTTGTTCAAATTTCTCTTTACTGTTTTCAACAATTGTTTCGGATTGATACAGCAACGAATCTTTATAAATGTAATTAACTTTGAAAGGTAAACTGTCGGTTGACATTTTTACGATTTCAGTTTTTATTTTGTTCAAATCATTATAGATATAGTCAATTTCTAATGTTTCATTGTCAAACAATGTTTTTTGAAATAAATTGATTATTTGGTCATTATTGCTATATTTTTTTTCTCTTATCGAGATAGTATCTTGAACTTTATTATTCAAAGAATCATTCTCAATTTTTATATAGTAAACGGTTATTTTATTCGCTTTTTTTGTCAGTCCGTTTTTGAGCAAATTTGGCTCATTGCAACAACCAATTAAGAATATTGAAAAAAGTAAAATTAGATGTCTATTCATTCGGTTTTAATTGTGCCCAACGTGTTTGTGTATGGTTAGTTGCGTGGTTAAGCAACTAATTTAGTAAACAAATACGAACCAGAGAAAATTCCGAAGGAATTTTCCAAATAAGCACTTGCCATAGCAATTAATTATACACGGTGTTGCCATTTCGTTGTTTTTTCTTTCAGTTTAAATTCCGTTTTCCGCTTTTCAGAGTTTGAGTGAGTTCGGTCTGCATTTCATTCCGCAAACTTTTTCAATTCCGATTGAGTGATAAATTCCGAAACTTGCTAAATTCTACACAAAGATTGGTTTTATAAACCTATTCAAAGTAAGTTTTCAATTTAATAATCAATTATCAAATTCGGAAAAGGACTTATGCTCATTATTATTAATAGTAATGATATTGTGATTAATAAAATTCTTAATTTTTTTTGATTTAGTGGTTTGCTTTTATAACCAAAGTATAAACTAATCGCTCCAAATCCGATAGCAATTAATTTAAACCAAATTGTATCATATTTTCCTCTTCTTGCAAAAGGTGATAAAATTCCATCTTTAAACTGTTCTAAAAAATCGATATAATTTAAGTAGTCAATTGTGAAAAAATATAGCCATCCAAAAATTAAAATTATCATTGAATAAGTTAAATATTTTCCTTTTTCTATTTTCATTATTTTTTCAAGTTCAGAGTGCGTTCCGCAATGAATGCCAACACGCTTATATACCCATATTTAGTTATCTCATAAAAATACAATAAAAGTCAATGGAAATAAGACTTTATCCATTTACAAACGACAACAAGTATTTACAAACGAATTTAAACAGGTAACAACCGAATAAAAATTGGTAGTTACTTCATCTTTGCAGTGTTGAATCAATGAAGGGTTCAATAGTATTAACTGTTTAACGTAAAATATAAAGACATGAACACATTAAGAAACAAAGTACAGTTGATTGGTAACTTAGGAAAAGATCCAGAAATCATCAATTTAGAGTCAGGTAAATCCTTGGCTAAATTTGCAATCGCTACTAACGAAAGTTATAAAAATGCGCAAGGGGAAAAAGTAACGGATACACAATGGCACAATATTGTAGCTTGGGGAAAAACAGCTCAGATTGTAGAAAAATATGTGAGCAAAGGGAAAGAGGTGGCGATAGAAGGAAAGCTAACAACACGTTCTTGGGAAGATAAAGATGGCATAAAGCGGTATATTACAGAAGTGGTTTGTAGTGAGCTTTTAATGTTAGGGAAATAGACTAAACAACTGAGATAATAAAAGAGCAACCTAAACTAGGTTGCTCTCTCTATTTTTTATAACAACACGGAGTATTAATTTTTAATTACTTTTTTAGTAATACTAGCACCACTACGTTTATTTGTAATCCTTACAAAGTAAAGTGTATCGTCTAAATTATCTAAATTAGAAATAGTCATTGCCCCATTTGAAGTAGCTTTCGTTTCGCTTAATACAACACGCCCATTAATATCGAACAGGTTTATTTTGTAATCGTCGTTTAGACCATTAGATAATTTAATTGTAATTGATGATGTAAACGGGTTAGGACTTATTTTTGAAGTATTAAATGTAAAATCTTTCACCGCAAGTGAGCCACCACAAATAGACCAACCCATATCTTCCATAAAACCAAGAGTGACCAATCCAGGATCGTGAATTGCTTCTCCAGGTGCAATAAATGGAGTCATTAAAGAATTTGCATTGCCAGGAGGATATGTTGCTTCGTCCCAATGGCTATAACTAGAACCCTGACTATATATTGTGGGTGCGTATGTAGAAGGTTTTACACCACCATTCTGAGCTGTAGTTATTGGGCCATTACTAAACAAATCATTACCTGTTATTTCTCCAAGTAAAGCAACGGATGGATCTTCAAAACTTTTAATATCTACAGGTGTACCATTTTCAATAAAATTATCCCAAACATTAACAAAAAAACCATTTCTTAAAACGCCCATTGTAGGATTATCTGGGTTATCTGTTCTACCAAAACCCAAAATCCCTAAACCATGACCTAGCTCATGCAAGACTACAGATACAAAATCTATCTGACCACCAGGAGGATTGGCATCTAGGCCAAAATAAAAATTTGCTGTACTACTAAATGTAGCACTAATATCTACAGACGTTGATGATGGACCATCAGGGAACTCTGCTCCCGTTAGTTTTTCTGCCAATGCAATTGGATATGCTGTATTGGGAGGAGCTCCTAGAATAAATACAGATTTAAAATCGGTAGGTCCAGCTCCGCCTAAAACACCTGCGGCAAGAGGGCCAAATTCAGCAGAAATTCTAATAGGTATTGGAGACTCAATAACATTAGACCAAATATCTACAGCAAATTGAAATGCTGATTGTGCCTCTGATGTAAAACCAGAATAGCTGACAATAAAAGTAGAGCACGCCGTGCCTCTACTTTCCATTTTTCGCTTAATATAGTCAGGTACTGGGACCGATGACATACGTGTTTGAGATTCAGGATAATACCTGCAAATATCCCAATCTACATTTATACTAGTGTCATTTGCGCCTTCAGTTTGTGCAAATAAAGACAATGAAAACACTAGAAATATTCCAAAGAATAGTAAGCTTTTGCTTCTAAAATTTATGAGAGCGTAATTTTTTTTCATATTAAAGTAGTGTTAGGTTATAAATGTAAATTTAAAAGAATTGGTCTATAAATTGGTAAGAACTTACAGTTTAATGTGGAAAATCGCGACTTAATGCTCTAAGTTGCGATTTTCTCGTTTTATTATAACTATTTTATTTTCAAATAATTACTCTACTATTAAAGTATATTGAGGTGTTGGATTCATGGGACAGAAATACACATATTCTCCTTTTGTTAATGTTGTAACCTTAGAAGTCTCTTTAGTATTATTCTCTACCACCTTGGTGACATAAGCTGTTTTAATATGATTTTCAGGTTTAGAAGCATCTTTTCCTTTTGGCACTAAAACAAAACCAACTTTATGGCCAACATTGTTATTAGCAATTTCAAAAATATATTTACCTTCTTTTAAGGTCAACTTTTTTTGAGTAAACTCTCCTTTGGTTTGTTCTAAAGAAACTACAGTTGCTTTAGTTTCAGTCTTCATTTTGTCTTGCGCATTACCAGTTAATGTAAAGGTTAATGCGATTACGAATATTGAAATCATTTTTCTCATAATAATATATGTTTATTTAGTTTAATTAAGCGTGGTAATAGCGCTCGTTAATAATTTTGCCATCTTTCCACTGGGTTCTATTTACTTGTTCAAATTTGTGATGTTGACCATCGTTTGTTTTAAATTCCATGGTAGCTTCATAGTAAGATATATCACCAGAAACCGAAATGTTTTTAATATCATACCCAATAAATTCTGTTACTGTAGCCAGCAGTTCTTTTTCTGCAATGATTGCTGTTTCTTTACCTACTTTAGGCGTATTGTTTGCTTCTTGAAGTACTACATTATCATCTAAGTACTTGTCCATTGCTTCTAAAAACTGTCCGTTTCCTAATAAAGTTTTTAAATCTGAAAGTGCATTCTCGATCGTGTTATTCATTTTTGTTTATTTTATGGATTAATAATTATATTGTTTCTAATTCTAATGGTTGTGCTACAGGAAAATCTATAGCAACATCTGTAGTGTTGTTTATGTAATTGGAAATTGTTTTGTCGCCTACTAAAGAAATGACGTCAATTAAATTCCCTTTTGTATATCCTGCATTAAAGAAATTTTCTAATACTACTTCATCAGTTTTCCCTCTATTTTCAGTAATGTTTTTCGATAGTTTTGCTAGCGTATCTAACTTCGTGTTTACAGAAGAAAATCCAGCTCTAAACTCTAAGATTTGTTCATCAGTAAATCCATTCATTTTCCCTATTGCTGTATGAGCAGATAAGCAGTAATTACAATCATTTACCTGACTTACGGCTAAGTTTATAACTTCTTTTTCTTTAGCAGAAAGAGATGTTTTTGCATTGGCAAATGTTAAGTAATTCTCAAGTGCTGTATCACTATATGCGTATGTAGCATATAAGTTTGGTACAAAACCTAATGCTTTGTTTAGGTTGTCAAAAATTGTTTGGTTATTGGTGCTTACGTCTTCTCTTGTTGGTACATTAAATGTGTTCATAATTTTAAATTTTATACCGAATTCTGTTCAGTGTTTTGTTATTATTTATTTTGCTTTTTTTGTTGATACAAAGATGAGTCAGGAATAATGCTTATTAAATGAATATTCTTCCTTTGTGCTTGTCAATTTCGCCCTTTAAGTTTAATTTGGGTTCACATATGGTTTTTCTGCATCACAATAGTAATCGTGAAGGTGCCTCTGCTCACAGTGTGTTTTAGTTACCAGAGCCTTTATGCTTCGTTTGCGACTTTTTCTGAATATTTCTATTAAATTGAATAGTGATTTGTTTGGTGTTGTCATCGTATGATTGTTTTAATATTACAATGCAAAGATGCATAGGAATCTTGGTTAAAGAATGAAGAATTTGCCCAAGAACTTGTCGATTCTTCCTAACTTGAAGTTTTCAATTGCTTTTTAAAGTCTGAAGGTGACTGTGAAGTGTGTTTTTTAAAAAGTCTACTCAAATGTGAGGCGTCATCGAAACCCACTTCATAAGCAATCTCTTTAGCTGATTTGTTCGAATATATTAAAAGACGTTTGGCTTCTAAAACGATGCGCTCATGAATAATTTGTAACGGACTATGGTTTAGTTTGGCGAAATTATTAGATAAGGTTTTTGGGGATTTAAACAGTTTTTCAGCATAAAACGAAACACTATGTTCGGTTTTGAAATGTTGTTCTACTAAAAAATTAAAAGATCTTAATAAATCTATTTTTGAACTTTTAGCTGTTTCAACAATGCCTTCTTTTGCCTTAAGTAAACGTGTGCTTTTAATAATAAAACGAGCCATAAGCATACGTAACATTTCTGCTTGAATATTATCTTTAGTTTCTAGCTCATCAATAAAAACTTCATGTAGTATTTTAAATTTGTGTTGTTCAATTTTATCTAAGTGTATAACAGGTATATTGGTATTACCAAAAAATAGGATACCAACACAACTAACTTCCTGGTCATGATCTTTAATGCAATAGAATTCTCTATTAAATTGATAAACAAAAACATCCTTACCATGTACATATTGTAAATACTGAATCGGTGTTAGTGCTAAAATACAATGTGGCTGAAGGGTAAAAGGAATACTATCTATATGAATCTCAATAGCTTTAGAATTTGCCCAAATGAATGTGTATAATTCGGTTTGTTTGGCATTGTTAAAGGATTGTAAATCATCTTCATTGCCAATACTAAAAATGGCATTAGTAGAAAACTCTTTGAAGGTGTAAATCATATCCACTAAGTCTATTTAGTAGAATAAACATTACAATAAAATGAGAAACTATTTAGGCAACCTTTTTAAGAAGATCTAAACAAGGACATTTTTTACAGCGTTTACACTCTGCTTTTTTATATTTCTTGCAGCACTTAGGTTTTACTTTGTCTAAAGCGTGAAAACCAGAAGTTTCAAAAACTTTAATACGTTCTTTTTTTAGTTTTTTGTTTTTCTTCTTGCCCATTGAAAATTTAAATCAGCGACGCAAAAATAGTTATTTTTATTTATTCTAAATAAAATTTAACATTTTAGACTCCAGTATTTGGTCCCTGAGCTGCAGAATTCACGGTAAGTTGTTGAATGTCTCTATCGAACAAGTATAGGCCACCTTTGTCATCACCAATCATGTTTACCTTATCGAGTATTGTTCTTGCTGTTGCTTCTTCTTCAATTTGTTCAGCAACGTACCACTGTAAGAAATTATGGGTTGCATAATCTTTTTCTTGAAGAGAAATATGAACCAATTCATTAATGCTTTTAGAGACAAATATTTCGTGAGCTAAGAGTTTTTTAAACATATCTTTAAAAGAATTAAAAGTAACATTTGGTGCATTTAATTCAGAAATATGAGCATGTCCACCACGTTCATTTACAAACTTTACAAGTTTTAACATGTGTTCGCGCTCTTCATCAGATTGGTCATACATAAAAGAAGCAATGCCTTCTAAACCTTTTACTTCTGCCCAAACAGCCATTGCTAAATAGGCTTGAGAAGATTCAGCTTCAATTCGTATTTGTGTGTTTAATGCAGATTCAATTGTTTTAGATAACATAGCTTATTATTTTACGTAAAGATAAGTAGTTCAAAATTAAAGACAACAGATACTTCATTAGATAATTTAGTTTATAGAGTTAATTTTTAATAGCGATATTCTAAATTTTGTCGTTTGGCTAAGTTTGTTGATAAAAACTGTTACTACTTAATTGTTTCTTTCAATTATTATTTTTTGAGAAATATAGTTAATACCGTTTACGACTCCCTCTATAAAAAGGGTAATAGTCTTATTTTTTGTATCTAAGACCTTAAAATTAATTTCCCCATTAGAATCTACTTGTAATCTCGGTTTCCAAGCGATGGTACCAAATTCATTAAAAAAGCGTGAATTATAATATTGGTATTTCGGAGTGTAAAATTCTTTCTCTTTCTCAAACCTCAATGGAACATTATATGTCATTACATTATTAGGGTAATCTTTTGTTTTGTAATCTACGGAAGTATGTATTTTTATAAAGCCAGCTTGCCCTCTTATACCTCCACCAAACCCATAGAGTTCATATTCAATATAATCAATATCAGATGTATTTAAAAAAGTAAGAATACTAAAATCTGAATTACTTCCAAAACTAGTTAATAGTGCATCATCTAAGTAGATTAACGGCACATTTGTTCCCCAATTTACTCTAGGGTTTGTAATACTTAAGCTTCCTGTAAAATAATCATATTGTGTTATGAATCCAAGTCTTTGTAGGTATAAATCTATTCTTAGACCACGCGATTTATTTTTTTCATCCATGATATCTACTCTAGAGTTAATAGTTTTATTAGCTAAAGCCTCAGCACGAGTATAACTCCCTTCACCTTCTATAATGACTTCATCTAATTGTTCAACATTGTCCCATGCTTTTATAAGGTTTATGTTATTTATAATTGTGTCATTTAGAATATAAGCTTCATTTATAACGTAATGTTTACCCTTAAAGTTTGGAAACTTTGACGGGTAAAATTGCAAAAAGAGAGAAGGCTTTTTATTAAACTCTTTTTTCTTTGCATCTAAGTATCCAACTCTAAGTATATCTTCATTATTAGGGAAGGTGTTTTTTATTGTAAACTCATTTTCTTTTTTTGAAATCTCAAAGAGTTGAGTATTATTTTGTGCTAGAGGATATACGATGTAAGTTCCGCTTTTGTCACCATTAATGTTTGCAACAATATCAATTCCACGTTCAAACGGGTAAATGTATTTATCCGAATAATTAAATATTGAATTCCAGTTATAACTACTCCAACCCTGAGTCATTAATAATAAATCTAAATTATATTTGCTTTCCTTATTTATGTTCTCAAAATATTGTCTACTATCCTCTAATACACCTTTAATAAAAGGTTGAATATAAAGTTGAGATAATAGAATATTATGATGATTATAAGATTTGGTTTTTGAAGGTAAAACGGAAATGCTTAAATTAGACCATTTAGATAAGTCAATTTCATCAAAAGCAAGATTTAAATTTAAGCTGTCCTTTTCAATTTTAATTTGGACAGATTTAACTTTTTTAGAGCTTACACTAATAGTATTAAAATATAAACGTTCTAATAACGGCTTATTCTCTTCATTAAAAATGGTAAATATGTTGATCCCTGAAAATAATGATTCTATTGGGTAACTTATAACAGCAATACCTTGGGGATTTAATTCAAATTCTGAAATTTGAATTTTATTTCCATCATGGAGAGATAGTCTCAATTTTTTACCCAGAAGCTGTTCTTTGGTTTGTTTATTGGTTTGAATTTTCAAGGTAACTTTTTCCCTTTGTTCCACAAGAGTCATGGCTAATCCTAGTACTTGAATATTAGAAATCTTAGTTTTTATAATTTTCTCATTTACAATTAATTCTGCGCTGTAGGTTTTGTTTGGTTGAGGTGTAAATATGGTTTTCGCTAGACCAACATTATTCAATTGAAATTCTGATACTATATTTTGGTCATTATCCAAAATATGACCAGAAGCTTTTACAATACCTTTACCAAGTTGATTTTTGGCGATTATGCCTATAGTATTAGGTACATTATACAGCAAATGGCCTCCTTCACCTAATACTTGAAGGTCTATCACTAAATTTTCATTACTAAATGGCTTAATTTTATCTTTGTTATCTGCATCTATAACTTTAAAAGTTTGCTCAAAATGATTGAGTTCGCTAAAGTTACGCATCCAATTGGTGTAGGCTTTAAATGTGAAGATTCCAGTTGAAATGGTGCTGTCAATTTCAAAAATATTAGATGCAATACCATTCTCTATTTTAAGTAATTTCTTTTTTAGGATGTTTCCTTGGTCATCACTAATTGTACAATATAGATTTTGTGCTATTTTAGAAGGTTCTTTAGAATACATGTCAAAAACATATGCTGTAAAACCCAACATTTCACCTTCAATATAAGTAGATTTATTAAGGTGTACATAAGCTAACTCTCTTGGAGCCTCTGTATAGTTAGTAAAATTATCTAATATAGTTTTAGCATCTTGAGCAAAACAAAACACTGTAAAAGAAAGAAAAATAACTAAAATAGGTTTAACCGAAGGCAGCGTTTTTATCATATTGAAAGGTTTGTATAAATTTACCAAAAACCATAGCATCGTACGACCTTGTTTTAACTAATTTTTAATCCATTAGAAACATCTTCTTCACTAACACTGAGCGCAGTCGAAGAGTCAGGATTCACAAACACCAAATTACCAAACTTATCTTCAGTCATTAAAATCATACCTTGGCTTTCAATTCCGCGCAAAGCTCTTGGAGCTAAATTCACTAATACAGTAACCCGTTTACCAATAATATCTTCTGGTTTAAAGCTTTCTGCAATACCCGAAACTATTGTACGTGTATCTATACCAGTATCTACTTTCAAAACAAGTAGTTTTTTAGTTTTTGGCATTTTTTCTGCCTCTAGAATCGTGCCAACTCTAATATCTAATTTTGTAAAATCTTCAAATGTAATTTCGTCTTTTTGAGGCTCTAGAATTTTCTTAGCAGCTTCATTAGCTTTTTTACTAGCTTCTAATTTATCGAGCTGTGTTTGAATTTCAGAATCTTCAATTTTTGAAAATAATAGTTCTCCTTTACCAATTTGGTGCGCAGCAGGAAGTAAGATTTCTTTTGTGGAAATATCGCCCCATTTTAATTCGTCATTAAGAGACACATTTGTTTGAGTCGTGGCAATCTCATTATTTGAAGAGATTACCACATTAGTTCCTTCCTCGTTATGACATAAGCCAAGTATGTTTTTGAGTTTTTTTGAAGTAAAAGGTAAAAACGGCTCACATAAAACAGCTAAAGCTGAAGCAATTTGTAAAGCTATAAACATTACTGTTTTAGTACGTGTTTCGTCTGTTTTAATTGTTTTCCATGGTTCTTCGTCAGCCAAATACTTGTTCCCAAGTCGTGCTAAATTCATTAATTCTTGGCTCGCTTCTCTAAAACGATATCGTTCAATAGAGCTAGATATTACAGCTGGATATGCTTTTATTGTAGCTAAAGTTTCTTTGTCAATATCTAAATAGTCTGATGGAGTAGGAACAACACCTTCATAATACTTATTAGTTAAAACCACAACGCGATTAATAAAGTTTCCGAAAACAGCAACCAATTCATTGTTATTTCTGGCTTGGAAATCTTTCCAAGTAAAATCGCTATCCTTTGTCTCTGGTGCATTAGCTGTTAAAGCATAACGCAATACATCTTGTTGATTAGGAAAATCTATTAAGTAGTCTGGTAACCAAACGGCCCAATTTTTGGAGGTTGATAACTTATTACCTTCTAAATTTAAAAATTCGTTTGCAGGGACATTCTCGGGTAAAATATAAGAGCCCTCAGCCTTTAGCATCGCTGGGAAAATAATACAGTGAAATACAATATTATCTTTACCTATAAAATGAACAAGCTTTGTGTTTTCGTCTTTCCAATAGTCTTCCCAGTTTTTCCCTTCGCGTTCTGCCCATTCTTTTGTGGCAGAAATATAACCGATAGGTGCATCAAACCAAACATAGAGCACTTTGCCCTCACCACCTTTAACTGGTACAGGAATTCCCCAATCTAAATCTCTGGTTACGGCTCTTGGTCTTAAGCCATCATCAATCCAAGATTTTACTTGTCCATACACATTAGGCTTCCAATCCTTTTTATGTCCTTTTAGTATCCATTCTCTTAAAAAATTTTCGTACTTATTTAAAGGCAAAAACCAGTGTTTGGTTTCTTTTAAACTAGGCACATTTCCTGTAATAGCAGATTTTGGATTTATTAAATCTGTTGCGTTATGGCTAGTTCCACAGTTTTCACATTGATCACCATAGCTTTCTTCATTACCACATTTAGGGCATTTGCCTATAACAAAACGGTCTGCTAAAAACTGATTAGCTTCTGCATCGTATAGTTGTTCTGAAACTTCTTCAACAAATTCATTTTTATCGTAAAGTGTTTTAAAAAATTCTGAAGCTGTATCGTGATGAATTTTAGCCGATGTACGCGAGTAATTATCAAATAAAATACCAAAATCTTCAAAAGATTTTTTTATGTTGGCATGGTATTTATCTACTATATATTGTGGAGAAACACCTTCTTTTTTTGCTTTAATTGTAATGGGGACCCCATGCTCATCACTTCCGCATATAAAAGCAACGTCACTACCTGTTAACCTTAAGTATCTTGAGTAAATATCTGCGGGTACATAAACACCAGCTAAATGCCCAATATGTATTGGTCCATTTGTATATGGTAATGCTGCTGTTATGGTATATCTTTTCGGCATAGTTTCGGATTTTTTCAAGGCACAAAAATACACAATATAAAAGCGATTTAGAAAAAAAATGTACATTTACAGAAAGCAGTTTTTATGACCTTGAGACCACAATTTAAATATTTAATTTATACTGTTGCTTTAGTAATGTCTATGAATGTTTATACTCAAACGGAAACTGATAATTCTACTGAAATGATATCAGAATTAATTCAGCCACCATATTTAAAAGCAGGCGATACAGTTGCTATTGTTGCACCATCTGGCATCTTGAAAAATCGAGAGCGCGAAGTGCAACAAGCCGTTGATTTATTAAAAAGTTGGGGTTTATATGCTATAGTTGGTAAACACGTATTTAGTAAATCGAATCATTTTGCTGGTACTGATGACGAGCGTTGTGAGGATTTGCAAAAAGCTATGGATGATCCTAAAATTAGTGCTATTTGGTGCGCAAGAGGCGGTTACGGAACGGTTAGAATTTTAGATAAACTGAATTATAAAAGATTTAAAGAAAACCCAAAATGGGTTATTGGTTATAGTGATATTACTGCTTTACATAACCAATTACAAAATAAAGGATTTGAATCACTTCATGCTTTATTGTGCGTAAGTTTAACAAAGGATTTAAGCGAAGTAAAGAGTTCGATAGACACTTTTAAATCGGCTTTATTTGGGAAGCCAACGAATTATGTGTTAGAAGGTTCTAATTATAACAGAGTAGGTGAGGCTTCAGGTCAATTGGTTGGTGGTAACTTAACAATGTTGCATACTATGTTAGGATCAAAAGAAAGTATTGACACCTCTAGAAAGATTCTTTTTATTGAAGAAATAGGCGAATACAAGTATCATATAGATCGTATGCTACAGAGTATGAAACGTGCTGGTTATTTTGATAACTGTAATGGTCTTATCGTAGGTAATATATCTAAAATGCGACAGAATACTACACTTTGGGGAACTTCAGTAGAACAATTAATTCTTGATGCTTTAGTAGATTATGATTTTCCAATCGCTTTTAATATGCCAGCAGGTCATGAGAAAGATAATAGAGCGTTGGTTTTGGGGCGAATTGTGGAATTGAAAGTTGAGAAGGAAAGTACTTCGCTTGTTTTTAAGAAATAACATGTCATTCTACGACCTCACAAAACAAGAACGTAACCAAATTGTAGAAAAAATCAATCAAGAAATTGAAAATGATTTAAAACAAAACAAGACTGAAAACATTATAATATACTTTTCAGATGATGACACTTATATTCGTAAAACAGGCTATTTGGCTGTGGGTAAAATTTTCTATGCACAACCGCAATTACAACTCATAATACTTTCTGTATTAAAACATTTGATACGCTCTGTTAATGAATTGGTAAGACAAACAATAGTTAATGCTGCTGGTGAAATCGGGAAGTTTCATTTTAATAAGATTAAAGATTTTATGGATACTGGTTTATTTGACGACCATCATCGCGTTAGAAATGCAGTTATAGGCTCAATCAAGAAAATGGGAGAACGAAACCCTGTGCCAGTTTTGGCTTGGGCAAAGATATATCTTCAACATCAAGACAAGGAAATTAGACGAGAGATTTGCCATGGTATTGAATTGAGAGGCAGAACACATCCTCAAGATATTTTACCATTATTAAAGGAGCTTGAATTTGACGAAACCAAACGTGTTTCAGATACGTTAATTCATGTTCTTGGACAAATATCATATAAGCGTGGTTGCTTAAAAACTGTTGTTGCACATCTTAATACATGGAAAAACAAAGAGCTAGTGCAACACGCATTAGATGAAATTGTTGATGTGCATAATCGCTATAAAAATTTCTCAGTTTTAACTCAGCAACAAGCAATTGATTATATTGATGCTAATTATAAAATTTAAGTTGAACTAAAAAGATAACCACTTTCGTGGGAGGTGAGCATGGCACAACATAACGAACTTGGTAAAAAAGGAGAGCAATTAGCCGTAGATTTTCTACTTAAAAATAAGTACGAAATCATTGAGAGAAACTATCGTTTTGATAAAGCTGAGGTAGATGTTTTAGCACTAAAAGATAATATTCTAGCCGTTATTGAAGTTAAAACAAGGTCAACAATAGATTTTGGTAATCCGCAAGACTTTGTAAAGCCCAAACAAATAAAAAACTTGGTAAAGGCAGTAGATGAATATGTAAATGAGAATGACCTAGATCTAGAAGTCCGGTTCGATATTATTGCTATTGTAAAAGAGAAAAAAGGATTTAGTGTTGAGCATCTAGAAAATGCGTTTTATCATTTTTAAATATACAAGTGCGTAACAATAATAAAGAGACCGTAGAAGGCTACGTTTACTGTCATGTCTTTTGTGTTTAAACTCTTAAAACGTAAAGATTCCTTTTTTATAATACCACGACATAATACAAAGCTAATTAATATGATACCAAGAAAGAGGAACCAATATAATGACTGAGGATAAGGCAATGTTATATTTGTTATTAAAAATAGAATTACTAATCCACCAGCAACTAAAAGTCGCTTTTCGTCTTTCACGTTTAAATTATTTCTCAAGGAAACGTCTCTCACTTTTATTAAAATTAAGCTTGAGATGAAAATTAAAAAACACAATGGTAAACGTCATTCTTTTTCTTTAGATAAATTTAATGATTATATAGCAAATTGAAAAAATAATTCAGATTTTATTTATAAAAATTCATCTCGTCTATATAATGCCACACATTATCAGATAACATAGGTCGAACATTTTTCCCGCTTTTAATTTCATTTCTTATAAACGTAGAAGAAAGCTCCATTATTGGCGCAGGTATGTTAAAAATTTTAGGATGGTCGTTAAACGGAGTTTCTATTTTTCCATTTGAAAGTCTAGGATAAACATAAATAGAATGATTCTCTAGAATAAGCTCATAATTTTTCCACTTATGAAAACTTTTTAAGTTGTCTTCACCCATTATTAAAGCAAACTCATGTTCAGGAAATTTTTCGAAAAGATAAGTAAGTGTATCTATAGTATAGTTGGGTTGTTTTAAATCAAATTCAATATCACTAGGTCTTAATTTTGTGTAATCCTTTGTGGCACGATATACCATTTCTAAACGCTGGTGATTATCGAGTAAACTACTTTTCTTTTTAAAAGGACTCATTGGAGTTACTACAAACCAAATTTGGTCTAAATTGCTATGTTCTGCTAAATGGTTAGCAATAGTTAAATGACCAATGTGTATTGGGTTAAAGGTGCCAAAATATAAACCAATCTTCATATTATTGAGCTATAAAATCTGAAACTAAATTATAAGCGTTTTCTAGAGCCTGGTCTAAATCAGAGTTGACAACAATAACATCAAATAGTGGCGCAGTTGCTAATTCTGCAGGTGCTTTTGCAACACGCATACTTATTTTTTCTTCACTCTCTTCCCCTCTGTCTTTAAGACGTCTTACGAGTTCGTTTAAATCTGGTGGCTTCACAAAAACAGCTAATGTTTGTTCGGGAAATTTTCGTTTTATACGTAAACCTCCAGAAACATCAATGTCAAAAATAACATGTTTTCCTTTTGCCCAAATACGCTCAATTTCAGTTTTTAACGTACCGTAAAAGTTGTCTCTATAAACTTCTTCCCATTCTAAGAATTCATCTGCTTTTATTTTGTTTTTAAATTCTTTTAAAGATAAATAGTAATAATCTTTTCCGTGTGCCTCATTACCTCTTGCTTCTCTAGATGTTGCAGAAATAGAAAACTCTAAATTGAGTTCTTGCTGCTTTAATAAATGACGAACAATTGTTGTTTTTCCTGAGCCCGAAGGTGCTGAGAATACGATGAGCTTACCTTGTTTTTTTTTATTTTCTTTTAACATTGACAATGATTTTTTAATGCTAACTGCGACTATACACTGTCAACTAATTACAGGACATTCAATAATTGTTCCTTAATTTTTTCGAGCTCATCTTTCATCTGAACTACTAATTTTTGCATCGGAGCATAATTAGATTTTGAACCTATAGTATTAATTTCTCTTCCTATTTCTTGAGAAATGAAACCCAGTTTTTTGCCATTAGAATCATCAGAATTTAGTGCCTTAGTAAAATAGTCTAAGTGATTATCTAATCGTACTTTTTCTTCGGTAATATCATATTTTTCAATGTAATAAACCAACTCTTGCTCAAAACGATTTTCATCTACCTTCTCTTTGATATCAGAAATACCCTTTTCTAAACGAGCTCTTACTCCGTCAATACGATCAGGATCCATAGTGATAACCTCATCTAATAAACGTCTAAGTGTAGTAATTCTATCTATAAAATCTTGTTTTAAAATGGCGCCTTCATCTTTTCGATAAATCACAATTTTAGAAATGGCTTCTATTATTTCAGTGTTAATTGTGCTCCATTCTTCTTCATCGATTTCATCGCGTTCAGTGGTTACCGCATCTGGTAAACGAATTGCCATTTTTAATAGTTCAGTAGCATTACCATTAACAACATCCTTGAGTTGTTTTATGTATTCATTTACTACTGTTTTATTAATTTTTGAGCTTGTGTCTTCACCAGTAATTTCTACAAATAGCGAAAAATCGACCTTTCCTCTAACAAGGTTTTTGGCAATAAGTTTTCTGATTTCTAACTCTTTTGCACGATACATGGATGGCATACGAGCGTTAAGGTCTAAACTTTTGCTATTCAGTGATTTTAATTCAATAGATATTTTTTTTGTAGGGAGCTGAAGTACAGATTTCCCGTAACCTGTCATGGATTGTATCATTAAGATGCTGCTATTAAAGTTGCGCAAAGGTACAAAATTGAATGGTTTTATGGTTTGTTTAAATAGTTTCTAAAGGAACCAGTTTCTGGAATTGACTTTTATAACTTTGCCATACCTACTTGAATATGTAATTTCTTTATACGACATTACATGTTTAATTTGGTGTAACCATATTTGAAATGTAATCTATGTACAAAAAACAGTTTGAAATCCGTTGGAGTGATGTGGATGCTAATAGTCATTTAGCGAATTCTGCCTACACTAATTTTATGAGCCATACGCGTATGGCATTTTTTGAAGAATTTGGCTTCTCAATGCCAGAAATTAAAAATAATAATTTAGGGCTAGTGGTATTTTATGAACACATGCACTATTTTAAAGAATCGTTTCTTGGAGCACCAATTACAGTTACTATAGAGGTTTCGGGACTAAGTGAAGATGGTATGCTTTTTATGTTTGAGCATAATTTTTACAATCATAAAGGTGAAAACTTAGCTTATTGTGAAATGCAAGGTGGTTGGATAGATTTAAAAGCAAGAAAATTAACTGGTTTACCAGAATTTTTATTAGAATTAGCTCAAAAATTTCCAAAATCTGAAAGTTATAAAATCCTTTCTAAAGAGGATACTCGAAAGAATGGTGTGCGACCAAAACCGATGAGAATAAATTCTTATTTAAAAGGCGAGTGCTGTTTAAATGATTTTATATGAACATTTTCTATAAAAGGTGTCAAAATTTTATTAGGAATATGCCTTTTATGTTTACAATAACACACTAAAGATTTTGGTTTTGCACCAAGCGTACTTTTAATTTCTGAAGCTGTTCTACCTAAATTAATTTGACTTGATTTTGTTTCAATACCGAGTTTTACATAATCATTTAAAATCCTTGGGTATATGGCAAATTCTTTATTATTAGAATAATCAATGCCAATAAAATGTGCATCAAGATGCGTTTCATTTTGCATAGCAGAAAGAAATCCAACCAATTTGCCATCTAAAAAATAACCTTTTACAATAAATTTTTCGTGGTACGCTTTTTTAAGATGAATATAGGTATCGAGATTTAAGATTTGTGCATTAAAATCTGCATTGTTAATAGTATTCTGATACAATTCCTGTAGTTGTTTTTCGTGTGTTTGAATATCTTCAACAGTAAAAAATTGAGCTTTCAAACTTTTGCTTTTAGTATCTGCTCTATTCGCTTTTACTCTATATTTTGATTTTAAGGTGTTTATGTAATCATCAAAAGAATGCCATTCTGGTTTTAGAGTAATAATCATATTAGGTTCTACATGCATTGCAGTATAGTTGTAAGATTTTAAATGATTTGTAATGTAAAGGGATTCTTTTTCAAAATCTTTAACAAAAATGGCACTGAGTTTTTTTGTAATTTTGGATAAGTGCTTTACTCCATCAGCAATGGCTTTAAACGTTTCAATTTTATCTTCACCATCCTTTAAAAACGTACCATATTCACCACTTAAAAATACATTGCCACAAAACAAAACGCGGACATGATTATTACAAAACATTTTATTAATAACACGCCTTAAATTAGCATACATTTTAATGTTTTTGGTAATGGTTTCAATACCAATAGTTACGATTTGTGTGTTTGCAAAAGCTACAGCCTCTTCACCTTTTAAAATAAAGATGTAATTAAATTCAATATCAGTGTTTGCAAGTTCGAAGGCACTTAAAAACTCTGGAGAATAATAAATGTTGGTGCAACAATTTACGCTATCCCAATAAGCTTGAGGAATGCTATTTACCGTTTTAAATATTTTAGATTTTAAAGACAAATCAGTTAATTTTTTTAGGTTTAAGCGTGACTAAATATACACCAGAAAATATAAGAACCATCGCAATAATTTTTAATGTATCTATTGTGTCTGCTCCCATAATAAGGGCAAACAGACCAGCAATTACAGGTTGCAAATAAATAAACACACCAACTGTTGAGGCCTTTAACTTGTTTAGCGCTATCGGATTTAGTAAATAAGTCCCAAAAGTTGCTCCAATAACAACAAAGAGTACAGAAAATGAAATATAGGGTGTAAATGTTTGCCACTGTACCTCTTGTAATTCATTATAGCCAAATGGTAATACCATAAAAAATCCAAAAAGGAACAACCATTTTATAAAAGTAAAGGGATGATATTTTGCGGTTAACTGTTTTATTAGAATGATGTAAACACTATAGAAGAAAGTATTTAATAAAATAAAAGTATTTCCTAAAATAATATTGTCTCCTTCTCTTTCAGAATCGCCAAAGAGCGTTAAGGATAAAGCACCAAAAAAAGCTAAGGCAACACCACTAATTTTTAAAGTTGTAATTTTTTCTTTTAATATAATCGATGATAAAATTAAAATAATAACAGGTGTTATAGTTACAATAGCAGAGGCATGTATCGGTGTTGTTAGTTCAACACCTTTTAAAAAAAACAGCATGTTTATGGCTACACCAAACACTGCAGCGATAAAAAATTTAAAATAGTCTTTTTGCTCAACTTTTTCTTTTGGCAACCAAATACTGAATAACCAAAATAAAATTGTAGCACCGCCAACTCTTAAAACCGTTAACGCAAATGGTTTTACAAAATTTTCATTCATTACCGTTTTTGCAAAGGTATAATTGAGTCCGTATAAAACCTGGACCATAAAGAGCGCAAAAATAGCAAAGCCTCTACTATTCATGTATAGAGAGTTTTGCTGCTTCTATTGTTTTTTTAGAATTGCCTACAAATATCTTATCGTCAATTATAATTACGGGACGTTTTAGAAATGTATAGTGTTCTAAAATGTAGTTTTTATAATTTTCTTCAGTAAGTGACTTATCTTTTAAATTAAGTACTTTATATAGTCTTGCACGTTTACTAAACAGACTTTCGTAACTATCAGTTAGCGCTCTCAAATTTTCAATTTGAACTTTAGTAATAGATTCAATTTTTATGTTTTGGAGTAGAAACTCATTAGATAAATTGAGTTCAGCTATAATTCGCATACAAGTATTACAAGTGCTTAAATAATATATTTTTTTCATATCCGAAATCTCAACAATTTTGAGACTACAAAGTAACCTTAATTAATACTAATTTTAGTTACATTTAGAAAAATATATTTATACTTATTGCGTTTTCAGCATTGCAATAAGAAGCTGAAATTATTAAGAAGTGTTATAAAAATTGCACGTTATAAGAATTGAATAAAGCGCCAATAGGGTTTAATAATAACAGTATTTTGAATATTGTACACATCAGAGCTAAACAACAATTATTGGTGTATAATTTATCTAAATCTTAGTGGTTGCCTCTGATGAAATGGTTGCAACATATAGAAAATGAACAAATACAGAAGGGAGTTCTCAAGCCGAAGTTGATGCCGTATAATCAATATAAGTTCAGTACCAAAAGCACTTTAAGTAATGCTGAAGAAGCGATAGACTTTAATAATTTTCATGAAGGTATCTATTTAGGTTATATTTTAGCACCTAGAAAATTGATTTAATGTTATGGAATACTACTCAATCGCAACAATTTTAATAGTTCTATCTGCAATCTTTGGATATATAAACGTGAAATTTTTAAAACTTCCAATTACTATTGGTCTAATGCTAATAACTATCGTGTTTACAGTTATTTTAGTTGGAATTGGACAATTTGATGATACACTTCTTGCAAAGGAAAAAGAATTTATATCGAGCATTGATTTTGAAACTGTTCTACTCGATATTATGCTAAGTTTTCTGCTTTTTGCTGGTGCTTTGCATACCAATTTTAATCAGTTAAAAATTCAGAGAGGCCCAATATTAGCATTCGCAACCTTAGGAGTTTTAGTTTCAACGTTTTTAGTTGGTGTTGTAATGTTTTATGTTTTACAATGGATAGGACTAAATGTTGAATTCATTTACTGTTTGTTGTTTGGTGCTTTAATTTCACCAACAGATCCTATTGCAGTTTTGGGAATTCTAAAAAAAGCTGGAGCACCAAAAAAACTAGAAGCTAAAATTGTTGGTGAATCTTTGTTTAATGATGGAGTAGGTGTTGTAGTTTTTTTAACAATTTTTGCCATTGCCGCAAAGCCTAATGCAGCTATTGAATTTTCTGAAATAGCAACCCTGTTTGGACAAGAGGTTATAGGAGGAGTGTTCCTAGGATTGTTAATCGGTTGGATAGCATATCGTTTAATGAAATCTATTGATAATTACGAGGTAGAGGTAATTTTAACTATAGCAGTTGTAATGGGAGGAACCATGTTGGCGCATAAATTTCACTTATCAGCACCATTGGCAATGGTAACTGCAGGACTTATTGTTGGTAATGATACCGTTAGAAATTCCGCGATGTCTGAGACAACTGAAGCTTATGTCGATAAGTTTTGGGAACTTATAGATGTACTTTTAAATACTATTCTGTTTGTTATGATTGGTATGGAAATACTAGTCTTAACATTAGAAGAGAAATATATTTACGCTGGCCTCTTAGCGATACCAATTATATTAATGTGTCGTTATATCTCTTTATGGTTGCCGATTAAGTTTTTTGCTAAACGATTAGACTTTGTCCCAAAAACAAATTTAATAATGACTTGGGGCGGCTTACGTGGTGGTATATCTATTGCTTTAGCTTTAAGTCTTACTAAAGAAATGCATAGAGAACTATTCTTAGTAATCACCTATATTGTAGTAATATTATCTATTGTAGGACAGGGTTTGACTGTAGAGCCAATTATTAAAAGATTAACAAGAAAAACGGATTAATTTATCTTTAGATAAGATTCTACGTCATCAAACGGAATTATAAATTCAGTATAACCTTGATTGTAGGATGCGATTTCATAAGCGTTGTAAAGCAAAACTAATCCATCATCGCTAAAACCAATATTTTCAGGTAATTGAAATGGCTTTCCAAAAAAGAAATCTTCCATTGTTAAGTTGTCTTCTTCGACCTCTAATGATTTCACAAAATGCTTTTGAGCTAAGGTATAAAAGGCATCCATTTTTTTAACAATATCATTTTGGTTTAGAACTTGGCCAGATTTAGCATTTAAATTTAGAAATTTAATTTTCTCATTTCCATGCGCACCACCTTTAAATTCGTAAACACTAATCGCTATGGTAATAATGTCTTGAGACTGATACAATAACTCAGTCTCTATGTTTAGTTCCCAAATAGGCTCCGAAGCATCTGGAAAGTCCTTTTTAAAACTTAGATATTCTGAATTAAATTCTTTTAAAATGGTATTAAGTTCCGTCTTGTTTTTAATTGAACTTAATGTGCCAATAATAGCATTTTTAATACTGGTATTAATAGCCTCACTAAGTTCACTTTTGCCTTTAGCATTGTCATAAGTGCCAGTAATATCAGCATCAAAAGACTTTTCAATTGTTACAGTATTAAAAGTAGCAGGTTTAAATTCAGTAGTACACGAATTTAAATGTATTAGAAAAACAAAAAAACAAAAAAAACGCTTCAAAATATATGAGTTTTGTTAAACATAGAATAAAGGTATTGTATAGATTTAGATAGAACGAATATAGGTTAAATTTGTTGTGCTTAAAAAAGATCCACATTCTGTTAAGTTATTTCGCAGCATACGTCTAAAGGCTTTTTAATTTTTTATTCAATACAAATGAAATTTAATACAAAAACAATACATGGAGGTCAGGATCACGACCCTGCTTATGGCTCTGTAATGCCTCCAATTTATCAAACTTCAACGTATGCTCAAACTACTCCTGGTGCCCATAAAGGTTATGAGTATTCTAGAACACACAATCCAACTAGAAATGCATTAGAAAATGCTTTTGCGAGTATAGAAAACGGAAATTACGGATTGGCATTTGGCTCTGGTTTAGCTGCTATCGATGCAGTTTTAAAATTATTAAAATCTGGTGATGAGGTGGTTTCTACAAACGATTTATATGGGGGAACTTACCGCTTATTTACTAAAATCTATGAAGACTTCGGAATAAAATTCCATTTCATTGGTATGGAAAATGCAGAACGCATTGAAGACTATATTAATGATAAAACTAAACTGATCTGGGTAGAAACTCCAACTAACCCAATGATGAATATTATAGATATTCTTACAACAGCAAAAATAGCTAAAAAACATAATGTATTGTTTGCAGTTGACAATACGTTTGCAACTCCATATTTACAGCGACCATTAGATTTTGGAGCAGATATTGTAATGCACTCTGCTACTAAATATTTAGGAGGTCATAGTGATTTAGTAATGGGAGCATTAATTGTAAAGGATAAGAAATTAGCTGATCGCTTATATTTTATTCAAAATGCTGGAGGTGCAATTTGCGGCCCTCAAGATGCTTTTTTAGCTTTAAGAGGAATTAAAACACTTCATATACGTATGCAACGCCATTGTGAAAATGGAAAGGCTGTAGCAGAATTTTTAGTCAATCACCCAAAAATTGAAAAGGTGTATTGGCCAGGTTTTGAAAGTCACCCAAATTATGATGTCGCAAAATCTCAGATGAATAATTTTGGTGGCATGGTATCCTTTACAACGAAAGGAAACAACTATGAAGAAGCCATTAAGGTTGTTGAAAATTTAAAAATCTTCACTTTAGCAGAATCTCTTGGTGGTGTAGAATCCTTAGCAGGTCATCCAGCAAGTATGACGCATGCTAGTATTCCGAAAGAAGAACGTGAAAAAACAGGTGTCGTAGATTCCTTAATAAGATTAAGTGTTGGTATAGAAGATGAGGATGATTTAATTGCAGATTTAAAACAAGCGATAGGATAATTAAATTTAGATTTTGAATAATGAAAACACCAAATCATATGATTTGGTATGGTTAAATGTTCTTATTGTTGAAACCTTAATCTAGATAATAGATGTAACCAAAGTTTAGCCATACTAACCAGTCATTAGATTTATTAGATGATAATTGATGATCTAGACCATCTGTGAAATCACTAAAAAAATACTGAAACCTTAAGTCTATCATCAAATCTGACAAGATAGTCAGTTTATATCTTGTTCCCACACTAGATACTACAGACCATGTAGATCCGCTTTGGTCGCTAACAGAGCCTGGATCCCAGTAGGAATAAAAATTGTTGGCGTCTTCAATATTCGTATCTCCGTATGAAGTCTTAACACTAGGATTGTACGAGACATAATGTGCTCCTAAACTTGCAAATGGTGCAAATGAATAAGCACCAGCAGAAAAAGCTCTCACACTTCTAGGGAAAAACTCTAATTGCATTCCAATATTCCAATTTTGAGCTTCACCAGTATGTGCTCTTAAACGATCGGCATCAGCACTTGTTCTATCATTTTCTACCCATTTACCAAAATGATTAAGAGTCGTTTTGTTCCAAGCAATTTCACTTCTTAATTTAAAATGATCATTGAAGTAGGTGTCAGTTGTGTAACAATTACAATCAGCACGATAAGCAAAGTTAATATAATGAACTATACCAATACCAAAACCTGTATTTCCAGAATTTGTTTCAAAATCATAACGAACACCAAAATCGGATTGATAGGCTATAGGGCCAGCAATAACACCAATTTCGTGAGAAAAACCTAGCTGAGCATAACTTAGCTGCATAGATAAAAACACTGCAAATGGAATGAATAGTCTCTTTATGTTTATTACCATATAAATTTATTGTTGAGGCTCTTGCCGAACAAATATATAAAAACTCGACGAACTACCAAATAAAACAGATAAAACGCATAGTCTATTGTGGTCTATAAGTTTTAAAGAATTTTGATATTGTGAAAAAATTATTGAGAATAAAAAAAAATAAGTAGTTATTTTTACAGATAATGTATCTTTGCATCCAATAAATCACAATTTCTTAACAGTAACATATATGAAAGATAAAATTGACACTTTTTTAGAGCTTGTAAAGGAACGTAATGGCCACGAGCCAGAATTTTTACAAGCAGTTAAAGAAGTAGCAGAAACAGTTATTCCTTATATCGCTAAGCACGATATATATCACGGTAAGAATATTTTATTGAGAATGGTTGAACCTGAAAGGCTAATTTCTTTTAGAATAAGTTGGGTAGATGATGCAGGAGAAATACAGGTAAATAGAGGATATAGAGTTCAGATGAATTCGGCAATTGGTCCATACAAAGGAGGATTGCGTTTTCATCCAACAGTAAACGCTAGTATTTTAAAGTTTTTAGCTTTTGAGCAAGTGTTTAAAAACTCATTAACGACATTACCAATGGGTGGAGGTAAAGGTGGTTCTGATTTTGACCCTAAAGGAAAATCAGATAATGAGATTATGCGTTTCTGCCATGCATTTATGAGTGAATTATTTAGACATATTGGTCCAAATACAGATGTTCCTGCAGGAGATATTGGTGTAGGAGGAAGAGAGATTGGGTTTATGTTTGGGATGTATAAAAAACTTAAGAATGAATTTACAGGTGTACTTACAGGTAAAGGAGCTTCTTGGGGTGGATCACTAATTAGACCAGAAGCAACAGGATATGGAAACGTTTACTTTGCAGATAATATGCTAAAAACAAAAAACGATTCTTTTAATGAAAAACGGGTTGTGATTTCTGGATCAGGTAATGTAGCGCAATATGCTGCTGAAAAAGCGCTAGAATTAGGTGCAACAGTACTAACAATGTCAGATTCGGGAGGTTACATTTTAGATGAAGATGGAATTAATACCGAGAAATTAAATTTTGTCATGGATCTTAAAAATGTAAGACGTGGTAGAATTAGTGAGTATGCAGATAAATATCCTAACGCAAAATATATAGTAGGTGAAAGACCATGGTCTGTAAAATGTGATATTGCTTTGCCATGTGCTACTCAAAATGAGTTAAATGGAGATGAGGCAAAACAATTAATAGAGAATGGATGTATCTGTGTGTCCGAAGGAGCTAACATGCCATCAACACCAGAAGCCATTCACGAATTCCAAAAAGCTAAAATTTTATTCGCTCCAGGCAAAGCTTCTAATGCAGGCGGAGTAGCAACTTCTGGTTTAGAGATGAGTCAGAACTCATTACGTTTAAGTTGGTCGAGAGAAGAAGTAAATGCAAGATTAAAAGATATTATGGAGGATATTCATGATTCTTGTGTAAAGTATGGAAAAAACGATGATGGATCTATAGATTACATTGCAGGCGCAAATATTGCTGGTTTTGTAAAAGTTGCAGATGCGATGCTAGCTCAAGGCGTTGTTTAATTATTTATGGTAAATATATTAAAGCTTCTATGTTTTTACATAGAAGCTTTTTTTATGACTTAATATATGATTAGTTCAAAAATATCGTTACTATTAAATATATTTGAGCAAACATATTTATTAATGAATAAAACTGTTTTTAAAATCTTAATTCTACTGTTTGGTATTACGGCTTCATGTTACAGCCAAGAGTCAACAGCACTATGGCAATCACATTTCTCGTATAATAATATAGTTGATGTAGTAAGTGGGGAAAATAAAATATATGCTGCTGCTGAAAATGCTGTTTTTGAATATGACACATTAACTAATGAAGTAAAGACTATAACTACCGTAGAAGGGCTTTCTGGTGGGCAAATTACTACTGTATATTACAGTACAATATATCAATACTTACTTATTGGTTATGAGACGGGATTAATGGAGGTATATTCAGAAACTGATGAATCTGTATTAACTGTTGTTGATATTTTAGAGAAACAAAATATTACTCCTATAAACAAACGTATTAATCATTTTTATGAGAGTGAAGGGTTAATTTATATTTCGACGAATTATGGAATTTCCATTTACGATTTAGAGCGCTTAGAATTTGGTGACACCTATTTTTTAGGCAATGGAGGTTCTCAAATTACGGTGAAGCAAGTTTCTGTTTTAAATAATGAAATTTTCGCAGCTTGTACAAATAATAATGGTATAAAAAAAGCAAATTTAAATAACCCAAATTTAATAGATTTTTCGCAATGGGAAACGATTATATCGGGTAACTATCATACCATGAATACAATAAATAATAGATTGTATTCTGTTCGAGAAAATAGAGCGCTTTATGAGATAGATGGGGCTTTAATAAGCAACTTATTTACTTTACCATTACTGCCTTTAGATGCTGAAGTATCTGATTCTAACTTAATTTTTTCGACCACAAATACCATTTATGTTTATGACGAAAATATTCAATTAATAAACAGCTTTCTACCCACAGATGATTTTGACACTAATTTTACTTCTTCAACTTTGTTAGATGAGTTTATATATATTGGCACGGAAGATTTTGGTGTTATTAGCAGTCAAATTTCTGATGGTATTACCTATTTGGAAATTAAACCAAACGGACCACTAAAGAACAGTGTTTTTAGGCTAAATGCAACTACGGAAACGGTTTGGGCAACTTTTGGTGAATTCACAGCGGCTCTAAATCCATATCCAATCAGATCAAATGGCATTAGTTATTTATCCGAGGGTTCATGGAATAATATTCCTTTTGATAACCTTATGGGTGCAAGAGAGTTAAATGAGATAACACCAAACATATTTAATCCAAATCAAGTATTTATAAGTTCTTTTTTCAGAGGCCTTTTAGAACTTAATAATTATGAACCTACAACTCTTTATAACCAAACCAATAGTGGGCTTGAGTCTTTAGCCTTACCTAATAACCCAAATTATATAGATATTCGTATTTCGGCTTCTGAGTTTGACTCTAATGGATTACTTTGGGTTTTAAATAGTAGAGTGGATGAGGCGCTAAAATCTTATGACCCAATAACCGGAAATTGGCAAGGGTATAGTTTTTCTAATTTAATTATTAATGCATTTACAGATGAAATAGGATTCTTTGATTTGGAAATTGGAAATGATGGTACAAAATGGATTGGATCTTATAATAACGGATTAATAGCTTATAATGAAAACATGGCTAACAATCCTATAAGAAATATAAATTCTGATGAGCAAGGTGTGCCGCCATTTACAAGATTTACGACTCTAGCATTAGATAATAGAAATCAATTATGGATTGGTACAACTAATGGTTTAAGGGTATTATTTAACACAGGTAGTTTTTATGATGACCCTAACCCAACCTTAAGGGCAATAATTATATTAGAAGAGGGCATACCAAAAGAGTTATTAGATGATCAATCTATTACAGATATTAAAGTAGATGGTTCTAATAATAAATGGGTTGGCACAGCAGATTCTGGAATTTTTTATTTTTCGTCAGATGGACAAAGTACAATTTATCATTTTACTGTAGAGAACTCTCCATTACCATCTAATACAATTAACGATATTTCAATAGATTTAGACAATGGAATTGTTTACATAGCTACAAGTAAAGGATTATTATCTTTTAGAGCAGGAGGCTCTAAACCTGAAGAAACTTTAGAAAAAGCATTTGTATATCCAAACCCTGTGCGACCAGAGTATAATGTACTCGGATTTAGTGATCTTAATGATGTTAATAAGGGAATTAAAATTAGTGGACTTACAGAAAATGTAAACATTAAAATCACGGATATTGAAGGTAATCTTGTAGCAGAAGCACAATCTAATATAAACCAAAGATCTTCAAATGCTAAGTATAATTTTGCTATAGATGGCGGCACAGCGATCTGGAATGGTAAAAACATGGGAAATTCTATTGTAAGAACAGGTGTTTATTTAGTAATGATTTCAGATTTAGACTCTTTTGAAACAAAAGTTATTAAGGTGCTTATAGTTAAATAAAACATGCTTACAAAAAACACTAGCATTGTTCTTTCCAAACTAAAATATAGAGATTACGATCTTATTGTAAAATGCTATACCCAACAACGAGGTGTGGTCAATTATATTTTAAGAGGAGTTTTAAAGTCTAAAAAAAGCCAGACTAAAACGGTTTATTTTCAAGTCTTATCTCAACTTCAAATCGAAGAGAATTACAAACCCAATCAATCACTTCATGTTATAAAAGAAGTAAAAGCCAATTATATATATAAAAGTCTTCATACTAACATATACAAAAGCGCAATCGTTTTATTTTTATCCGAAATTCTTACCACTGTTCTTAAAGAAGAAGAAAAGAACGAGGATTTATTTCATTATATAGAAACCGCTTTACAATATCTAGACAATGAAGATCAATTTTCAAACTTTCATTTATTATTTCTTTTAAAATTAACACGATATTTTGGGTTTCAGCCTGAAAATTTAAACAGCATCTATCCTTATTTTAATTTAAAATCTGGAGTTTTTGAAGCTTCTAAAAATGGAATATATTCGATTTCTGGTAAAAATTTAATCCTCTTAAAAGAGCTCTTGGGCACAAATTTTGATGCATTAAATGGTATTAGAATAAATGCAAAACAAAGACAAGAATTTTTAAATATGTTATTGTATTATTTTGAATTACATTTGGGTGGTTTTAAAAAACCTAAATCATTACAGGTGCTTAACGACGTATTTCATTAAGCTAAATTTTAAGTAACGATTTTAGCTACGATTAGTATAAAAGTGAAGTATAATATAACTCTTAGTATTTTTTTATTCCTCTTTTTGCAGATGGTCTATACTCAAAACATTACAGTTTTAGAAGAAAGTAGTAATGAGCCAATTCCTGGTGTTGCAATTTATAATTTAAAGAAAACCAAATATGTAGTTACAGATATAAATGGACAAGCCAAGTTGGATAGTTTCAACCCGAGAGAATTGATTTATTTTCAAAACTTGCTATACAAAAAACTGCAATTAAGAAAGTTTGATATTTCTGAAAACAATAATGTTATTTATTTAGTTCCAAGGGTTGAAGGATTAAAACAAATTGTTATTTCGGCTTCAAGATTTGAACAGAGTAAACGTGATATTCCTCAAACTATAGTTAGTGTTAATGCCAATGAAATCGAATTAGCCAATCCGCAAACTAGTGCAGATTTATTAGAAAATACAGGGAACATCTATATTCAAAAAAGTCAATTAGGTGGCGGCAGCCCTATGATTAGAGGTTTTTCTACCAATAGACTTTTAATTACAGTAGACGGCGTTAGAATGAATAACGCCATTTTTAGAGGAGGTAATCTTCAAAACGTCATATCTATTGATCCATTATCTATTCAGAATACCGAAGTTACATTAGGCGCAGGTTCTGTAGTTTATGGAAGTGATGCTATTGGTGGTGTAATGAGTTTTTATACTAAGAAACCGCATTTATCTTATAAGGACAAACTGTATATTAGTGGTAATGCTTTGGTAAGATATGCGAGCACTAACGAAGAAAAAACAGGACACTTTGATCTTAATTTGGGCTATAAAAAATGGGCATTTTTAACTAATGTCAGTTACACAGATTTTGATGATTTAAGAATGGGAAGTAATGGACCAGACGATTATCTAAGATCAGAATATGTCATAAGGCAAAGTGGCGAAGATGTTATTGTAACTAATTCCGATCCTCAAATTCAAAAACCTACGGCTTACAGCCAGATTAACTTAATGCAAAAAGTCCGTTATGAACCTTCTGATAATTTAAATTTTGATTTAGGCATATATTACACAACGACTTCAGATTACCCAAGATATGATAGATTGATTAGACCTGGAGTTGAAACGCTTAGATCTGCAGAATGGGAGTATGGCCCACAACAATGGTTTATGGGTAATCTGCAATTAACTAAGGTCAGCAGTAGCTCTAATTTGTATGATAAAATACAAACAACAGTTGCTTATCAAAATTTCGTAGAGAGTAGAAGTGATAGAGATTTTCAGTCAACTATACGAAAAGTGAGGGAAGAAAATGTAGATGCCATTTCTTTTAATTTAGATTTAGAGAAAAAGACACATCCTAAGACAACAATTTACTATGGTGTAGAATATCTCTATAATACAGTAGGATCGGAGGGGAAAGATGAAAATATAGATGCAAATACAAGTGTGCAAAATGTTACACGTTATCCAAAAGGCTCAACATGGCAGTCTTTCGCAGCTTATTCAAGTCTTAAA
>Ga0316208_1000898_pt1 | contig 31570 bp, 33 predicted proteins | sample 3monopyrite_MG_FD_204944 | JGI IMG/M metagenome (GOLD analysis project Ga0316208, IMG submission 204944) | Microbial mat bacterial communities from mineral coupon in-situ incubated in ocean water Damariscotta River, Maine, United States -... | ecosystem: Environmental > Aquatic > Marine >... | reverse complement strand
ATGACAGGACTCGTTTATAAATCTACAGGAAGTTGGTACACCGTTAAAACACTTAATGGTAAGTTTTTTGAATGCCGAATTAAAGGTAAGTTTCGGTTAAAAGGTATTAAAAGCACTAACCCAATAGCTGTTGGAGATTTTGTTGATTTTGAACTGGAAACAAAAAATAATGAGGTCACCGGAATTATTCATAGGATTCATGAACGTAATAATTATGTCATCCGTAAATCGGTCAATCTTTCCAAACAAACTCACATTATTGCTAGTAATGTCGATCAGGTTTTTTTACTAATAACCATTGATAATCCACCAACTTTCACAAGTTTTATTGATAGGTTTTTAATAACTGCCGAAGCATATTCAATAAAAACGGTGTTATTATTCAATAAAATTGACACCTACGATGAAGATACACTACTAAAAGTAAAGCACTTAGCATCAATATATAGAAAAATTGGGTACGAATGTATTCGGGTTTCGGCTAAAACAGGTAAAAATATAGATAAAGTTAAATCGCTAATGAAAGATAAAGTGAGTATGTTTTCTGGACATTCAGGTGTTGGAAAATCTACATTAATTAATGCTATAGAACCTGGGTTAGACTTAAAAACTAAAGCCATATCAGAACAGCACCAACAAGGACAACATACCACAACTTTTGCTGAAATGTTTGACCTAAATTTTGGTGCAAAAATAATAGATACACCAGGAATAAAAGGCTTTGGCGTGGTTAATATGGATAAAGAAGAAGTAGGCGATTATTTTCCTGAGTTTTTCGAATTGAAACAGCACTGTAAATTCAATAACTGCTTACATATTCATGAACCAAATTGTGCTGTTAAAAAAGCGTTAGATAGTGGCGAGGTTGCCTATTCAAGATATAGAAGCTATTTACAAATATTAGAAGGTGAAGACGAGCATTTTAGAACCGATAATTTTGATAACGAATAAATGAAGGCAGTAATACAACGAGTGTCCAAAGCGAGCGTGATTATTGATGGTGTAAAAGTTGCCTCTATAAATGATGGTTTATTAGTATTGCTGGGAATTATAAACGAAGACACGCATGAAGACATTAACTGGTTATGTAATAAAGTAGCGAACCTTCGCATTTTTGGAGATGAAAATAATGTCATGAACAAATCGATTCTTGAAATTGAAGGAGATGTCATTGTAGTTAGTCAGTTTACACTGCACGCTAACACAAAAAAAGGAAACAGACCAAGTTATATAAAAGCTGCAAAACTAGAAGTGGCGATTCCATTATACAAATCTTTTGTAACACAATTGGAATCTATCATTGGCAAGAAAGTACAAACTGGCAAGTTTGGTGCAGATATGAAAGTACAATTAATAAATGATGGTCCTGTAACCATAATTATAGACACTAAACAAAAACAATAATATTTGTTAATGTCTAGGATGTAAGTTATTAAAAGTGAGATTAAATATATTTTATTGCCTAGCTTAATCATTTTAGTATTTTTGAGTTTTAAAACAAGTAAGAATGAACATCCAAAACGCACAAAAAGAAGTAGATAACTGGATAAAAAACCATGGCGTTCGTTACTTTAACGAGCTTACAAATATGGCTCAACTTACCGAAGAAGTAGGTGAGGTTGCACGAATTATTGCTAGGCGTTATGGCGAACAAAGCGAAAAAGAAAGCGATAAAAACAAAAACTTAGGAGAAGAATTGGCCGATGTGATGTTTGTGGTGCTTTGTTTGGCCAACCAAACAGGAGTGAACCTTCAAGTAGAGTTCGATAAAAAATTAGATTTAAAAACAAAAAGAGACCATGATAGGCATCATAATAACGAAAAGTTAAAGTAACTTTGCTAGACTCTTAAACGAGTTGTTATTATGAATATTACCCTTCAGAAATCTAAAATTGCCAAGGAATCTATAATTAAAATCACAGGCTCAAAGAGTGAGTCCAACAGGTTGTTGTTATTGCAAGCATTATATCCTAATATTGAGATAGTAAATGTGTCAAATTCCGACGATTCTAAACTCATGAAAAACGCTTTAAGCAGTGCTTTAAGTACTATAGATATTCATCATGCTGGAACGGCAATGCGGTTTCTAACCGCCTACTTCTCACTACAGGAAGGAAAGGAAATTGTGCTTACAGGCTCTTCTAGAATGCAGGAACGACCTGTTAAAATCCTTGTTGATGCCCTTAAAGATTTAGGCGCAGATATTTCTTATTTAAAAAACGAAGGCTATCCTCCACTTAAAATTAAAGGAAAAACCATAAATAAGCATCAAGTTACTTTATCTGCAAATGTTAGTAGCCAATATATTTCGGCATTATTACTCATTGCACCACGCTTAAAAAAAGGCTTAGAATTGACCTTAGTAGGCAAGATAACCTCAGTGCCATACATTAATATGACACTTAACTTATTAGAACAAATTGGAGTAAAAACGAGTTTTGAAAACAACCAAATAACAGTTCTACCTTTTAATGAACATACTCCCAAAAAATTAATAGTAGAATCCGATTGGTCTTCAGCCTCCTATTTTTACAGTATTGTAGCTTTAAGTGCCATTGGAACAAAAATTGAATTATCGGCATTTAAAGAATATAGTTTGCAAGGCGATTCTGTTTTAAGCAGTATTTATGAAGAATTTGGAGTAGAAACTATATTTAATGATACATCTATTACCTTAACCAAGGTTAGTAATCATATAAATCATTTCTCTTACAATCTAAGTAACGCACCAGATATTGCGCAAACAATAGCAGTGACTTGTCTTGGCTTAAAAATTAATTGTCATTTAACTGGCTTACATACCCTCAAAATAAAAGAAACAGATAGACTAGTGGCTCTAAAAAACGAAATAGAAAAATTTGGAACTAACGTACACATTACAAACGACAGTCTTACCTTCTCAAAAATCAACCCATTAGCCAATAATGTCGAGGTTAAAACCTATCATGACCATAGAATGGCAATGGCCTTTGCACCATTAGCAATTAAGGTTGGGTTTAATGTTTTTGAAGCTAATGTCGTCACAAAATCTTATCCAGATTTTTGGAGTGACTTAAAAAATATTGGGTTTAACTTTTCCGAATTTTAAAATAAAGACTCAAATACTTGACAACGCCTATTTTGAGGTTGTATATTTGCAGCTTTCAAAAAAATAAAAATATATATGAAATTATCACATTTCCATTTCGATCTTCCAGATGAATTATTAGCCGAATATCCTTCAGAACATCGTGATGAAGCAAGATTAATGGTACTTAATCGTAAAGATCAAACTATTGAGCATAAACTTTTTAAAGATCTTATCGACTACTTTGAGGAAGAAGATGTGATGGTATTAAACAATACTAAAGTGTTTCCTGCTAGATTATTTGGTAACAAAGAAAAAACAGGAGCAAGAATAGAAGTATTTTTATTAAGAGAATTAAATGCCGAACAACGCCTTTGGGATGTACTGGTAGATCCTGCTAGAAAAATCCGTATTGGTAATAAATTGTATTTTGGAGATGATGATACTTTGGTAGCCGAGGTTATCGATAATACAACATCAAGAGGTAGAACCTTACGTTTTTTATATGATGGATCTTATGGAGAATTTAGAAATAAATTAACAGCACTTGGGCAAACACCATTACCAAAGTATATAAAGAGAGAGGTCGAGGCAGAAGACGAAGAACGCTATCAAACTATTTTTGCTAAAAATGAAGGTGCTGTTGCAGCTCCAACAGCTGGTTTGCACTTTTCAAAACACTTACTTAAACGTTTGGAAATTAAAGGTGTTGATTTTGCCGAAGTCACTTTACATGTTGGCCTAGGAACCTTTAACCCTGTTGAGGTTGAAGATTTATCCAAACATAAAATGGATAGCGAAGAAATAATGATCAATAAAATTGCAACCGATACAATTAACTCTGCATTAAGTAATAAAAAACGTATTTGTGCTGTTGGTACAACAGCAATGAGAGCTATAGAAAGTTCGGTATCGTCAAGTGGCACCTTAAATGAGTACTCCGGATGGACCAATAAGTTTATTTTTCCTCCTTACGAGTTTAGTATAGCTAACTGTATGGTTACAAATTTCCATACACCAAAATCCACTTTACTAATGATGGTTTCTGCTTTTGCTGGACACGATTTTATTAAACGCGCCTATCAAGAAGCCATTAAAGAAGGCTATAAATTTTATAGTTATGGCGACGCCATGCTAATCATATAATTTTAAAATGAGCCTCGTTTTTCGAGGCTTTTTTGTATATAATGACTCAAACTAAAAAAGACATACGAACCTTAACCAAAGAAGAACTTAGGGCTTTCTTTGTGAGCCAAGGTGATAAAGCTTTTAGGGGCAATCAAGTGTACGAATGGCTTTGGCAAAAATCGGCTCATAAGTTTGAAGATATGACCAATATCTCAAAACAAACCAGAGACATGCTGGAAGCTAATTTTGTAATCAATCATATTGAAGTCGATAATATACAGCGGAGCAGTGATGGTACAATAAAGAATGCTGTACGATTACATGACGGATTAATTGTAGAATCCGTTTTAATTCCAACAAAAAATAGAACAACTGCTTGTGTGTCGTCCCAAGTTGGTTGTAGCTTAGATTGTAAATTCTGTGCTACATCACGTTTAAAACGCATGCGAAACTTAAATCCGGACGAAATTTACGATCAAGTAGTCGCTATTGACAACGAAAGTAAATTATACCATAATCGTCCATTATCTAACATTGTTTTTATGGGAATGGGTGAACCGCTCATGAATTACAACAACGTACTTAAAGCCATTGATAAAATAACTTCACCAGAAGGCTTGGGGATGTCACCAAAACGCATCGTAGTATCCACATCAGGTGTGCCTAAGATGATTAAAAAAATGGCAGACGATGAGGTAAAGTTTAAACTCGCAGTGTCACTACATTCTGCAAGAGATTCAGTTCGTACATCTATTATGCCATTTAATGCAACATTTCCGTTAGCAGATTTAAGAGAAGCTTTAGAATATTGGTACGCTAAAACCAAAAATCCAATTACTTACGAGTATGTGGTTTGGCAAGGAATTAACGACAAGAAAGAAGATGTAGATGCCTTAATTAAGTTCTGTAAATTTGCACCAAGTAAAGTTAATTTAATTGAGTACAATCCTATTGACGATGGTCAATTCCAACAAGCAGATAACGAAGCTATAAATATGTACGTATTAATGTTAGAGCGTAATAATATAACCGTAACCGTAAGGCGTTCACGTGGTAAGGATATTGATGCTGCTTGCGGTCAACTAGCAAATAAATCTTGATTATATTTGGCTAAAATGTATCTTTAGTGTCGCTAATGAAAATAGTCGAGCAAATAAAACAACCTATAGATTATGAAATGGAACTTTTCGAGCAAAAGTTCCGATTATCCATGTCTAGTAAAGTAGCTCTTCTTAACAGAATTACCTATTACATTGTAAATAGAAAAGGAAAACAAATGCGACCAATGTTTGTATTTCTTGTTTCCAAAATGCTCAATAATGGCGAAGTAAGCGAGCGTACATATAGAGGCGCTTCGGTAATCGAATTAATTCACACAGCATCATTAGTGCATGACGATGTAGTGGACGATAGTAATAGACGACGAGGGTTCTTTTCGATTAATGCCTTATGGAAAAACAAAATAGCCGTATTGGTTGGTGATTATTTATTGTCTAAAGGGATGTTGGTTTGTATTGATAATAACGATTTCGATTTATTAAAAATTATCTCAGTAGCAGTTCGTGAAATTGTTGAAGGCGAACTGTTGCAAATAGAAAAAGCACGTAAATTAGATATTACCGAAGACGTTTATTACGAGATTATTCGCCAGAAAACAGCAACTTTAATTGCGGCTTGTTGTAGTTTGGGAGCAGCTTCGGTTAAACCCAATACACCAGAGGTTGATGCCATGCATAAATTTGGCGAGCTTATTGGGATGGCATTTCAAATAAAAGATGATTTGTTTGATTATGGCGACACCAAAATAGGTAAACCCACAGGAATAGATATTAAAGAACAAAAAATGACCTTGCCACTAATACATGTGCTAAATAACTGCTCAAAAAAAGACCACGATTGGCTTATTAATTCTATTAAAAATCACAATAAAGATAAAAAACGCGTTAAAGAAGTCATTGCTTTTGTAAAAGACCATGGAGGTTTAGACTATGCCGTTACAAAAATGAAACAATTCCAAGAAGAAGCTTTGTTGTTATTAAAGGACTATCCAGAATCTCCATATAGAAATTCACTAGAGTTGATGGTAAACTATGTGATTGATAGGAAGAAGTGATTTTCTTATTATTTCGTCAAAGTAATTTGTTAATTCTTAATTTCAAATGTAATTGAAGCCGTATTGGAAATATAGTCGGCGTCAGGCTCTTTGCTTTTAGTTACATGTACTGAACGGAAATACCAATGCCCAGACCTACTGAGTTTGATGGTTACAATACCCCTTGAATTTGTTTTTACCTGAAATGCGTCATGCGGTAAACCATCTTTCGATTTGCCTTTATGTCCAGCATATCCAGCATAAACCATAACTCCAGGTGCTGGATTTCCGTCTATCAATAATTGCATCGACAAGGAATCGTTTGGTTTTAGTGCATAGGGATTATTTATAGGCAACAATTCTATAGGGTAGTTCAAAATGGTTTTAAAATCTTCGGTTTGTTTGTTACCAACTTGAAATATGGTTTTTACATGTTTGGAATATTTTTTCTTTACTGGCTTTGTATCCTCACCCGCTTTTTTTCTTGCTTCTAGTATATGTAACAGACCTTCATGTTTCATGTTGTCGATAAAACTTTTGGCTGTAAAATTTCCTATTCTGGGAAGTGTCGAAACACCTAGAAGTCCAGTTCCTTCTTCTCCGGTTTTTATTTTCAGTACGGTTTGATTGTTCTCCTCAAACCACATTGTTGTATCTGGATGTATGGCCTTCTCTCCAGGGTTTATAAGCGATACATCGCTCATTCGATTACGTGCTACAATGGCTTCGCTTTTTTCAAAAGTACCGTTGTAAAGGTAAATAGCGGTCTCTGTCCCTGGTTTTAGGTGAAAACTTTTTAGTTTAATATACAGGTTGTGAGAACTGAATACGATAAGACTTAGTAAAGCCACTAGAGAAAAAATTATTTTTTGTTTCATAATATTTTTTGAGTTAATGTCAATTTTAATGATATGGCGTCGTTTTAATAACTTTTATAAGATGTTACTGAAGCAAGTTCAATACTAGCAAACGAATTTAGCTATTTTTTCTCACAAAATCATTGTTTTACAGCTAGGAATACTTTCTCTAAATTGCAGTCTCAAAAAATATTTTTAATCGCATACAACCATTTGCACCATTATTGCGTCTATATAAATAGAAGATTAAAATGAATCCATTGAAAGTCATTCAATTGTATAAAAACGAAGCGCAGCTTATAAAAAAAGCGAGCCAAAATAATCGTGAAGCGCAACATACCTTGTACGAATGGCATGCACCAAAAATGTTAAGTGTTTGTCGCTATTACATCAACGATGTGCACCATGCTGAAGAAGTCATGCTTAACGGATTTTTTAAAGTGTTTACAAAGCTGAAAAGTTTTAACAGTAATGGAAGTTTTGAAGGTTGGATAAGACGTATCATGGTTAACGAAGCCATTTCGTTTTTACGCGCAAAAAAGCAATTGGAGTTTAGCTCAGACGAAATCATATATCAAGACATAGCAACAAATAATATTAATGAAGAAATCGATGTTGCCCAAATCCAGCAACTCATAGATTATCTTCCAGAAGGTTACCGAATGGTATTTGTAATGTATGCCATTGAAGGATATAAACATAGCGAGATAGCAACAATGCTAAGTATAAACGAAGGCACTTCTAAATCGCAGTTATTTAAAGCACGACAGCTTTTGCAACAACAACTAAAAAAACTTAACACAGTTACCCATGGCACCAATGAAATATGAAGAACAATTAAAAGATAAATTGGAGCAACGTACCATAGAGCCAAGCTCCAATGCTTGGCAAAAGTTAAGTGATAAACTTGATGCCAATGAATCAAAAAAGAACAACAAAGGTTTTTGGTATTTAGGTATTGCAGCAAGTATTGTTGGTGTTTTATTAATAACAACAATGATTAATAATGGCAATACAGATATTACTGAACCAATAATTGTTGATACTAATAAAACAGATTTAGAACCAATTAATATCAATACAAAAGATAAAATTGTTACTGTGGATAAAGAAACACCTTTTAATGAAACTGAAGAGGTAGCTTCTGAAAATAACACGATAGAACCACCTAAAAAGCAATCAAACAATAAATCTGCGTTAAAACAAAAACTCAACAAAGAGCAGCATAAGTTAATTCCAAATAAAACTAATGAAATGGTTGTTGCCAAAAATTTAAAAGAAACCTCTAAAGAAACAATAATAAAACCTTTAAGCTTTCAAGAGCAAAAAGCAAAAGAGGTCGTTGTTCAAATACAAACTATGCAACAAACCAGAGAAGTGACTAATGCCGAAATTGATGCTTTATTAAATGCGGCACAACGAGAAATTTCCTTTAAAAAGCTCTATAATGAAAACACCAAAACAATTGATGCAAACGCCTTATTGCTAAGTGTGGAAAACGACATAGAGATACAGTCATTTAGAACACGTGTTTTCGAAATGTTGAAAACAGGATATAACGAGGTAAAAACAGTGGTAGCCCAAAGAAATAATTAAAATTCATCAAATCTAAAATCAATAAAAAACGAACAGTTATGCAAACAATTACAAAGTACCTTATGGTTTTTATACTAAGCTTTAGTGTGCAACTAATGAATGCTCAAGAGTCAGTAACAAAAAGCGAAAGCATTGACATGCTTATAAAACTTAAAAAAACAGTTGAACAAGAAGAACGAGAGGCATTAAAAACTAAAGTTGAAGCGATTAATCAACGCTTAGATAAAGGCGAAATTTCACAAAATGAAGCCAATCTATTAAAAAAAGAAGCTGCCGAGAAACATGCCTTGAACATTGAAAATAGAATAGCCATTATCGACAATAAAATTGAATTATTAAAACGCAATGGTTATGTTTTTGAAGATAAAACCAGAGATGAAAGAGGATTGATAAGAATAGGGCGTGGAGATGAAACGAGTGAGAGCTTTATTTTCATTGGTAAGCAAAGGGATGACAAACCGTATCGTTATGACAAACGAACCACTAGTGATTTTGTTTTAGCCTTTGGTTTGAACAACGCAATTATTGAAGGTGAAAACTTTGATGATACACCTTATAAAATTGGAGGCTCACGTTTCTTTGAAATAGGTTGGGCATGGAAAACACGTGTGTTTCAAAACTCAAACTTTTTAAGAATAAAATACGGATATTCATTTCAAATTAATGGATTAAAACCCAAAGACAATATGTACTTCACTCAAAATGGAGATGAAACAATGTTAGAAGAGTTTCCTTCAGAATTAAAAAAATCAAAACTATCCATTACAAACTTGGTATTTCCAGTACATTTTGAGTTTGGACCATCAAAACGCATCGACAGGGAAAATTATTTTAGGTATTCCACTCGTAACCAATTTAAAATAGGAATTGGAGGTTACGCAGGATTTAATATAGGCACTAGGCAAAAGCTTAAATATTCTGTTGATGGTGAAAAAATTAAAGATAAAATGAAGAAAAGCTTTAATGCCACAAGTTTAGTGTATGGCTTGAGTGGTTATATAGCTTTTGATGACACAGCTTTGTATGTAAAATACGATTTATCGCCAATTTTTAATGACCAAGTAGTAAAGCAAAACAATATTTCACTAGGCGTGAGATTCGATATGGATTAAAAATCACTATTTACTTGTTTTTAAAGAGGCTGTCTAAAAAGTGTCATTCTGAATGAAAATGAAGAATCTCTTAAAAATTCAAATGCTGATTTATAGATTATTGAAATTTTTCGACTAAGCTCAAAATGACAACAAAAGCACTTTTTAGACAGCTCTTTTATTTACAAATAATAAACCCAACTATTTTAAATGCAAATGGATTATATTACATTTACATTGTTATTCCTGTAAAAGCAGGATTCATTTTAAACAAGAAATTTGATAACAAAATCCACCATAGATAAAGTATTTGAAACTGCTCGTGTAGAGGAGGTTATTGGCGATTTTGTAAACTTAAAAAAATCTGGAAGTAACTTTAAAGGCCTAAGCCCTTTTAGTGAAGAACGCTCACCAAGTTTTATGGTGTCTCCTGTAAAACAAATTTGGAAGGATTTTTCTAGCGGAAAAGGAGGGACTGTCGTTTCTTTTTTAATGGAACACGAACACTTTACCTATCCTGAGGCTATTAAATATTTAGCTAAAAAATACAATATTGAAGTTGAGGAAACCAAACAGACCAACGAACAAAAAGAAGAAGCTAGTGAGCGCGAAAGTATGTATTTGGTAAGTGAATTTGCCAATACATATTTTCAAAACATCATGCATAAAACAGATATTGGCAAGTCTATTGGCTTGAGTTATTTTAAGGAACGCGGTTTTAACGATGACATTATTAAAAGATTCCAGCTTGGTTATGCCTTAGATGAGTGGCAAGCCTTTACCGATGAGGCCATTAAACAAGGATATCAACTCAACTATTTAGAAAAAACAGGACTTACTATTATTAAAGAGGAAAAACAATTTGACCGATTTAAAGGGCGAGTCATGTTTCCAATACATAGTATGTCTGGAAGAATATTAGGTTTTGGAGGCCGAATTTTAGGCACCAATAAAAAGGCAGCCAAATATTTAAACTCGCCAGAAAGTGATATTTACCATAAAAGTAAGGTGCTCTATGGTATTTATTTTGCCAAGCAAAGTATTGCCAAAGAAGATAATTGCTATTTGGTTGAAGGCTATACTGATGTGATTCAGTTTTACCAAAAGGGTATTACTAATGTGGTATCTTCATCTGGAACAGCATTAACATCTGACCAAATAAGACTGATTAATCGTCTTACAAAGAATATTACAGTGTTGTTTGATGGCGATGCAGCAGGAATTAGAGCCTCTTTAAGAGGCATTGATTTGATACTTGAACAAGGTATGAATGTTAAGGTATGCACTTTTCCCGAAGGCGAAGACCCAGACAGTTTTGCAAAACAAAATACCACTGAGGAATTAGCAGAATATCTAAAAACAAATGCAAAGGACTTTATTGCCTATAAAGCTTCTTTGCTCATGGAAGAAGCAAAAAACGATCCTGTTAAAAAAGCAGCTTTAATTAGAGATATGGTTACAAGTATTTCTAAAATTCCAGACCGTATCCAAAAAGAAATCTATGTACAAGAATGTGCTAGAATTATGGACATTAGTGAAGAGGTGCTCTTTAGTACCTTAGCTCAAATTAGCAAAAAAGAACTTCAGGAAGCCAATAAATCATATAAAAAAGAACAAAAAGCTTTTGAAGTTGTAAAACCGCAAACCACTGCTAAACAAGTTAATGTACAATATGAATTAGAACGAAAAATAATTGAAGCTTTATTGCTTTACGGAAATAGAACTGAAGAGTTTGAAGATTTGGTACTAAAAGAAAATGACGAAGGCGATTTAGGCTTGGAGCCTGTGGTGCATCAAGCTAAAGTGTTCGAGAAAATCTACTTAGACTTACAAGAAGATGAAATGGAGTTTACTAATGATAATTTTAGAGAATTATACTATGTATTGATAGATACCTTAAACCAAAACCCCGAATTTGCCCTAGAGAGTTTTGTAAATAAAGTAGAACCACATATAGCCAACGAAATATCGCACATTCTAATGAACGACGAACGTTATAACCTACACGATTGGGAACGCAAAAACATTTATCCAAAAGCTAAAACACACAGTATCGGACAATTAGTGAGCGAAACTATTTTAAGTTTACGTTGTTACTTAATAGACCAAAAAGTTGGTGACTTTAAACAAGAGACCATAGAAAACCCTTCAAATTCCAAATCGGTTTTAGAAGATGTTATGAATTACTCTAACCTAAAAATGTTGCTTTCCCGAAAACTTAACCGAGTATTGTAATTACCCGATATCTAAATGCCTCGCTTGATTCACTAAATCGACTAAATTAGTAACATTTAGTTTTTTCATTAATCGCGCTTTGTAAGTACTTACGGTTTTCTCATTAATATCCAACTCTTTGGCAATTTCCTTGTTTCGTCTTCCAGATGAGAGAAGTTTTAAAACTTCAATTTCACGTGTCGATAGTTTTTTATAAAGCCTACTAGGTTTATTGCCACGTTCGTCAAAAGCCAAACGTTGTGCTAGATTGTTACTAATATAAATACCACCATTATATACTTTTAAAATAGCATCTTTAATGGTTTGCGTACTTACGGTTTTAGTTAAATATCCAGAAGCACCTGCTTTAATCGTGCTAACTGCATAAATTTCTTCGGGATGAATACTAAACATAATAACTTTTACGTCGCTGTATTCTTTTTTTAGTGTTCTTAGTGCAGTAATTCCGTTTAATTCCGGCAAATCAATTTCAGAAAGGACAACATCTACAGTGTGCTTTCCAACAAAGTCAAATAATTCTTTTCCAGTGGTAACACTACCTACTACCTGAATATCAGGTGAGTTCTCGAAAAGCATTTTTAAACCAGTTCTAATGATAGGATGATGATCTGCAACCAATACCTTAATCATGATTAGTGTTTTTAAAAATTAGTAATTAGGGAAACATAACTTAAATAAGATTAAGTTTAATATCAAATATGGAGAGATAATAAATTTACAAAAAAAAAGGCAGAATTCCTTATTTTGTGTATTAATTTTCTTTCGATTGCTTTAATTCTATTGGAATTTTGCAAATTGGAATTGGAATCATTTTGTGTTTATTGGCTGAATTATAACGCTTAAAGATTTTAAATACTTCTTTTTTTCGTCCTTCAAAATTTTCAATTATTTTTCCTTGTTCATCCATTTTCATCGCCCATTCTAATTCATCATAATTAGCACCAATTTGATCTTCATCACTGCGAGCATCTCCAAACAGACCATCACTTGGGGCAGCTTTCATAATGGATTCAGGCACTTTTAATAAGGTACCTAGTTGATACACTTCCGATTTAACCAAATCGGCTATCGGGCTTAAATCTACACCACCATCACCATATTTTGTATAAAAACCAACACCAAAATCTTCAACTTTATTTCCTGTTCCTGCAACTAATAAACCTAGCAAACCAGCATGGTAATAAAGGGTTGTCATTCGTAATCTAGCTCTGGTGTTTGCCAAGGCCATTTCGACAGTTGCCTGTTTTCCGTCTAACGATACTTCGGTTTTAAATTCTTCAAAAACTGGTGTTAAATCAACTTTAATATCAAACACATTTGTGTATCGTTCTTTAAGTTGAGCGATGTGTTCTTGTCCTCTGCTAACATGACTTTTCGCTTGGTGAATGGGCATTTCAACACAAAAAACCTGTAAGCCAGTTTCAGCGCATAATGTAGAAGTGACCGCAGAATCAATACCACCAGAAATGCCAACAACAAATCCATTAACTTTAGCGTTTTTAGCATAATCTTTTAGCCATTTTACAATATGTTGAGTTACTTTTTCAGTATTCATTTTGATAAGGTTTTTTGTGTAAAGAATAGTACCTTTGTCCAACAAAAATAAACCAATAGAATAATTAATAAAAATTAATGTCGTTTAAGTTTGATATCCCTAGTTTTATGAAAAAATCCCTCATTATTTTACTTGTTGCATTTGTTTTTATGTCTTGTAATAATGAGTCTAAAGTCGAAAAAGAAATTGCAGCTATAGATATAGACGTCACTGTTGAGAGGTTTGATAGATTATTTGCCAATGCCAATGAGGCTTCCTTGCCAGAATTAAAACAAGCCTATCCTTTTATGTTTTCGAAGCGGTATAATGATTCGGTTTGGATTAACAGAATACAAGATACGTTGCAACAACAATTAAACTTTGAAGTAGATAAAATTCATGGTAATTTTAAAGACACCGAAGAAGGTATTTTAAGTTTCTTTCAACACTTAAAATACTATTTTAAAGAATTTAGAACCCCAAGAATAATTACGGTGACTAATGATGTAGATTACAGAAATAAAGTGATTGTAACCGATTCTATTACACTTATTGCTTTAGATACCTATTTAGGAGCAAGCCATGATTTTTATTATGATATATACGATTATATTAAGTTAAACATGGATAAAGACCAAATAGTTCCAGATTTGGCTTTTAGTTATGCCGAAAAATTTATTTACCAACCAAGGCGAAAGACACTTTTGGACGAAATGATATATTTTGGAAAGACACTTTATTTTAAAGATGTAATGCTTCCAGAAACGTTTGACGAAATAAAAATAGGCTATACCAAAGAGCAATTAAATTGGGCAACTATTAACGAAGAAAATATTTGGCAACATTTTGTAGAGAACGAAATGCTGTTTAGTACCGATAATAAATTGCCTGCGAGATTTATTAATCCAGCGCCTTTTTCTAAGTTTAATTTAGAATTGGATGGAGAATCTCCTGGACGTTTGGGACAATATATAGGTTGGCAAATTGTTAGGGCTTATGCTAAAAATAATGATGCAACGCTTCAAGAAATTTTAAACATGAATCCTGAGGATATTTTTAATAAATCAAAATATAAACCACGAAAATAATGGCACATACACATACATCTAAAATTGAGTTGAACGTAGAATTAGATGATAATAGAATTCCTGAAAAACTTACCTGGTCTGCACAAGATGGTGGCATTACTAATGAAGAAGCAAAAGCAATGTTACTATCGGTTTGGGATAGTAAAAATCAAGAGTCTTTGCGAATTGATCTATGGACAAAAGATATGCCTGTCGATGAAATGAAATTGTTTTTTCACCAAACCTTGGTTAGTATGAGTGATACGTTTAATCGTGCAACACAAGACGAAAAAATGACAGCAACCATGAAGGATTTTTGCGATTATTTTGCTGAAAAATTGGAGCTAAAGAAGTAGGAGGAAAACCTAAAAAAAGATAATTACTTTTGTGATACTTTTCTGTTTGCTTTGTTTTTATAACAACTACTATGTTGTTAAACAAAGGTTAGTTTGATTTATGAAAGATAATGATTTTCCAATTTAATTAGATTTAAGTACCTTTAAGCAAACCACTAACATGGATAAAAGGGACTTTATTAAAAAAATATCCTTAGCCACTTTGGCAACACCATTATATGGGAGCGTGTTGCATTCTTGCCTAGAAGAAATAGCTTCAACATCGGCTAAAGAGTTATCTATAAATGAAGATTTTTGGCTAAAAGTAAGAAGCGATTATAAGCTAAAACCAGAGTATATTAACTTGGAAAGTGGCTATTACAACATCATTCCTACACCAACCCTTAATGCGCTTCATGAACATATAAATAGAGTAAATTATCAAGGCTCCTATTACATGCGAACAGTGCAATGGGATAATAAAAAACGAATGGCAGAAAAGCTTGGAAACTTACTTGGTAGTACTGCTAAAAATGTGATTATTACCAGAAATACCACCGAATCACTCGATATGGTCATTAAAGGGATGAACTGGGAAAAAGGTGATGAAGCAGTTTACGCACAGCAAGATTATGGAGCCATGCAAATGATGTTCGAGCAAGTAGCAAAGCGGTTTGGTATTGTAAACAAAGTAGTATCTGTTCCAAACCACCCAAAGTCTGATGAAGAAATTGTAGAACTTTATGCCAATGCAATTACACCAAAAACAAAGCTATTGATGGTATGCCACATGATTAACATTACTGGACACATTTTACCTATTAAAAAAATATCCCAAATGGCACATAGAAAAGGAGTTCAAGTAATGGTTGATGGCGCACATTGTGTTGGACACTTTAAATTTAATATTGAAGATTTGGAGTGCGATTATTATGGCTCCAGTTTACATAAATGGCTAGCTGTTCCGTTGGGAGTTGGCATGTTGTATGTAAAAAATGAACATATAGATACGTTGTGGCCAATATTTGCAGAGCATCAAAGAGAGCCTGGAGATATTTCGAGACTCAATCATACAGGTACATTGCCAGTGTATCATGATTTAAGTATTGAAAATGCCATCGATTATTATAATATGTTAGGTGCTGAGCGAAAAGAAGTACGCTTACGATATCTACAAGAATATTGGACATCTAAAGTGCGTAATTATAAAGATATTGTGGTGAATACTCCAAAAGATTCTCAAAGAGCCTGTGGTATTGCCAATGTTGGGATTAAAAGCATTAAACCTTCCGAATTGGCAAAACGACTTATGGATGAATACAACATATTTACAGTTGCTATTGATTATGCCAATGTAAAAGGTTGCAGAATTACACCAAATGTGTTTACTACAACCAATGAATTAGATGTATTTGTGAAGGCTCTTAAAGAAATGGCAGCTTAATTACCACTCGTTTATTCTATTGGAATCAAGTTTTATGAAAACAAATAAAAGCAATGTAAAACCCCAAAGTCCTGATCCTCCATAACTAAAAAACGGTAACGGAATCCCAATGGTTGGAATTAATCCCATAACCATGCCTATATTAATCAAGAAGTGCAAAAATAAAATGGCTGCAACACTGTAACCATATACACGGCTAAACTGTGACTTCTGTAATTCGGCAAGGTGCAAAATCCTAATGAGCAATAAAACAAAGAGTATCACCACAAAGCTACTACCCAAAAATCCCCATTCTTCTCCAACCGTACTAAAAATATAATCGGTATCTTGTTCAGGAACAAATTTACCTATGGTACGAGTTCCTTCCATAAACCCTTTTCCACCAAAGCCTCCTGAACTTATAGCTTTTTCAGATTCATTGAGGTTATACAAAATGGTGCGTTTCATTTGCTCTAACTTCTCTGGGTCTTTTTCTAAACGCAGCCATAAACTAATTCTATCCTGCTGATGAGGTTGCAAAACATTGTTATAGAAAAAGTGAACTCCAAAACTAAAAGCGATGCCTAGAACTGTAATTAAAATAGGTTGTAAGATTGACCCTCTCTTCTTTTTAATAAAAAAGTGATGTAGGGAAACCAAAATCGAAACTCCTATAGCAGTTGGTAGTACCGAAAATTTTAAAGCTGAAACAGATAAGACTACAATACTCAAAACCAATAACAAATATATTTGAGGAATACCTTCTCGATAGAAAACAAAAAAGAAAGCTGCGTAAACAATAGTACTTCCAGCATCATTTTGAAGCAAGATCAAAAATGCAGGTACAAGAATAATCAATGCCGTTTTTAGTTGGTCCTTGACATTTTTTATATTGGTTTGAAGGTCGCTTATATACTTTGCTACAGCCAAAGCCGTTGCAAATTTGGCAAACTCACTTGGTTGCAATGTAAAACCACCAATAGCATACCAAGACGTGGCACCATTTACTGTTTTTCCAAAAAGAAACAAGCCTAATAAGGATAGTATTGAAATCAGGTATATAATGCTTGCAAAACGCTCGTAAAATTTAGCCTCTATACTTAAAACCAGGATTATTAATACCAAAGTGAATAAAATAAAAACCAATTGTTTCCCATAGCGTTCATTTAAGTCCAAATAGGAACTTATTTCTCCTGATGAAGAGGCAGAAACAATGTTTAGCCAACCAAAACCAACCAATAATAAAAAAAGTACTATGGTTATCCAATCAAATTTAAAATTTCGAGTTCTGCTCAAACTCATTCTAGATCGTTTTGTGTATTTTGATTTTTTCTCTTTTGTTTCTCATAATCTTTAACGAACATCATTTGTGAGTTGGCATTTATCTTAAAAGGTTTTCCTGAAAAGGGTTTGTCGTATTCATGTTCTAAAGTATGTTCCATGACCCATTTTTCTAAGTCTGTTCTTGTAATGTCGCCTTTAATGTATTTTTCAATCATTAAACTGGCAATTCGCCCAGCGAAACGCGCCCCAAAATAACCATTTTCAACTAACACAGCTATGGCAATTTTTGGATTGTCTTTTGGTGCAAACGCAATAAAAATTGAGTGGTCTGTAAGCTGAGTCCTTACGCCATCAATTTTAGTGAAATTTTCAGCAGTACCTGTTTTTCCACAAATTTCTATGCCTGGAACTTGTAAAAAACTTGCAGTTCCTTTATTGTAAACATCAAATAAGCCTTCAATTACTGGTTCAAAATGACGTTTGTCAATTGTTGTATTGCGCTTGGTTGTATAGGCTGTATCAATTTTTTTTCCTTCAATGGACTTTATAATGTGTGGTGTATAATAAAAACCTCTATTGGCAATAGCAGCTGTCATGTTTGCAAGCTGAATTGGAGTTACCAAAATTTCACCTTGACCAATGGCATTTGATAATGTTGTGGTTGCTTGCCATTTAAAATCGGGATACCATTTATCATAATAGGCACCATCTGGAATATTGCCTTTTTTACCAATGGTAAGGTCGTATCCTAAATAATTACCAAGACCAAAGCTCTTTATATGACTGCTCCAAACATCCATGGCATAAGAAGCATCATCATATTTTTCAATGGTTTTTCTATAAGCAGTTGCAAAATATGTATTGCAAGAATGTGCAATGCCAGAGTTTAAATTTCTAACACCACCACCACAATGGCAAGCCATTTTTCGTCCATTCCTTCCATATACATAACCATTATTACAAGTTACCGTTGTGTTTTCTGTTATTACACCTTCTTGTAAACCAACCAAAGCTATCAAAGCTTTAAAAGGAGAACCAGGTTCGTGCATACGTAGTAATCCTTTGTCAATTAGTGGTAAGTGAATAGAGTCATTGTTTAATTTTGTATAATTAGGTGAACGTTCTCTACCAACCAGCAAATTTGGATTATAAGTAGGTGCAGATACTAAGCTTAAAATTTCGCCACTACTTGGCTCTATAGCAACGATACCTCCAACTTTGTTTTGCATTAAGAGTTCGCCATAAGCCTGTAATTTTGCGTCAATGGAAACCGTAATATCTTTTCCAGGGGTTGGAATTGTATCTTGTTTCCCATCATTGTAAGGGCCAATGTCCCTGTTAAACCTGTTTTTTTGAATAAACTTAACACCTTTTATGCCTCGCAATTCATTTTCATAAGATTTTTCTATGCCTTGTTTACCAATGAGGTCACCCATTTGATAGAAACCATCAGCATCGATTTCTTTTTGGTTGGCTTCGGCAATAAACCCTAACACGTTAGCTCCAATGGTGGTTTGATAATCTCTTAATGAACGTTTTTGAATATAAAACCCTTTGTATTTCCACATTTTTTCTTGAAGAACGGCATAGTCCTTTTTAGACAACTGTGGCACAAATGGCGATGGCAACCTTGGTGAATATCTATAAGCTCTTTTGTATTTAGTTTTAAAGTCTTCTTTTGTTATTTTAAGCAGCGAAGAAAATTCCAAAGTATCCAAAGGCTCAACTTCACGTGGAATAATCATCACATCATACGAAGGTTGATTGGCAACAAGTAGTTCTCCATTTCGATCATACACATACCCTCGTTTAGGATAATAAAACACTTTTCTTATGGCATTGTCTTCATAAATATTATAAGCTTTACCTGTGTATATTTGAAGATAGAAGAGTCTTGCTATAAAAGTGATTCCCACTAAAACAATTATAGAAAAGAGTAATAATTTTCTCATTTAGTTTTTCTACTGAATAAAATGGTTGTTAATAAGCAAAGTATTAAAGTAAAGATACTAGAGAATAACGTTTTTTTCAAGATTAAAATTATTTTTGAGCTGTTAAAAATTTCTAAGCTAAATAAAATAAGATGATGTATAAGTATCAATATTAAAAAATACGTTAACCTTTGTCCAATATCTGTATTGCTAAATTTTATGGTTTGATGTTCGTACACAGCACCAAAAGAAAATTTTAAAACAATTGGACGTATATATGCTATAGTAACACTTGCAGCAGCGTGGACGCCTCCTGAGTCGGTAAATAAATCTATAGTTAACCCTAATAAAAAAGCTAAAAATATAAACAACATCCTGTTGTTTTTAATAGGGAATAAGATGATAAATAAAATATATAAATAGGGATTTATATAGCCTAAAAAATTAATATGGTTAAGCACCAAAACCTGGACCAAGACCAATAAAATAAAACGTACGATATTTGTGGATATGGTATTATTCATCCAAATTATTTAAATTAGATATTTGGGTTGCGTCTAAGTTTTCGATGATATATACATGACCAACATTAGTCATATCGTTAAATAAAGCTACATCTATTACAAAATAATTTTCGGTTTCATCTGTTTTAAAAGACGCCACAGTTCCAATTGGGATGCCTTTAGGGAAAATAGTGGAAAGCCCTCCAGTTGTAATAGTGTCTCCAACAACAACAGGTGCTTGTTTTGGCAAGTCGGTTAGTTGCACTATATATGGTGATTTGCCATTCCAACTTAATATACCAAAGTGATCGGTTTTTTTAAGCTGTGCATTAATACCAATATTTGAATTTAAAATAGACCTGACTCTACTATAGTTTTTTGAGGTTTTATCTATAATCCCTATAATTCCTTTAGATGTTATAACTCCAAGTTCTTCTTTAATACTGTCTTTTTCGCCTTTATTTATGGTTAGGTAATTATTGGTTAATGAATAACTGTTTTTAGAAACCTGAGCAGCTGTGTATTTGTAATTTTTATTTAAAATTGAAGAATCAATATAAACGTTTTTAAACTCACCAGTTTTTGCATTAATTAATAAAGATTTAAGTCTGTTGTTTTCTTCAAGGAGTATTTTGTTTTCCTTTTTTAAACCAAAGTAACCACTAATATTATTAAAAGACTCGTACACACCGCCTGTTAAAAAATTTGCTGAGTTAATGAATTTACTTTTGTGGTAAGAATGTGATTGAAACGTAAAAACCAACGACACAGAAAACAGTAACAAAAACAAAAGAAAGGTTTTGTTTCTTATTATAAAATTTATAATCTGTTGCATGAGTTATGCTCTATTTAATCAATACGCTTTTAAACTTAGGAAGATTTTTTAGTACAATTCCAGTTCCTCTTACAACTGCTCTTAATGGGTCTTCGGCAATATATACAGGTAAATCTGTTTTTTGAGATAAACGCTTGTCCAATCCTCTAAGCATAGAGCCTCCTCCTGCAAGATATATTCCTGTATTGTAAATATCGGCTGCTAATTCGGGAGGTGTTTGCGATAGTGTTTCCATTACCGAATCTTCCACACGCAAAATAGACTTATCTAGAGCTTTTGCAATTTCGCGATACGATATTTGAACTTGCTTAGGCTTTCCAGTTAGCAAATCACGCCCTTGCACGCTCATTTCTTCTGGTGGCAATTCTAGATCTTCGGTTGCAGCACCAATTTGTATTTTAATTTTTTCGGCAGTTCTATCCCCAACATACAAGTTATGCTGAGTTCGCATGTAGTAAATGATGTCGTTTGTAAACACATCGCCTGCAACTTTTACCGATTTGTCACACACAATTCCACCTAGGGCTATAACAGCAATTTCAGTTGTTCCACCACCAATATCAACAATCATGTTTCCTTTGGGTTGCATAATATCGACACCAATACCAATAGCTGCTGCCATTGGTTCGTGAATTAAATACACTTCTTTACCATTTACACGTTCACAGGATTCTTTTACAGCTCGCATTTCAACTTCGGTAATTCCTGATGGAATACAAACAACCATACGAAGTGCTGGAGAAAATAGCTTTTTCTTTAGTGCAGGAATATTTTTAATGAACATACTAATCATTTGCTCACTGGCATCAAAATCTGCAATTACACCATCTTTTAGTGGCCTAATCGTTTTAATGTTTTCGTGTGTTTTTCCTTGCATTAAGTTGGCTTCTTTTCCAACTGCTATTATTTTGCCTGAAATTCGGTCTCTTGCTACTATTGATGGACTATCTACAACAACTTTGTCGTTATGAATAATAAGTGTGTTTGCTGTTCCTAAATCTATTGCAATTTCTTCGGTTAAGAAATCAAAAAATCCCATGTGTTATCGTAAATTATCTGAGGGTCGTTAATATTAAGTTCTGATTGATTGTAAATGTACTAAAAATATACGTTACAATTTGATAAATAGATTTTTTAAAAGCGGTTTTGTTTTAGTGTTTAAAATGTCTGGTTCCTGTCATTACCATTGCCATATTATTGTCGTTACAATAGTCAATGCTTAATTGGTCTTTTATGGAGCCTCCAGGTTGAATAACTGCAGTAATTCCAACATTGTTTGCAATTTCAACGCAATCAGGAAACGGGAAAAATGCATCACTTGCCATAACAGCACCTTTTAAATCGAAATTAAAAGATTGTGCTTTATGAATGGCTTGGTTTAAAGCATCTACACGACTTGTTTGTCCTGTGCCACTTGCACATAACTGCTTGTTTTTAGCAAGCACAATCGTGTTTGATTTGGTATGCTTACATAATTTTGAAGCAAACAGTAAATCTTCAAGTTCACTTTCAGAAGGAGAATTATTTGTAGCTGTTGAAAGCATATCGCGAGAATCTGTAACAGTATCTCGTTCCTGGACTAAAGCACCATTTAAACAAGTTCTTACTGTTGTTTGAGGTAACTCAACATCTTTTTGAATTAAAAGAATTCGGTTCTTTTTTCCTTTTAGAATTTCAAGTGCTTCTGCTGAAAAGGAAGGTGCAATGACCACTTCACAAAATAGTTTATGAATTTCGTTGGCAGTAGCAACATCAATTTTAGTGTTACTGATTAAAATTCCTCCAAACGCTGAAACTGGGTCGCCAGCTAAAGCATCAACATAAGCTTGATGAATTGAATCTCGTTGTGCCAAACCACAAGCATTGTTGTGTTTTAAAATGGCAAACGTTGGTACTTCACCTTTAAATTCGTTCATTAAATTTACAGCTGCATCAACATCCAACAAATTGTTGTAACTTAATTCTTTGCCATGAAGTTTGTCGAACATGGCTTCAAAATCGCCAAAGAAAAACCCTTTTTGATGCGGATTTTCGCCATAACGCAATACTTGTCCTTGAGTTTCACTAAATTTTAATGACGCTATCTCATGGTTTTTATTAAAATAATTAAAAATAGAGGTATCATAATGCGATGACACATTAAACGATTTAGCTGCAAAATGTTTTCTGTTTGCTTCAGTAGTTGAACCATTATTTTTAGAAATCAAGTCTAAAAATTCTTGATAATCATCTACAGACGATACACAAATAACATCTTTATAGTTTTTCGCAGCTGCACGAATAAGTGAAATACCGCCAATATCTATTTTTTCGATAATATCTTGGTTACTTGCTCCTGAAGCTACTGTTTTTTCAAAAGGATATAAATCAACAATAACACAATCAATCTGTGGGATTTCAAACTCAAGTAATTCTGCAACATCTTGAGCGTTGTCTTGACGATTTAAAATACCACCAAAAATCTTTGGATGTAAGGTTTTTACACGACCTCCAAGAATTGAAGGATAAGACGTAATATCTTCAGCAGGAACAACATCAATCCCTAAATCGTTAATGAATTTTTGTGTGCCACCAGTAGAGTAAATAGTAACTCCTTGCTCTTTTAGTTTTTTTACAATTGGTGCTAAACCGTCTTTACTAAAAACGGAAATAAGTGCAGATTTAATGGTTTTGTTGTCGCTCATTATCATTGTATTAATAAGCCATCAAAAATAATGAATTCGTATAGTTTTATTGGTAAAATCTCTATCGACTTTTTAACTAAAAACAGGAGTTGTTAACAACATTTTTTAAATTCCAATTTCTAAATCCCAAATACCAAAAGACACTCATATTAAAATTTGGAATTTAGTTTTTGGTTATTGAAACTTGCTAGAGGATTGAAGATACTTTAGCACAAACAAACTCCAAAAAACGCTCGTCTGCTTCAGTGAAAGGATCAGGAGTATTTGAGTCAATATCTATTTGTCCAATATTTTTGCCATTGACAAAAATAGGCACAACGATTTCGGCTTTAACAGTAATGCTACACGCTATGTAATTGTCTTGAGCTGCCACATCTGGCACCACAAAATTTTCGTTACTCACAGCTACTTGACCGCAAATACCTTTTCCAAAAGGGATAATTGTATGGTCTGTAGGTTCGCCAACATAAGGCCCAAGTTTTAATTCTTCTTTGTTGCCATTTCTAAAATAAAATCCAACCCAATTATAGTAACCAATGTTGGTTTCCAACAGTTTGCAGATGTCGTACAACCGATTTTCAATAGTTTCATTGGTGTTTGCAACAATTTCGGTTACTTTTGGTTTTAGAGTTTTGAATTCCATGAAGTAATTTTTTGTAAAAGTATTTAAAATTCAAATTAATTTGCAAGCACTTTTAGTTAAATATAAATCGGTTATAAAATTCATTCTAACATTTGTGTTAGTATATGCTGTTTTATCTATGGCTTATAAGCTGTATTTAGATTATTCCGATGGGACAAAATTTTATCCAGATTACATCACTAACCTAACCGCTAAGCAAAGTGAGTCACTTTTAGATTCACTTGGTTATGATGCTTCAATCGAAGCGCATCCTAACGAACCATCTATGAAACTCATTATCAATAATAAATATGTTGCTAGAGTTATAGAGGGTTGTAACTCAGTAAGTGTTATTATTTTGTTTGTATCGTTTATTATTGCATTTGCAGGACGATTAAAACCAACTATTATTTATTTGTTAGCAGGAAGTGTATTGATTTATGCGGTTAATTTACTGCGCATTGTTATCCTTTCAATTGGTTTATTTCATTACCCTTGGCGACGCAATATTTTGCATAGCATCATTTTCCCATTAATTATCTATGGCATGGTTTTTTTGTTATGGATGGTTTGGGTAAACCGTTATGCAAGCTTAAAGAAACGAGATGCATAAATGGGGTAGATACATATTTATTTTAGGTTTGGTGTTGTTACTAGCATTAATTAGGTATTTTGAAGATTACTTATTTTACGATCCTTACTTGCAGTTTTTTGAGAACGATTACTTGTATATAGACTCTCCCAGGCGAGAAACTTTAAAACTCGTGCTTTTTACAACCTTGAGATATGTATTGAACTCAATAATTTCGTTAGCGATTTTATATATGGTCTTTAAAGATAAAAGCATTATTAAATTTGCTGGATTAATTTATGTGTTTGCTTATGTGTTTTTATTGGCAGCATTCCTGTATTTTGTAATTAATCCAAGGCAAGAAGACTACTATTTGTTCTTTAATATTAGACGGTTTTTAATTCAGCCATTAATTTTAGTGGTTTTATTACCAGCGTTTTACTATAATAAAATTAAGCGTTAATGTTTTTGTTAAACGTGATGTTCTATTTTTAATACCTTTGTTGAACTAATTTGCTTGAATAAAGGCAAAGTATAAAAATGAATAACAACACCAATAAATTATTAAATATGAAAAAGGTATTAGTAGTGTTAACGCTTATGTTTAGTGTAAGTGTGGTTTTAGTGTCTTGTAAAGGAGAAAACAAAGAAACCAAGGAAGAAGTCGAAATGCATGAAGACCATGCAGCAGATAAAGCTGATATGGCTATGAACGATGTTTACCAATGTTCAATGGGTTGTGAAGACGGTAAAACTTATGACAAACCAGGAAAGTGTCCTGTTTGTAAAATGGATATGAAAAAAGTTGAAGGTGAGCATAATGGTAATGATGAAGACCATGATGAAAACCGTGATTAAAGTTTTAAGTTATGCTTAAAATAAAAGAGGCTGTCTAAAAAGTGCTTTTATTGTCATTTTGAGCTTAGTCGAAAAATCTCAATAATATATAAATCAACATTTTAATTTTTAAGAGATTCTTCATTTTTATTCAGAATGACACTTTTTAGACAGCCTCTTTATGTTTATTAAAGGCTATTTTCGCCATTACATCATTCCAGGCATTCCGCCTCCCATTGGTGGCATTGCTGGAGTATCTTCTTTAATATCAACTAGAGCACACTCAGTAGTTAAAATCATGCCCGCAACCGAAGCAGCATTTTCAAGAGCAATACGAGTTACCTTTTTAGGGTCGATAATTCCTGCTTTAAGCATATCGACATACGTTTCAGACTTCGCATCAAAACCAAAATCTTTTTTGCCTTCCATTACTTTGGCTACAACAACGCTACCTTCACCACCTGCATTTTCAACAATGGTACGTAAGGGCGATTCTATAGCGCGGGCTACAATTTGTATTCCAGTAACTTCATCAAGATTTTCAGTAGTAATTTTTTCCAAAACAGATTTTGCTCTTACTAAAGCAACGCCTCCACCTGCAACTATACCTTCTTCAACAGCAGCTCTTGTTGCGTGTAATGCATCATCCACACGATCTTTTTTCTCTTTCATTTCTACTTCACTAGCTGCGCCAACATAAAGTACAGCAACACCACCAGCTAACTTAGCCAAACGTTCTTGAAGTTTTTCCTTGTCGTAATCACTTGTGGTAGTTTCAATTTGGGCTTTAATTTGGTTAACTCTAGCCTTAATATCGCTAGCTTTTCCAGCGCCATTTACAATAGTTGTATTGTCTTTGTCAACAGTTACCGTTTCGGCAGTACCTAACATACTTAAATCGGCGTTTTCCAATGAAAACCCTCTTTCTTCAGAAATTACTGTACCACCAGTTAAAATAGCTATGTCTTCAAGCATTGCTTTTCGTCTGTCACCAAATCCAGGTGCTTTAACAGCAGCAATTTTTAAACCTCCACGTAATTTATTTACTACTAAAGTAGCCAAGGCTTGACCATCAACGTCTTCGGCAATAATTAATAATGGGCGACCAGATTGTGCAACAGGTTCTAATATTGGAAGAATTTCTTGAAGATTAGAAATCTTTTTATCGAATAATAAAATGTATGGATTTTCTAAATCTGCAATCATTTTATCTGCATCAGTAACAAAGTAAGGAGACAAATACCCTCTGTCAAACTGCATGCCTTCTACAACGTCGACATAAGTTTCCATACCTTTTGCTTCTTCAACAGTGATAACGCCTTCTTTACCTACTTTACCAAACGCTTTGGCTATTAAATCGCCAATAGTATCATCGTTATTAGCTGAAATTGAAGCAACTTGTTTAATTTTTTCTGAAGAATTACCAACTTGTTTAGATTGTTTTTCTAAATCGGCAACAATTGCTCCAACAGCTTTGTCTATACCACGTTTTAAATCCATAGGATTGGCGCCAGCAGCAACGTTTTTCAAGCCTTCTTTCACAATTGCTTGAGCTAATACTGTTGCAGTTGTTGTTCCGTCACCTGCTAAATCGTTGGTTTTTGAAGCTACTTCTTTAACCATTTGTGCTCCCATATTTTCAAGCGCTTCGTCTAATTCTATTTCTTTAGCAACCGTTACACCATCTTTAGTAACTTGTGGAGCACCAAAACTTTTGCTAATAATTACATTGCGTCCTTTAGGACCTAAGGTTACTTTTACTGCATTGGCTAATGCATCAACACCACGTTTTAAGCCGTCGCGTGCTTCAATATCAAATTTTATTTCTTTTGCCATAATTAAAAATTTTATTTAAAATTTTAAACTTTCAAAATTCAAATACTAAATTCCAATTTTGGAATTGATAGTTTAGATGAAAGTTTTTGGAATTTGTTTTTTTGTTTGGAATTTAGAGGTTGTTATACAATCGCCAGAATATCGCTTTCCCGCATAATTAAATAGTCTTTGCCATCAAGTTTAAGTTCGGTTCCTGCATATTTTCCGTATAGTACAGTGTTCCCAACTTTTACTGTTAAAGGTTCGTCTTTTGTTCCTGTTCCAACAGCAACAACATTGCCTTTTTGTGGTTTTTCTTTTGCGTTATCTGGAATAATAATTCCTGAAGCTGTAGTAGTTTCAGCTTCTAATGGTTCTATTAGAACTCTATCTGCTAATGGTTTAATGTTTAAAGCCATTTTTTATGTGTTTTTAAATTAATGATTAATATTAACGCTAAAGCGTTGTTCCAAAATTGTGCCAATGAAATTTGACTGACAAACTTTCAGTAACAAAAAATGCCAACTTAAAAAGTTGGCATTTTTTGTTTTAGGTATAACATAATTATTAGTTACTATCGTTGCTTACTTCGTTAACAGGAGTGTCATTTACTGTTGAACTTGCAGCTGGAAGAGCTTGTTGAGATGTTGTGGCATCTTGGTCTAAAGCTTTAGATTCAGTAGTTGTATTGCCTCCATCAATTGCTACATTCGAGAGTAAAATCAAGGCAATTAATAAAGTTGCTAAGGCCCAAGTACTTTTGTCTAAAAAGTCTGAGGTTTTTTTAACACCACCTAATTGTTGTGTACCACCTCCTCCAAACGAAGATGATAATCCGCCACCTTTTGGGTTTTGTACCATTACCACTACTACTAATAGGAACGCTACGATAACGATAAGGATTAAAAATATTGAAAACGTGCTCATTATTATTTATTGTTTTGTTCTTGTATTTCTTTTATTGCTTGAATATGGTCTGCAAAGAAACCACTTTTTTCTGGATATTTCAAACTTAAAATTTTATAAGATTGAATGGCTTTGTCATAGTTTTTTTGTTCCACATAAATTCGAGCTAATGTTTCAGTCATTAATGTTTCGGGCTGCATCATCTGTGACTGTGCTATATTATGAGTTGTTGTGTCCTTTTTTACAGGTTGAATTTTTGGGCTTGAAGCTATAAATTTATCTATTAATTCAAATTTTTTGATTTTTGTGTCTTCTCTTGACTCTTGGTTATTTTCAATCTCAACATCTTCTCTAATAATGGGTTTAAAGCTTGTAATTTTTAACCATTCACTAAAGGAATGTATTTCATTTTTATCAAAAGCCAAGGGCTTGCCAACTTCAAGAATATCTTCAGGTGTTTTTTTAATGTTTGAAACATCTACTTTAATGATTTTTTTAGGAGTAATTGCTTCTTGTTTTTCTTGGAAAAAATCTGGGTGTATGGTTGGTTCGGTATCCTTAATATGTTGCTTTAAAGCAGCATCGATAATAACACTTTTATTAACCGAAATATCTTCAACACCGTTTACTTCTATATCTTTTAAATGGGCAATATTCTTTTTTATATGTTCTGAAATTTCGTTCTGTTGAAATTCATTAGATGTTATAAAATCGAATAAAATACTTCTATCGGTTGTATAGGCAGCAGTTGTTTTTAATTCTTGATTATACTTAAAACTTCCTTGGTTTTTTAGCCCTTTTAGATAAATGGATCTTGCCGATTGAAAGTATGGAAATTCATCTATAATAGCTCTAACGTCACTCACTTGATTGGCCGAAATATGCTGTGGATTTTGTAGCAGTTGTGTAAAATTAGAAGTGTTCATCGTTTACCATTTAGCTAACGATGCATTTACTACATCTTGTGTTATACGTTCAAATATTTCAGCTATTGCAGTTGTTTTTTGACTACCAACTAATTGTGCGTTTCCTTCGTAATCAAAGAAGAATGAAAAACGTTGATCAAACTCCGCATCAGGATCATTTTTATCGTAAAAATGCACCTTTACAGCAATGGTTAAGCGGTTTTGTGCAGCAGTATTGCTAGCTGTTGCTGTGGTAGGAGAGATGCGATACTCTACTATTTCGCCTTCGTAAAGTAAATCGCCATTGGATTTAACAAGGTCTAAATTTGTTTGATTTAAAATAATTTCTTCAAGAGCTATTCTAAAATCACGCTCTAAACCTGGTTCTATTAAAGGTGCGTTGTTTTGAAAATAGTTGACTTGAAAGGTTTTGGTGTTTTCAGAAACATTTGTACCTGTAAATTTATATTTCCAACAGCTTTGAAAAGCAGTTGCTAAAATTAAAATGAGTAGTATGTGTTTTGTTTTTTTCATAAAAAAATTCATTATAGCTACGCTTCTATATTTTCAATAAAAAATTATATTTTTATTTCAATAGTGTTTAGAATGGCAGTTAATAAGTATTGGGACGTTTCATGGTAATAAACGCATAAATATAACCAGCATTATCTGCAACATCAAAATCAATATTTATTACTCTATATCCTTGATAATGTTTTTCGTTTACCAAATCTTCTGCTTCTTGTCTAATTTTTTCTGAGCTGTTTCGTGCAAACGATTTACGAATCATAAATATTTCTACTGCTTTCATAATATTGTCCACGAAAGTGGGTATCTGTTTTTGGTTGTTTGTTTTCTCTCGCAAAGCCGCTAAGGAAAATATTTACTTACAGCTATATAGACTTTGTTTTCTATTCTCTATTCTCTATTCTCTATTCTCTATTTTCTATTCTCTATTCTCTATTCTCTATTCTCTATTTTCTATTTTCTCATTTGGAATTTGAAACGTCATTATTCCTTGTTCACTGCGTCTGACAACTGTATACTGAATCATAGATCAAATTGCTTTATTTTTCTATACAACGTACGTTCACTTATACCAAGTTCGGCTGCTGCTAATTTACGCTTTCCTTTGTGACGTTCTAAAGATTTTTTTATTAATTCTAATTCTTTGTCATGAAGCGATAAGGTCTCTTCTTCTTCAATCTCTTCGGCAAAGTGATACTTGTCTTGAGTATTATTAACTATTTCAACTGGTTGAGTGCTTTCTTCTGGTAACGACAATACTTCTAATTCTTCTTTTGTAGAGTCGTCCTCCTCGCCATAAATTTTTTGAATCAACCCTTGATTGTCTTTTTGAACATCTTGGGTATTTCCTTTTTGCATGAGCTCCATGGTGAGTTTCTTTAAGTCGTTCAAATCACTTTTCATGTCGAACAATACTTTATAAAGTATTTCACGTTCGTTGCTAAAATCACTTTCTTTTTTAGCTGAACTAATAACAGCAGGTAAATTTTGACCTGCATTTGGTAAATAGTTTCTTAATATTTCTGGAGTTATTTCACGCTTATGTTCTAATACCGAAACCTGCTCTGCCACATTACGTAATTGCCTAATATTTCCGCTCCAACGGTATTTTAAAAGCATCGTAATAGCATCATCACTTAGTTTGATTGTTGGCATTTTGTATTTAAGGGCAAAATCGCTTGCAAACTTTCTAAATAACAAGTGAATGTCTTCTTTACGATCTCTTAAAGGTGGGAGATGTATATCAATAGTACTTAATCTATAATACAGATCTTCTCTAAATTTTTCTTTTTTAATGGCGTCAAACATGTTCATGTTTGTTGCTGCCACAATACGAACATTGGTTTTTTGTACTTTACTGGAGCCTACTTTAATAAACTCGCCATTTTCCAGAACACGTAATAAACGCACTTGTGTGGTTAAAGGTAGTTCACCAACTTCATCTAAGAAAATAGTGCCTCCATCGGCAACTTCAAAGTAACCAGAGCGTGTTTGGGTTGCACCTGTAAAAGCGCCTTTTTCGTGACCAAATAGCTCACTGTCTATAGTGCCCTCGGGAATTGCACCACAGTTTACTGCAATATATTTTCCATGCTTTCTATGTGAAAGCTGGTGTATAATTTTTGGAATACTTTCTTTTCCAACACCAGATTCTCCAGTGACTAACACCGAAATATCTGTTGGCGCGACTTGAATCGCTTTTTCAATAGCACGATTTAAAGCAG